>Ga0187894_10007674_pt1 | contig 10082 bp, 8 predicted proteins | sample GBC1701081metaG_FD_136650 | JGI IMG/M metagenome (GOLD analysis project Ga0187894, IMG submission 136650) | White microbial mat communities from a lava cave in the Kipuka Kanohina Cave System on the Island of Hawaii, USA - GBC170108-1 metaG ... | reverse complement strand
GTCTTGGCGCAGTGATCCTCCCACCAGCGGATGCGCTCGACGATCTTCTCGCCGACCTCGCGGCTGGCGGCACGGCGGGTCAGCAGGTGCTCGGCGCCATAGATCTCCGGCGTCTCGCTCAGCACGGCGCTGCCGCCATGGCGCACCAGCAGGTCGACCGCGGCGCCCAAGGCCGGGTTGGCGGAGATGCCGGAGTAGCCGTCGGACCCGCCGCATTGCAGGGCAAGGATCAGGTGGCTCGCCGGCAGGGCCTGGCGCGACACGGCGTTGGCCTCGGGCAGCAGCTCCTTGATGAAGCCGGTGGCGCGCATCACCGTCCTGGAGACGCCGCCCTCGTCCTGGATGGTCATCGGGATCATCTTCGGGCCGGTGTTCAGCTTCTCGGCGTTCATCAGGCCGGCAACCTGGTTGGCCTCGCAGCCCAGGCCCAGCACCACCACGGCGGCCATGTTGGGATGGCGCGCGTAGCCGGCCAGCGTGCGGCGCAGCACGTCCATCTCCAGCCCGGCCGAGGCCATGCCGCAGCCGGTGCCGTGGGTCAGCGGCACAACGCCGTCGATGTTGGGGAACGCGTCGAGCAGCGGCGCCACCTTGTTGGCGATCATGCGGCTGGTGGCGGCCGAGCAGTTCACCGTGGTGACGATGCCGATGTAGTTGCGGGTGGCGACCCGGCCGTCGTCGCGCAGGATGCCCTGGAAGGTGGCGCGCCGGGCCTCCGGCACATAGTCGGTGGGCCGCGCGTCGGCGCAAAAGGCGTAGTCGCGCTCGAAGTCGCCCATGACGCAATTGTGGGTGTGGATGTGCGTGCCCGGCGGCAGGTCCTCGGTGGCGAAGCCGATGATCTGGTTGTACTTGCGGATCGCGGCGCCCTTGGCCACCGGCGCGGTCAGGATCTTGTGGCCCGGCGGCACGCGTTGCATGGCCGCGACGCCGGGCTCGACGGACGTGCCCGGCAGGATGTCCATGCGCGCCACGACGACGTTGTCGGCGGGATGCAGGCGGATGGCGAGCGGGGCGGTCATGGGGTGGCCCTCCGGAGATGGTCGTTCGGCGCAGTCTAGACCCGATGGGCCCGATCCGGCCAGCGGCGCGGAACAACCGCCTCTTCCTCCTCGAAGCTGTCGCCATCATCGAAAACCGCTATATGTTGACTGTCACGGAGCAACTTCCGTCATGATCGGCCGGCGCAAGTGGACCAAGTGGACTACGACCGAGACCGGCTATCCCGGCAAGCCGCGTGGGTCCGCGGCTTCCAAGCGGGTCCGCTCGCAAGGGCTCCTGCCATGAAATGGCCTGTTGGCCAATTCGCCGTACGGGGCGCCGTGATCGGGGCGATTGCCGGCGTGTACCTGGCCTGGAAGTGGCTCGCGGGCGGGACAGGTGATGGGCTCGCCCATGGGCTTGGTCAGGTCGCAGGCTATGCGCTGCTCGGCGCTGCCGCTGGTGCCATCGTCGCCTTCGTCCGCAATCGTTCGTCCAGGCCATAGCCGTTCACGTGCCTCGCCTGCGCGACCGAACGCGCCCATGCCACTGCATCGTGCCCGTATGAAGCTTCGGTTCAGCGCGACCTCAATCTCGTTCTCGCGCGCCGCATTGGAGATGCACTTCCCGACTCGCGCCACATTGTGAACTCGGCCTCGAGCACGGGTGCCGAGACCATCTCGCAGCACAGGACTGAAATTTACTAAATGATTGCTCACTTCATCGCTTTTGACTAGACTGAGGTCGATCACCCATAGGCGGTGGGAGGCGAGCGATGTTGATCTGGGGCTCGGGCGGCAAGACCGTCGAAGCGGTGCGGGATGGGGGTGTGGCACCGTGCCCGGTCTGCCAGGGGAACCAGCCGTTCCGGATCATGCTCACCTACAAGTATGCGCACCTCTGGTACCTGTTCAGCTTCATCACGTCGCGCCAATACGTCCGTCAGTGCACACGCTGCAACAACGGCCAGGTCGTCGAGCAACGCGCCATCGCCGACAGGCTCGGCAAGACGGACCCGGTCCCGTTCATGCGCCGTCGCGGCTGGCTGGTCGGGCTGGGCGCCCTCGCCGTGGCAGGCAGCGCGGCTGGCGTCTACGCGCACCAGCATGGCGAGGACGTGGCGAGCTACGTCGCCGCGCCGCAGGTCGGAGACCTCTACCGCGCCGACCTGTCGAAGATCTCCAAGGGCTTCGCACAGTCGCCTGCCTGGGGGCTGATGCGACTCGAGGCGATCGACGGCGACCACCTGGCCTTCCGCATCGCCAGCAAGGCCTACACCGGGCGCAAGGGCGCGGACAAGGACGTCACCAACCGGGCCTGGCGCAACGCGCAGTACTTCAGCCGGGAGATCATACGGCTGCCGCGGCAGGAGGTGCATCGCCTGCGCGAGCAATCGGTGATCTACGACGTCGATCGCACACCTGCGACGCCGTGAAGCCGACGTTCGGCCGGTCGCCATTGACGGTGGGCACAGGGTCAGCGGAGCCGCCGACGCACTCAAGCGGCCTGCGGAACGGAATCAAGCCTCAATGGGGCTGCTGCAATCGGCGAAAATCACTATATTGGTGATATTCGGAAAGCAGGCTCCATCATGATCGACTGGCGCGACCGTATTACCATCGAACCAGGCAAGCTCGGAGGCAAGCCGTGCGTGCGCGGGTTACGGATTTCGGTCCTCAGCGTGCTGGAGTACCTCGCCAACGGCATGACCACGGACGAGATCCTCGCGGACTTTCCGTACCTGACCCGGGAGGACATACTCGCCTGCCTCGCCTATGCAGCCGACCGTGAACGCGGTACCGCGGTCGTGCGCGCGTGAAGCTCCTGTTCGACGCGAACCTCAGCCCCGTTCTTGCGCGCCGACTCGCAGATGCGTTTCCGGACTCGCGGCATGTTTGTGAGTTCGGCCTGGAGCGAGCCTCCGACCGCGAAACCACCACGTTTGCGGCCGCCAACGGCTATTGCGTGGCAACAAACGACAGCGACTTTCGGGCCTTGCGACTACAGCTTGGCAACCAAGCGTCGCGCGTGGTCTGGATACGGCTCGGCAATCAGACGACCCGAACTATCGAGGCGGCGCTTCGCTCGCGCCAGCTTGTCGTCGAAGCAATCGCTGAGGATGACGCCGGGGTTATCGAGATCATATGACCCCTACCCGGGAACGTGTGCGAACGGCCCTCGCTGCGCTCGGGAGACAGCGTGAGTCGGGCGACGGCGTGGCTCCATCCGGACGGAGCGCGTTCCACCTTATCCGGCACCCTCCAGCCTCTCGACGAACGAGCTGCCGGGGCCGCGGTCGAAGAAGCCGAGCTTGCGCGACAGGGCGTCGGCGGCACGGCGCAAGGCATCGCCGTAGGAGCCGGGGGTGATTTCCTCCACCGTGCCGCGCACGCCCAGGACGGCGATCGCGGCGGCAATGCAGCCCTGGTGGTCGAACACCGGCGCGGCGACGGCGCTGAGGCCGGGCAGCAGCTCTTCGCGGGTGACGCCGAGCCGGGTGCGCCGCACGCGCGCAACCAGGTCGTCGACGTCCTTCATCGTTTTCAAACCAATGTCGAGCAGCGACACGACGCCGCGTAGCTCGCGACGCACCATGGCCCCGGTCGACCGTCGCGGCAGGAAGGCGAGGAAAACGCGTCCGGTCGCGGTGCGCAGCAAAGGGAACAGCGAGCCGACATGGAGATTGCAGACCACGATCTCGCTGGCGTCGTACCAGCCGACCACGACCGGGCCACGTTCGCTCCACACGGTCAGCACCGTGGTGATGTCGAGCTGCTGGTTGAGGTTGACGACCGCCTCGGTGGCGAGCTGCACGACGTTGAGCCGGCTGACCGCGGCCAGGCCCAGCCGCACCGCCATCTCGCCCAGATCGTAGCGGCTGCTGATCGGGTCCTGCCGCACCAGCCCGCTCTTGGCGAAGCTGACAAGATAGCGGTGAACCTTGCTGGCGCTCATGCCGGCGCCCTTGGCGATCTCGCTCAGCGTGCTTGGCCCCGATGCGCCGGCGAGAACGTCGAGGATCTGCGCCCCGATCTCGACCGACTGCACGCCCTGACGCTCGCGCCCGGGCGGTTCCGCGGCAGCGGGTTTGTGGACTGATCTGGCGATGCTGAACTCCTGTCGAAACAGCCCGGTTCCAACCGGTTCTTACCGGGGAAGAGCATGCGATCGTTTGGCGAGACGCGTCATCCAGAGCACAGCAAGGGATCTTTCGGGGAATGGAGCTCCCTTTCGCAGAAGATCCCTCGCGACGCTCGGGATGACGACTGGACGAACGACCGCAAGGTCCTTCGCTTCGCTCAGGACGACGAGACCTCCGCCACCTTCCTGGCTCGCGCCTCCTTCATCAGCCGGACCAGCAGGCTGGGCCGCAGCGGCTTGCGGTTGATGTTGACCCCGAGGCCCGCCAGCGCGTCGGCGACCGCGTTGACGATGGCGGGCACGGCGCCGATCACGCCGCCCTCGCCGACGCCCTTGAAGCCGCCCTCGGCGTCGATGGACGGCGACTCGATGTGGTCGATCTCGAGATCCGGGACGTCCTCGGCGGTTGGCAGCAGGTAGTCGAGCAAGGTCGCGTTCTGCAGTTGGCCTTCGGCGTCGTAGACCAGTTCCTCCATCAGCGCCTCGCCGATGCCCTGCACCGTGCCACCGTGGATCTGGCCGTTGACGATCATGGGGTTGATGATGCGGCCGCAGTCGTGGACGACGACATAGCGCTCGATCTCGACGCGGCCGTCGCCGGCGTCGACCGCGACCTGCGCGATGTGCACGGCGTTGGCCATGGTGACCAGGGGCGGGTCGTAGAAATCCGTCGCCTCCAGCCCGAAGCCGTCGCCTTCGGGCAGGCCGACATTGTTCATCGAGTAGGCGGTCTCGGCGATGCGGGCGAAGTCGAGCCCGACCTGGGGTACGCCGACGACGAAGGCGCGGCCGCCGTCGATGACGATGTCCTCAGCCGCCGCTTCCAGCATGTGGCCGGCGATGCGCCGGATCTTGTCCTTCACCTTGGTCGACGCCCGGATCAGGGCGCCGCCGCCCGTCACCGCGCTGCGGCTGGCGAAGGTGTTGGTGCCGTAGGGCGTGGCGGCCGTGTCGCCTTCAACGATCGTCACGTCGGCGAGGTCGGCGCCGAGCGCGTCGGCGACGACCTGGGCGAAGGTCGTCAGATGGCCCTGCCCGCCGTTGGCGTGGCTGACATAGGCGGTGACCTTGCCGGTCGGCTCGACCTTGACGATGCCGCTGTCGAAGCCCGGCATGCGGATCAGGCCGCGGGCACGAAAGCCCGGCGTGCCGGTGCCGCTGACCTCGGTGAAGGAGCAGATGCCGATGCCGCGGTACTTGCCGTCGACCAGCCGGTCGGCGGGCTGGCGGGCGCGGAAGCCGGCATAGTCGACCGTCGCCAGGGCGCGCTGGAGCGATTCGACGAAGCTGCCGGTGTCGTAGCGGACACCAACGGCGTTGACCCACGGCAGGTCCTTGGTCGGCACCATGTTGCGCAGGCGGATCTCGGCCGGATCGATGCCGAGCCGCCGGCCGATACGGTCCATCAGGCCTTCGATGGCCATGAAGCATGTCGGCTGCGCCACGCCGCGGTAGGCGCCCGACGGGCAGGTGTGGGTCGCCACCGCGTGGGTCTCGTAGGCGTAGCTCGAGATGCGGTACGGACCGACCAGCATGCGCGCGCCGCCGGTGGGTTCCAGCGTGCAGCCGAAGGGCAGCGTCGAATAGGCGCCGGCGTTGGTCCACAGCCTGAGCTTCAGGCCGTGCACGACGCCCTGGCCGTCGAAGGCGATCTCGACGTCGTAGATGTGGTCGCGGGCATGGATGTTGGTCAGCAGCTCTTCGCGCCGGTCCTGGATCCACTTCACGGGGCGGCGCAGGTCGAAGGCCAGCGCCGCGACGACGAACTCCTCGGGATAGATCTGGGCCTTGGTGCCGAAGCCGCCGCCCACTTCCGGCACGACGACCCGGATACGGGACTCGGCCACGTCCAGGCAGCGCGCCAGCGCCGTGCGCAGCAGGTGCGGCACCTGGGTCGAGGAATAGAAGACGATGCGATCGCCGACGTGATCCGGCAATGCCAGGCAGCCGCGCGGCTCCATCGGCACCCCGGCGACGCGTCCCGAGCGGAAGCGTTCGCGGATCACATGCTCGCCCCGGGCGAAGCCCGCCTCGAAGTCCGGGGTGCTGAGCTGGCCCTTGAAGATCAGGTTGCTCGGGATCGCCGCGTGCACCAGGGGTGCGCCGGCCTGCGTGGCCGTCTCCAGGTCGCACGCCGCCGGCAGCGGCTCGTACTCGACCTCGACCAACTCGATGCCGTCGTGCGCCGCGTAGGCGCTCTCGGCGACGACGACGGCGACCTGCTCACCGACGAAGCGCACCTCGCCGCGGGCGACCGCGTCGCGGCCGTGCCGGATATAGCCGGGGAAGTCGATCTCGGCGACGATGGGCCGGACCAGCTTCGCGATGTCCTCGCCGGTGTAGACGGCGATGACGCCCGCATGCGCCAGCGCCCGGCTGGCGTCGATCGCGACGATGCGGGCGTGCGCGTGCGGGCTCATGACGAAACCGAGATGGACCGTGTCCTGCGGCGTCGCGAGGTCATCGACGAAGCGGCCGCGGCCACGCAGCAGGTAGTCGTCCTCGCGCCGCAGGATCTCCTGTCCGACGTATCGCCGGCGGTCGGCCATGCGCGCCTCCCTCACGCCGCCGCGCCGGGCGCCGCCCGCATCGCCGCGACCGCGGCGCGGACGGCCTTCACGATGTTGGTGTAGCCGGTGCAGCGGCAGATGTTGTTGGTGAGCGCCCGACGGATCTCGGCGTCGTCAGGACCGGGGTTGCGGGCCAGCAACTCGACCGTCGTTGCCAGGAAGCCCGGCGTGCAATAGCCGCATTGCAGGCCGTGGGCCTTGTGGAAGGCCTCCTGGATCGGGTGCAGGGCGTCGCGGCCGGCGAGGCCCTCGACAGTGGCGATGTCCGAGCCCTGCACCGCCACGGCGAAGTGCAGGCAGCTGCGCGCGCTGCGGCCGTCGATCAGCACGGTGCAGGCGCCGCAGACGCCTTGCTCGCAGCCGACATGGGCGCCCTTCAGCCCCAGCTCGTGGCGCAGGAAGTCGACCAGCAGCAGCCGCGGCTCAACCCGGCGCATCGCCTTGCGGCCGTTGACCTTCAGCGTGACCTCGACCACATCGGCCATCGCAGCCTCCTGTTCTCAACCCTTCCCCCGGAGGGGGAAGGTGCCCGAAGGGCGGAAGGGGGATGTTCCACCCGGTGCGGGCCATCGATGGGAGATCGCATGCGTTGCACCATCCCCCTTCCGGCGCTTCGCGCCACCTTCCCCCTCCGGGGGAAGGATCCTGTCGATGCTGTTGGACGGCTCAATTGGCCAGCGCCTGCCTTAGCGCGCGCTTGAGCAGCACGCCGAGCACGTGCCGGCGGTAGTCGGCGTCGGCATGGGCGTCGGCTGGTGGCCGGACGGCTGCTTCGGCCGCGGCCGCAGCGGCATCGACCGTGACATCATCGAGAACCGCGCCGGACAGGCGGTCCTCCGCTGCCCGGACGCGCGCCGCGACCGGGCCGGCGCCGATCATCGCGATCCGCGCGAAGCTGCAGCGGCCGGCGCCGTCGAGGCTCAGCCGCAGCGCCACACCCGCGACCGCAAAGCCGTGCCGCCGGTTGCCGACCTCGAGGAAGGCGCTGCGCTCCCCGTCGGCGGCGCGGTCGAAGCGTACGGCCGCCAGCATCTCGCCCGGCTGCATGCAGTTCGCCAGCTCGCTGACGAAGAACTGTTCGGCCGGCACCCGGCGCGTGCCGTGCTTGCCCGCGATCTCGAACTCGGCATCCAGGGCGGCCGCCACTGCCGGCAGCTCCGCGACCGGATCGGCGTGCGCCAGGCTGCCGCACACCGTCGCGCGGTTGCGGGTCGCCTGCGGGCCGCAATACGGCAGGGCCGCGGCCAGCAGCGGGCATTCGGCACCGACCAGCGCCGACTCCTCGGCCTGCGCCTGGCGCACGCGGGCACCCAGCGCGAGCCGGCCATCCTCGATGCGGATGTAGTCCAGGTCGTCGCAGCCGTTGATGCTGACCAGCGCCTGGGGCCGGACCATGCGCAGGTTCATCAGCGGGACGAGGCTTTGCCCACCGGCGAGCACGCGCGCCTCCTCGCCGAGCTCGGCCAGGGCGGCGAGCACGCCGGCGAGATCGCGCGGCGCACGGAAGTCGAACGATGCCGGCTTCATGCTTGCCCGCCCCAGGTCGGCGTCAGCGCATCCGCCAGGCGCGCCAGGTCCGGCGGGCTGACGATGGCGCCGTCCTCGACGATCCGCTGGCCGTCCAGCTCGATGCTCTGCATGGTGAGCACGGCATCGGGATGGTTCTCGCCGCCGCCCGGCACCCAGAACGGCAGGCCCAGGCCGACGGCGTCGTTGCCGACGCCGCGCATGTCCTCGATGAACGAGCGGCCGGTCACGCGCGCCGCCGGGTGGATGCCGTGCGTGAAGTGGATGACGTAGCCGTACTCGCCGCCGCCGGCCCGGCGCAGCGCCCGGTCCGCCACCTTGCGCTCGTTGCCGCCGCCCTTCACGGCGCGGATCTTGCCGTCGACCTCCAGGGTCATCGGCTCGATGAGCGGCGTGTAGTATTCGTGGAAGATCGAGCCGACGCGGATCGTGCCCTGCACGCTCTCGACCTCGGGGAACATCGTGCACGAGCCCGGCACGATGTAGAGGCCGGGCTTGTCGGCACGCCGCGGCTTCTCGAAGGCGCGCGGACCCAGGCGGAACGTCACGTCGGTGCCCAGGGCGTTGCTGATGCGGACCGGCCGGCCGGTCGCCGCGTTGATCAGGTCGTCGAAAGCCCGGTGCACGGCGTAGTAGCGGTCAAGGTCGACACGGCCGAACAGCCGGACCAGGCCGTCGGCGGTCATGTCGCCGCCGAGCATGTAGCGCACCCGGTCCGTCTTCAGCGCCTCGTCGTAGACGTGCGAGCCGGCGAGGTAGGGGAACGTCAGGTCGATCCAGACGTCGCAGGCCAGCACGGCGCCCGCCAGGGTGGGCGTGACATACGGATCGGCGAGACGGCCCTGGAAGGGAAGCTGCGGTGAGATCAGCAGCACGGCGTGCGCGCCGGCGCGTTGCGCCGTCACGAACAATGCCTCCGCGACGTCGCGATCGCCGGCGGTGTCGGATGTGATCAGCACGTTCTCGCCGGCACGCACGGCCATGTAGTCGCGGACGGCGACCTCGGCGGCCTGGCTCAGCTCCGGCGCCGGCGCGCTCATGGCGCCGCCTCCCGCGCACCGAAGATGCGCTCGATGTAGCCGTTGAGGAAGTTGTGCAGCGGTTTCTCCAGCACGCTCATGCGGCCGGGCACGTAGGCCGGCGAGGACATCGCGCACTGCATCGACTCGATCATCGAGCGGTCCTCCTCGAGCACGGTGACCTGGTAGTCGCGGTAGATCGCGAGCTTGTCCTGGAAATCAGCGCGCTCGAAGAAGGCCTCAGGGAAGAGGTGGTAGATGACCAGCCGCGTGCGGTTGACCGCCAAAGGCCAGGCGATCATCGGACGGACGCAATCGATGCGGCCGAAGACCGTGAAGTTCGGCGCCAGGAAGCCGGTGCAGGCGAAGCTCTCGGGCCTGTCCTGGAGCCACGGCATCTTGCCGAGCAGCGGTTCGGCCCCCGGCGTCGGCGGGCCGGCGTCGTACCAGATCGTGAGCCCGCCGCCCGGCTTCAGCTGCACGTTGTCGTTGGTCCAGGAGAACTTCGCGCCGAAGGTTTTCGCGTGCAGGACCCGCACATGATAGAAATCCATCAGGTTCTCGTGGACGAACTTCCAGTTGCACGCCACCTCGAGCTCGATCCTGTTGCCGAGCCGGCACTTCTCCATGCCGAGGAACGCGAAGTCCTTTTCGAACTCGGCGATGAACTCGGCCAGCGGCCGGGCCTGGAGATCGAAGTTGACGAAGACATTGCCGCGCCAGACATCCAGCAGCAGCGGCCGCATGCGGCACGCCGCGGGATCGAAGCCGTCGCTCTCGCGCATGTAGGCAGCGCCGGTCAGCCGGCCTGCGAGGTCGTAGGCCCAGCCGTGATACGGGCACC
>Ga0187894_10007673_pt1 | contig 10084 bp, 8 predicted proteins | sample GBC1701081metaG_FD_136650 | JGI IMG/M metagenome (GOLD analysis project Ga0187894, IMG submission 136650) | White microbial mat communities from a lava cave in the Kipuka Kanohina Cave System on the Island of Hawaii, USA - GBC170108-1 metaG ... | reverse complement strand
TAGACCCCGTCGGGATCGTGCCCATGTTCCTCTCGCTTACGAGAGGCTACGAGGCACGGGAGAGGCGCAAGATAGTGCTCGACTCCGTGCTTACGGCCACGGTCATCGGCATAATTTTCGTCCTCGCCGGGAAGACCATATTCCTCCTACTCGGAATCACCATACAGGACTTCGCGATAGCGGGCGGGACGCTCCTGTTCATCCTCTCCATTATCGACCTCCTCGGCGGCGGGAGCGCCAGGGCGCACGGGGCCGAGTCCCGCGCGCTCGGCATATTCCCTCTCGGCACGCCGCTCATCGTAGGCCCGGCGGTGCTGACGACGCTCATAATACTCGTCGATACGTACGGGTTCCTGCCCTCGCTCGCGGCCTTCGTGCTTAACCTGATCGTGCTCTTCTTCGCGCTATTCAAGGCGGACCTTATTCTCTCGGTGCTGGGTGAGAACGGCGCGAGGGCATTCGCCAAGATTATGAGCATACTCCTCGCGGCTATAGGGATAATGATGGTGAGGAGGGGAGTAATGGAGCTGATCGCGCTCGCCGGGTGACACACGTAGTGTGTTTTATGATCCTTCCGAATCTCCTCAGTTAATATCAGCAACCGCGGCAAATTCGACTTATGATTTTAATTCCCTCCTTTGGAAAAGAACGAATGCAAGCAAGCGAGCATTCGGACGCCATCACAATAAAGGCAACTGCGAAAATTAACCATTGGCTCCTTGTTGCTAAAGTCCAAATAGCTAGGGAGGATTTTCCGTTTGTCCTTTTCATTAATCCCTCAACAGCCATTATCAAAAACTAAATCCCCCTGAATTTGGCTTAACCACTGTGCCGCTTCGATTAAGAAAGTCCATTGCATTTAATCATCTCCGACCAATTCCTCACTTGCTCGGAATTGTTCCCCTTTACCAAAGGAGGAAAATGATTTTGTCAATCCCGAGTGTCTTAATCGGGAATCCGGTTTTCCCCAATTTTAATCAATCGCGGCTGGAAGCCGCTCCTACAGGGTTTGGGATTTTTTCTTGCAGATGCACACACGCCCCCCCATCGTTGCATTCGCAACGAGGGTGTATTATATTAGGCCCATGAAGAAAAAAACGGCGGGCAAGAGCGTTAACAAATGGACGGACACCGAGACCTCGGCGTGGATCGGTCTCGTGAGGGCGCAGCAGTACTTAATAAGCGCGGTAGAGGACGCGCTCCGGGAGAACGGTCTCCCTCCCCTCCCCTGGTACGACTTCCTCTGGGAGCTCGACAGGGCCCCCGGCGGCAGCCTGAGGCTGAACGAGATCGGCAGGCGCGTGCTCCTCGACAAGTATAACGTCACGAGGCTCTCCCAGAGGCTCGAGCAGGAGGGGCTCGTGAGGCGCGTCCCCTGCACCCGGGACGGGCGCGGGATGTACGCCCATATCACCGCTAACGGCAGGAAGCTCAGGAGGAAGATGTGGCCAGTGTACGAGCGCGCGGTCAAGGAGCGCTTCTTCTCGAAGCTCGGTAAGGGGGACATAGTGCAGATCGACAGGCTCATGCGGCGCATAAGGGGAGAGTCCGGGCCCTGACGCGCGGAACCGAACGCGCCCGGCGATTGTGCGGGCAGGAGAATGACAGTATAATGCTTGGGAAAAGCCCTGCTCAACGGAGCCCGTCACAGGAGGATGTTTCGTGAAGATAATTAAAATTGCGCTTCTCTTTTTATCACTCAGCTTACCCGCATTCGCCCAGAACCAGTCCGAATATCCCGTCGCCGCCATTAAAGACGGCTACATGATCATCGGGCAGAAGCCCTACAAGATGACGGGGGACTGCCCCGAGATTCAGGTGGGCGACATGGTCACGTTCTCCGAAGACCCCATAACCTGCGAAACCGTCACGGCTATAGACACCGTGAGCCTATCGAAGTGCGAGCTCATCTGCGTCGAGAACCTCGGCACCCCCGAGCCGGATTAATTTCGGGGATCCAGTTTTTCAATTAAAATCAATCGCGGCTGGAAGCCGCTCCTACAAATTTAGGCGCGTCATTGCGAGGAACGATTCCGACCAAGGGAGGAATCGGACGCCCCCGGCTGATTGCAAGTAAGTACATTCGTCATCGCACCTAAGACAAAAAAACTAACTAGAAAGCGACTGCGGCAATCTCGATTTTTTCCTCCCCCAACACTCGCTGAATCAACCGCCGGCAAGCTCCCCCTACTCCTCACACGGCCCGTCGTGCGCCTTCCGCGCGCCAGCGTCGAGCCTCACACAGTCGTTCCCGTACGTCCTCCCGTTGCAGCCGCAGACGGGCTTGTATTTCCCGTCGCATATCGTGTCGAGATTGACACACACCCCTTCGACCCCCTCGACATCCTCATCGCACTTCCCGACATCATAATCGCAGCGGCTTCCCTCGGGGCACACGAACCTGGAAGGTCCTCCGCACGGGGGGCCCTTCGTGTACCTCTCAAGCTCTCTGCACCCCGCCGATGTCATTCCCGCCGCGGCGGCGATAATAAGTAGTATGAACACCCTCTCAGATATCGTTTTACTCATCAGTCGTCCCTGTCCCGACATATGGAGATTCACCAACCTCCGCTTGCCGCCGCTATTTCCCCGGTAATTTATTAAACAAATAATAATCCCCCCGCCGCGCGGACACAAGCGTCCGGTCGGGAGGGGTATAAACATGGCATCTCCTCAGCCCGCCCCTACTCTCTCCGCCGATTTGTAGTTATAGTTAATCCTTAATTCAATACGGCAGCGGAGGGATCGATGCCCCATCCCGAAGATAAAAAACCCGGCCTCCTTACGAGGTTCATTGCACGGCTGAGGAGCAAGCGGTTCGCCTACCTGACGAAATCCCTCGTCCTGCTCATCCTCGGGTACCCCTACCTGGAGGTTGACCTGCCCGGCCAGATAATCCTCACCGCGATCACCATAATGGTCATGGTCTCCCTCGTAATCGCAGTGAGCGACAGGAAAAGGGACTACGTCATCGCCCTCTGCCTCGCGATACCGTGGTTCGTAGTATTGATAATAAACTTCCCGGTGTTCGAAGCCGACCGCAACATAGTCATAAGGAAGGAGATCGTCTTCGCCGTCCTCCTGTTCTTCTATACGACCATACGGATATTCGTGCACCTGATAAAGAGCCGCGAGATTACTACGGAGATACTCTTCGCCGCCGTGTGCGTATACCTCCTGATCGGCCTCTCATGGGCGGCCCTCTATTTGTTCATCGACTTCGTGTCACCCGGCTCGTTTATTGACGCGAGCGACGAGCTCGCGACCACTGCCCCGAGGTTCCTCTTCTTCAGCTACGTGACGCTCACAACGGTCGGGTACGGCACGCTCGTCCCGGCGACCGACCAGGCGCGCTCGATAGCGATGATAGAGGCGATCGTGGGACAGCTCTATCTCACCATACTCGTCGCCCGCCTGGTAGGGCTCCACATATCGAAGCCCAAGGCCCCGGACTCGGGCGGATGAAACCGGAACGCCCGCCCGATTCCCCCGCATAAACCCCGATTACACCCGGCCTGCATCCCGCATCCTGCTCGGGAGGGCGAAGCCAGAGGCGTAGCCCCCCATCCTGTATCTTTATGTATATTATTACGGACAATCAACCCACGGAGGTAATCGAATGAGACTCGAAGGAAAGACAGCCCTCATCACGGGCGGGAACGAAGGCATAGGCAGAGCGACCGCGCTCATGTTCGTAAAGGAAGGTGCTCAGGTCGCGATAACGGGGAGGAGGAAGGAAAAGCTCGAAGAGGTAGTGAAGGAAAGCGGAGGGAAGATAACCGCGCTCCACGGGGACGTGTCCGACGAAAAGCACGTAAAGACAGCGGTCGACGAGTTCATGAAGAAGTTCGGAAGGATCGACGTACTCTTCAACAACGCGGGCGTCCTCGAGACCGGCACGGCGGTGACTACGAGCACCGAGTCCTGGGACAAGATAATAAACATCAACGTGAAGGGCATATATCTCATGTGCAAATACGTAGTCCCTCACATGCAGAAGCAGGGCGGCGGCTCTATCATCAACAACGCCTCGGTCGCGGGCTTCATAGGGTGCCAGAACGTATTCGCGTACAACACGTCCAAGGGCGCGGTCATGCAGATAACGAGGAGCCTCGCCGTAGACCACGCCAAGGAAGGGATAAGGGCTAATACCATATGCCCGGGGTTCATCAAGACGAAGATGAACGTGGACTTCATAGGCAACCCTGACGACGCGCAGACGAAGCTCGACGAGATCGCCGCGCAGATAGTCCCGATGGGATACAGAGGCGAGCCCGACGACATCGCATACGCGCTGGTCTACATGGCGAGCGACGAGTCGAAATACATGACGGGCGCGCATATCACCGTCGACGGCGGATGGACGGCGTATTGATTTGATTGACATAATCAAAATTTCAAAACATAATTCCCTCCCCCCTGTAAGGGGGAAGGATTTAAATATATAAAGAGAGATCGCCACGGCTACATTCGTAGCCTCGCGATGACAAAGTGTTATGCCATCCCCCCCTCCCCGCAAATAAGCCCTATACTTAGGCAAATAGGGAGCTGCGTCCTGCAGCGTCCCGGAAAAACACACAAGGAGAAACGTAAATGAGAACTATATTTTTATTTATCCTCGCTTTATCTTTAATGCTCGCGGCAATGCCTGAGCCTTCCCGCGCGTGCACAGAGGCGAGGCTCAAGGCCAATGACGGCGCGGTTGCCGTCGGCAGGAGCATGGAGTTCGCGCAGATTATAAATTCGAACGTAATCGTCCAGCCGCGCGGGCAGGAGAATGTTTCTACCCTCCCCGACGGCAAGGACGGCATTAAATGGACGTCAAAATACGGCGTCATGTATCTCGACGGCTTCGGCATCGATATAGCGGTAGACGGGATGAACGAAACCGGCCTCTCGATGGGGGCGCTCTTCTTCCCCGGCGAGGCGCAGTACCAGGAAATGAAAGGGGCGAAACCGTCGCGCACGATGGTCATTAACGACCTGCCGCTCTACATACTCCAGAACTTCTCGACCGTGGACGAGGTGAGGGAAGCCCTTCCGAAGCTCACGGTCGTCGGCATAAACACGCCCGCCATGGGCAACATCGTGATACCGACCCACCTATCGGTCTACGAGCCCGGCGGCAATGGCATAATAATCGAGTACACGAAGGCCGGGCTGAATATTTACGACAGCGTGGGGATCATGACGAACTCCCCCGCGTACCCATGGCACGTGACTAACTTGAGGAACTACGTCGGCCTCACTTCCGAGAACGTGGAGCCAATCGTGATAGACGGCGTGAGCTTCGCCGCCACGGGGCAGGGCAGCGGGTTAAACGGCATACCGGGCGACCCGACCCCTCCCGCGAGGTTCATAAGGGCGGCTGCGATGGCGTACCTGGCGGCCAAGACCGATAACGCACAGGGAGCCGTGAACCTGGCGCTGCATATTATGAACACAGTGGACATTCCGCTCGGGACCGTGCGCGATTTCGACGACAAGGAATCGTTCGGCGACTACACGCAGTGGGTGGTGGCGAAGGACCTAACGAACAGGGTGTTATATTTCCGCACTTACGACAACGTGTCTCTCAGAGCGGTGGATATGAAGAAATTCGATATGTCCGAGGGAGCAGAGAGGTTCACGATGCCCGTCGACGGCGGCGAAGGCGCGGTAACGGACGTCACGGCCGAGCTCACGGCTGCGAATTGAAACTTCTTACCCTATCATTTAATTCCCTCTCCCCAGCGTGGGAAACGATTCCGATGAATAAGAGGAATCGGTCATAGTTGCAACGAAGGCAGAAACGGAACTTAAATCCGGCTCAACATTGCCTGAGCCAAAATAGCAAGGGTGAGGGGGTACATAAATTTTCTTGTCATTCCCGACTCGTTTGGGAATCTCATCTTTTCGATTTAATTCAATCGCGGCTGGAAGCCGCTCCTACGAATGTTGAGATCTTACGCTCTGTAGGAGCGGCATCCTGCCGCGATTCCATATATCCCTCCCCCCTACTCCGAAGGAGCGCACTCCCCGTCGTGGTCCTTCGGCACTCCCGCCCCCATCCTCGCGCAGTCGTTCCCGTACGTCTTGCCGTCGCACCCGCAGACGGGCACGTAGTCATGGGTGCACATCCCGGGCTTCTCCATGCATTCCCCTATCTCGTTAAACCCTTTACACTTCCCGAACGGCTTTTCGCAGAATTGACCGTCCGGGCAACCGATGTTGTCGAGCCCGCCGCACGCCTGTCCCGGCTCCTTGCGGGAGCTCACGGAGTCGCCGCACTTCCCTTCGTGGTCTTTCCTTACGCCCGCAGATCTCCTTCCGCAGTCGTTCCCGTACGTCTTCCCGTCGCACCCGCACACGGGCTTGTAATCTTTCGTGCACACCGCGGGCTTCTCCATGCAGAGCCCCTCCATATTAGGGACGCCGCACTTGGACGCCGGAGTCTCGCAGTACTGCCCGTCGGGGCACGCGACATCTTTCCAGCCCCCGCACACGAGAGGGGCTTCGTCCCCCGCGCGGCTCACGCACCCCGCCGATACAACGATCGCGGTAACGCAGAACAATATGAAGGATATCTTTTTGAGCATGGCTATTTTTCCTCCGTGCCGGTCGAGGGCTATGAATCGCATACGGTTCCCCGGCGCGACAGATACTATGAGAGTTTAAAGCGCGGAGGCGCTGACCGCAACGGATTATATTCAGACCATAGACGGGCGATACCCCATACCGGCATTACTCACGTCCAGCCCCGGATGCTATCCTCTCCCCCTTCCTCCCGATAGTCCCGAGACCGATAGCCGCTGCGAGAAGCGACATAAGGGCGGCGATGTAGAGCACTATGTCGAAACCGCCGGTGAAAGAGTCCCGCACGATGCGTCCGAGTTTGGAAGTCGTTTCCGGGCCGAGAGCGGCCGGTATCTCCGCGCCCGCCATCTTTATCCTCTCCCCTTCCATGAGCTCCCTCGCATGCTGAGGTATAGAAGCCGCGTCCATCCCGGCGTCGAGGTATCCGTTGAAAACGTGGAGTATGACTATCCCGAGCACTGCTATAGTGAGCAGCCCTGCCAACCTGGCCATCGCGTTGTTTATCCCCGAGGCGGCCCCCGAATACCCGGCCTCGACCGCGTTCATGACCGCCGTGGTTAGCGGCGCTACGCTGAGCGCGAGTCCCAGCCCGACGAGCGATATTCCGGGGAATACCGTGGTGAAGAAGCTCCCGTCTCCGTCGAAGAGCGCGAGCGTGAGATACCCCGCCGCGGCCACGACCGTCCCCGCCGCGAAAGGAACCCTGGCCCCGTATTTATCCGCGAGCCCCCCGGCCCAGCGCGAGAGGACGAATATAATCAGAATGATAGGCAGGAGCGACGCCCCGGCCTCGGTCGCCGTGTATCCGTACACATGGATGAGCGCGAACGGGAGGAAGAAGAACACCCCGCCGAGAGCGCCGTACATGAATAGCGTCGCGACGTTCGCCCCCGTGAACGTGACTGAGCGGAAGAGCGAGGGCGGCATCATTGGCGACTCCTCCCTCGCTTCGACGATGACGAAGCATACGAGCGCCAGCGCGCCGAGCGCGAGCGGCGCGATAACGAGCGCGCTCCCGAAGCCGTAGTCAGAGCTCTCGATGAGGCCGAACAGTATGCCCCCCAGGCCGAGCGTGGCGAGGATTCCGCCCGCCCAGTCCACCCGGCCGTTTGACTCTCCGCGCCTGCTCTCGGGCACGCGGAGGAAGAGCATCGTCAGCACCGCGGCCGCTATCGGGACGTTGATGAAGAATATCCATCTCCACGAAACGTTCTCTATGAGCCACCCGCCCAGCACCGGGCCTAACGCGGTCGTTATCGCGGAGAACGCTGACCACGTGCCTATCGCCCTCCCCCTCTCGTCCGGGCTGAAGAAGACCGTTATTATCGAGAGGCTCCCCGGTATGAGGAGCGCGCCTCCCACGCCCTGGAGCGCGCGGAAGGCGATGAGCTGGTGTATGGACTGGGAGAGCCCGCAGAGCACGGACGAAAGCGCGAAGAGCGCGACGCCTATCGCGTATACGCGCCTCCTCCCGAACCTGTCCCCGAGCGCTCCGCCGACGAGTATGAGGGCCGCGAGGAAGAGCGCGTACGCCTCTATCACCCACTGCGCGTCCGTGATGGTCGCGCCCAGCTTTTCCTGGAGCGCGGGGAGCGCGACGTTCACGGCGGTGCCGTCTATGGACGCTATGCTCGACCCGAGGATCGTCGCCGCGAGGACCCAGCGCCCGGCGGCAAGTTTTGCGGAAGCCGGCCCCTCGACGGCGTCCGCCGAGGGAGCGATCACGGGGGGTTTACCGATTATCGCCATGAAGCGGTTAAGTAAACACAATCGGCGTATGGTTGTAAACCGGCAACGTAACCCAGCCAGTTTGTCTCTTCATTAATTTCCTTCCCCCTTGAGGGGGGAAGGTCAGGATGGGGGTGTCACCACCCATTCATTAATTCAGTAAAGCTGTTTGTCATACTTGTCCGGCGTATCTTTCTCGTCGGTCGAAGCCTTAGCGGAGTCCGAAGCATAAGAGGATGGCGAAGACGGAAGCTTATCGAAGGTTGCCGCTTCGCACAACTTATAATGAGATTAAGGGTTATTTTCCCGGTTTTAATAGCCGCGGTCTTGTGGTATAACGTTTGAAGTAACCGGATGACGGGACATTCTGCGCTTGTACGGAGGCAATTATGAGCAGGCGGATTGTAGCAGGGAAACTGAGCGATTTCGAGAACGGCAGCATGAAAACCGTCGAGCTCGGGGATTCGAAGGACAAGATACTGATTTGCAGGTTCGGCGGGGAATTTACCGCACTTAGCCCATACTGCACCCACTACGGAGCGCCGCTTGAAGAAGGTGTGCTGAGTGAAGGCAGGATCGTCTGCCCTTGGCACCATTCATGTTTCAGCGCGAAGACCGGAGACCTGCTCGAACCGCCGGCATTCGATTCTCTTGTCGCTTACGAGCTGAAGGCGGAAGGGGAGAACCTCGTCGTCACGGTCCCCGATAAAATTGAAAAAAGGCGGTTGCCCGGCCTTGCCAAACCGGACTACACATCCGACAAGAGGAGGTTCGCTATAATCGGCGGGGGAGCGGCCGGTTATTCGGCTGCCCAGACGCTCCGCGAAAACGGCTTCAAGGGCAGGATTTATATGATAACGAAAGAGAACGAGCTCCCTTATGACCGCCCGAATTTAAGTAAAGAGTATCTGCAGGGCAAGGCCGAGGCGGATTGGATGCCTCTCAGGAGTCAGAAATTTTACGACGAGCACGGTATCGATATCGCCCTGGGGAGAGAGGTTTTGAAACTGGACGTAAAGAAAAAAGAGGTCACGCTCGACGAGGGGGAAAACCTCGGGTTCGACAAGATTCTCATCGCCTCGGGCGGGAAACCCCTCAACCTCAGCATCCCCGGAGCGGATCTCGGAAATATCTTCACGCTCAGAAGCTTCGGGAACGCCGATGAAATTATAGCCGCGGCGGAAAAGGCGTCCAAAGCCTCGGTTATAGGCTCGAGCTTCATCGGTATGGAAACCGCTTACAGCCTGTCCGTGCTCGGTATAGACGTTACCGTTATAGGAAAGGACTCCCTGCCATTCGAAAGTACATTGGGGAAAGAGATCGGGGAGTTATTCATGAAAGAGCACAAGAATCACGGGATTGCGTTCGAGATGGGCGCGAACGTGTCGAGATTCGCCGGGAACGGAAAAGTTGAAAAAATAATATTCAACGACGGGAAAGAAATTCCCGCTGACCTCGTCCTCGTAGGCATTGGGGTAGTCCCGGCAACCGGATTTATAGAAGGTATCGAGCTCAATCCGGACGGGAGTCTCAAGGCGGATATTTACCTCGCCGTGGCGGACGGCGTTTATGCGGCCGGCGACATCGTTTCGTTTCCGAACGCCGTTACGGGAGAACGAAGTAGAATCGAGCATTGGAGGACGGCCTTGCAGCAGGGGAAAATCGCTGCGCTCAACATGCTCGGCAAAAATGTCCCTTATTCGAGCGTACCGTTCTTCTGGACCGCGCAGGCGGGATTGGATTTAAAGTACGTCGGACACGCCGTTACCTGGGACTACAC
>Ga0187894_10007672_pt1 | contig 10084 bp, 11 predicted proteins | sample GBC1701081metaG_FD_136650 | JGI IMG/M metagenome (GOLD analysis project Ga0187894, IMG submission 136650) | White microbial mat communities from a lava cave in the Kipuka Kanohina Cave System on the Island of Hawaii, USA - GBC170108-1 metaG ... | reverse complement strand
TCCCGCCGCGGACGTGCAGTGACCGCTTATTTTCCATTTAAGTGTAATTATGAAGACAAGGAGTATCTGAAGCAGCGCCACTGCCGTTACTATCAGCATTAATCTCGGCGCCCCTCCGAAATACATTACAAAGAATATGAAGGCAGCATATGCAAATATTGCGAACAGTGGCCGGGCGCGTTCTTCTCTTATGTTCAGGTGGAAATCGCTTACCTTTCCCCTGTGTACGAGCGTAAGGACGAACAGGGTGGGGGGAATGATCAGGAGAGCAATAAATATCAGTATCCAGAACAGGGAGGATTCGCTTTTCGTCGCCAGTGCGGTTACGACTATGCAGGCAAGGGCTACCAGAGGGGGGCTGAACAGGTTCGAAATTACGCGTGCGGACTTGTCCCGCCAGTCGAGCGGTATGACGATCGGTTCAGGTGTCTGCTGGTAAATTTTTTTCTCAGTTCTCATTTTGAAGTTCCCGGTTCGTATTCATATGCGACCAATAACCCCAGTCGCTGCCCTTCCACCTGTCGGGTATCAGATTGAAGTATAAGGCCGAGCATCTCGCTATCGAGTGCAGGGTCTTTCTCGCCACGCCCCTTTCGAGCCGCCTGTGGTCTCCCGCATATACAACCAGATCGAAAGTAAAACAGGATTTATACCCCATTCGGTTTATCCGCCACGCGAGCTCTGAGTCCTCGTTGCAGGTGAGCCCGCTGTCGAACCCCCCCGACGCCTCATAGGCCTCTCTCTTTATGATGCAATTCGAGCCCGAGGCGGCGGGCACGCCGAGCGCGTGTATGAGACTCTGCCCGTATGCGAACCATCTATAATAGGCGCGGAAGCGGTCGAGTGACAGCTTGGGTCCGTATATCAGGTCGTATTCTTCGAAGTTCTCGGCGTTGCTGAAGTAATCCCCGGAAAATACGATATCCGCGTCAGTAAAGAGAAGCCACCGGGTATTTGCGGCATCGGCCCCTATCCGCCGGGCCTCCGTTACGGTGCCGGGATGCCTTATCACTTTAGTATAATCGGGACGCACGGAGGAAACAATGTCCGCTGTCGCATCTTCGCTCGCGTCTACTACGACCAGGCTGACATCTTCGGGAAGGGACCTTAAAAAATTACGTATATTACGGGATTCGTTTCTGGTTGGAAGGACTATGGTTAATTCGCTCAGGTCTATTCCCATGATTAAAATAATAATTGCTATGTATTAAGCGGTGTTGAATTTCACGTTAATTTACCGTTAAATCATTTTTATTTTCAGAGGACACCCCGTTGTTTTCAGAAGACACCCCGTGAATAAATTATAAATCATATGAGCGCTCCGGGGAATACCCTGTAACAGGCTGCCGAATCTTACTTTTTTGAGGCGCTGCCTTTCTCGAAGCTTATTTTTAATACCCCTCCCTCGAGATTCGCCTTCTCCACATTCAGCCTTGCGAGGAAGCTGGGCAGGAAAATATTTCTCCTCTGGTTTTCGATCTGTATGGTGAGCTCTTCCCCAACCTGGTGGAGCTTGACTTCCTGCTTGCTGACGAAAGGCAGTTTCAGTAAAAGGCTGTACGCCCCATTTTCTTTGACGACCTCGTAGGGCTTTTCTTTGTAAAAGATTTCAACGGGGTCTTTTTTCGAGAACAGGGTCTCGCCGAATTCGAGGAGAGCGTCGAAGCCCAGTATCTCCTTCGAGAATAAAGGAGCTTCGTGTATCGGGATTGCGCTGAAAAGCTCCGCGACTTCTTTCCTGTAATTCTCCTGAAACTTTTTCCATTCCTTGAAATAGGGATGGTCGAGCTCTTTCGGCATCGCCCTGTTGACTATGACGGTGTCCACGTTGTAGCCGTAAAGGTTAAGGTACGTATAAGCCCTCTGCGTTTCCTTTATGACCATCTTTTCGAGATTGAGGACGAGCCTTATCGACGTAACCTCCGGGTTCGAGAACGTCTTATGGATAGAATTCAGCTTTTCGAACAGATCCTCGATTGCGATGTATGTCTCTTCTTCGGGCAGCGGCATGTCCGATACGACCTTCACCGCGGGCCTCACCACCTTGAGCAGCTTCCTCTCTATCGGAAAGACCTTGACTATCCACCACCTCGCCACGTCGGGCAGGGAGAGAAGCCTGAGCGTCTCTCCCGTGGGGGCGCTGTCCACGATGATTACATCGTAATCCCCCTCCTTGAAATGGCTGTAGACCCAGAGAAAGCACGAAACCTCCTCCATTCCCGGAAAGATGCTGAATTCTTCGGCCAGTACGTCGTCCACCTTCATCCAGTTGAAGAGGGACTGAATGTACCCGGTAAGCTTGCCCCAGTATTTATCGACGGAATAGAACACGTCGATTTCCTGAGCGTACAGGTTTTTCATGATCCTCCTCGGCTCGGGCCCGATGTCGATATCGAAGGAGTCCCTCAGGCTGTGCGCGGGGTCGGTCGATATGACCAGTGTCTTGTGTCCCCTCTTTGCCGATAGAAGCGCTGTTGCCGCAGCGGCTGTGGTTTTCCCGACGCCTCCCTTTCCCGTATATAAAATTATCCTTTTCATTTATTCCCCGTGTGTGGCCGGTATGTCGAATAGGTATGATTCATTCATATTCTACCTTACTCTTTTTCTTGACATAAATTCGGAAGGGCTTAATATATTTATCCCGTGTATCGTTCGGGAGGCTGAGTTCATGACAAAAAACGGTAATACAGGAAAGGAAGGCGCGGGGAATTCCTACAATGCGTTATTTGCCGTTCTTGCTTTCGCGGTGCTCCTCGCAACGGCGCTTTTGACAGTAGGCGGCATCTACTACAGCTTTATCAATCCGGCTTTCTGACCCGGCCCTTCGTACTTCTCCCCTTTATAGCCGTGATAAGTCAGCAGGGCTCCGCGGCTTTGGGTGAGATGCGCCGCGCGGGGACGAGCCGATTCGATCCCGACCCCCCTATCTTTGCCGATTCATCCATATAAGCTGCCGGGACACCGGCTGGTTCCGACCCGCGAATGCGGGCGCTGTCCCGCTTGTACCCGTTCCGGCATGCACGCGCCCGGCTTTGTTTACGCGCACATCGGGTGATATACTGGGGATGGAGGGCCGACTAATGAGTGATGAAAAACCGTACAGCTCGATACCTGATCCGTCTGATTCAGCCGATGGAAAGGGCTTCGTGAAGAAGATTCATACCGAAGAGGCGATACTCATAACCCTCATGGCCCTCTCGGCCGTCGGCATAGGAGTCACTAACTTTAAGCCGGCCGGGAGCTTCTGGTACTGGGCTGCGATGGCCCCTGTTTTCGCGGCGGTAAGTATTTACATGGGGTGGTCCAAGGCGAGGCGCCGGGGTGAAGGGATGTCGAGGATCATCCGCGTCCAGGTACTTCACTGGCTGGGGCTCCTGGCAGCACTGGTCCTTATCTATTTCCTGTTCATGAGGACAGGCCGCATAGATTATAATCAGCTCGCTCTCATGTCGCTGCTCGCCCTGGCGCTCACGACCTTTCTCGCGGGCGTCCATTTCGACTGGCGGTTCATGGTCGTGGGTATAGTGCTAGGGGCATGCGTTGCCGGCGCGGCGTTCTTGGAACAGGTCGTCTGGATGATCGTTATCCCGATTGCAGCCGCGCTCGTTCTGATACTCTTCTGGTGGAAACGCTCTCTCTGAGATGTGCGTTATTGACCGGGCTCGGTTACGGAGTGCCCGCGCTCGTCAGGTCTTCAAATACACGCGCCTTTGATACCTTCGGATTCGCCTGCCCGTGAGAGGACCGCGTAAAGAGGTAAAGAGAAGGACGTTCTTCGACCCGGATGATTGAAAAAAACGGCATGCACGAAGTTACTAAATACTGCGCTTTAATATTATGGGCCGGAAAGCGCCTCACCGGGCCTTTTGCGACCCCCGCCGGGTTTACTCTTATTTTTCTTGGAAATATTGATTTTTATTGTGCTTTTCTGTACTATTGATGACACTAAAACAAGTTTTAAAGGAGAGGGAGATGGCCGAGAAAAGTGCGATGACAAAATCTCAGTTGTCAAACCATATTGCGGAGCTCGCAGGGATCACCAAAAAAACTGCAAACGAGATATTAGATGAGCTGGCAGCCGTTGCTTACAAGGAAGCAAAGAGAAGCAAGCAGTTTACGATCCCGGGTATCGGAAAGCTGGTACTTTCCAGGCGCAAGGCGAGAATCGGCAGGAATCCTGCCACCGGCGCCGAAATCAAGATACCGGCGAAAAAAGTGGTGAAGTTCAGGGTGGCCAAGGCGTGTAAAGACGCTGTTTTGGGCGAATAACGTTTATCATTCAATCGTATAGTTGAGAACTTATCCGTAAGCATCCGCGGTCATTGTGGAATTAGGTAATAATAGCGATGGCCGCCGGATAGTTTTGTCCCTGTGGCGGTTCCAATCCGAATAATTCCGAATTAGAGAGTAACACTCGAAATTTTTTCGGCTGTATAATTGTCAGGTAGATGGCAAAAAAATTCGGCTTGACAACAGGTTGCCCTGTTTAAGCCGAATTAATCCGGCTGTCGCAGTTCACAGGAAATGCAATGCCGGAGCAAATTAATCGACACGAGGTCCTGACAAATGCCCAAGGTATTGCTGATCGAAGATGAAGAGTCGTTGAGGAAGCTGTATACTAAAATACTCAATGCGAAAAACTATACTGTAGAGGCGGCTGCCGACGGCGAAGACGCCCTTTCGGTGCTTAAAATATTCAGGCCGGACGTTATAGTGCTCGACATAGTGATGCCTAACTATAACGGCCTGGAGTTCCTTAAAATATTAAAGAACGATGACGAGCTTAAGAGTATACCGGTCGTTATGCTCACGGCGCTTTCCGAAATGAGAAAAATCACGGAATGTCTCGATATGGGCGCGGTCGGCTATATTACCAAGGACAGCACGGTAGAAGAGATCGTTCAGAGATTAAATTTCCTTATAGAATCTATAAGCGTCCACTAGGGGTTTTTAACTCGAGTATTTTGTCGAAAATCTTCCTCGCTATCTCCGATTTGGCGGCCCCGGGCAGTTCTTCCGTTTTACCGTCTTTATACACAAAATGAACGATATTCGTCTCGGCCTCAAAACCGGCTCCGGGTAGAGACACGTCGTTCGCTATGAAGAGGTCGGCGTTTTTTCTTTTTAGCTTGTCCTTGGCGTGCTCTATAAGGCCGTCCGTTTCGGCCGCGAACCCCACCACCATCCTGCCGTTCTTCCTCTCGCCTACTGCCCTCAATATGTCCTTAGTGCGTTTGAGATTGAGGATCATCGAGTCGTCGTCTTTTTTGATTTTACCGTTTATTTTTTCAGAAGGCGCGTAGTCTCCGACCGCGGCGGCTTTGATGACTATCGTTGACCAATCGAGGTATTCCATGACCGTTTCGTACATGTCGCCTGCGCTCACCACGTCGATTACTTTGGCGCCGTAGGGAGGGGCCAGGCTAGTTTTTCCGGTTACGAGCACTACCTCTGCCCCCCGCATGAGGCCCTCTTTTGCGAGGGCGTAACCCATTTTACCGCTCGAGGGGTTCGAGATAAATCTCACGGAATCTATAAATTCCCTGGTCGCGCCAGCGGTTACGAGCACCCTTTCGCCGTGGAAGTCTTTGGGGTAGAGGGTCTTTTCGATCTCGTGCACGATATCGGGGATTTCGGGGAGCCGCCCCTTGCCCTCCCAGCCGCAGGCGAGGCTTCCCTCCGAAGGCTCGACAATTATAAACCCGCGGTTCCCGAGTCTCTCCAGATTTTCCTGAACTATCCGGTTGTTATACATATTCACGTTCATGGCCGGACATATGACGACCGGCGAGAGCGTCGCCAGGATTACGTTCGTAAGGAGAGAATCGGCGATGCCCGACGCGATTTTTCCTATGAAGCTCGCTGTCGCGGGAGCCACTACGATCAGGTCGGCGCTGTCCGCCAGGCTGATGTGGCCTATCTCGGATTCCCATCCGAGGTCGAATGTCTTCGTGGCCACACGGTTGCCGGAGAGTGTCTGCAGGGTGAGCGGGGTTACGAACTCCATGGCGTTTTGGGTCATGATTACCTGAACGTCGGCCCCTTCCTTCACGAGGCTCCTTACGAGCTCGCAGGATTTATAGGCGGCGATTCCGCCTGTTACGCCCAGAATTATTTTTTTGCCTCTGATTACGGACATAATTTATTTCCCTGAACAGCTCCGTGTATTTAATAAAATCAGCCCGTTCACGCCGGACATAAGAATAGTATATTCCCCTATTGAGGCAAGTAAAATTTTTTCTCCCGAACTAAAATTCGTTGACAAGGGGATAATAGGTGTATATACTCCTTTTTAGCTGCCGGGGACCGGATAATGACGAATCGCAATAAAGGGAATGAAAATATACCGTTGGCAGGCCCGGATCCGGGTGACATAGCGGAATGCGGCGAGTGTACCTGCTTTAACCTGCGAAAGGCCGCACGGGTGGTGACGCAGTTTTATGACGACTGCATGAGGCCGGCGGGCCTTAGGGGTACTCAATTCGCCTTGCTCGTTCATGCCTATGCGATGGGCCCTATCACAATATCAAGACTTGCAGACGCAATGGCAACCGACCGCACGACGCTCACCCGTAACCTTGAGCTCCTCGAGAAAAGCGGCCTAGTAATTGTGGAGGACGGCGGCGACCGCCGTACTCGGATAGTCAGTATTACGGATGACGGCCGGAAGAGGCTTGCCGAGGCTTTTCCCTACTGGAAGAAAGCTCAGGATGAAATAAAAAAGCTGATGGGTCAGGATGATTGGTCCGCAATGTTTTCACAGTTGTCTCGCATGGTCAATCAAATACAGGAGAGATAAGAAAATTTTGAGAATATATTCGAATATATACCTATTAAGCGCATATATTCGTTCGGAAAGGGGTTAAGAGCTATGTCGAGAATGGAAGAACATCCGACCGTTATAAATTATTACAGGAGCCGTGGCGGTGATAGCCCCGTGAAGAAGTTTTTAAGCCCGTCAGGCAAGCTGGATACGGTGTGGCTCCGCGAAGCATGCATTGAAGCGGGCGCTGACGACGCAGGGTTCGTGGAAATCGACCGCCCGGAGCTTTCAAGAGATAAAGACGGCATACTCGCTTATTTCCCCCGGACAAAAGCACTCATAAGCATCGTATGCAGGATGAACCGCGAGCCTATACGCAGTCCCGCGCGCTCGGTGTCGAACCTGGAATTCCATCATACAGGCGACAAGGTAAATGAGGCAGCGCGCAGTATAGTTTCGAGACTCGAAGAACAGGGCATCCGGGCTATGAACCCGTCTATGGGTTTCCCTATGGAGATGAGCAACTTCCCGGGAAAGACCTGGATAGTGCCTCATAAGACGGCGGCTGTCGCAGCGGGACTCGGACACATGGGCATTCACCGGAACGTGATACACCCGAAGTTCGGCAACTTTATCCTGCTCGGAACCGTGCTAGTTGACACTGAGCTCGAATCTTACGACGGTCCGATCGATTACAACCCCTGCCTTGAATGCAAGCTATGCGTCGCAGCGTGCCCCGTGGGCGCGATCGCCCCCGACGGATACTTTAATTTTTCGGCATGCTACACGCATAACTACCGTGAGTTCATGGGAGGCTTTACCAGCTGGGTGGAGGGGATAGCAGACAGCAGGGACGGAAAGGATTATCTCCGCAAATTCAGCGACGCCGAGTCCGCTTCGATGTGGCAGAGCCTTTCATACGGGGCCAATTACAAGGCCGCTTACTGTATGGCTGTCTGTCCAGCGGGAGAGGACGTGATCGCGCCTTTCCTCGAGAACCGGAAACAGTACCTCGACGACGTCGTTAAGCCCTTGCAGAAGAAAGAAGAGACGGTTTACGTTGTTCCGAACTCGGATGCGGAAGCGCACGTGGCAAAACGATTTCCGAACAAGACCACGAAGGCCGTTTCGAACGGGTTACGTCCGAAATCAATAACCAACTTTCTCAGTAGCCTGCCGCTTATATTTCAAAGGGATAAATCGGAGGGCCTGGACGCCACTTATCATTTTACTTTCACCGGCGAGGAGAAGCACCGGGCGACGATAGTAATACGTAATAAATCCGTACAGATCGATAACGGGCTCGAAGGCGTCCCGGACCTGCATATAACCGCCGACAGCCGCGCCTGGCTCGGGTTTATAAGAAAGGAGGACGGAATTTTGAAGCCGCTCCTCCTTAGAAAGATCCGGCTTAAGGGGCCCGTCGGATTACTGAAAGCGTTCGGGAGGTGTTTTCCGGGCTGAGCGTACGACAGTCCCTATCGGGATTAGCATGTTTACCCCTATTTCGAGTATATTATTATCCAGGGAGTAAATGGACGGGCGGCCGAGAAATGAAATTATAACCGTTTTACCCGTATGAGTTGTATGGAGTCAAGCGAGCTTATAATCTTCATTCGAGCCGCGGAGGGATTATGGACAATATTTACAGGAACAAGGTTCGAGGGAATAAAAAGCTTGAGCTTGCTTCGATTATGGAGTGCACGGAATGCACATGCTTTAACTTGAGGAAGGCTGCGAGAGTGGTTACCCAGATATTCGACAACGCAATGAGATCTATAAACCTGCGGGCGACTCAGTTCACTCTGCTGGCGCTCGCTTACGCGCACGGGCCGATTACCGTTACCAAGCTGTCGGAAGAGATGGTCGCGGACAGGACGACCCTGTCCCGGAATCTCAACCCCATGGAAAAGAGCGGATTGATAAGGATCGAGCAGGGTGACGACAGGAGGACCCGCATCGTAATCATAACCGAGTCGGGGAAGAGAAAGCTCGAAGAAGCATATCCGTTATGGAAAAAAGCCCAGCTGGAAATAAAGGACGTAATGGGGACCGATAAGTGGAGTACTCTGATATCGAATTCTACCGAATTGGTGAGCCTCACCCGTCTCGACCGCGGGGCCGCTAACTGACCTACAATTAGTTCTTATCTATGTTCCCCCGTGCTGGGAAATACGACCCGGCTGAAATAACTCCCGGGGCGCCCGATTAGTTTTATTCCCGGGATTTGAGTAAGAAAAGCCGGTGATTGACCGACAATGGATTTATGATGTAATTCCCGTTCCAGCAGGTAGAATTAAGTCGGCTAAGGATTTTTTCGGATAAGTAAATATTAATTGAACTCACTAATCTCACATCCGTTTGAATCGCGGAGCAAAATTTTGATTTGGGGATTATTTTATTCCTCCGTATCCGAGAATACTATTCCTGCAGTCATAGACTCAATGACAAATCCAGTCGTTTCATATCATGATGAGAGAATCCGCTAGTGGAACGCCGGAGGGCGCCGTTATAAAGAGTGCTCCGGAAAACCTCGGTGTGAGCAAAATCGCCGGAAGGTGGGTTCTGCTCGTGACGATACTCGGCTCAGGCATGGCGTTTATCGACAGCACCGCAATGAACGTCGTTTTGCCCGTGCTTCAGATAGAGCTCGACGCTACTATCCCCCAGATGCAGTGGATAATCGAGGCATACGCTTTATTCATGTCCTCGCTCATGCTTTTCGGCGGGGCGCTCGGGGACAAGTTCGGAAGGAAGCGCATATTTGCGCTGGGCGTAATCTTGTTCACCGGTGCGTCGGTTTGGTGCGGTCTTTCCGCAAGCACTCCGCAGCTGATAGTCGCAAGGGCTTTCCAGGGGGTAGGGGGCGCTCTCCTCGTTCCGGGGAGTCTGGCGATTATCAATATCTCGTTCACCGAGGCTGAGCGCGGGAGGGCCATCGGCACATGGTCCGCGTTCACTGCAATCACGACTGCCCTCGGCCCTATACTCGGGGGCTGGCTCGCGGAGAATGTTTCCTGGAGGCTCGTTTTTTTCATAAACCTTCCTATAGGAATCGTCGTTCTCTCGAGTCTCTTCTGGCGGATACCGGAAAGCAGGAAGAATAACGGCGAGGGTAAGTTAGACATACTGGGTTCTTTTCTCGCGATCATGAGCCTCGGGTGCGTCGTCTACGCGTTGATCGAGTCCGGCAACTCCGGGTTCGGACACCCCAAGGTAATCGTACCGTTCGTGGCGGGGGGGCTGGCCCTCGTCTCGTTTCTATTCTACGAGGCGAACGCCCAGTCGCCCATGATGCCCCTCGGTCTCTTCAAATCTAAG
>Ga0187894_10007671_pt1 | contig 10087 bp, 10 predicted proteins | sample GBC1701081metaG_FD_136650 | JGI IMG/M metagenome (GOLD analysis project Ga0187894, IMG submission 136650) | White microbial mat communities from a lava cave in the Kipuka Kanohina Cave System on the Island of Hawaii, USA - GBC170108-1 metaG ... | reverse complement strand
TATGCCTTTCCAGCTTCGGCCGGGAATGTAGTGGCGGCCAAAGCGCCCGGCGAGTTCATCGAAGTGGGCGCGAAGTTGGTCTTTGCGTTTGCGGAGGGTGAGAGAGAGGGCCTCGTCGTCTTCCTTGGATTCGGGAATTTCTTTGGATGCTTTGTCGAGGATTGGGTTGAGGGGTTGAGGGATTGTTGGGCGGTAGAGACTTTTTTGGCCTGCGCGGCGTTGGTCTACGAGGCCAGCCTGTTTGAGTTGGGCCAACTGCATGGAGATTGTCGATTGGCCGAGGCCGAGAATTTCCTGAAGTTCGGCTACGCTCAGCTCTTCGCGGGAGAGGAGGCGGAGGATGCGGAGGCGGTTTTCGTCGCCCAGGACGCGGAGGGCTTTGAGGAGCACTCCCATCAATATATCTTGATTGGTTGATCTATGCTATTCTTTGACTATGAGCACAGTCACCAACACGCTGGCGGCCGAATACCAGGTTGCCGACCTTAAGCTGGCCGATTGGGGCCGCAAGGAGATTTCCGTCGCCGAGCACGAGATGCCCGGCTTGATGGCCATCCGGAAGAAGTACGCGGCGGAGAAGCCGTTGAAGGGCGTGCGCGTCACGGGCTCGCTGCACATGACGATTCAGACGGCGGTGCTGATCGAGACGCTGGTCGATTTGGGCGCGGATGTGCGCTGGGCGAGCTGCAACATTTTCTCGACGCAGGATCATGCGGCGGCGGCGATTGCGGCGGCGGGCGTGCCGGTGTTTGCGTGGAAGGGCGAGACGCTGGAAGAGTACTGGGATTGCACGCTGAAGGCGGTGCTGCATCCGGGCGGGAAGGGTCCGCAGTTGGTTGTCGATGATGGCGGCGATGTCACGCTGCTTATTCATAAGGGCTATGAGTTGGAGAATGGTGCGGATTGGGTGAATACGCCTTCGGAGAGCCATGAGGAGAAAGTGATTAAGGACCTCTTGAAGAAGGTCCATGGGCAGAATCCGAATACGTGGCGGAATTTGGTGAAGGAGTGGCGCGGGGTTTCCGAGGAAACGACGACGGGCGTGCACCGGCTTTACAAGATGCAGCAGGAGGGCAAGCTCCTGGTACCCGCGATCAACGTGAATGATTCGGTTACTAAGTCGAAGTTCGACAATTTATACGGCTGCCGCGAGTCGCTGGCGGACGGCATTAAGCGCGCGACCGATGTGATGCTGGCGGGCAAGGTAGCGGTGGTTTGCGGGTACGGCGATGTGGGCAAGGGTTCGGCACAGTCGTTGCGCGGGATGGGCGCGCGGGTGATTGTGACGGAGATCGACCCGATCAATGCTTTGCAGGCGGCGATGGAAGGGTATCAGGTTACGACGCTCGAAGAGACGCTGGGCTTGGGCGATATCTATGTGACGACCACCGGCAACGTGGATATCATCACGCTCGAGCACATGCAGCACATGAAGGACCAGGCGATTGTCTGCAATATCGGGCACTTTGACAACGAGATCCAGGTGGACCGCCTGAACGGGTTGAAGGGCGTGAAGAAGATGAACATCAAGCCGCAGGTGGATATGTACACGTTCGCCGGCGGGAATTCGATCTTCCTTCTCGCCGAGGGGCGGCTAGTGAATTTGGGCTGCGCGACCGGGCATCCGAGCTTCGTGATGTCGAACAGCTTCTCCAACCAGACCTTGGCGCAGTTGGATCTTTGGAAGAACAAGGATACGTACGAGGTGGGAGTTTACACGCTGCCGAAGAAGCTGGATGAGGAAGTGGCGCGGCTGCACTTGGAGAAGATTGGCGCGAAGCTGACGGTGCTGACGCCGAAGCAGGCGGCCTACTTGGATGTACCGGTGGAAGGACCTTATAAGTCTGAGCATTACCGCTACTAATCCGCACGCAGTTTGAGCGAATCGGGGCTGCCTTCCGGGGTAGCCCCGTTCTGGTTTAGGTGGAAATGGAGAGGGCAGCATCCAGCTTGTCGAGCGATCCGGTCCAGCCCTTGGTCATTCCGCCGCGTTCTTTGATAAAGCAATCCAGTTCTTCTTGCGTGGTTGAGCCGTAAGGCTCCCATGAAATCGTCACGCGGGTGCGATCGGCACTCTCCGGGGTAAAGTCGACCGTCGTCAGCATGGTTTGAGGCCACGAAGGAGCGTGCGGATGGCGCGCGATTCGCTCGTTCTCGTCGCAAAACTCTTGTGTGTAGACGAGACGATTCGGTCTGACCTCGCGATAATTGGCACGAAAGTAGAATTGGACGTCCGGCCCGTGCATGCGGGAGAAAATGCTTCCCCCTGGCTTGATTTCACCTCGGATGAACTCCATCTGCATGCCCTCCGGCGGCAGCCATTGGGAGAAATGGTGTGGGTCGGTCCACATCTCAAACATTTGCTCCATCGGAACGTCGAATGAGCGATTGATTACGAATAGCTCCCTGCCGGAGGACTCCCGCTCCAGGTATTCGGCGAGGCGATCCCAGGTGGAATTGCCGCCCGCCTTCCTGATGAATTCGCGCGTTCTCTCAGCCTCCTCGGGAGTGGGCAGCGTCATCGTCATCTCCATCGCGGTCTTGCCGCCGGACTCTTTGAAGAAGACGGATACGCGGAACAGGGGAGGCTTGCCCTCGCTAGCGCCATGGTCGTAGACCAGTGCCTCACGTTCCCGCACTTCGTAATAGTAGGCAATGTTGGGATAGTCCGTGCCATCCGGCCCGTGCATCGTGTAGACCCACGTTCCGCCCGGCCGCAGATCCTTGCTGTGCGTGGTGAGGGTAAAGCCTCGCGGACCCCACCAGCGTGCCACCTGTTCGGGATCGGTCCAAGCATCCCAAACGGCCTGGAGAGGGGCGTCGTAGAGGCGTGAGATCTTCAATTCATTTGACTTACTTTTTAAGGCCATCAGTTTTATCCTTCGGGTTCTTCTTGCCGGATGTTTCTTTCAAATAGGCATCGAGGCGGTCGAAACTCTCTTCCCAGAACATCCGGTATTGCTCGACCCAACGGGCTGCGTCGCGGAGTCCGGCGCCTCGCAGTTTGCAAGGCCGCCATTGTGCGTCTCTTGACTTGGTAATGAGTCCAGCGCGCTCCAAGACCTGAACGTGTTTCGTGATTGCCTGCAAGCTCATGCTCTTTCGGAACGGGCGCGCGAGTTCGGAGACGTTGGCCTCGCCCTTCGAGAGCTGCGCCAGCATCGTCCTGCGCGTCGGGTCTGCGAGGGCGGCGAAGGTGTGGCTCAACTGGTCTTCCGTTACTAAACTCATTGGTTTATTAACCGCTGGGTTGATTATGCTGGAAGGAGGTCACATCTGTCAAGAAGCTTTGAGCAAATGACCCACGACTTGAGCCGCGTACGGATGACTTCGGCGCGGCGACCGACCGGCAAGGGTAAGCGCGGCAGGTTCTACCAGCCAGACGCTGAGATCTAGGGGCGCAATGTCTTCAGCAGGGCTTGCGACTGGCGGTCGGCGCTCTTGGCCGCCTTGGGATCAATCTTGCGGAGGAGCAGTGTGTAGCTCTGCAGGATGGCGGCCAGCTCGCTGCCGGGCACGGCGTCGACGCTCGAGTATGCCTCGCGGGCGAAGCGGTCGTGGGCGGACTTGTTGCCCAGGCCCAGCTCAGCGGCGGCGCGGATGAAGAGCTGCATCGTCCAATCATGCGGCGTATTGGATGGGTACGATTCCAGGATTGCGGAGGCCTCGTCGAGGTCACCGATGGCGCTTTGGTGGAACCCTTGTTGAGAGCGGACGAACGCGAGATGGATGAGGGCGTTCGCGCGAACGGGGTGCCGCGGGCCGTATCGCTCGTCGAGAATGGCCAACGCTTCGCGAATGCCGATTTCCGCAAGCTTGATGCGGCCCTCGCCGATGTCGACGAGGGCGAGGCTGAGAAGCGGCGGAAATTGAGCGTTCCGGTCGCCTAAGGCGCGTGCTTGAGCGAGCGCCTTTCGCAAGAGCGGGACGGCACGGGCGAAATCAAATTGGAAGCGGTAGATGTCGCCCAGGAGCGCCAGCGCTTCGACGTGCGCGCCGGTTCCGGCGGTGAGAGGCTCGGTTTCGACCATAAGCGCGCGGGCTTCCTCGAGATGGCCGGCAAAGGAAAGCGCGCGGGCCAGACGCAGCGCGTTGGTTATCACGGCCGTATCGGCGGGCGGCAGGTGGACGAGGAGATGGGCACGGGCGCCCTTCAGAATGGAGATGGCTTCCTCGATGCGGCCCGCATCGACAATAATTCCCGCCAGGATCGTTTCGAGCTGAGCGGTGGCGGGGTCGCCAACCGGACGGTGGGCGGACGAGATGGTTATGGCACGCTTCAAGTGGCGTTCGGCGCCGGCAAAGTCGCCGCTCTGCCAGAACGCTTGCCCGAGATTGGCTTCAATGATCGCCGGCGATGGGCCGGATGCCGGGACGGCACGCATCGCTTCCAGTGCCTCTTCAAAGCGGCGGCGTGCGTCCGTCAGCTTGCCGTCGCGAAGGGCGACAAAACCCAACGAATTCAGCGTGGAGGCGAGCGCGGTTTCGCTGGGCGGCTGCTGCCGGGCAAGGGGAAGCGCGGCTTCGAAGGCGGACTTCGCCTCGACGAACTTTCCTTGATGCAGCAGAGCATACGCATTGTCGTGGGCGGTCTGCCAAGGGCTGGCCGCCAGTTGCAGCATCAGGCAAAGGTGGTGCATAGATTCCTCGCCTGTGTGAGCGTAAGGAAGATTACTTGCCCGCCAAATTTCTGCGATTTCCTCCGAACTTTTTCGTAGCCGGTTCGTCTTTGATCCTTACGGAACTTTAAGACAGATTAGGGAGAGTTATGCCGGAAGAGCCTGCCTCGTCCGCCAGGCCGGGAGATGGGGAAGTTCGCGCCACGCTCGAAAACTTGCTGGCGAGCAAGCGATTCGCTCGTGCGGAGAGGCATTCGCGTTTTTTGCGCTATGTGGTGGATGAGGAGTTGGGTGGCCGCGGCGGGCAGTTGAAGGAAAGCCTGCTGGGGGCGGAAGTTTTCGGGCGTCCTGTGGACTACGATCCGCGGGTGGACCCGGTGGTGCGGGTGGAAGCCACCAAGCTGCGGGGGCGGTTGGAGGAGTATTACAGCGGCGAGGGTTTGGAAGACGCGCTGATCATCGAGTTTCCGCGCGGCGGGTATGTTCCGCATTTCCGCCGGCGGGAAGCTGCCGCGGCGGCTGTTGCCACGCCAGCGATGGAGAGCCCGGTGGAGGAAAAAGCCAGCGAGAAAACGGTGGAATCGCCGCGTTTCAGCCGGCGGGTTTGGATCACCGGCGCGGGAGTGGCGGCAGCGTCATTTGCGGGCATTGCGGCGTGGGGTCTGCTGAAGCCGGCACAGGACCCGGTTGTCGCGGTGCTGCCTTTCGATGCGATCGGACCGGAGAGCGCGGGCGGAGCTTGCGAGGCATTAGCGGCGGAGCTGCGAGCGAGGCTGGCGAAGGACGGCCGCGTGCGCGTGGTGTCGGCCACCAGCTCGCGGGCGGCGGCGCGGTCGAAACCGGCGGATGCTCGTAGTTTGGGGCGGGAACTGGATGCGGATGTTCTGGTCGAGGGGACGGTCCGCAAGCACGAATCGAGCACGGTGGTGATGTTGCAATTGGTGGACGCTCCTACAGGTTTGAGTTTTTGGACCGGCCGGTATGTGTGCGACGCGGCGATGCGGGACGAAGGGACATTGGATCGTATCGCGCGCGAGGTACGCAAGGCGCTGGAGCAGAAGCGGTGGGCGTAGAAGGCTATTGAAGCGAGCGAATGGCGCGGGCCCGGCCGCGCTGACCTTTGGCTTCGCCGGAGCGCCCGGCAAGGTGCGAGAGTATTTGGGCGTGCATTTCCAGCATAATGGCGAGCTTGGGATCGTTGTAGCCGGGAAGAAGTTCGTACACGTTGAGCGCGCTGCGGCAATGGTGCTCGGCTAGAGTCCAGTTCCTCTCCTTCTGATAATGGGCGGCCAGATTGTAGTGTATGGACGCGGGGATTTCGTGCCGCATACCGTAGGCCTGTTCGGAGACATGGAGCGCTTCGAGGAAAGCGCGTTCGGCGTGCGCCATCTCCCCTTGGGCGGAGAGCACGAGGCCGAGGGAGTTGAGAGATTTTGCGAAGCCCGGCATGAGCGGCGCTGAATTCGAAGGCCGCCATAGGCGCGTAGCTTCTTCGAGAAGCTTGGCGGCGCGTGTCTGTTCACCGGAACGGCGCAGGGCTTCTCCCAGATTGTGCAAACTCTCGGCGCAGGCGGCCGAATCGGGCGAGAGTTGGCGGCGGATATCGAGGGCGCGCTGGTGTGTTTGAACAGCCGCGGATATTTTTTCCTGGAGCAGGAAAGCCTCGCCGAGGTTGTTGTAGGCAGCGGCGGCGGTTTCGTCATCGGGCGATTGGGTGGTTTCGCGCCGGAGGAGAACATCGCGCAGGATCGATTCGGCATCCGCTCCGCGGCCTAACTGGAGGAGAGCGGCGGCGTGGTTATTTGTGGCGATACGAGTGCGGAGGTGATCCGGGCCGAACTCGGTGGCCAGAAGCGGCGTGACGCGGGCATAGACGGCCGATGCGGCCTCGAATCTCGATTGATCGTAGAACGCTTCGGCTTGCCAGGAAAGTTGGACGGCGTCCTCGCGCGGTGCGGCGAGCGATATCGAGGCAACCAGGAACGCCGCGCGCATCAAGAACTCCGTACGGACGCAGACGCGCCCGCACGGCAGGGGTTAGGGGCCGTGAGGTAAGAAAGCTGGGCCTGTGAGGTTAGCTTTTTTGGGTGGCGAGAACCTGGCGCATGTGCTCGAAGGACTTCTGCATGCCAGGAAGCGGATTGTCGGCGTTGATTTCGTATTCGAGCATAACAGCGCCTTTGTACTTCATTTTCTTGAGTTGAGCGAAGATTTCGCGGACGGGCATGGCTCCTTCGCCGACGGCGCACTGGGAGTCCTTGTCGGAGAGGTTCTTCAAGTCCTTGATGTGAATATCGAAGAGGCGGGGGCCGGATTCGGCCAGCGTTTTGACGACATCGACGCCGGTGCGGGCGGTGTGGCCGACGTCGGTGCACAGGCCCATGCGGGGGTCCATATTCTTGATGACGTCGAGGATGGATTGAGGCGTGGGGAAGTGCTTATCTTCCGGGCCGTGGTTATGAACGGCGGCACGGATGTTGTATTCCTTGACCATTTTTTCGACGGTGGGCATGGTGGCGGCCGATGGGGCGCAAACGATCATGGGGAAGCCGGCGGCCTTGGCGTATTCGAACATGGCGCGGATTTCGGCTTCCGAACCTTTGAGGTCGATGTTGCCGCCGGAGAGGATGGTTAGGCCGGCGTCTTTGAATTGTTTGCGGGCGAGAGTGAATTCTTCGGGCGTGGCTTTGTAGTCGAGATGGAAGCTTTTGACCGAGACGTAGGGGGCGTTGCAGGCCTTAATCATCTCGATCGCCTTTTCGCGGGAGAACTTGCGGAAGGAGTAGGAGGCGACTCCGAGCGTGAGGCCGTTCTTGGCAGCGAGGGCGCGCGCGGCGAGGAACGCGGCGGGCGTGGCTTGGAGGAAATTGCGGCGGGTGGTCATGGCGCAACCATATTATCCAACTTCGCCGGAAAAGGTGGCCTTTTGACTCTCATGCCGCACCGAGCAAACCTTGAAAACCGTGACAACGGCTCCCATATCCGCTAGCGTAGAAGAGGAAGGAGGTTCTCGCCAATGGCAATCGCAACGCTTGACTGGTCTCAGTGTTCCGCTGTGGAAAGCGTCCCTGGCAGGTTGAGCGGCGCATGGGTTTTGCGCGGCACGCGGATGCCGGTTTCGGTTATCTTCGAGAACCTCGAATACGGCTCCAGTATCGAAGAGATCATGGAAAACTACAACGTGACGCGGGAGCAGATTCAAGACGTTCTGGACTTTGTTGCTCGCAGCGCCGAACCGCCTGCGGCCATCAACGCGGCGAATAGCGCGGATGCGCGTACTTTTTGATAAGAGCGCTCCCTACGGCTTAGCGCGGCGCCTCGAAGGCCACACCGTTTCAACCGCGGAAGAACGGGGCTGGGGCCGCCTGGAGAATGGGGCTCTCCTCATTGCAGCCGAAGAGGCCGGGTTCGAGGTATTCCTTACGGCGGACAAAAACCTTCGCTACCAGCAGAATCTTGCGGGCCGGAAAATAGCCCTGGTGGTTCTGGGCAATTCGCCGTGGCCACTTGTTCAGCTACATATTCCTGAAATTCTTACCGCCGTCAATGCGGTAACGGCTGGCAGCTTTGTGGAGGTTGATATTCCTCTCCCCCAAAGAAAGCCGTTCACGAAGACCTGAACGAGACTCGATCTCCGCCGTTGGAATCCTGCGCTCACCCGAGCCAGGCCCGGCGTGAGTTGTGAATGCCGGCGACGACCCGCCCATAGGCCCGGCGAGCGTGAGGCGGTTGATCGTGCCCTTAAGGAATGCTCCGCCGCAACGCCCGTGTTGGAAGTCTGAAAAAGGACGGCGGCCGCCGACGGGCTTAGGGGAAGGCATAGGGGGGAGATGGGCGCTGGTTGCGGGCGAACTTGCGCGGATGGTGGGGAGGGTGGCATGGCCATCCAAATTCTTCCCGCAAACCATGCCGTTTCTCGCCGATGAGGAGGCTAGCGGCGACGCCGCGCCGTCATAAGGGGGCGGGATGAGCAAACTGAAACTGTCGACGAAGCTTTACGGAATTGTGGGAGCGGTACTGGTGATTGCGATCGCGATTGGGGGCAGCGCGATTTGGCAGCAGCGAGATCTGACGCGGCAACTGGACGTGGCTGTGTCGGAGACGGCGGTAAAGCTGGACGAGGTAAACGCGATGCGGGCGCGGGTGTGGGAGTTGGAAGCGGCCAAGCGGGGCACGTTTCTGGCGGCGTCGCTCGGGCAGCCGGAAATGCGGAGGGGGTTCGAAGAGCAATGGATGAGCGGCATGCGCCAGTTATGGGAGCAGATGGGCAAGGTTCGGGCGATGGTGGATAGCACCGAGGGGCGGCGGGCGATGGCGGAGATGAACGCGGTGGCGGGCGAATACGACCCGACGGTGCGGCAATTTCTCGCGCTGACGGCGAACGGGAAGCATCTGGAAGTAGGGCCGCTGGTGAGCCGGATCGTGCCGCTGGTGGACCGGTTCGAGAAGGCGAGCCAGCAGGTGATTCACGAGCAAAAGGCTCTGTTGCAGGGGTCGAGGGAACAGGCGAAGCGGGCGGAGGCTTGGTCGTTAGGATTGAATCTTGGCTTTGGCGCGGTGCTGGCGCTGATTGGAGGGCTGGCTGTAGCGGCGGTTTGGCGGGCAAATGCGGACCTGCGGAACCTAGCCGGCCGGATGATGGCGTCTTCGCAACAGGTGGCGGCGGCGGCGGAGCAAGTGGGATCGGCGAGTCAATCGCTCTCGCATTCGGCGAGCCAATCGGCATCGACACTGGAAGAGACTTCGGCTTCGTCGCAGGAAATTCTATCGATGGCGCAGCAGAATTCGGAAAACTCGCGCGAAGCCGTGGGGCGGACCAAGCAGGTGGCGGCGAGCGTGGGGCGAGCGAATGGATCGCTCGGGCAGATGGTGAAATCGATGGAATCCATTGTGTCGTCGTCCTCCGATATTTCGAAGATCATCAAGGTGATCGACGACATCGCGTTCCAGACGAATATTCTCGCGTTGAACGCGGCTGTGGAGGCGGCGCGGGCGGGCGAGGCGGGGATGGGATTCGCGGTGGTGGCCGACGAAGTGCGGTCGCTCGCGCAGCGTTCGGCACAGGCGGCGCGGGATACAACGCAGTTGATTGAAACTTCGATCCGGTTGAGTCAGGAGGGCAAGGCGAGCCTGCACCAGATGACGGAGGCGATTCAGTCGGTAACGGGCGATGCGGACGTGGTGCGGCAGTTATCCGAGCAGGTGAGTTCGTCGAGCGACGAGCAGTCGCGGGGGATTGACCAAATCGCGCGGGCGGTGCAGCAATTGGAATCGCTGACGCAGCAGGTGGCGGCGAGTTCCGAAGAGAACGCGGCGGCGGGCGAGGAGTTGGCGTCGCAATCGAAGGGGCTGGATCAAGTCGTCCACGAACTGGCGGCGATGGTAGGCGGGAGGCATCGATAGGCCTAGTATGTAAGGGTGATTTCGGATCCGCTGATCGGCAGGAAGATAGGACCATACCGGCTGAT
>Ga0187894_10007669_pt1 | contig 10087 bp, 4 predicted proteins | sample GBC1701081metaG_FD_136650 | JGI IMG/M metagenome (GOLD analysis project Ga0187894, IMG submission 136650) | White microbial mat communities from a lava cave in the Kipuka Kanohina Cave System on the Island of Hawaii, USA - GBC170108-1 metaG ... | reverse complement strand
TAAGCGCGAGGGGTCCTTCATTGACATTGACGGCGTCCGCATATTCGGTTCGGTCTGGTACGGTTCGACGGTCGGCCTGTCGCTCCCGGCCCTGATTGATCAATTGCGCGAACACCACAGTCCGGGGCGTTTCAACGTGATGATGCTGCACACCGATGTCGAAGGGCAGCTCAATCGCCCCATTCCCGCATTGCCCGTGGCGGAGATCAACAAACTCAAGTCTTACATTGACTATCTGGCGCTCGGCCACACTCACAAAAACTTCGAGATTGACGGATGGGTCTACAACCCCGGCTCGCTCGAAGCCTGTAGCGTCGATGAGTACGCGAACATTCGCGGCGCCTATTTGGTTGAAGTCGCGGACGGCGCCCACACCGCCCGTCTGGTGCGCGATTATCATCAGCGTCCGGTCCTGCGGTTGGGTTTCGACGCAAGCGGCTACTCGACGCCTGAAGAATTACACGAAAACCTCTTCGCCCAACTCCGCCGCGAAATCACCCCGCACAATCCCGCTGAGGTTGCCACTGAGGTCATTGGAGAAGCGCCAGTCATCGAACTCACGCTGCGCGGCCATTTGGGATTCAAGTCATCGTTGCTGGAGATCAACCGGCTGCGCGAAGAGATCAAAAATGAATTCAACCCGCTGCTGGTGATGATGAAGAACCAGACCGTGCCCGTCGAATACGCCGTCGCGGCAGGGTTGAGCGAACACGTGTCGCGCGTCGAACGCGAACGCCGTGTTATCGAAGATCTGATCGCCCGTGATTCGCGCTTCCGCGATCAGGCGTCGGCGATGGCCGCGCTCGTCATCGAAGCGAAGCGTCTGGCGCTCGCCGATGAACCTCCGTCGCGCATCGTCGAGATGATCGAACGAAAAGTCGCCGAGACACAATCGAGCAAAGCGGCGAACGCGCAATAATCAACGCGCCCTCCATAAAATGGCGGGCGAAAATTATTCGTCTGGAAATTTTCGATCAATTTGCGCACAATGGCGCTCCCTATCCCCGTTTCAGGCATTTCACCCGCAAGATTTCGGGATTTGAGATTTGGACTTGGATTTGGCAAGGACTGCGCTGGCGGCTATGGATATATTCTTCTCTATTCTCGGCTTCATCCTCTTTCTACAGAGTTTTCTCGCGCTGATTGCGGCATTGCGTTTCACGCATTACGCTTTACGCCCAAACCCTCCACGCCAGACACGTTATCAGCCTAAAGCCGCCGTCATCGTTCCCTGTCGGGGACTCGAGCATGATTTTGAAGAAAACATACGCGCGATACTGTCGCAGGATTATCGCGATTACGAGATCCTATTCGTCACCGAGAGCGAAAATGACCCGGCGCATGGAGCCTTGTCCCGCCTGCTCAAACAGAGCCGCCGCGCCGCCCCCGCGACCTGGATGGTTGTGGCCGGCGAGGCCAAAAACCAGGGGCAAAAGGTTCACAACCTGTGCGTGGCGATCGATACGCTGAATTCAATTGATCGCCGTGTCGAAGTGCTGGTCTTCGCCGATTCCGACGCGCGCCCGGCGCGCAACTGGCTTGCCGATCTGGTCGCGCCTCTGGGCGACAAGCGGATCGGAGCGACAACCGGCTACCGCTGGTATCTGCCGTCAACCGACAGACGCAACCCGGCGCGGAGTTTCGCCTCGGCTCTGCTTTCGGTTTGGAATGCGAGCGCGCTTGCGTTCCTTGGCGAACGTTCCGGGTTCGCCTGGGGAGGCTCGATGGCGATTCGCCGTGAAAACTTCGACAAGCTCGGCGTCAAAAAACGCTGGCAAGGCGCGGCGAGCGACGATTACGTTCTGACCTCGGCGATCCACGATCACGGACAGCGCATAAAATTCGTGCCGCAATGCCTGGTCGCGTCGCACTCGGAAATGACGGTCAAAGGATTGCTCGAATTCACTACGCGACAGATGCGCATCACACGGGTCTATTCGCCGCGCGTCTGGAAAATCGCCTGCGGCGCTCACGGTCTTTATAACCTGACTTTCTGGGGCGGCCTCATCTGGCTGATTATTTCCACCTTGACTGGCATAACCGGAGCTCCAAATTACGCGCTGGCGATCTTGCTTGCGGGCATTTTCCTGTTTGGCGCGATCACGGGCGCAATGCGCTCAGGCGTGGCGGCGCGGTTGTTACCAGGCGGACACGGAAAAAAACTATGGTGGGCCTATATGTCGCTTGGGCCGATCGTCTCGCTAATCTATCTTTACAACATTATCGCTTCGGCCAAGACCACACGCATCGTATGGCGCGACATCAGCTACGATCTGATCTCCCGGAATGAGACCGTGATTCTGCATCGCCCCGCGCAGCGAGGCCCGGCTGGAAAAGCGGCGAGGCCGTCAAAACAGGGATCGTCTTCCGTGCGCTCCTCTTCGCAGAAGCGATAAGAACCGTATGCTTGACACGCTTTCTAAGATATTCGACAATTTTTCCAATCATCACCGTTCTAATACTATCGCGCAAAAATGGGTGCAGGAGGTTGGCGCCGAGTCTTGGTTCTTTTAGCCTTCGTTTGTCACTGGAAAGGCGGGCAAGATATGAAAAAAGCGATCAACGTTTTGATAGCGGGCTGCATGCTGGGAACGTTCGTAATCACTCCGGGGCTGTCTAGCGGCTCTGCATCCAATAACTCTGACAACCTCACGCTGAGCGTCGTCGAAGCCTCGCCGTCGCTGGCTTTTGTCACCGGAACGGTGAAGGACGTGAGGGGGACGCCGCTGGCCGGCGCAATCGTAGCGGTGCTCGAACCCAGGCCGCGAGGGAAAGAGATCAAGAGCGTCAAGACCGATACGTATGGCAAGTTTTCCGCCGGCGTGACGCCGGGAACTTATCTTCTTCGCGCCGCGGCTGAAGGCTTCATGCCGGGACTCTCCGCCCGCCTGGCCATTGATCGTCCCAAGGTCAATTACGACTTCGCGCTCAAAACCCTGATTCAGAAACGCGGTGACAGCGCCGATTATCGATGGATCGCACGGAGCGTACCGCCGCATGTCTTGAGACTCGATGAAGAAGGCGAGGAGGAATCCGTCGAGCAGACAACCGGCACAATCGCGAAAAACAGCTTCTTGGCGAAACAGTCCTCTTTCCACGGCATGATGCAATTCGTCGCCGCGACCTCCAGCGCGCCCGCGGGATTGCCTGCGCCGGATTTCTTCGGAACCAATTTCGCGGTTTCCGGCTCGCTGGGCGGAAATTTCGAAATGGCCTTCATCGGCCAGCGCGGCGCGGGACAATTGGCGCCGCAGCGGATCGCGGCAATCGCCACAATGCGCCCCGGTTCGAATCATCAGGTCACGGCGACAATCGGTTACGGCCAGGTCGGAGTCGTCAGAAAGTGGCGCCAGATTGACGAGTTCGACGGCGGCGGCGAGGACGTAGCCGCGCGGCCGCGTTTACGACCGGTCATGCCTAATTCATCAAAAGAGACTTCGCTGGAGCAGTTTTCAGTCTCGGCGACAGACTCCTGGCAAGTCTTTCGACCGCTGCTGGTGATCTACGGCTTCGATTATTCGCGCTTTGTGGGCGCCGTGAACCAGCGAGACAGCGTGTTGCCGCGCCTCGCGGTTCAATACACGCCCTCGTCGCGTCTGCGAATGAACATGGCGGTGACGCCCGGAACCGATCAGCGACTCAATTCTCTCGAAAATTTCAACTCGGAAAATATCCAGGCGGCATTCGAGTCGTCGCCCGCCGAGATCGCCTACTCCGATTCCCCAATTCTCGACCGCAGCCAGCGCTTCGAGATCGGCCTCGAACGGTCCTTCGGCGAGGGAAATACTTCGATCGAAGGGTCGGTCTTTTACGATCTGATTTCAGGGCACGGAGTCGGCGTGATGGCGCTGCCGCTCGAAGCTTCGTTTGAAAATCAGGCGACATTCCAGCAAGTCGCGCATCGGGTGGCGGCGATGAATGGCGCGTCGCGCGGTCTTCGCGTGATGCTCAACCACCGTTTCAATGACCACTTGTCGGCTTCGGCCGGCTACAGCTTCGGGCGCGGCAGTAGATTCAACAACGCGCCGATTGATTCGATCACGCCCGCGCAATTGTTCAGAGGCGGGTTCTTCCATGTCGCCACGGCGAAACTCGATCTTGATTTCACCGAGCAGACGGGCACGCGGGTTTCAACTGTCATCCGTCTGTCGCCTTCGGCGGTCATCTTTGCGATTGATCCGTTCGCCGGACGCATGAGCGTTTACGATCCGAACATCAACGTCTACGTCACGCAGGAGCTTCCAAGCTTCGGGCTGCCTGTTCGATGGGAAGCTCTTGTTGACGTTCGCAACCTGCTGGACAACGCGAGCGGAGCGCCCGGCGTAGAAGATGGCGGATTGCAACTCGTCAGCGCGCGTACGCGCAGGACGGTTCGCGGAGGCGTGGCTTTCAGGTGGTAAAAACACCGCAAGCGATGGCGAGCGCAATTGACCGACTCGCCAGCGTGTCCGCGCCGCGCCGGTAAATCCAAAATCCGGGAGTCGAAATTCAAAAATCTGAATCGCTCGCTCGATTGCAAAATCGCTGTTTGCAGGCTGATTCGCGCGTTTGACTGTAACCTGCTGGCCAATAAACAAGCTGAGTATAGATGACGCGCGCCTCCCCGATTGAAAGGAGCCTGGAATAACAATTGCCTTTTAATCGAGCTTTCTTCCCGAGCTTTATAAACCCGGCTCAATCAGCGCTTGAACCGCGCAGGAGCCAAAACAGATAGGCGTTGACCCCAACGAAGTGAATCCGCAAACAGGCACAACCAGGGTTACGACGCGCACGCTGGTGCTGCTCTTCATCGCTCTTCTGGCGTTGGCCGCTGGCGCGTTCAATTTGCGCGACCGGTTAAACCAGAAGCCCGTTTATATGGACGGGGTCATGTGGCGCGACGTTGAGGGGCTCGGGGTGGTCGCTGAAAAAGTCGAGTCCGGCAGCCCGGCCTCGCTCGCCGGCGTCTATCGCGGCGATGTGCTGCTGGGGATTAGCACAACCGGAAGCGAGCCATTTGATGAGATCACTCGAGCCGAACACGTACAGATTTACCTCGATCAGGCCAAAGGCCAAATCGAATTCAATGGCTCGTTGACGCTCAGTTACTGGCTGGAACGGCGCAACGAAAATGGCGATCCCCGCGAAGGGTTCGCCGACCTGCAAAACTTGCAGGCGCGCGATCCGCACCTGATGCGCGGTTTGTACCTTGCGCTGATCGGGGTGATTTACCTGGGCATCGGCCTCTATTTCCTGCTCAAACAGGGACGCGCTCCTTACGTCACACACTTCTTCGTCATCTGCCTGCTTGCGTTCATCGCGCATTTCTACAGCGCGACCGAGGAGATGCGCACGCAATTCGACAAAGGCGTTGATCTGGCCGACACGATTGCGCGCGCGTTTCTCGCGCCATTGTTCATTCATTTCGCCGCGATCTATCCGTTGCGCCAGCATCTGTTCACGCGCCGCAGATGGCTGGGCCGGGGGTTGGTGGGATGTCTGTATGCGCCCGCGGCGATTTTGATTGCGGCCGAAGTCCTGCTGCGTGTGGCCAAGTTCCGCGCGCTGATTCCAATACCCGCCGTCACCTTCAGAAGCTTTCTTTACAAAGCCGAGCTTGTATTCTTCGTGGTCTCAATCGCCGTGAGCGCCGCGCTTTTGATTCGCACTTTCAGGCAGGCGCGTTCAATCGTCGTGCGGCAGCAGTTGAAATGGGTGATCGGCGGAATGAGCGTCGCCGCAATTGCGTTCTCGCTGTTCTATCTTCCGGCTTATCTCACATCGTCGGGGGTTTCGCCGCTGCTGGAATCAATCTCGATCGCGCCTCTCGTCCTGATCCCGCTCACACTGGGCTATTCGGTCGTGCGTTACCGCTTGAGCGACGTTGACATCGTGATGCGGCGCTCGTTCGCATACATCATCGCCACGCTGTCGGTCGCGGCGGTCTTCGGATCAGTGATGGCCGCCGTGTACGAATTCATCAGTCCGCAGATCGAGGAAGGCGCGGGCGCTGGCACGTTCCTGATCGCGGCGGTGACGATGTCCGTGCTGGCGATGCTCTTCGCGCCGGTCAAAAGCTGGGTGCAGGAGCGCATCGACCGCGCCTTTTACGGCGAGAAATACGACTACCGCGTGACGCTGCAGGATTTCGGGCGCGCGCTCGCTTCAACCATCGAACTCGAACCGCTGTTGGACAGTTTGATGCGCCGTCTGAAAGAAGTGCTCTCGGTCGAACGGCTGGCAATTTTCATCGAGGACGCCGACGAGCTTTCCGGCTTCCGTGTGGCGCGGGCCGAAGGGGTGGATCGGAAGATCACGCTGCCCAATAACCTTCTCTCGATCCTGCGCGAGCATAGCGGCGCGACCGGCATTGTCCGCACGGACAAGCTGGAGCAGGCGGGCGATAAAGATGAATTTGAACTCGATGATCCGGCGAATCATCCTCCCGGCCTCATGGCCGGCCTCATGGCCGGCGCCCTGTTCAGTTATTACGTCCCATGCGCGGCGCGTTCGCGTGTCGTCGCCGTTCTGGCGCTGGGACGCACGACCGACGGAGCATTACTCTCGTCGGAAGACACCGCGCTGCTGCACGCCATCTCAGGCTACGTCGCGGTGGCGATTGAAAACGCGCTGCTGCTCGAAGAGCAGGCTCGACGAGCAAAAGAGCTGGCCCGCCTGAAAGAATTTAACGAGAACATCATCGAATCAATCAATGTCGGCGTGATGGTGATCAATCTGCACGGGCGGATCACCAACTGGAACGGCGCGCTCGAACAGATTTACGGCCTTAAACGCGAACAAGTCATCGGCCATCGCATCACCGAGGTCTTCCAATCCGAAATGCTTCACGCCCTGCGCGAACTGATGGCGCGCGGCGAATGGCAGCAGGGCGAGCCGGTCAATGTCTACAAATTCCGCGCGCGTTCCGCCGACGGCCGCGACCTGACGTTGAATATCTCGCTCGCCGCGTTGCAGAGCAAAACCGCCGAGATCGAAGGCTCGCTTATTGCGATCGAAGATGTAACCGAGCGCGTCAGCCTCGAAGAACAGGTGCAACAGTCAGACAAACTGTCGTCAATCGGATTGCTCGCCGCCGGAGTCGCGCACGAAGTCAACACGCCGCTGGCAGGCATCTCGTCCTACTCGCAGATGCTGATGCAGCAGATGCCCGACACCGATCCTCGCCATCAACTGCTCGAAAAGATTTACCGCCAGACGTCGCGCGCCTCGTCAATCGTCAACAACCTGCTCAATTTTTCCCGCGTCAGCGATTCGCGTTACACGCCGGTTGACCTGAACCGCGTGATTGACGACACGATTCAACTGCTCGAAGCGCAACTGCGCAACACCGAGATCGAAGTCGTGCGCCGTTACGCCGACGACCTGCCGCTTGCGCCCGGCGACGCGTCGAAGCTGCAACAGGTGCTGATGAACCTGATCCTCAATGCGCGTGACGCCATGCCGCACGGAGGCACGCTCGAAATTTCAACCGAGGGAGATGAGGATTCGGTCGTGATCAACGTTCGCGACACCGGCCTCGGCATCGCGCCCGAACATCTCGCGAAAATCTACGACCCGTTCTTCACCACAAAACAGATCGGCCAAGGCACCGGCCTGGGCCTCGCCGTCAGCTACGGCATCATCCGCGATCACGGCGGCCACATCGCCGTCGAAAGCAAGCTGGGTGAAGGAACCCTCTTCCAGATCACTCTTCCTCTGGCCGCCACGCGCCAAATGTTCGCCACGGCAAGCGATTAGTTGATCTTTCCCGCTATCCCTACAACTTCACGCCAAGTTCCCTTTTTACGCGCATACTCTTCAGCGGCTACTCATAACGGAGCGACGATTGCGGCTGGACACCAATTGCGCGGCGCAAAGGCGCTATGGCAGCGACGAGAGCGGTAACTATCATCAAGGCCACGGTAACCAGCATTATTGAAACATTTGTGGCTGATAGGCCATACAGCAAGCTCGCTACAATGCGAGAGAGAGAGAGAGCCGCTAGTAATCCGATAACAAGCCCTCCACACAGCAACACAAATACCTCCCGCAACACGAGCCAAATAACTTGATGCCGCAAGGCTCCCAGCGCCACCCTGATCGCGATTTCGCGGATGCGGTGGATAACTGAGTAGAAGATTACTCCATAAAGACCGATGGCTGCCAACACGAGCGCCAGCAGGGCCACCACGCCAGCCATCTTAGCGACCAAGCGTTCTTGAACCAACTCGTGATCCAGAACTTGATTGATTGTCTCGGTGCGAAGCACAACCAAATTCGAATTAACATTGAGCATTTGTCGCGACACCGTTGCGGCGAGCGACCTAGGGTCATTGGTGGTGTGAACGAAAAGATATCGCATCCGTATCTGGCGTTTCTGAGTCGGTGGAAAGAAAATCATACCTGTCGCTTCATCACGCAGGTGAGAGTACTTCGCGTCCGTTACGACTCCGACTACCTCCAAATCCACAGCGGCGCTTGATGAACTCGTGTAGCGAATTCTTCGCCCAACCGGATTCTCCGAACCAAAAAGGGATTTGGCCAAGGTCTGGTTAATGGCCGCCACATTATCTCGTCGCAGGTCGTATTCGTCGAAGTCACGTCCCGCTAACAGTCTTGTTCCGACCGATTCAAAGTAGCGCGGCAACACCATGTTGAATCGTACTTCTTCGCCGCTCCCGCTCGGCGAGGTCAGGCCCTGAGCAGACAAGCAGCAGATGCTGGCGCTTTCGCCGCCAACCAGATTGAGCAATGCAAAACTGGATGTGCGCACGCCAGGAAGCGCGTTAAGCTTTTCCGAAATGTCCCGATACAACGGCATTAATTGCTCGTTCGTTAAGCCGGTCTGCTTAGAATCGAAGGCAATCTGCAAAACGCCTTCACGAGCAAATCCCAAGTCCAGGTCTTCCAGGTTTTGCAGTGTCTTGATCAAGAGACCTGCTTCAAACAGCAGAATGAAGGAGATGGCGATTTGCGCCACAACCAGCATCCTGCCAAAACGAAACTCTTTCTGCTGACCACTGCCGCCACGCAACTCCGATATTAGATCCAGTTGGGACACGCGGAAGAGAGGAATCAACCCGAATACCATCCCGGATAAAAGAGATAAACCAAAGCCAAAGAGGAGAAGTCGGATATCGGGATTCATGTCTAAAGTTGCCATCGCTTCCAGAGGCGCCAGCCACCCAGCCAGCAAGGAGCTGATCCAAAAACCCGCTAGAAAACCGATCAATCCACCCAGGAACGATAAGACCAAATGTTCGATGAGCAGTTGTCTCATCAACTGGCGCATGGCAGCGCCGATAGCCAATCGTGTTGAGAACTCTCGGCGGCGAGCTAAAGAACGGGCTAAAAGCAAGTTGGAGATGTTCGAGCAAGCCAACACCAGGAGCAGTCCAACCAGAATCATCAAAGCGAACAACGGTTGTGAGAAGCGTTCACGTATTTGTGATAGTCCCTTCCCAGCAGACACTACATCGAAACGTTCAAGTTCACGCAATACTCCCTTGCGTTCGACTCCTCCATCGACGCCGGCGGGGATGTACGCTTCGTGGTGTTCGGATGAGTCAGAATGCTCCCTGCCTGCCGCTGGTTGAATCTTCAACAGGGCGCGTAGCAGTTTCACCTGATCCTGCAACGGCAACTCGCCGATCTCGTCGAGAAACATCGTGCCTCTGTCGGCTCGTTCGAAGCGTCCGGGTTTGCGCGAAACGGTTCCGGTGAACGCCCCTTTTTCGTGACCGAACAACTCGCTCTCGATCAGGTTGGGATTAATAGCGCCACAGTTGATCGCGACGAACGGTACGGAAGCGCGGGCTGAGGCCAGGTGAATCGCCTGCGCCATCACTTCCTTCCCGGCGCCGGATTCTCCTTCCAACAAGACGGGGAAATCGTATGCCGCCGCTTTACAGTGAGCTTCGGATTAACAGGCAGCCACCGTAGTGAAGGTCTTGAAAGAGATTTTGCATCTGACCGAAGGGTATCGTTCTAAAAGAGCCGCACCCGGGAACGATTCGCAGTCACTCGTAGTGCAAGGCAGTTATCGGGTTCACCCTCGTCGCTTTGCGGGCGGGGATATAACTGGCCAAGAGCGAAATTATAGCCAGGG
>Ga0187894_10007668_pt1 | contig 10088 bp, 7 predicted proteins | sample GBC1701081metaG_FD_136650 | JGI IMG/M metagenome (GOLD analysis project Ga0187894, IMG submission 136650) | White microbial mat communities from a lava cave in the Kipuka Kanohina Cave System on the Island of Hawaii, USA - GBC170108-1 metaG ... | reverse complement strand
TGGAGAATTCGCCTTCTGGTTACAAAAGTGGAATGAAGGAGAGGAGCAATTCCAAGATTTGGAGGAACCTGATTTACGCGGGACCGCGGCGATGCTGGTAGCATACCCCTTGCCGGCAGGAGGAGTGGTGGATCAGCGTCTTCCGTATTCTCACCAGGGTGCTCCTCCTGGAGAATACCGAGCTTGCTGTCGTTTTCGTCTCCCTGGGCAGAGCATGGATGAAGAAGCCTGCTCGGAGAAATTTTCTTTCCCTGAGAGAATTACGCCAGCAAAGTAAGGACACTGTACTCGCTCGGGCGGCTAACCTCCTTCTGCAATAAGTCTTTCCCTGAGCACCTACAGTTTTCTCAGCGATATGTCACAGGCCGCGCGAACGCTTCTTTCCCCTCACCCCGCCGCGCTCCATTTGCTTGCAGCCTGCGCTTCTCGTTTTGCAATTTCTTGTCGCACCAGCGGAATCAACTCCCGGCCGTAATCGATGGCATCTTCGAGCGGGTCGAATCCGCGAATCAGAAACGTGGTGACGCCGAGGGGGTGATATTCGCACAGCGCCTCTGCAACCTGCTCAGGCGTACCGACCAGTGAGGTCGTGTTCCCACGCGCCCCGGTGGCAGCAGCGACTTCGGTCCACAACCGCTTGTCCAGCACCTTGCCGCGTGCCGCGGCGGCGAGCAGACGCTGCGAGCCCACATTCTGTGGGGTGTTCTTCCCAGGCATAGCCTTCCCCCGCATCGTCTGAATCGTCTGGATGATGCGATCCGCGCGTGCCCAGGCCTCGTTCTCGGTTGCCGCCAGGATAGGCCGCATGGAGAGGCTAAATCTTACCTCCCGGCCATGCCGCGCGGCGGAAGCGCGGACCTTGCGGATTGTCAGGGCGGCCTCATCCAGAGGTTCGCCCCACAGCGCATAGACATCCGCATGTTTGCCTGCGATCTCGATCGCCGCGTCCGAGGAGCCACCGAAATAGATCGGTAATCGCGGCTTCTGCACGGGTTTCACGTCCGAGAAGGCGGCTTTGAATTTATAGTATTGGCCTTCATGGTCGATTGGCCGGTCACTGGTCCACATGCGCTTAAGAATATCGACGTACTCATCCGTGCGGGCATAGCGCTCATCATGAGGGAGATAATCACCGTCTTTGCGCTGATCGTCGTCGTCACCACCTGAGATGATATGGACGGCGAGGCGACCGGCGCTGAAATGGTCGAGCGTCGCCAGTTTGCGCGCGGCCAGGGTCGGCGCAACAAACCCGGGTCTGTGCGCGAGCATCAGACCGAGCCGTTCGGTCGCCCAGGCCGCGGCGGCAGCCACGAGGAAACCGTCAGGGCCATTGCTGAAATAGCCGATCAAGATTCGATCGAAACCGGCCTCTTCATGTGCCTGGGCGAAACGGCGAACGTAGTCGCGGTCGATTGCCGGTCCTTGCGGCGGGTGGATCTCGGATGCCGCCTGAGTTCCGATCATGCCGATGAATTCCATGCTCATGAGGTAGTCTCCTTGTGATCCCGCGCCGCGAAGGCCGCGCGTCCGGCCGCCAGCAGAATGCTATCGTTCTGCGGTGTGTGAATCCGACTACAAAGTACATCGCGATAGTGGCGCTCGAGCGGATTATGGCGGCTCAAGCCGGGATTGCCAATAAGGGCGACGGCACGCTCGACGGCGTCGATGGCATTGTTTGTGGCGGTGAGCTTTATCAGCCCACTTTCGTGGGCTGATGGTGTGTCGCCGTGATCGGTCCGTTCCGCGGCAGTGCGAATCAGTATCTGGTTGGTTAGCAGTTTGCCGTCCAGCTCGCCGACCGCCTCCTGGAAACGTGGCAGTGAGGCGAGTGGAGCACCAAGATTGGACGGTGTTCGCTTGGTCAGATAGGTGACGAGCCAGTCGCGCGCGGCCCGTGCCACTCCGTCGTACAATGCCGCGATCGGGAGTGTGAACCAGGCGGTTTGCTCTGCATCAGGCGGGGACCATTCTGATGGTTGGCGGATGTCTACCGCATAGTCGAGCGGTACACAAACCTCCTCGAAGATCACCTCGTGGCTTGCGCTTGCCCTCATGCCCAGATGATCCCAGCTCTCGACAACGCGGATTCCCTCGGTGTTGCGCGGCACGAGCCAGGTGCCGACACGTGGCTGCGCCTCATCGGTGCGCCCCCAGACGGCGAGCCAACTGAGACCAGGGATGCCGGTGGAGTACAGTTTATGACCGGAGAGATGCCAGGAGCCATCCCGGAAGCTGGCAATGGTGGCCGGCAGTCCACCACGTGCCGGTGTCCCTAACTCGGGTTCGACCCGCAGATGATTGATAAGCGCGCCCTGTTCGACAGCGTCACGAAAAACGCGCTCACGGAGATGGGAAGGCCATTGCAAGCTCCGCGCCAGGAGCGCGTGCGCGAGATATTGCATGGTGAGCACCAGCGCCGTCGAGGCGTCGCCTCTGGCAATCCCGCCGATTACGTCGCAGACTTCAGTGAGTCCGGCTCCGTGGCCGCCGTATTCGCGCGGTACCATGAGGTCGAGCAGCCCGGCGGTCTTGAGTCGGTCGAAGTTCTCGAACGGAAACGAACCATCGCGATCGTGGCCGGCCGCCCGACCAGCGAATTCATGCGCCAGTTCGGTCACAAGCTCGGTCAACCTTGTGTCACTAGCTCGGGTACGAGGGGAAGTGTTGTTCATTGCAGATCTCATGGACGCGAAGGCAGTTGATACTCGTAGAGAAACATAGTCTCAACAACAAACTGTAATTAAGGAACTCGCATCACCATTCCTCACGAAAAACACGATGCCTCGCGCGTTGCTGATGCAATCTCATATCAGTCAATCCGTTACTGTTCCTTTGTGGCGAGCGGAGGCTCAAAGGCGGTGATCCTTGGCGGCTCGCCGACATACCTCTCGACCTCCACCAGCGCGGTCTGCGCACTTGACCCCTGTGCCAGCCGTGAGGTCCCTTTGTCAAGGGTCAACACGTTGGGGTTGCCGTGCTTGTCCAGGCTCCCAATCACTCCCGGCTCTTCCGGGTCGTACCAAGCTCCAGTCGAGATCCGGATGACCCCTGGGCGCAGGTCCTCGCTGAGGACAGCACCGGCTAAAATTGCTCCACGATCATTGAATACGCGCACCACGTCACCGTCACGAATCCCGCGCCGGGCAGCATCCGCGGGATTGATCCGCATGGGTTCGCGCCCAGCGATCTTACTTTCCTGGCTTATGCGGCCCATATCCATCTGTCCGTGGAGACGGGTGCTCGGCTGGGTTGTGAGCAGATGGAGCGGATAGCGTTGCGCCTTGCGACTTCCCAGCCATTCCGCCGGCTCGATCCAGGCTGGATGACCGGGGCAATCGTCATAGCCGAACTCGGCGATGGTCTCGGAGAAGAGTTCGATACGCCCCGACGGTGTGACGAGTGGATAATAGAGTGGATCGCGGCGAAAGTCCTCAAGTTGCACGACAGGCTGTGATACCTTGGGAATCTCGAAATAGCCGCGCGTCCACACTTCGTCGAAGTCCGGCCACACCATCTCCCAGCGGGCGGCCTGGTCACGCGCGGTGTCGTAGAGATGGCGGACAAATTCCATGTCCGTGCGTCCTTCGGTAAATTCTTCGCGTACTCCGAAGCGGTCCGCCAGGTCGGAGAAGATTGCGAAGTCGTCACGCGCCTGGCCGACCGGCGGGATCGCCTGTTTCATCGCAACGATGAAACGGTCACGCGAACTCGCGCCGATGTCATTGCGTTCCAGTGTCGTCGTCGCCGGCAACACGATGTCCGCATGCTTCGCGGTCGCCGTCCACCACGGTTCGTGAACAATGATAGTCTCCGGCCGCCGCCATGCCTGGCTCAAGCGGTTGAGGTCCTGATGATGATGGAACGGGTTGCCCCCGCTCCAATAAACCAGGCGAATATCAGGATAGACGAGGTCGTGACCGTTGTATTGGAACGGCTGCCCAGGGTTGAGCAGCATGTCGGCGATGCGCGCGATCGGGATAAAATTACGGACCGGGTTGTGCCCGATCGACAACTCGGGGCTCGGCGCGTCAGGGCGCAAATCGGCAAGTCCTTCCATGCTGCCATAGCCGAAGCCGAAGCCACCGCCCGGCAAGCCGATCTGGCCGAGCAGCGCCGCCAGTGCAATTACTGCCCAAAACGGTTGCTCACCATGATCGCTGCGTTGCAAGGACCAGTTCGCCGTGATGAATGTACGAGACCGCGCCATGTGCCGCGCGAGGCTGCGGAGTGTGTTTGCCGGCACCTCGCTGAGATGCGCCGCCCAATCGGCATCTTTGGCAACCCCATCAGCATGACCGAACAAATAGTCCCAGAAATGGTCGAACCCGACGCAGTAGCGAGTCAGGAAGTCCTCGTCATGCAACCCTTCTTTCGCCAGAGTGTGGGCAAGGGCGAGGAGGACGGCGGTATCACTGTTCGGGCGTGGCGCCAGCCATTCGGCTTCGAGGAACGCCGCGGCATCATCGCGGAGCGGACTGATATTGCAAAAAGCGACACCAGCCGCCTTTGCTTTAGCGAGCCAGCGACGGGTCGTGTGCTCGCCGACCCCGCCGGGCGTTACCTGGGTATTGCGAATCGGCACTCCGCCGAACATCACCAGCAAGTTCGTGTGGTCAGCGATGCTCTGCCAGCTCGTCCCGCCAGCGACCGCGCGTGCATCACCGATGACGCGCTTAACGAGCACGGTCCCGGCGGCATTGCTGTAGGTATCCTTGGTGCCGGTGAAGCCGCCGATGCGTACGAGAAAACGCTGGAGCTGCGATTTGGCATGATGAAAGCGCCCGGCGCTGGACCAGCCATACGAACCGCCGAAAATCGCTTGATTGCCGCACTGAGTAATGACCCGTTCGAGTTCGCTCTCGACGAGATCCAGGGCGCGGTCCCAGGTTACGGAAATAAACCGCTCGCCGCCTCGCCCCTCGCGTGCTCCACCCGGACCATGCTTGAGCCAGCCCTCGCGGACAGCCGGTTTCATGACCCGACAGTGATGATGCACGGCGTCGGGAATTGAGTGAATGAGGGGCGACGGGTCAGGGTCCGGCGCGAAGGACCTGACATTGCTGAGGCGCTCCTCGGCTACGATTGGCTCGAAGACGCCCCAATGAGAGCTGTTGATGGTAATGCCCGGAGATTCGCCCCGATTGTACATGGTCACCCTTTTGCTGTTGATTCCTTCTTAGCTCGAAAGGTTATAACATTCACAAAAAAGAAGGGAAGGAACACAATGAGCAAGCGCATCTACTTCAATGCCTTCCACATGAATTGTGTAGTGCATCAATCCCCGGGGCTGTGGGTGCGCCCGGATGACAACATGCACAAGTATACAGACCTCGGTACCTGGGTGGAACTTGCCAGGTTGTTGGAACGGGGGAAGTTCGACGCGCTGTTTTTGGCGGACGTGGTGGGCGTGTACGATGTGTACCGCGGAAACCGGGAGGCGGCGGTGACGCAAGCCTCGCAGATTCCGGTGAACGACCCGGTCATGCTGGTTCCGGCAATGGCGTATGCGACCGAGCATTTGGGCTTCGCCTTCACCAGCGCGGTGTTACAGAATCATCCGTTCGGCTTTGCTCGAACGCTCTCGACCCTTGATCATCTCACGAAAGGGCGGATCGCCTGGAATATCGTCACGTCATATCTGGAGAGCGGGGCGCGCAATTTCGGGCAGCCGGGACTGCCCGAGCACGACGAGCGGTACGAAATCGCTGACGAATACCTGGAGGTTTGCTACAAACTGTGGGAGACCAGTTGGGAAGATGGCGCGGTCATCAAGGATCGGCAGCGCGGAATCTATGCCGACCCGACCAAGGTTCATGACATCCATCATGAAGGGAAATACTTTACCGTGCACGGTTGTCACCTCGCGGAGCCCTCCCCTCAACGCACCCCGGTGCTGTACCAGGCGGGATCGTCGCCCCGAGGACGACAGTTTGCGGCGCGGCATGCGGAGTGCGTGTTTGTCAGTGGACCAACTCCACAGGTTGTTGAACAATACATTCAAGATACGCGGGAGCGGGCTCAGCGACTGGGGAGAAAACCGGAAGATATTCTGTTCTTTACCTATGTGAAGGTCATTACCGGAGATACTGAGGCCGCGGCACGCCGGAAGTACAACGAGTTCTTCGAGCAGGTGAGCTACGATGGAGGGCTCGCGTTACTCAGCGGCTGGAGCGGGATCGACTTTGGTCAGTTCGAGCCGGATCAACCGCTGGAATATATCGAAACGAACGCGGTGCGTACGCTGATCCATGCGTTCACTGTGGCCGACCAAAGCCGCAAGTGGACGCTCAGAGATCTGGCAAGATTCGTGGGCATCGGGGGAGGAGGGCCTGTACTGGTGGGGACCCCGGAGCAGTTAGCCGAGACCTTCCAAGCCTGGGTTCAGGCCGGGGTGGACGGGTTCAATCTTGCCTACGCGATCACGCCGGGCACGTTCGAGGACTTTGTCGAGGGCGTGGTTCCCGTGCTCCAGCGGCGGGGGCTGATGCAAACAGAATATCAAGAGGGAACACTGCGGGAGAAGCTCTACGGTAGAGGTCACGCGCGGCTGCTTGACCGGCATCCTGCCGCGCAGTATCGATGGGCCTGGACAGTGAAGAATGGGCATGGTGGCACTACGCCTGCCGCCGTTGCGCAACGTCCAGCAAGCGTCCCGGGAAGTCGGACATAATCCCATCCACGCCGAGGTCGAGCAGCCGCTCCATTTCCTGCGGCTCATTGATCGTCCACACGTGCATTTCCAGGTCGAACGCATGGGCGGCGGCCACAATCTCCGGCGTGACGAGCGGCACGCCGTGAAACTCCGGGGGAACCTGCAAGGCCAGACCTGCCGGGCGATAATCTGACAGCTGTCCACTAAATACCCGTTGAATGAAATGCGTCCCTTCGCCCACGGCAAAGCTGGTGGCGACCTCCGGCGCTAACGCTCGCACTCGTCCAAGCACCTGATCGTGTTCGGAAGCGAGGATCACGTCCGCCGACCGACCACAGTTGCGCACGACCGCGATCACCAACTCTTCAATCGCTGGCTCGACCTGTTTGATTTCCACGGTGAATTTGAGGCGCGGGAAACCGCGCAGGACTTCCGCTAAAGTCGGGATACGGACCGCGGTTGCACGAAAGGGAAATTGCTGGCCGCTGTCGGGCGAAAACCGATATCCGGCGTCGAATCTTTGCAGTTCCGCCAAGGTATGATCTTTAACCTTTCCTCTTCCGTTCGTCGTGCGATCCAGCGTCTCGTCATGAATCACCACAACCTGGCCGTCGCGGGTCGCATGCACGTCAAGTTCGGCATAATGGAAGCCAAGGTCCGCGGCCCGGCGAAAGGCCGCCAGGGTGTTTTCCGGTGCCTCGCCGCTTGCGCCACGATGAGCGAAGAGGCGTGGTTTCGTGCCAGTAAAGAAAGTTGTCATAGTGAGGTGCTCCGGGGTTGCTGTTTTCTGGTAGTTCGTCCCCATAAATTTGCAGAGACTGTCATTCTGAGGAGCGGAGCGACGAAGAATCTCGCCACAAGTCTATCGTTACATGAGATTCTTCGCCTCCGCTCCGCTACGACTCAGAATGACATCACCTTGGCATTGTTTATGTGCAGCGCTAAAACTCACCACCTTTGATCCGTTCGAACAACCGGCGGGTGTCGTCATCAAGCACGATGCTTTCCATCACCGCGCCGATGACCGCCTCGGTGTCGAAATACGCGAAGCGCACGCCGGGATTATTGCCGATGCGGCCACTTTGGATCACGGGAAACCCGTTGGCGGCGAAGTCGGCGATGACCTTTTCGTGATCCGGCACGATGAAGCCGAGATGATGCAACCCTTCGCCGCGCCGATCAAGAAATTCCTTGTAAATACTGCGGCCGGAGAGGTGCTCGATCAGTTCAACCTGCGAGTCTCCCGCGTACCCCAGTGACAGATGCATGTGAAAGTCACCGGGTCCGCCGCGATGAAAGGCTTCATGCACCTGCACGTCGTTGAAGCGAAAGAAACGCGGCACCCCCATCTTCTCGGTGAAGAACCGCTCCGCGGCGGCGAGATCTTTCACGACGAAGGCGATCTGGTGATGTCCGGCGGCAATATAGGCATACGGTGATGTGGCGGCCATGAGCGCTCCCTCCTTGTCCTTCTAGCGTTCAGCAATCAGCTATCAGCTTTCAGCGAAAATAAGAAGAAGTTCGGAGAGCAAAGAGCAATTTCTTTCTTTCCCACTGGCTACTGGCGACTGACTCCTGCTGACTGACGGCTGAAAGCTGATCGCTGACAGCTTTTTCCACCCTTTACCCTCCATAGCGAAGCCGCTAAGGTATGGGGCCGCGGAGGAGGACAGCATGGACTTTAACTTTACCCTGGAAGAGGAAGGGTTTCGCCAGGAACTCCGTACCTGGCTGCAACAGAATCTTCCCGAGAGCTACGATCCGCAAAAATTCGACCAGATCGATGCTGATACCCGCTTCGAGTTTCAACGCGCCTGGCAGAAGAAGGCCCACGAAGCCGGCTGGGTCGGTATTCACTGGCCCAAAGAGTACGGCGGTCGTGGCGCGAACTTGATGGAGATGTTCATCTTCAATCAGGAACTGTACAAAGCCCATGCGCCCCGCTATGCCAACACCTTGGGGCTGATGATGTCCGGGCCGACCCTCATTCATTGGGGCACGGAAGAACAAAAGCTCCGCTATCTCCCCAAAATTCTCTCTGGCGAGGAAATCTGGTGCGAAGGCCTGTCTGAACCGAATGCCGGCTCTGATCTGGCCGCGTTACAGACGCGAGCGGTGGAGGATGGGGATTACTTCGTCATTAACGGTCAGAAGGTGTGGACCAGTTACGCCCATCGGGCCAGCTACATCCAACTCTTCGTGCGCACCGACCCCAATGCCCCGAAACACAAAGGCATCAGTTGCCTGATCGTGGACATGAAGACCCCTGGTGTTACCGTGCGTCCCCTCGTGCAAATCACCGGGGATGCGGAGTTTAACGAAGTTTTCTTCGAGGACGTGCGCGTGCCCAGGACGAATCTCTTGGGGCCGAAAGATGAAGGATGGAAAGTGTTGGTCACCACCCTGATGCACGAGCGCGCCGGTATTGGTTCCGAACTGCCGGTGCACAGGCAGTTAGCTGAATTGGTGCGGCTGAGCAAAACCGTGGAGATCGACGGCAAACCGGCGCATGAAGATCCAGCCGTGCGCCAAAAGCTGGCGCAGTTCGCCATTGAATGCAAAGCGATCACCTACAACATGTTCCGCAGTTTCAGCAAACGGCTCAAGGGCAACCCGCCGGGGGCGGAAGGCTCGATCAACAAGCTGGTCGGGTCCGAATTGAATCTGCGCATGGCGGCATTTGCCACCGAACTCCTCGGACCGCTCGCGCAACTCACTCAAGGTTCGTTGCATACGGTGGACCACGGGCGCTGGCCGCGCGCCGCCCTCTGGGGGCGTCTCTTGACTATCGGTGGCGGCACGTCCGAGATTCAACGCGGCATCTTGGGAGACCGGGTATTGGGGCTGCCGAAGGGGTAAAAAGCAATCAGCCGTCAGCTCTCAGCGGTCAGCCAAAACGGTAAAATTAGGAAGAAGATGTGTAAAATTTTTGCTGAAAGCTGATTGCTGATAGCTGAACGCTAAAAAGAAGAAGGAGGAAAGAAACATGGGCAAACTTGACGGCAAAGTAGCGGCGATTACCGGGTCGGGCCGCGGGATCGGGCGTGGCATCGCGCTTCTCATGGCCAAAGAAGGCGCTAAGGTTGTGGTCAACGACCTTGGCGCCAGTGTAGCCGGCGAAGGAGCGGATAAAACTCCGGCGCAGCAAGTCGTGGAGGAGATTAAAAGCGCGGGCGGTCAGGCGGTGGCCAACGCCGATAACATTGCCACTATCAAAGGCGGTGAGGGTTTGATCCAGACTGCCGTCGATTCCTTTGGCAAGATCGACATTCTGGTCAACTGCGCGGGCATTCTGCGCGACCGCATGATTTTCAACATGTCCGAGGAAGAGTGGGATGCGGTGGTCGCCGTGCATCTGAAAGGTCATTTCTGCACTATCCGGCCGGCGTCGGCCCTGATGCGCCAACAAAAGAGCGGCCGCATCATCAACTTCTCG
>Ga0187894_10007667_pt1 | contig 10090 bp, 11 predicted proteins | sample GBC1701081metaG_FD_136650 | JGI IMG/M metagenome (GOLD analysis project Ga0187894, IMG submission 136650) | White microbial mat communities from a lava cave in the Kipuka Kanohina Cave System on the Island of Hawaii, USA - GBC170108-1 metaG ... | reverse complement strand
GCGTGTTGATGTCACGGTCCATGGCCCGCTCCATTTCCTATGGCTCCCTTTTCCACTTCCGCCGTGAGGCGGCGCTGGCAATAAACGATTGCCTCGACGATGTAATGCCGCACGGTGCGCTCCGGCACCCGCAGGATCTTCGAAATCTCGGTGCTGCTCATGCCCTCGATCCGCCTCAACAGAAACGCTTGACGGCACTTGGGCGGCAACTCGCGAATGCAGCGCTTCAGGAATTCCACCTGCTCCGCGGCTGCCAGGCCGTGCGCCGGGTCGGCATCCTTCGGCAGGTCTTCGAAGAACTCGAACTCGAAGACGCGGTTCTCGACGGTGCGGGAGCGCAGCCGGTCAATGGCGAGGTTGGCAGCGATCTTGAACAGATAGGCGCGGCTGTGGCTCACGACCTCGGGCGTATCGAGGTTGAGCATTCGCACGTACGCTTCCTGCGCGACATCGCGCGCCTCCTGCTCGGAGGACAACTTCGTCACCAGGAAGCGCAGCAGCGACTGGTTATGTTCATTGAAGAGCCGGGAGATGACTTCCCGGCGATCCTCGTTGTCGTACGCACCTTTCCCGGTGTCGCCGGCTCGCCCGGGGCCAGTGCCAGTCTCTTGCGTCGCTGCTCCGGCCTCGGGCGGCGGTGATCGGGGGTACTTTTCTCTTTCGGACAAGGACACCTGTCCCCGGATCTATGGAGGCTCGTGTCGTGAAGACGAGCGAGCAGTCCGTTTCGGCAATGCCTGGCGCCAAATCTGAGCCCGGATCCGCGCCAGCGCAAGCGTTGTTCCGCGTCAGTGCAAGCGCCGTTCCGCGCCCGGTGCAAGCCGTTGGGCTTCTTGGACTATTGTCGCACCGGAAAAAAGCGGATGGAGGAGCGCCCGGCCGCGGTGTTATTGTCTCCAACGGGACCCTGCCCTCCCGGGCAAACCGATCCGGCGTGCGGCAGGGCCTGCGGGGCGCCTTGAGCACACAGTTCGACAACACCGGGCCGTGCCTGGATGCGCTGGTCTTCGTGGAGCAGGCCGGCGATCGGCTGCGTCAAGCGCTCAACAACATGCCCGAGCGGGCGCGGCAGGCCTTCCTGCTGCATCGGCTCGAGGGGCTGCCCCCTGAGAAGATTGCAAGACAATTGGGCGTCACCGCCGCAGTCGTCGAACGCGACGTGGCGAATGTAGTCCAGCATCTGACGCGGGAGTTGTTCGCAGGCAAGGCCTGACACGACGTCTCGCGAGCGAGGGAGCGTGATGCGCAGCGAATACGAGGGACGCCCGGCCGCGGTTCCGGGCAACGGTGCCGAATGGATTGTGATGATCCACTCGGGCGGTTGGACGAAGGAATGGCGGCGCGCGCTGGAGCAGTGGCGTGCGGCATCCGCCGAGAACGACCTGGACTTCAGGCAAGCGGAGTCCGTGTGGGTGATGACGGGCGACCTCGCCGAGGATCCGCAGATCCAGGCCGAGCTCGCAGCGCTGCGCCGTCAGGCGCACACCGTCAACGGACGTGATGCGCGTTCGCCCGACTCCTGGTTCATGCCTTCCTGGCGCAGCCGCGTCGCCGCAGCTGCCGCGATCGGCGCGCTGGTCCTTTCGCTGACGTTCCTGGTCTCCAGCGAGAAGGGCGTCGCGCGCCACGAAACTCGCTTCGGGCAGATGGAGACGGTGAAGTTACCGGACGGCTCGAGCATCGCCGTCAACAGCGAAAGCTCCATCGCCGTACGCTACGACCGCGTGCGCCGCGAGGTGACGCTGGAGAAAGGCGAAGCCAAGTTCGACATCGCGCACGACGCGTTCCGCCCGTTCACCGTGCTCGTGCGCAACGGACAGGTCCGGGCTCTCGGCACCAGCTTCAATATCGTGCGCGAGCACGATCGCGTCACGGTGAGTCTGTTCGAGGGCAGCGTCGGAATCGACACGCGCGGCGATGCAGGCGACAGCGTGATCCTGAAGGCCGGCGAGTCGATCGCTTTCCTCGACAACGGCGCGATGGTCACGGCCGACGAGATCACGGCCTCGCAGGAACGTGTCGCCGCCTGGCGCGACAATGCGCGGTGGCAGTTCGACGAGCTGCCAGTCGCGCGCATCGTCGGCGAGTACAACCGCTATGCGGCCAAGCCGATCCTGGTGTTCGACGCCCGGCTGGCGGAGCACCGGATGGGCGGTGCGCTGCGGCATGGGGAGACGGATGCTTTCCTGGCAGTCCTGCGCCAGGTGACCAAGGCACGCGTCGAGGATCGCGGCGACGCATACGTGCTGATCCCGCCGCCGGAAGGCGAATAGCGAACTGAAAGCTGACGGGCCACGACGCGGGCGCGATGCGTCCGTCCGGGCCCTGTCAGCGCTTGCGCTCTGCCGCCGAGATCAGCTCGGTGAGCGAGACGTCGAGGTTGGCGGCGATCTCCTCGAGCACCAGCAGCGTCACGTTGCGTTCGCCGCGCTCGAGCATGCCGATGTAGTTGCGGTGCAGGTGCGCCTTGCCGGCGAGCTCTTCCTGCGAGTAGCCGCGCTTGTGCCGCCACGCCCGCAGCTCGTTCCCCAGCGCCCGCAGTAGACCTCTGGCCACACGGCAAGAGTCAAATCCGCCCTCTATAGTGTCTACACACTATTGTGTTCATCACGGAATTGCGGCTTACTGCGCGCCGGCCTTCTCGATCCGGACCCGCAGCATGCTGGTACTCATGCGCCGCAAGGGCGAAACGATCCGCATCGGCAACGACATCACCTTCAAGGTGCTCGGCATCTCGGAGGGGCAGGTCTCTGTGGGCGTGAAGGCGCCGCGTAATGTGATCGTCGACCGGGAGGAAATCCGCCAGCGGCGGGTGTCGGGCAAGTGGTCGAAGGACAAGCCGCGCAAGCCTGGCCGGCGCGGGTGCTGAGGCACGGGCGAGCGAGCGATCAGCGCAGCCGGCGCTCGACGCCGGCGAAGAATTCCGCGAGGGACAGTCCGAACGCGTCGGCCAGGTGCTTCACCACCTCGACGCCGGCGACGCGCTCGGCGCGTTCGATGAAACCAATGGTGTTGCGACTCACCCCGGCCCGTTCCGCAAGTTCCTCTTGCGAGATCCGGAGGGACCTGCGTCGTTCCTGGACTTCTTCTCCGAGTGCCTGCACGACGTTCCCTGTCATGCTTCAAAAGGTCGTTCCTGACCTCCAGAGTGTCTACCCACTACTATGTTCAATTGCTCCGTAAGGATCGCGGACGTCTTCGATCGACGACACCGGTTTCTCGGAATCGCGCGCCGCAGATTCCTCGAAACGCAGGAGTTCGCGACGCAACCAATCGAAATCGCACACGTCGACACCGAGCTCTGTTGCCGCGCACGCAACAGCAGCGTTCATCGTTGCGAGCAGCCAGGCGCGCTGCCGTGCGAGCGTAAGCGTGCACGCGTCTTGCAGCGAAAGACGCGCGCATTGCCTGTAGAGAACCATCGCGCGCTGCAGCGTTTCCGGCGGCAGGCGCTCCACACGAAACTCTTTGCCGTTTTGCGCTGTCACTCCGTCGTAGGCAGTTGGGGCCGTGGAATTCACGCTGCCCCACGGAGAAGTAGTGCTGCCTCGCAGCTCTCGCTCGAACAGCAGATCCGTCACGGCAAGCTTGATGCGCCAACGTCGCGCGAGATCCACGAGCCCGGTACGGCGCAGCTCGATTGCGACCGCACAATCGCAGAGCACGACCTTCAGGATCGCTCTCATCGGCTGCGCGCCATCAGACCGGCCCCGCCATTCGCGCGCGCACGTCGCGCACGGTGAGCCCGAGCAGCTCTGCGGCCTGCGTTTCCGAGATGGCGCCTTCGGCCAGCGCCCGATAGCAGAGGCGCTCGAAACGCCGGGGGCGCGCCAGAGACTTCATGGCGAAGGGTTCCTCATACGGCGGTGTGCGCCATCCGAGGCGGGAGAAATCGCGAAACAGGCGGCGGAATTCGCGTGACGAAATGATCTCGAGGTCGCGGCAGCGATAGGCGAGCGCTTGCGCGCTCACGCCGAACACCTTCTTGAGCTCCAGCAGCTCGCCGCGGCTGATCGCGCTTCGGTGATTGCCGACGTGTGCGCGCAGCGTCGCGGCTGGAACGAGAAAGGCGCCGGCGAAGCGGTGCGCCGCCGACTCGGCATCGCGACCGGCGCGCGTTTGAATCACCAGGTGACCGAGCTCGTGCGCCATCGTGAATCGCTGGCGCTCACCCCACGCTCGGGCATTGACGACAACCACGGGGACTTGCGCGCTGTCGGCGACTCGGGACCTGTCCGACAGCTGAGCACTGCGCGAGTGAGCGACGTAGGCAGTCAGCCCGTCGACATCCACGAGATCGAGCGCGAGCACCTTGATGCCGCGCTCTTCGAGCAGTTCGGCGAGGTCCTGGATCGCGCCGGTGCCGAGACCCCAATGCCGGCGCACCTCCTCCGCGATCTGCTCGGCCTCCACGGCCTCGCGCACAGTGAATGGCGCACCCCGCGGTCTGCTCCATTCCCGCGAAGGCAGGTGCAGAGCCGCTTCGACGCTGAGGTAGCGCTCGACGAAGTGCAGCACGCCGCCTTCGATGCGAGCTTCTTCCTTGCGCCGCGTGACCACCTTGCGGCGAAAGGCGACGTCTTCCAGCACCAGGTCGGCATCGCTGGCGAGGTATTCAGGCGTCACGTTCAGGGCGCGCGACAAGGCAATGAGCACGTCCGAACCGGGCATCGATTCGTCGCGCTCGTACTTGCCGATCGCCTGCGCGGTGACCAGGTTGCCCATCGCCGCCTGCAGCCCGCGTAGCGAGAAACCCGCTGCCGCGCGCGCCAGTTTGAGTCGTTTGCCGATCACGGGCCGATCCACGCTGGCCGTCGCCAAGCCGGAAAAAGATTCCTGAAAAGCCGTCCGGTTTACAATTCGTCGTACACTTTGTTGGATTGTAAACCGCGCACCGTTCTGCTTCAATCGACGAATGAACGCTCTCGCCGCAATTTCGCCGTGGTTCGTCGCCGAGCCGCGGCCGAAGGCCTACATCGTCCCGACGAAACACCTCGCACCGGCGAAGGGGCTCACGCCGGCGAAGCGCGTCGTGCTCGAACCCACGCCGCTGCGCGATACGATCCGCGAGCTGCGTCTCGCCCTCTCCGTGCTCACGGTCGCGGTGGCGGCCCTGCGCAAGCAGAACGCGGACAACGATGCCGACGTCGCCGAAGTGCTCGAGCGCTACGCGAGCGATCGCCTGGACATGCAGATCGAGAAGCTGCGCGCGCTGCTGGACGCCGACTGAGCGCGGACGCGGAGACGACGCGCAGAGAGAAGGACGACGAACGGCTCACCGCGCGGAGCTGAAGAGGTGGGTCTCCGGGCAGTGCAGGGAATCCACCGTTCGTCGTCCGAAACCGTCCCGGCGTCGCCGCGCTCTTGTAAGACGTTTCGCGTGCGATTTCCGGTAGAACGTCCCGGTTCTCCGCCGGCACGTCCAGCGCCCACGGCGCCCTGCACGAGATCTTCACGCGCAAATCGCGGGCCCGGCGGGCGGATCGTCAACTTTTCGTCCCTGGCGGCCGGCCGGTTCGCGCGGCATTCACGGTCCTCATCCCCCGTTTCTTAGTATCCTTTCTGCATGGCGAACTCCGGGCCCAGCAGCGGCGAAGGCACTCTCGAACGCCTGCGAGAGCGAGCGCAGGGTGGGGACCCTGGCGCGCAGGTCGAGCTAGCCGTCTCACTCGCGAAGGACGGACGCGGCGCCGAAGCCGCTCAGTGGCTCACGACGGCGGCGGGCAATCGCCACATCCTGGCGAACACGCTGCTGGGCGCGTGGCAGATTTACGGCGTCAACGCGCAGCAGGATCCAGCGGCGGGCGTGCAGCGTCTGCAGTTCGCCTCCGGCAGCGGGGACGGCGCTGCCTCCACCCTCCTCTCCGATCTCCTCGCCGAAGGCCGCTTCGTCGAGCGCGACTGGCAGGCCGCGCTGGATTTGCTTGCCGCGGGGGCACAGCAGGGTAACGTCCGCGCGCTCACGCAGGTTGCCCTGCTGCAGCCGGGCGAGAATACCGACGCCCTGCGCCTCACTTTGCTCTGGGCCGCGTCGACACGTGGATTTCCGGTCGCGCAGGCACTGCTCGGGCGCGCCCTCCTCGCTACTGCCGATCCGCAGCAGATGCAGGCCGGCCGTGGCTGGTTGCGGCTGGCGCGCGCTGCGGGATCACCTCTCGTTGGCGGCGATACCGACCTGGGTGGCGATGTCGGCGTCGCGCTCAGCGGGCCGAGCGCCATCGGCTCGCTGCCCTGGAAGCTGATCCGCGAGCGCATGACCATCGCGAGCTTCCTCGAGGAACCGCTGCGGCCCGGCTTTTCGAGCCGCGACCTCTGGCTGCGAACGCATCCTGCGTTCATTCCCGACGTCTTCTGCGACTATCTCGTCGCCTTCGCCGGCCCGTACATGGAGCGCGCCTACGTCAACGATTCGTCGCGCGGGGTACGACGTCTGCACGAGCAACGCACCAATTCGGATTTCCCGTTCGCCGAGGGGAACTGCGACGTCGTGCTGCGCCTCATCGAGCAGCGGCTCGCGCTGGCCGCCGAGCTGCCGCACGAGTACCAGGAGCCAACAGTGATCCTGCGCTACCGTCCGGGCGAGACCTACGACGACCACCATGACTTCATCAACCCGGCGGTGCCGGGCTTCCAGGCCGACCTCGAACGATGGGGCCAGCGCACCACCACCGCGCTCATCTATCTCAACGAAGGCTACGAGGGCGGCGAGACGCACTTCCCGGAGTTGGACCAGCGCATCAGGGGAAGCAAGGGCGAAGCGCTGCTCTGGCGCAACGTGCGCGAGGACGGTGCGCCGGAGCCGCGCACGCTGCACGCCGGGCGCCCGCCGACCAGCGGCGAGAAGTGGGTGCTGTCGAAATGGATCCGCAGCAAGCCGCAGTCCCAGGGCTAAGGAAGGGCGCGGGCAGGCGTACGATCCGGCATGCGCGACGGATCGCAGCATCGGGATTGCCCGCGCCCTGTACCTCACAGGGCGTTGAACGTCACAGGGCGTTCAGGAACGCGACGAGGTCGTCCTCTTCCTGCTGCGTGAAGCCGAAGGTCTGGACTTCGTCGTAGTGGCGCACGACGTCGCGCAGCGTCTTCGCGATTCCGTTGTGAAAGTACGGCGCGCGCGCCGACAGGCCGCGCAGCGTCGGTGCCTTGAAGCGGTTCATGTCGCCCCACCTGCCCGTCACGAATGCCTTGCCGGGATCGGTGGTTTGCACCAGGTCGCCGGTCGCGAGATTGCGCAGCGTGTAGAGCGGCATGCCGGGCGTCCTGCGCGCGCCGGCCGACGTGCCGATGTCGAACAGAGCGCCGCCGAAGTTGGTCCCGTTGTTGACGACGTTGTGGCAGCCGCGACACTTGCCGCCGTTCGCATTCTGCCGCTCGTTGAAGATTTCCTGGCCGCGCGCGATCTGCGCGCGCTTGCGATCCGCCGACCGCGTCGTGCAGCTGCCGGGTACCAGGCCGATCCACGCGTCGAACAGGTTCCAGCGGCCGGTGACGAGCTGCTGGGCCGCGAGGTGCTCGGGACCGCCGAGCGCGCCGCAGCTGTCGAGCCGCCCCAGCCCGAAGATCGAAACCTGTGCGTGGCTGATCATCAGCTCCTGATCGACGATTGCGTTCACCAGGCTGTCGAGCGGTGGTGCGCCCTGCTGTGCGCCGGTGATGTTGCCGCGCGCCTGGTTGAAGAGGCCCTGCCGCGGCGGGCGCCCGTCGTTGGCGACCGTGAGGCGATCGTCCCACATGAGCCCGGTGATCAGGTTCAGGTTGGAGGTGGCGAGCGGGCGACGGAAGAACGAGAAATTGGTCGTGGAACCGAAGCCGTGCGGATCGTCCGCGGCGAAAATCTCGTAGTCGGCACCGGCGCGCACGCCGCCCCCGCGGCGGAACAAGCCCTGGAGCAGCATGCTGTAGCCGCGCCAGCGTTCCTGCACGGTGTCGAACTTTGCGTTCGGGTTGTCCGCGTCGAGCGGATTGAAGATCGGGTCGCGACCGGCGCTGAACAGGAACTTGAGCTGGACCTGCAGCGGCGTGATGCTCCAGCCCGATTCGACGGCGTGGCAGTTGGAACAGTCGCGGCCGTTCGTGCCCTGCGGCGTGTGGAAGTCGTCGGCGAGATCGACGAAGCCTTCGCTGCTCCAGCTCGCGGCGAAACCGTTCTGGTTCGGAATCGGCAGGTTGTTCGGCACGCTGTCCGGCGGCAGCAGCGCGGCCGCGGTGCCTGAAGCGGCAGCGGTGCCTGAAGCGGCTGTCAGCGCCGCAAGGACGATCAACATCGCGAACGATCTGACGGACACGAAGAAACGCGCAAACATGACAAGCCTCCCCTCGACCTCTGCGGGTGTCCGTCGTTATACGGGTGAGGTTGCGTCGTCGGCCTATCCCGGCGTCCGTCCGTGCTGGCAGTTCGTCCCGCTGCAGAAATAAAAAAGGGCCATGCGTTCGCACGCATGGCCCTCGTGAGTTGCCTCGTCGTTGCAACTAGCCGGCGGTGGCCTCCGCGTCGTCGCGGACGCTCACTTCGTCGCTGTCGCCCAGTCCGCCGCCGACGTCCATGAAGCTGCGACGGCCGGTGTCGTCGGTCTTGCGGCGACGGCGCGCGTGGTAAGCGAAGCCCGTGCCCGCCGGGATGAGGCGCCCGACGATCACGTTCTCCTTCAGACCGCGCAGGTCGTCCTTGAGGCCGCGCACCGCGGCTTCGGTGAGCACGCGCGTCGTCTCCTGGAACGAGGCCGCGGAGATGAACGACTCGGTGGCGAGCGAAGCCTTGGTGATGCCGAGCAGCACGGGCTCGAACGTCGCCGGGCCCTTGCCGTCGGCCTTGGCACGCTCGTTGTAGTCCATGGCACGCGAACGATCGAGCTGCTCGCCGCGCAGCAGGCCCGTCTCGCCCGTGGCCTCGACCTCGACCTTGCGCAGCATCTGGCGAATGATCACCTCGATGTGCTTGTCGTTGATCTTCACGCCCTGCAGGCGATACACGTCCTGGATCTCGCGCACCAGGTAGTTGGCCAGCGCCTCCACGCCCTGCAGGCGCAGGATGTCGTGCGGGTTCGGCTCGCCGTCGGCGATGACCTCACCCTTCTCCACCTGCTCGCCTTCGAAGACGTTGAGGTGCCGCCACTTCGGGATCAGCTCCTCGTACTTCTCGCCGTCCTCGTTGGTGATCACCAGGCGGCGCTTGCCCTTGGTTTCCTTGCCGAAGCTCACCGTGCCGGTGCGCTCCGCCAGGATCGCCGCGTCCTTCGGCTTGCGCGCCTCGAACAGGTCGGCGACGCGCGGCAGACCGCCGGTGATGTCGCGGGTCTTCGAGGATTCCTGCGGGATGCGTGCGATGACGTCGCCCACCGAGACCTTGGCCCCGTCCTCGAGGCTGACGATCGCGCCCGCCGGTAGTGCGTACACGGCCGGAATGTCGGTGTTCGCGAACGTGACTTCCTTGCCCTTGGCGTTCACCAGCTTCACGACCGGGCGCAGGTCCTTGCCGCCCGAGCCGCGCTGCTTCGGATCGCTGACCACGGTGCTCGACAGGCCCGTGACCTCGTCGATCTGCGTCGTCACGGTGATGCCGTCGACGAAGTCCTGGAACTTGATGAAGCCCGCGACCTCGGTGACGACCGGGTGCGTGTGCGGATCCCAGGTCGCCACGATCTGTCCCGGAGCGACGGCGTCGCTGTCGCTCACGGTGATCATCGCGCCGTACGGGATCTTGTAGCGCTCACGCTCGCGGCCGAACTCGTCGACCACGCCCAGCTCGCCCGAGCGCGACACCGCGACCAGGTGCCCCTTCTCGTGGTGCACGGTCTTGATGTTGTGCAGGCGGATGGTGCCCTTGCCCTTGATCTCGACGCTGTTGGCTGCTGCCGCCCGCGACGCCGCGCCACCGATGTGGAAGGTGCGCATCGTGAGCTGCGTGCCGGGTTCGCCGATCGACTGGGCGGCGATGACGCCCACGGCCTCGCCGATGTTGATGCGGCGCCCGCGACCGAGGTCGCGGCCGTAGCACTCGGCACACACGCCGTAGCGCGTGGCGCAGGTGATCGGCGAGCGCACCATGATCTGGTCGACGCCCATCTTCTCCAGCGTCTTCACCCAGCCTTCG
>Ga0187894_10007666_pt1 | contig 10091 bp, 8 predicted proteins | sample GBC1701081metaG_FD_136650 | JGI IMG/M metagenome (GOLD analysis project Ga0187894, IMG submission 136650) | White microbial mat communities from a lava cave in the Kipuka Kanohina Cave System on the Island of Hawaii, USA - GBC170108-1 metaG ... | reverse complement strand
TTGTTGGCGTCTGGCCTCCGAGGCCGCCCAGCCGGGACGCCGTCTCATCTCAGTCCTCGAAGGACAAGCGCCGGAAGCGTTCCCCGCTGGGGACCTCATGAGGGGAAGGTAGAGCCATCAGCGTCGTAGTGGTGGGTGGGACGCCCGGTATCGGGCGCGAGGTGACAAAGTTCTTCGCGGGCTGCGGCGATGACGTGGTCCTCACAGGACGCAAAGCCAGATGGGCGCCGCGTCGCAGCGGTTGTCGAGGGGCGGCTGACGTTTATGGTGGGCGGGCCTTGCGCAGCACGCGACCGGGCGCGGCCCGTCCTGGACCTGCCGGGTCACCATGTCTTCCACGTAGAACCGCTGGGTTCGGGTCTGGTCGTCAAGCTGGCCGTCAACACGGTGGTGCTTGCGCTCAACCAGGCATTGAGCGAGGCGCTTGTCCTCGCCGAGAGCGCAGGAGTGCCCCGCGCCGCCGGTCGCCGAGCACGCTGCGGCCACGGCAGCGGTCACAGCCAGGCCGCACCGGCCCTTGCGGCGTCGCACCACCAGGCCAGCTCGTGGCAGGCGGGGCCTTCGCAGCGGCCCTCGGCGCCCAATCGCCTGAGCAATCAGAGGGCCTTGAGCGGGTGCACCTCAGCTTCGAGCGGGCTGTGGGCCACCTTAAGGTTCGACCTGGATAGGGGAGACGGCCACGGCCGAGACGACCAGGTTGGCGTCGTAGCTGCGAGTGGCCCTGTCGAAGAAACCGTCGCAGGTGATCAAGCGCAGGACGGCGTTGTCGGTGGGGCCGTAGACCTTCTGAGTGGGAAACTCGTCCTTGGGATAGCGGTTGGATCCCACGACCACGAACTCAACGCTCGAGCCATCGTCGTAGTCGACCGTCACGGAATTGCCCACCACCAAGCGCTTCAGCCGAAAGAAAACCGCCGGACCGGTTAGGGAATCAACGTGGGCGGCAATCACGGCCGGGCCAATCTCGCCCGGCTTAGGGCCCCCCTGGAACCAGCCGGCCAACTCGTAGGGCGGCACTTCCAAAGTTCCATCGGCGTTGAGGCCGAGAGCAATCATCTCGGCGTCGACCCCAATGGAGCCGATTCGAATGCGAACCGGATCGCCCTTGAGGGAGCGATCCGGTTCGATGACTACTGCCGGCGGCGACGAATCAGCGGAGATTGGCAGCGGACTCGAGGTGCCTGACAACCGGGTGACGGCGGTGGTAGTTCCCACCGACGCGGTGATTGCGATCGCGATCGCCACCCCCGCCGTTACGCGGTTCCAGGCGGCCCTGCTTGTGGAGATGCTCAGCTTAACAAGCTCAGTTAATTCGGTCGGCCTGGGCCCGGTAGCGCCACAGTCCGGCGCCGGTCACGATGACGGCCATGGCGGCCACGCCCGTGAGCAGGATGCCATCCGACGAGGTGCCCGAGGTACCGCCGCCACCGGTGTCAACGCCACCGGTCGGAACCTGGCCCGAGCCCGAGCCCGAAGTCGGGGCCACCGTCGTGGAGGGGCTGGAGCTGGGCGCTGCGTTGCCGACTACGGCGGGAGGAGGCCCGGCGATGGCGGCGATGCGAACGACACCCAACGGGATTCCCTGCTTGAACAGCGTCACTCCGAAGGTGGAGTTCAGAGCCGAGGCGGCGGTGGCCGACAGCTTGGCCACGGTCCCTTCGACCCGGGTGGTCGACCCGTCCTGAGTGACGGCGACGTTGGTGCCGTCAAGGTCGAGCAGCTGAACTGCGTTGCCTCCGACGGTGGCTGTGAGCTCAGAGTTACCGGGGTTCACAATGAAGTCGGTGGCGGTAATGGACTTGCCACCGGCACTGAAGGTAATTCCGCCCACGTGACTGAAAGTGCCTCGAATGAACGGCTGCTGTTCCTTCGGGTACACCGACACGTACCCCTGGCTGATCGGGAAGCTGGCCGTGGTGGTGCCTCCGTTTGTGGAAACGGTGGCCGGAGCAACAGGAGCAATCGACACACCGTTGTCCTTCAAGACGGTTGCCGTGGCGGGATCCAGGTCGACGTTGGTGCTGACGCCACCAAGCTCCAGGATCTCGACTGCGGGCTTAACACCGGGACCGGCTACGCCCTGAGCTGCGATGCGCACCACTCCGAGAGGGATGCCCTGCTTGAACAGCGTTACGCCGAACGTGGAGTTCAAGGCCGAAGCGGCGGTGGCAGACAGCTTGGCCACAGTGCCTTCGAGGCGCGTGGTGGAGCCGTCCTGGGTGACCTTCACGTTCGTGCCATCGAGGTCGAGCAGCTGTACAGCGTTGCCGCCGACGGTGGCGGTAAGGGTGGAAGTGCCGGGGTTGACGATGAAGTCGGTAGCGGTAAGCGACTTGGAACCGGCACTGAACTTGAGTCCGCCCGAGTGGCTGAAGGTGCCACGAATGAAAGGCGTCTCGGACTGGGGGTAGACGGCGACATAGCCCTCGGTGATCGGGAAGCTGGCCGTGGTGGTTGAGCCTGATGTGCTCACCGTGGCCGGTGTTACGGGGGCGACGCTGACGCCGTTGTCCTTGAGGACCTGAGCGGTTGCCGGGTCGAGGTCGACGTTCGTGCTGACGCCGCTGAGTGTTATGAACTCAGCGCTGGGAGCCACGGATGGCTGCGCCGCTGCCACCGGAATACCTACTGCGGCCAATAGGACTAACGCCAGCCCTGCGATCGCTGCTGACCTGGATGACTTATTTACTGCACTCACTAGTACCTCCGACCCGCCCCGAGAGGGGCACTGGACACTGACGGTTAATGCAGGTTGACGGTTAGACGATTCAGCCCCCGCCCGACTGGGTATCTGGGATCCGCCCAACTGCTGATTCGTAGCTACCCCCCCGGTTAAACTGCGAAACTGCAGTAATCCTGGTGCTCGGTGCCTTCGGGCGAACTGCCTCATCCCTGCGTCCCCCGACCTCGCCATTAGAAAGCAGCTCGCCTGATGAAATTTGCCGGTTCCCCTGAGACACACCCACGCAGTCTGGCGTCGGGTCTGGTGCTTTTGGCTGGCGCCGGTATTTACGCACTCGTCGAGTCCAGGGCGGTAGCCGATTTTTCGGTCACCCCATTGATGCTGGGTGCGGTGGCGGTGGCAGCGGGATTGATCGGCACAAGACGACGCATCGTTGCCACCGGCTTGGTGTTGATGGGTTGGGGAGTAGCCGTGATTCTCGTGGCCCGGGGCGTTATACCTGCTGATCGCACGCCTCCGGCCTACATGATCGGAGTCGCGGCTGGACTGCTGGCCGCCGCCGCCGTGGCCGGGTCCCCTCGACGAGCCCAGTGGTTGACCAGCGGCGTGATCGCCGCTTTCGTCAGCGGGCTGGGTTACTACTTCGCCTATGACTTCGGTGTCCTGGCGCAGTGGAAGGGCTGGACCTTCGCCATGTTGGCGTGGGCGGGTTGGGAACTCTTCTGGGGAGTACGTGTCGGTTCCAGACCGGCACCTATTGGGACGGCGGCCTTGTGATGACCACTTTTTCCCGGGCCGCAGCCATGGTCATGACTGTCGGGGTTCTGTCTGGGTCGGCCTGTGGGAGGACTGACCCGCCCCCGGCTGCCCGCACCGACGTACCCGAGCCTGCAGTGGCGCCGACCCCGGCCGCTGCGATCGAGGGAACCGTGGTACCTCTGCCCGGTGCCCCCGAGGGTCTCGCATTCGATCCGGTCACCAATCTGTTGGCGGTGGCAGTGCGCGATCCGGGCGGAATTGTCCTGGTGGACGGCACCACGGGGGCGGAGAAGACTCGCATTGCGCTACCGGGCGCGGCCCGCCACCTGACCCTCGCCGCCCCGGGAGGCCCGGTGCTGGTTCCCACCGAGAACAACGACCGCCTCTACCGGATCGCTCTTCCGGCCGGGACGGTGGTGGCCGATGAGGCAGTCGGTCGCCAGCCCCACGATGTGGCATTGAGTGCCGACGGCACGGCCTTCGTCGGCGACGAACTGGCCGACTCGGTGTCGCTGCTGGCGGGAGGCACCCGCACGGTGGTGCCAGCGCCGGTGCAGCCGGGGGGCGTGGCAGCCCTGATTGACGGATCGATCGTTGCCGTGGTGGGCGTGCGGGGGCGCCGCATCGAAGCGTTCTCCAGCGACGGGCGGTCGCTCGGCGCGGCGGCGTGCGGTGTCGGGCCCACTCACATCGAGGCCGGTCTCGGCAATCTGTTCTACGTAGCCGACACTCAAGGTGACGCCCTGTTGACCTACGAGGCCGACACCGAGGGGATACGCCAGATCGCCCGAACCCCTACGGGCGCCGGCGGGGCCCCCTATGGGTTGGTTGTGGATGCGGAGCGCAAGAAGGTCTACGTCACCCTTACCGGGACCAACCAACTGCGCTCGTTCGCCATCGACGCCAAGCGCCTCGTCGCCGGGAAGACCTGGGCCACGGTTCGCCAGCCAAACGACATCGCTGTGGATCCCGCCACTGGCCGGTTGATCGTGGCCGGCACCGCCGACGGCCAGCTTCAGCTGCTCGACCCAGCCGCTTAGATTTCTAGTTCGTCGCCGCTATCGGCGCGGGGCGCGGCGTCCGCCTTCTATTGATGGCGGCCACGGCCACGATTCCCCCAGCCACTCCATAGGAGGCAGCTCCGATTGGGGCGGTGGGAGCGTCGAGAACGGCTGCGAAATAGAGCGGATAGGCGGCCGCGGCCACCGCCAACCATGGCCATGACCCGCAAAGCGCCACCAACGCCACCAGCAACAAGCCGTACCAGGGCTGTACCGGAGTAGCCACCAGGAAGGCAGCACCCAGGAGCTGGCAGGCTCGCCCTGCTACCGAGGCCTCCCGGTTTCGCATCAGCCTCCAAGTCACTACGCCCCCGATCACCAGCGCCGCCGCGGCGGCCGGTGATCCCTTCAGGCCGACCAGGCCCAGAAGTAGGAAGCGGCCCCCATCGGCGTAGCGCTCCTCGCGCAGATACCCGGGCAAATATCCAAGGACTCGGGGACCGAGGGCGATGACATGGGGCAGGTAGCCGATAACGACCACCGCGGCGGCGCCGGCCACGACCCGGCCGGGGCGTCGTCGCAGCATCACCGGAAGCACAACGGCAGGAAAAAGCTTGATGGCTGCGGCGGCACCCATCAGGGCGCCGGCCACTGTCGGGCGGCGAGCCAGCCACCAAAGGGCCAAGACCACCAGGGCCGTCGCCAGTACATCGACGTGGGCATCCATTGCTGCTTCCACCACCGCTATGGGCGACCAGGCGTAGAAGACGGCCCATCGGGGATCCCCGCCCAGGCGGGTCGTCACTTTCACCAACAGAGCGGTCAGCACTAGTCCCAGTGCTCCGTGGGCCACCTGGTAACCCAGCTCTTGCGTACCGGCCGGTAACACCAGGTCGAGCAGGCGGAACCAAACCTGGGCCACCGGCGGGTAGATGGTGCGCTCGGAGGCCCGATTCAGCCGGGTGCATCCGGGAGGTCGCTTCAGCTCGGCGCAGCCGGCCGCATCCGGCCAGAGCCACTCGTCGCGCAGCCCCACCAGCCGGGCATCGTCGGGCGGGTAGCGATAGGGATCGATACCTGCGGCCTGTACCCGACCATCCCAGGCGTAGCGATACACGTCGTCGGAGAGCTGGGGACCATTCGTGAGGGCCGCGGCGTGGAGCATCACCGTGCCTGCGAACAACACGCCGATGGCCCGGCGGGGCGGAACCCGAAGCAGGCACCATGCGCCCGCGCCTGCCGCCACCGCCCATGCTGCCAAAAGCGCCAACATCGTCCATCGGGCTTCGAGAATGCCGCCGCGGTGATTGAAGACCAACTCGACGGCCAGGCTGACGCCGAGCGCAACCAGGGCACCGACCAGGGCCCACGACGTCCACCGGGGAGAACGGAGGCGATCTGTGATCAGGGGACTTCCACCTGGCGGCGAGAGCCGGCCATCGGGGTCAGCGCTTACCTTTATGGCGTTGTGCCTGGTGCGACCGGCGCGGCCCGCGAGCCTCGGGTCGCCGGCGGGCGTCGGCCTGGGCCCTCACCTCGATCGCCAGCGCCTCTTGGGCCAATGCCCTGAACGCCTCGACCCGGGCTTTGGCCACGGCGCCGGATGCCGCTGCTGCCAGTACGGAGCACCCTGGCTCGCCGTCGTGATGGCAATCGCGGAAGCGACAGCATTCCGCCAATTCGGCGACGTCGGAAAAGCTGGCAGCGACCGTGGCGGGGTCGGTCCACACGCCGACGGCTCGCAGGCCAGGAGTGTCGATGATCACGCTGGCGTCCTCGCCGAGGTGCAACTCTCGAGAGGTGGTGGTGTGGCGGCCCTTGGCGTCGCCGGCTCGCACCGCGCCGGTGGCGGCCACCGGCGATCCGACCAGGGCATTGGTGAGCGTGGACTTACCGGCGCCGGACTCGCCCATCAAGACGATGGTGCGTTGCTTTATGCGACTGCGCAGTTCGTCGAGACCGCAGCCGTCGGTCGAAGAGATGGCGATCACGTCCACATCGGGATTGGCAACCTTGACGGATTCGACGGCTTTTTCGACGTCGTCGGCCAGGTCGGACTTGGACAAGACGACCAGGGGCGTGGCTCCGGCGTCGGCGGCCAAGGTGACGGTGCGTTGGATTCGATTGGTCTTGACCGGTCGATCCAGGCCGGCGACGATCACCACCAGGTCGACGTTCGCGGCCAGTAGTTGCTCACCCCCGTCCGGGTGGGCCCGGCGGAGCAGAGACGTCCGGGTAAGGACCGGGCCGGCCAAGGCGGGCCCCGCCAAGGCGCTGGCCACGATCACCCAGTCGCCGACCGCCACCGCCTCGGTGCCGGGCCGAAGACTCACCTGGGCGATGCCATCGGGTTGCGCCAACATCAGAGCCGAGGAGTCGTGGCGCACTACCCGGCCGACGACGGCGCCCACGCCTCCCGCCTGCTCGGCCAGGGCCGCCCAACGATCGTTCCAACCGTAGGGGAGCAATGTTGTTGCCCACGCCCCAGGCGTGGGCGGTGTTGTTGCCCACGCCCCGGGCGTGGGTGCGGCAGAGGGGGACACGGGAAGTGCATTGTCTCACCGTCTTGAAGTACGCCGGTGTGCTGCGGGGGCGGCCGGGTTCAGAGTGCCGGCGACACTCCAGCGAGGGCTTCGGCGAGTCCCGAAGCCCTGGCGACCGGCCGGGCCACCGCCGCGCGAACTGCCGCCTCGGAGCCCACCACGGTCAGTTGGTTCTGAGCCCGGGTGACCGCGGTGTAGAGCAGTTCTCGGGTCAACACGCGTGAACCTGGATCGGGAAGCTGCAGCACTACGTGAGCGAACTGCGAGCCCTGAGCCTTGTGAATGGTCATGGCGTAGAGCGATTCGACCGAGGCCAGACGGCTCGGACGGACGGCGAGCAGTTCTCCCCGGCGCTCGAACACCGCCCGAAGTCGCCCGGCCCCCTCGTCGATCACCACCCCGGTGTCGCCGTTGTAGACGCCCAGAGCATGATCGTTCTCGGTAACCAGGAGGGGCCGCCCGGCGAACCACACGTCGCCTGCTTCCCCGTAGCCGGCGATGGCCGAGCGCAGCCATCGTTCGATTTCGTTGCGCCAGTGAGCGGCCCCGGCCGGACCCCGCCGGTGGGCGCACAGCACCTGGACCGAGCGCAGAGCCACCAGGGCGGCGGCGCCGTCACCCAGTCGGGCGGCGGCCACCACGCGGCGGGCGGTCTCCACTACGGCATGACGGATCGGAGCCAGTTCCCGCGAGGCGGTGGCGTCGGAGTCGGGTTCGAGGTTCAACCAGGTGACGTCCGCCGGCGATGATTTCAGGGCCTCGACTACGCCGTCGGCGTCACCGGCTTCGAGAGTTTGGGCCAACCGGGCAATTCCGCCGCCGTAGCGGTGACCCTGGCGCAGGGACACGACGGCACTGAGGCCGGTGCCCGCTATGTCACCCAGAACCGCACCGGCCTCAACCGAGGCCAACTGGCGAGGGTCGCCGACCAGGATCAACCGGCAGCCGGGTCGCACTGCGGCCAGCAGCTTGGCCATCATCGACAGTCCGACCATGGAGCACTCGTCCACGATGACCGCGTTGTGGGGGAGTTGATTGTTCTGGTCGTGGCGAAAGCGACTGCGGTTGCCGGGCTGCCATCCCAGCAGGCGATGGAGGGTGGAGGCGGGCGTGGCGGCCAGGGCTGCCCGGATGCTGCGATCGACGTCGAGGCCAGCGGCTTCGTCGTGCACGGCCTCGGCGAGACGAGCAGCGGCCTTGCCCGTCGGTGCGGCCAGTGCCACGCGTGGCGGCGCATCGCCCAAGGCTGCGGCCTGTTCGTAGAGCAGGGCGACGATGCGAGCGACCGCAGTCGTCTTTCCTGTACCGGGTCCGCCCACGATGACCGTGAAGAGGCGCTGGACGGCCGCTTGAGCGGCTGCCCGTTGGCGCCCGTCGACCCGCCCCGTTTCGGACTCGCTCGGGGTATTTTCAGGGCCAGGCGCGTCGGCTCCGAAGAGTCGATCCAATCCCTCGTCGAGCGCCTCCGGATTCCATCGCGGCGCATCGCCGCCGAGGCGAGCGGCCACATCCGCGGCGATGGCCCTTTCGTGACGCCAGTAACGGTCCAGGTAGAGGCGGGTGCCGATGAGGCGCAGTGGCCGGTCGGCCGGCCCGTCGGGGCCGACGGCGGTGAGCGGACTCGCGGCCACGAGGTCCGCCCAGGTGGATTGAGGGGGCCAGGCAAGGGCGCTCAGGTCGACGTCGAAATCCTCGTCGTCGGGCGCCACCGTGGTCGCTGCGGTGGCGAGATCCACGCACACGTGGCCGAGGCGCACCCCCCGAACCGCCAGGGCAGCCGCCAGTTCCACGCTCTCGTTGCCACCCCCGACCAGGCGGATCAGATTTCTCGCTGCGGCCACGTCGGCGGAATGCAGGACAGTCGCGTCGGAGAGGACCCGGAGAATCCCGGTCGCGCAATTGGATCGTCGGCCGTCCAGCGCCCGGGCCCAGATGTCCGCGCTCAAGGGCTACCCCGGTCCAGGGCATCGGACAGACCGAGTACGAAGTCAACGGGGGGTGACCAGCTGAACACTCCGGCGGACCCGTCTGCGCCGGTCATGCCCCGTAGGAACAGGTAGGAGATGGCACCCAGATGGCGCGCCGGGCGGTATTCGCGGAGGCGCCACCGCAAGAAGCGATGCAGAGCCACCTGATACAGCGAGGCCTGAAGCGGATAGTGGGCGTCGGCCATGGCCGCTTCGAGTGCTTCGGGGCGGTAATGCCAGGCAGTGAGAGTTTCACCGGGCTGGCCCAGCCGGTTGGATTTGTAGTCCACGACCATATGGCGCTCACCGACGCGGGCGACCAGATCGATGCTGCCGGTGAGGAAGCCCCGGACCTGGGTGGCCATCGCCGGGTCTCGCAGCCGCCGGTGGTAGTCGCCCAGGGGTCCTTCGGCGGGCAAGGTGGCGAAGACATCGGCGATGGCGTCCATGGTGACCAGGGCGGAGGTGGGATGGTCGCCTCCCGCCAGCGCTATATCGAAGGCCAGTTCGTCGAGGCGGTCAGTCGGACTCAGGTCGCGGAGGCGTCGACCGTCCCACGGGGCGCCGAGGGGCGTCTCAATCGCCAATTGAAGCCCATGGATCAGGGCCGGGGTCTGGCCTTCGATGATCCGATCGGCCCCGGCCTCGATCGCAGCGTCGGCCAAGGCTTCGGAGAGATTCACGGTGGTGAAGTCGCACCGCTCCAACATGTCGTGGATCAGGGTTCCGACCCGGGCGCCGCCAGGGAGGGCGCTGAGGGCAACCGGCTCGTTGCCGGGCACCAGAGTCTCGTTGCGGCTGAGGGTGGGATCCGGTACCGAACTCAGCGCCCTGAAGTCAGCCGAAGGTGAAGCATCTTCGATCTCATCGGTTTTGGCAGTCTCGTCCACCTCCACCGGTTCCGACACGCCGATGCCGAGACGGGCGAAGTCGCGCTGAGCGGCTGCTTCGTGGGCGGCCCGGGTGAGGCCGCTGTAGGACGTACGAACCCAGGAAGTGTCGAAGCGGCGATCGAAGTCTGCGACCCCTAGGTCCGGAACTTTCGCCTCGTCGGGTTTGAAGCGTTCCTCGGTGGCACCGGTGGCCCAAGACCACGGGATCTGGTGGGCATCGAGCGCCGCTGCGATCTCGGCTTCGG
>Ga0187894_10007665_pt1 | contig 10092 bp, 4 predicted proteins | sample GBC1701081metaG_FD_136650 | JGI IMG/M metagenome (GOLD analysis project Ga0187894, IMG submission 136650) | White microbial mat communities from a lava cave in the Kipuka Kanohina Cave System on the Island of Hawaii, USA - GBC170108-1 metaG ... | reverse complement strand
TCTCCCTTCTCAATCTCAAGGGGTCAGGTTGTCAGTCATAACCCAGCCCTTTGTCATCTTTAGTCATTGTTACAGGCTTGGCGACAAATGATTTTGAGCGAAGTTATGTGACGAACTGCCACAATTTGAATAACCCTTTTAAGGAGGTTTAAATGCAGACTTTACACAAACTGATCAATTCATTGGCGGCGCTCCTCGCGCTGTTTATCCTCACCTCATCCGCGCTCGCCGCTGAACCGGGACTGCCTTATCCGGCTTCGTCCGAAATCAGTGATCAGAAGACCGGCTCGGTCCTGATCTATAACGCCTACACCTCAGCCGCGGCGCCTACTCCCACGCACGACACACATTTCAGCATCGTCAATACGAGCCAGACTTCGGCGGCGTTTGTCCACCTCTTCTTCGTGGACGGCGAGACCTGCTCGGTAGCCGACAGTTTCATCTGTCTGACGGCGTGTCAGATAGCATGCTTTCACGCTTCGGACCTCGATCCGGGCGTGAACGGTTATCTAGTGGCGGTGGCGGTTGACTCCAACGGTTGCCCGGTCAGTCACAATTTCCTGGCTGGCTCGGCCAGAGTCCGGTACGGTGGGGCGTCAAATTACGAGGCCGATCTGGGCGCTGAGGCTATCGCCGCGCTATATACGGGAAGTCTGCCCGGTTGCACCGCGGCTTCGGTGACGGCGACGGTCGCGTTCGACGGCATTGCGTACAACCGCATCCCGCGCGTGTTGATGGCTGAGCCGATCCTGTCCGCGGCGGACGCCGACCAGTTGCTGCTCATCAACCGCATCGGCGGCGACCTGACAGGTTCGGCCTCGACCATCGGCCCAATCTTCGGGATATTGGCGACCGACGACGAGAGCAAATTCAGCTTCACTCTCAGATTGGGCACGTGCCAGGCTCGGGTCCGGCCACCGTCTATCAGAACGGCGCCGCCCATTTCGAGTCTCCTCACGCCCGGGCGTTGCGCCACGCTGACGTTCTGGGGAGCTTCCGATAGCGTCGGCTTGCTGGGGTGCTTGTTCACTATCACCCAAGGCACGGCGCGTCCCAACCCCTTTAGCAGCGGGAAAAACCTGCACAAGAAGACACTGACAGATGACGCCTTCTATGTTGTTCCGGTATTCCCGCCGTTCTGCTAACCACGCTTCTGACCTAGCGTAGGTTGGGGGGAATCGCATCCACCCAATCTCCCAGCCCTGGAGTGGCGACGGACCGACTTCAGTCTAGCGCCTCTGCCAGGGCTGTGGAGCCTTTTCGGGCTGTTTAAGCGCCCACGAAAAATTTCCGAGGCGCCATCATTTTTCATTTTCCATTTTCCACCAGTCGTTTTCGTTTGTCATTGCCGGAGTCGCGAACGTAAACGCAATGACAACCACAAGACGTCCTCGCCTGCTCAACAGAATCGCCTCCCTCCTCAATATTCTGTGGTCGAAATTTCGCCAACATTAACTCCCATTGGACTATTGGAAAGGAAGGCTTTTAAATCATGTCTATTCTTGATCACTTTACACACACCCTGATGGCGCTCCCGCCTTCAGGCTTGGGAAGGCGCCTGGCGCCGCCGGTTTACGCCCTCATCTTGGCCAAATCATATTACTCAACCGCCCGGCGGCCCGGCCACGCGCGCCTGGGCATAACCGGGACCGGCGCAGACTGGCGCTTGATAGGGACGCTGATGATAGCCGTGGCGCTGCTCGGCGGTTTGTCCTCGATCAACTTCATCTTCAACAGTGGAGCGTGCTAGGCTCCGTCGTCCTTGATTGGCGGCTAACGATTTTCCATTTGTCATTTGTCATTTGTCATTACCTGAGTCGCTCTTCTTCAATGACAAATGACAAATGGAACACGATTACACCTCAGAATTATTACCCACAGGCTTATCTTCCATCCTCTTCGCGGTTTTATCCTGATGGAAATGAACGCTTCCTTGTGTTACAAATCCCGCGCCGTACCATCACCGATTTTCTAAACTTCAACAAGGAGCATCGCTATGAATCGCGCCTATCGCCGCTTCAGTTTGGGCTTGACGTTTATTTCGATCAGCGCGTTGATCATCCCCGCCGCCTCTTTGAGCGCGCAGAAGCGGATGATCACCGAGATGGATCTATTCAAATTCGTCTGGATCGCCGATCCGCAGATTTCGCCTGACGGATCGCGCGTCGCCTTCGTTCGCGTGTGGGTCAATCAGAAGGCCGACCGCTACGACTCGGCGTTGTGGATTGCGCTGGCTGGCGGCGGCGCGGCCCGGCAATTGACCGCGGGGCCGCGCGATTCGTCGCCGCGATGGTCGCCCGATGGGAAGCAACTGGCTTTCATTCGCTCGGTTGAAAAAGAAGGCAGACCGCAACCGTCGCAAATCTACCTGCTCCCGTTCGACGGCGGTGAAGCGCAGGCGTTGACCGATACGCCGCGAGGCGCAGGCTCCCCCGAATGGTCGCCGGACGGGAAAACCATCGCTTTTGCGAGTTCGGAAGATTTGAGCAAAAAAGATAATGCGATGACCGAAGGCGGCGAAGTGAAAGATAAACAGCCGGAGCGCGTGAGCGACGTTCGCGTGATCACGCGCGCGACTTACCGGTTCAACGGCCCTGGCTATCTCAACCCGAAATCGCATTCGCACATCTGGACTGTCGCCGCGGCGGCTTCTCCGGGCGCCACGCCGAAGCCGAAGCAGATCACGAAGGGCAATTTCGACGAAGGCAACCTCAGTTGGTCGCCGGACGGCAAGCGCATCTGTTTCACGGCCAACCGCGCGCTGGAGCCGTACTACGAACCGCCGCGAGCCGATCTTTATTCGATTGCGCCGGACGGAAGCGACGAGAAGAAGATCATCAGCTTCGATGGCGGGATGCGCGGTTATTCGTTCAGCGACGATGGCAAGCGCATCGCATTCGGCGGCTCATTGACGCGCAAACCGATTCAGTCGTACACGCAGCCGGACCTCTTCGTGGCTGACAACATGGCCGGCGCGACGCCGAAGAACCTGACAGCGGATTACGATTTCGATATCGGCGGCGGCATCGGCGGCGATCAACGCGCCCCCCGCGGCGGCTCGCCGGGCAGCGTGATTTGGAGCAAAGATGGCCGATACCTCTACACCAATGTCGCCGAGCACGGGCGCGCGAACCTAAAGCGCATTGACGCTTCGACAGGCAAAGTCGAGGCGGTCACAACGGGTGATCACGAAGTCCAGGCGTATACGGCGACGCCTGACGCGTCGAAGATGGTTCTGCTGATTTCATCCTCGGTCAGCGTCGGAGATCTGTTCCTGCTCGACACCGCGTCGGGCAAGCTGACGCAGTTGACGAAGATCAACGACGAACTCTTCTCGCAAATCAACATCACGCATCCAGAGGAGATCTGGTACACCAGTTTCGACGGCAAGCGCGTCCAGGCGTGGATTCAGAAGCCACCCAACTTCGACGCGTCGAAGAAGTACCCGTTCATCCTGGAAATTCACGGCGGGCCGCATGCGGCCTACGGCTTCAACTTCACACACGAATTTCAGTGGATGGCGGCCAAGGGGTACGTCGTGCTCTACACCAATCCGCGAGGCTCGACCAGCTACGGCCAGGATTTCGGAAACATCATCCAGTACAACTATCCCGGCGACGATTACAAAGACTTGATAGCCGGCGTAGACGAAGTGTTGAAGCGCGGCTACGTTGACGAAAATCGTTTGGGTGTGACGGGCGGCAGCGGCGGAGGCGTGCTGACGAATTGGACTGTCGGGCATACGAATCGTTTCAAGGCCGCAGTGTCGCAGCGCTCGATAGCCGACTGGGCCGGGTTCTGGTACACGGCCGACTTCACGCTCTTTCAGCCAACATGGTTTCGCGGCGCGCCGTGGGAAGACCCGCAGGATTTCGTCAATCGCTCGCCGATCACTTATATCAAGAACGTCACGACGCCGATGATGTTCATCGAGGGTGAGGTTGACTGGCGCACGCCCGCGAACGAAGGCGGTGAAGCGATGTTCCGCGCGTTGAAATATCGCAAAATTCCGACGGTCATGGTGCGGTTCCCGAACGAATCGCACGAGCTATCGCGTTCGGGCGCGCCGTGGCATCGCATTGAACGTTTGCAGCACATCCTGAACTGGTTCGACAAGTATCTCCAGGACAAGCCGATCAAACTTTACGATGTAGAGTGAGACAGAGAGACGGAGAGACAGGGAGACAGAGGGACGGAGGGACGGAGGGACGGAGGGACAGAGAGATAGAGCGAGGGAGGGACGGAGAGATAGAGAGACGGAGAGACAGAGAGGCGGAGAGATGAAGCGTTAACTGGCCGCTCTGTCTCTCCCTCGCTCCGTCTCTCCGTCTCTCCCTCGCTCTGTCTCTCCGTCCAGTCCTTCTCGAGAGAGGAGGAAAAATGAGTTGTCAGGAAAATAGAAGCAAACATTTGAGGCTGCTCAAACTGTTGCTCTGCGCCGCGGTCATTTCCATTTACAGTTTTACGACGCATCGAGTGACCGCGTTTTCAAGCGGCCCGCCGCCTTCGCAGACCGGCGCTCCCGGCGAAGGGACCTGCGCCTCCTGTCACGGTTCATTTCCGCTCAACAGCGGCGGCGGAATGTTCACCATCGCCGGCCTTCCGGCAAACTATTTGTCCGGGCAGGAAGTGGACATCACCATCACTCTCACGCAATCCAACCGCGCGCTTTACGGCTTTCAAGTGACAGTGGTAGATGATGCCGGGAGCCAGGCGGGAACGCTCATCGTCACTGATTCGGCGCGGACGAAAACTGTCGCCGGCGGCGTCGGCGGCGGACGCGTATACATTGAACACACTCTCAATGGAACCACTCCGTCGGCGACCAATCGGGGAAGCTGGACTTTCAGATGGAGAGCGCCCGCGACCAGCGCGGGGCGTGTGACTTTTTACGCGGCGGGCAACGCGGCGAACGGAAACGGAAATCCGGGTGGCGATTTCATCTACACCGCTACGGCGGTCACGCAGCCGGCGGCGCAGCTCGCGCCAACCATCACGAATCTCAATCCGAATTTGGCCGCGGCCGGCGGCCCGGCGTTCACGCTGATTGTCACGGGAACCAATTTCGTCAGCGGCTCGATCGTTCGCTGGAACAACTTTGACCGGGCGACGAATATGATCAGCGGAACGCAACTGACCGCGTCAATCCCGGGCGCCGACATCGCCGTCGCCGGAACAGCCAACGTTACCGTCGTCAATCCCGGGACCGTCTCATCGAACGCCTCGGTTTTCATGATTGCCGCTTCCGGCCTCGAAGCCGACGTCGCGCCGCGAGGCAATGTCAACGGCGCGGTGAGCATTAGCGATTGGACGCAGGTTGGACGATTCGTGGCGGCGCTCGATGCGGTCAATCAAGGGAGTGAGTTTCAACGCGCGGACTGCGCGCCAAAAGATACCTTGGGCAACGGCCATCTCAGCGTTGCCGATTGGGTGCAGGCGGGGCGCTATGCCACCGGGTTGGATCCGGTGGCGCCCGCTGGCGGCCCGACCGGCCCAATCTCCGCTTCGATTGGCGCCCCTGGCGTGGAGGCCCGCGCCTCATCGCTCAACGCCTTACCCGAATCCGGGGCTTCGCATCAAAGAGTTGTGAGGGGAATTTTGCGAGTAGGGATTGTGCGGGGAACGTCCATTGGCTCTGATCGGTTCGTCTCTCTGATCATTCAACTCGAGGCTCCGGGTGATGCGCACGCGCTTGGCTTCAGCCTCAATTACGATCCGAATCGGTTGCGGTTTGCCGCCGCGGCCCTGAGCCGGCGCCTGAGCCACGCGGCGTTCATCGTTAACACCGGCCAGGCTGATCAGGGCCGGATCGGTGTATTGCTGTTGCTGCCTCCCGGGCAAAGATTTCCGCCGGGCGCTTGGTCGTTGATGGCGATTCATTTCAGCGCCGCCGCGGATGGCTCGCTTTCGGATGCGCAAGTCAGTTTTGGCGATGATCCGGTTGCGCGCGAAATCGTCAATGCCGAAGCCAATCCGCTGCCCGCGGTTTTCGAGGAGCCTTCACGTCGCGTGGCAACGCCCTGAAATGATGGAAGCACACCACGTAGTAACCAATCACGGCGCCTCGATCTTCAATTTACTCCACCCGCGTTCACAGTGAAATTGACCGCGTTGCTGATACGGGCGTTCGCCGCGACCGTCACCGCGACAGGGCCGGGCGTCAACCCGGCGGGAACGATGACCGCCAACTGCGTGGCGGTCGCGCTGACGACGCTCGCCTGCCGGGCGCCGAAGAGGACGAAGTTGTTTGCGGCGGTCGTGTCGAAATTGGAGCCATTGATCGTCACTCGCGCGCCGGAAATTCCGCTCGAGGAAGAGAACGAGGTGATCACCGGCGCGGGAGCCGTGGGCGTCTGCGCGAAGATGAAGAACGGCGCGAAATCAACCGCCGTCGCGTGCAGCCCGCCGTCGTTGGCGCGAGACATGGCGTTGATCCGCGCGACGCGCGGCCCCGGAGTGGCGCAGCAATCGGCGCCGACAGCGTTGTAAGTGAAGATGCCGTCGTCAGGGATCGCGTCGTCGAATCGCCCATTATCGAACAACGGCTCAGAGCTGGAATTACGATCAAACAGTCCGTTGCTGAGGATGACGCATTCGGCGAGGATCAGCTCAGCGCCGGTCGAGAGGCGCGCGGAGACCGTCGCCCTCGAACCGCCGTTAACCAGGGCGAAGAGCGGATTGAGCGACGGCGTCGTGATCGAGGGCGAGGCGCCGAGGCTTGCCGGGTCGAGATCGAGCGTCACGATTTGCAAGATGGCCGCATTGTCAGTGAAAAGGTAAATGAAGCGGTTCGCCGCGCCGTTCATCGTTGCGCGCGAAAGCCCGCTGTAGAGCAAGCCGAGCGGGCCGAAGCGCGCCGAGAGTTGCAGCGCCGCTCCGGTCGCCGTGTCGTAAAGCACGCCCGGTGAACCGATCAGCAACTGTCCGCCATCGGCGCTCAACTGCATCCGGTCACCGGTGGTGGGGAAGCCGGAGGGCGGAGGGCTGGCGTTATTTGTCAACGCGAGCCGTCCCGAGCCGTCGAAGTTAATGACTCCAATCTCCTGCGGGCCGGACGCAGGAATGATGTCGTAATAGACCTTCGTTCCGGCGCCGCTGATCCCGGCGTGGCTGACGAAGTTGACCGGCCCCAGAATCTGGCGCAAGCCGCCGCCGTCCAGGTTGATGGCGAAGATGCGCTGTCCGCGCGCATTCACACCAAAAACAATGCGTGAGCCGTCATCCGACACGTCGAGTGACGGGCCATTCGTGTCGAAGCGGAAAACTTCCGCCTCCGGGACACTGGTCAGAGCCGAAATCTGCCTCGGCCCGACGATCTGCCGCAACCCGCCGCCATCGGGATTGATCACCCAGACCCCGCGTTGTATCGGTATTTGCGCCGCGGTCGCGCGCAGCGTCGTATCGCGTCCCGTCTGAAAAAATACGCGGCTGCCGTCGCCAGCGATCCGAATGTAGCTGATCTCGTTGCTCGAGAGCGCGACCAACTCCCGCCCGCCGCTGCCGGCGGCGCTGGCGATGCGCAGTTGTACGGTGTCGGAAGATATGACCTGCGAGCCGTCGCTCGTGAGATCAAGCGCGGAAGCGCAGAAGCATTGCGTGCCGTAAGCGTCCACCTGCCGCTGCCCCGAACCGTCCGGGTTCATGACGAGGATGCGGTTGGGATTGTTCGGATCGCCCGCGCCCGGCGACATCGTATAGACGATGCGATTGCCGTTGGCGCTGATCTTCGGCGCCGCGCCGCCGCTCGAATTGATGTTTTCGGTGAATGAAGTGATCTGGTGATAGGCGAGCGTGCGCAGAATCGCGCCCGCCCTCTCCACATTGATCGTCACCGTCGCAATGTTGCTGTCAACCGCGCCGTCGTTGACTTTGAACGTGAGGCTGTCGCGGCCACTGAAGCCGGCTTTAGGGGTGTAGATGAAATTCGGTATGGCGCCGCTCAAGTCGCCGCCCGTGGGTTGATTGACAATCGTGAATCGCAGTGGATCGTTGTCACCGTCGCTGGCGGTCAGTGTGATTACGCGAGGCGCGCCAGCGTTGACGTTGACGGTTTGCGCATTGGCGATTGGCGGGCGATTGACGCGCAAGGCGACATTCTGCGTGACGCTGCCGCCCGCGTTGTCACTCGCCGTGATGCGCAGCGTGAAATTGCCCGCGTCGTTCGGCCCCGGCGTAATGCGCAGGATGAACGCTCTGGGCGAGGTCGTGCCGATGATTCGCGCGAACTGCACGCCTACCGAAGCCATCGTCGAAATCGTTTGTCCCTGATCGGGATCGTTCACGACGACCCCGACGTCGCGGGTCTCGCCTTGCGTGACGACCAGACTCGGTGGCGCGAGGATCACCGGCGGGCGGTTGCTCGTGGCCGACGGCAATACCAGCGGCAACGAAATCTGCGTGACGCCGCCCGCGATGGGGGCGATGACGTTGCGCTGGACGCGGTCTATCCGCCCGTCGGGGCGTTTGAAGCTGGCTTCGACGGTCAGATTGTCGTTGGCGGCGTTGATCGGGACGTTGCGTAGCGTGAAGGCGCCGGCGCCGTCCGTGAACGCCTCCTGCCCGCGCGAACGAACGAGCGCGGAGCGCGCCGGCGTCACACTGTCGCTTTCGACCACGCGGCCAACGACAGTTGTAGTCGGACGCGCCATCGAGACGAAATAGTAGCTCGTTTCGGTCACCGCGCCCGCCGCGGTCACTATGCTTTTGCCATCGCCCGATACGACGGCCTCGCCCGCGGCGATGAAACTGCCCAGAGTCAGCGAATTCCTTGTCTGGTCGAGGCGGAAGAGCGTCGCGCGAGCGCCCGCCGGAAAGCCGTCAGGATTCGGGAACGTCAACTTGCCGCCCGGCGTCAATCGCACGCCGAACGGCGTCAATTGCGCGATGACCGAGCTGAACTGGCCCGCGGGCAGCGGCGCGGGCGTCCGGCTGTTTTCAACCGCAGTCAGCGTGATCACGCCGCTCGTCGCGCCGGTGGGGAACTGGGCCGCGGCGTTGTCGGGGACCTCGAAGATGACCCCGCCGGTTTGCACCAAGCCGTCGGGAATACTGATTGCGGATTGCGGATTGCGGATTGCGGATTGCGGCCATTGCTTGTGGATGATTGCGGACGCAGCGGAGGCCGATCCGCAATCCGCAATCCGCAATCCGCAATCCGCGAAGGCGCCCGATCCGACCTGCAAACCAGGCCCGGTCGGCTGTTGCAGCGCAATCGGGCTTGGGAATTGATTATCGCGATTGCCGAAGACGACGACCTTGAGACTGACTTTCGGATACGGAGGCGAGGTCGGAACCGGTGAACTATCCACTTCCACCAGGGCCACGCCGGGAGGAACGTCAGGCAGCAGGAAGCCGCCTTCCGCGCCTGTTGTGGCGCTGATGTTGGGGCCGACCACCCGCAGCGTCACACCGGGGAGTGGCTGGCGTGAGGTCGTTTCGACGAGGCCGCTGATCGAAGCGCGCACGGCGAGCGGATTGGCGCTCGCGCCTTCACCCTGACTGGTGCGCACGGTGACAGGGCCGCCTTGAACGCCGAATGGGACGATGACGGAGAGCAGATTGGTCGCAGCCGTGACCACACGCGCTTCGGAACCGCCGATGCGCGCCAGGTTGTTCGCGGCGGTTGTCGAGAAGTCGCTTCCCTGAATATTCAGCGTCTGTCCGGCCAGCACTGGCGAGACGCTGAAGCCGCTGACGGTCGGTGGCGCGGCGCCCGCGGGAGGGCCGGCTTCGATCTCGACGATATTGGAGACCGAGTCCGGCGCGTTGATAGAAAGCGACAATCGCCCGCGTCCAATCAGGCTTCGCGGCAACTCGGCGTTCATCTGGTCCAACCCGGCGAACGATCCCTGCGCGCCAGCGTAGAATGGAACCGATTCCGCGCCGCCGATCAGCAGGTGGACCGATTCGTTGCGGTTGCCGTCGTTGTTCGGATCGGGCGCGCGGTTGACGCCCGAAAAGAAGAGAATCAGAAAGACCCTTTCACCTTCGGGACCGAAATCAATCGGCTTGGGTATGAACCGTCCGAGCGTGGAGTCGAATTGCACGACGGTTTCAGTGATTTGATCTCCATTGCTTTTGACGCGCAGCAGG
>Ga0187894_10007664_pt1 | contig 10092 bp, 9 predicted proteins | sample GBC1701081metaG_FD_136650 | JGI IMG/M metagenome (GOLD analysis project Ga0187894, IMG submission 136650) | White microbial mat communities from a lava cave in the Kipuka Kanohina Cave System on the Island of Hawaii, USA - GBC170108-1 metaG ... | reverse complement strand
GGCGTCTACGTGCGCCTCGAAGACACGATCCGCTCGTTCAAGGAGATCCTCGAGGGCAAGTGCGACGACCTGCCCGAGCAGGCGTTCTTCATGGTCGGCACGATCGAATCCGCGCGCGAGAAGGCGAAGACGCTGGCGTAGTTGCTGGACCGCATTCAGGAGACTGAGGACCGATCGAACGCGGCTCGAGAAGCCGCAAGCCGGCCAGCGCCGCACAGCGGCGCAGCCGGCGCGCAGCGAGCCGAAGGCGAGCGGAGCCCGAAAAGGACCGACCTGCATGTCGTTTCATCTCACAGTCGTGACGCCCGAGGGCGAGGCCTTCGACAAGGACGTCGACAGCGTCGTACTGCCCGGCGCCGAGGGCGAGTTCGGCGTGCTGGCCGGGCACGAGCCATTCATGACGGGCCTCAAGCCGGGCACGCTCCAGATCGCCACTGGCTCGGAGACGCTCTTCGCCGCGGTGAGCCGCGGCTTCGCCGAGATCCACGAGAACCAGGTCAGCGTGCTCGTCGGCAGCTGCGAGTTCGCGCACGAGATCGATCGCTCGCGCGCGGAGGTCGCTCGCGACCGCGCGCTCGCGCAGCTCCAGGAGATGCGCGCCTCCGCCGAGGGCGAGGCCGCGTATCAGGAGCTTCAGGAGACCTATTCGCGCGCCGTGGCCCGCGTCGCCGCTACGGACAAATTCAAGCCGTAAGGAGAGGCCGGGACGTTCCTCCGTGTTTGAAAAAGGAGGAACGTCCCCGATTCACCTTTCCGGCGTCTTCGCCTCGCGGGCGGGCGTATCGCACGTCCGCGCTTGGGTCCGTTGTGCTCCGCTCGCCCGGGTCTGCGGGGAAGTTCTAAGGCAGCCCCCCGGATCACCCGAAAAGCGCCTCGCGACTTCGCCGCGGGGGTGTGGTGCAGGCCGAACTTGGAAGTCGAAAGAGCGGCGCCGCGCTCATCGTCGTTCCCGAGACGGGCTTGGCCCGAGCGCTGGGCCGCATCGTCGAAAGCGCGGGGCTCACCCCTCTGTTCGTCTCGGTTGCGGAGGCGGCCTCAATCCTCGACCGCGAAAAGCCGGTCATCGCGCTCGTCGATCTGGACGGCGACGAAGCCCCGCTGGCCGCGTGCCGGAACATCCGCCGCGAATCGCAGCTGCCGATCCTCGCGATCACCTCGAATGCGCGTCTGCCCGCGGGCTGCCGCGAGGCAGGCGTCACGGACTTCGTCACGAAACCGATCGACCGCGAGCTGCTGACGACGCGAATCGCATTTCACCTCGAGCTGCCCGCCCCGCCACGCGCCGGAGCCGATGTCGAGCGCCGGCTCCACCGCCTCGAGAGCGCGCAGGCGCTCGCGGGCATTGGCTACTGGGAGTGGGACATCGAGAGCGACGAGGTGCGGCTTGGGCCAGGCGCGGCGGCGGTGCTGCAGCTGCGCGACCCGCTGCCTACACAGCTCGCCGATCTGCTCGACGCCTGTGTCGAGGTCGGCGACCAGGCGCGCTTCGTGGCCGGCCTGCGCGACGCGGTCGCGGGCGAGCCGCTGCTCGACGGGCTGCTCTCGCGCCAGCCGCGCGCGCTCGAGCCGCGCTTCTTCAAGCACTTCGTCTCCGTGAATCGTCAAGCGCTTGCGACCGAGCGGCTGATCACCGTCACGGTTCGCGACGTCACGAACGAGCGCCGCGCCGAAGAGGGCGCGCGCCGCATCGCATTCTTCGATTCGCTGACCGGCCTACCGAATCGCCGGCTGTTCGAGAAACGCCTCGCGGCGGCGCTGCGGCGCTTCGAATCGCAGCTCGACGCGGTCGCGCTGCTGTTCCTCGATCTCGACGGCTTCAAGCAGGTCAACGATCGCTTCGGTCACGCAGCCGGCGACGAGGTGCTGCGCATCGTCGGTCAGCGCCTGATCGAGTGCACGCGCGCGGGCGACGAGATCGCGCGCGTGCAAACGCAGGCGAGCATCTCGCGCTTCGGCGGCGACGAGTTCGCGGTGCTGCTGACCGGCCTGCGCGACCCCGAGGACGCGGCCGAGTGCGCGCGCCGCGTGCACGCGAGCCTCAGCGAGCCGATCTACGTCGAGGGCGCGGAGACGCGCATCGGCGCGAGCGTCGGCATCGCGATTTACCCGCGCGACGGCGTCAGCGCCGAGATGCTGCTCAGCGCCGCGGACGCCGCAATGTACGCCGCGAAGTCCGATGCGAGCGCGATCTACGCGTTCTATCACGCGGACCTCCACGCCGGCCCGGCGCGCAAGCGCCTGATGATCGAGCAGCTGAACGGCGCGGAGAGCCGCGGCGAGCTGTCGCTGCTCTGGCAGCCGAAGTTCGACCTCGCGACCGGCCGGATCACCGGCGCCGAAGCGCTCGCGCGCTGGCAGAACCCGCTGCTCGGCAGCGTGCTGCCGTCCGACTTTGTGCCGGTCGCCGAGGAGACCGGGCTGATCCTGAAGATCGGGCAGTGGGTGCTCGAAGCCGCCTGCCACGAAGCCGGCAGCTGGTCGGAAGGCATGATCGATCCGCCCGCGGTCGCGGTGAACGTCTCGCGTGTGCAGCTCGTGCACGGCGACCTCGAGCGCGTCGTCTACGACGCATTGATGCGCAGCTCGCTCGACCCGCGCCGGCTCGAGCTCGAGATCACCGAGAGCCTGATGATCGAGGGTGAGAACGCGATCGCGCCGCTGCGCGACCTCGGCGCGATCGGGCTCACGCTCGCGCTCGACGATTTCGGCAGCGGCTACTCGACGCTCGCCTCGCTGGTGCGCTTCCCGGTGAACACGCTGAAGCTCGATCGCGCGTTAATTAGGGACATCGACTCGAACCCGGACGCCGCGCGCGTGGTGCGCGCAGTAATCAGGATGGCGCACGACCTCGGCCGGCGCGTGGTCGCCGAGGGCGTCGACAACCACGCCGCGCTGCGCTTCCTGCGCGAGTTCGACTGCGACGAAGCTCAGGGCTTCCTGCTCGCGAAGCCGATGACCGCGAGTGAGTTCCGCTCGCTGCTGGCGAGCTGGCGCCCGAGCGAGGCGATCGCGCGCTGGCGGTAACGGCGCTGCGCGCCGTCACCTACCAACTTGTTGGGCTTCGCTCGCCTGCGGCTCGCTGCGCGCGACGCTTAGCGTCGCTTGCGGCCGCGTACTCGTGACGCAGAGACCGACGCTCCCGAGGGCCCTAGGCCTTCACCGGCGTCGCCTTCAGCTTCGCCTTCCCGGCCTCGACGACGACGCGGAAGTTCACCTTCGCGGCGCCGAACTTCTTGCGGATCGCGTCTTCCTGATCGCGCAGCAGCGCCGCGAATTTCTCACGCGTCAGGCCCGCGGCGCCTTGGCCGGTCTCGCTGCGCGCACCGACATACTCGGCGAAGAGCTTGTCCTCGCCGCTCGCGGGTGTGGCCGCCGGAGCCGCGGTCGTCTTCCCTGACTTCTTCTTGGCGCGCTCGCGCTCGTGCAGATCGGCCTGGAACAGGTGCCGCTGGTAAGTGCCGTCCTCGATCTTGCGGCAGGTCTCGTCCCACAGCCGTTTGTGCGTGAAGTAGCGCGCGCGCAAGTTGTTGAAGAGAAAGCGCAGCGCGGTGTTGCGAATCGGCGCGTTCGCGTAATAAGCGACGACCTTGTTGACTTCGCCGCGCAGCAACGAGGGCTCGCGCTTGCGCGCGCCGAGGAAGTACTGCTCGTACTCCATGCGCAGCTGCTTCAGCTTCACATCGAGCATCTGCAGATCGGTTTCGGTGTCGGCGCCGAGCTCGGCCATCGCCGATTGATCGGCCCCAGCGCGCGCGCGCTTTATGCGCGGGAGCACGCGCCCCGGGTTGGGGCTGGCGTTGCCGATAGAATGCGCGCCGATGGACCGCCTCGTGCTCGAGCCCGCGGCGCTGCTGGATCCGGATGCGGAGCAGCCGAGCGCGGGCGCGCTGCTGGTCGAGGGCGGTCGAATCGCGGCGCGCCTCGCTGCCGGCGAGCGGCTTCCCGAGAGTGCGCTCCACGTCTCGCTGCCGGGGCTCTCGCTCGCGCCGGGCTTCGTCGACGTGCACTACCACGGCGCGCTGATCTTTACGCCGCCGGGCGAGATCACCGCCGCGCTGCGCGCGACCGGTGAGGCGCTGCTCGCGACCGGCGTGACGGCCTACCTCCCGACGACCGTTGCGTGGCCGGAGGCTCAGCTCGCGGAGCAAGTGACGGAATGGGCGGCCGCGGTCGCGAAGCAGTCCGAGCCGGGCGCCGGGGCGTCCGCGCTCGGCCTCCATCTGGAGGGCCCGTGGATTCGCCCCGAGGCCGCGGGTGCGCAGCCGAGGGCGGGCATCCGGCCATTCCGCGCCGCGGATGTGGACCTCTTCGCGCGCGCGGAAGGACTGGTTCGGTTGGTGACGTTCGCTCCCGAGGCCGAGGGCGCAGGCGCGCTGCTCACCGAGCTCGGCCGGCGCAGCATCGCGGCATCGCTCGGGCACACCCTCGCCGATGCGGACGCATGCGAACGGGCGGTCTCCGCCGGCGCGCGCCACGTCACCCACCTCTTCAACGCGATGGGCGCGTTCCATCACCGAAAGCCCGGGTTGATCGGCACCGCGCTCGCCGACGATCGCGTGAGCTGCGACCTGATCTGCGACGGTGTGCACGTCCACCCGAGCGCCGTACGCCTAGCGGCTCGTGCGAAGGGCCCGCAGCTTGCTTTGATCACCGACAACGTTGCGCCGCCGCCGCAATCGCAGAATGCGAACGCGGCCGCGAGCTACGGCGCCGGCGCGGTCCACGGCGACGGCGCCGCCTGGCGCCTCGCGGATGGCACGCTCGCCGGCTCGCGCCTCACGCTCGACCGCGCGCTCGCGAACGCGGAGGCATTTGGCGTGTTGACTCGCCTCGCCGCGGTACGCGCGATGACGCTCGCCCCCGCCCGCCTGCTCGGAATCGAGCGCGAGCGCGGCACCCTCCGCCCCGGCGCCCGCGCCGACTTCACGCTGCTCGACTCCACCGGAAGCGTGCGCGAGACCTGGCTCGCCGGCCGCCGCGCCTGGCGCCGCGCGCCGAAAAAGTCACCCGGCGGGGACGTTCATACCGAGCGGTGACTTTGGGGACAGTCTTCCGGGTTGGGGCTGCCAAGGGTGGTACGGAAGTCACCACTAAGTAGGAACGTCCCCCCTTGGTGACTTGTGCGCGGCGGTCAGCTTCGAACGGCGACGCCCTGAACCATCTCCGCCATGATTCGCGGGTAGCGGTCGAGGCGGAAGCGCCTGCACCTTGCGAGCGAGAAGCCGCCCGCGCGGATGATCGCCTCCATGTCGCGGTTGACGTTGCAGCCGCACGCGAAGAACCGCTGCAGCGGGTTCCAGCGATCCTGCCAGCGCGCAACCCGCGGATCCTCGCTGCGCACGTGCTCGAGGAAGTGCAGCGTGCCGCGCGGCCGCAGCACGCGGCGCACTTCGCGCAGCGCGGTCACCGGGTCGGGGATGCTGCACAACGTCCAGGTGAGCGCCACGCAGTCGAAGCGCCCCGCGTCGAACGGCAGCTCGCCGTCCGCGCGCACGTGGTGGACCTCGACCGGGAAAGGCGCCGCATCAATCCGCGCGCGCACGCGGCGCGGCAGTGAGTCCATCGGGTCGGCCGTCGTCACGCGCCGAACCGCGTGCGGATAGTGCGGGAGGTTCAGCCCCGTCCCGAAGCCCAGCTCGAGCACCTCGCCATGCGTCTCCGCCAGCGCATCCATCCGCAGCTCGGCGAGCCGCCGCAGGACGAAGTCGAGCGCGCGCGGGAAGACGTGCTGCTCGTAGATCGCGTACAGCGTGCTCATGCGGCGCCCCTACTGTGGGTGGTCGCCGCGGCACTCGCGGGATCGAGCTCAGCTCGCGACGCCGACTCCCCGGTACATCTCCCCGAACAGCCGCGGCACGTGATCCGGCACGAAGCGGTCGAGCTTCTCCAGCCGGAAGCCGGCGCTCTTCACGATCTCGTCGATGCGGCGGTTCACGTTGCAGCCGCAGCCGATCACGTTCTGGATCGGGTTCCAGCGGTCCTGCCAGCGCGCGACGGCGGGGTCGTCGCTGCGGCCGTGCTCGATGAAGTGCAGCGACGTGCCGGGCTTCAGCACGCGGCGCACCTCGCGCAGCGCGGCGACGGGATCCGGGATCGTGCACAGCGTCCACGTGACCGCCGCGGAGTCGAAGCGCGCGTCGTCGAAGGGCAGCCGCCCGTCCGCGCGCAGCCGGTGGATCGCCACCGGAAAGGCCACAGCGGCGATGCGCGCCTGCACCTTCTTCGGCGGCGCCTCGATCGGGTCGATGCCGGTGACCCGCGCGACCGCCGGTGGGTAGTGCCGCAGGTTGAGGCCCGTCCCGAAGCCGATCTCGAGCACATCGCCGCGTACGCCTGCGAGCGCGTCGTCGCGCAGCTCGTTCATGCCGCGCATGGTCAGGTCCATCAGGCGCGGTAAGACGCGCCGCTCGTAGAAGTCGTAGAGCCAGCCCATCGGGCACCTCACGTGGCGCGCGAATGGGTTCTAGTATGCGCCAGCCCCGCGTCCCGAAGGCAGTTGTTAATGGCAAAGCCCCGATCGGTGTTCGTGTGCAACGAGTGCGGGACGCAGCAGCCGCGCTGGCTCGGGCGTTGCCCCGGCTGCGGCGCGTGGGATTCGCTCGCCGAGGAGAGCGTCGGCGGGCCGCAGCCTCAGACCGCGAGCCTCGTCGCGCCGCCGCCGGCAACCACTGGCCGCGCGCGCCCGCTCGCCGAGATCGACGCGGAGGCACAGCCGCGCCTCGGCAGCGGCATCGCGGAGCTCGATCGCGTGCTCGGCGGCGGCCTCGTGCCCGGCAGCGTCGTGCTGTTAGGGGGCGAGCCGGGCATCGGCAAGAGCACGCTCTGCCTGCAGCTCGCTGCGAACGTTGCCGCCGCACATGGCCCCGTGCTCTACGTGAGCGGTGAGGAGAGCCTCGAGCAGGTGCGGCTGCGCGCGGCGCGGCTCGGTGCTGTGCCGAAGCCCTTGCTCGCGATCGCCGAGACGCGCGTCGAGGCGCTCGCAGCGCCCTGGCAGGAGGCAAAACCGAAGCTCGTGCTCGTCGACTCGGTGCAGACGCTGCGTACGGAACGCGTCGAATCGGCACCCGGCTCGGTGTCGCAGGTGCGCGAGAGCGCCGCGCTGCTCGCCGCCACCGCGAAGGCGCACGGCACGCCGCTCGTGCTGGTCGGCCACGTGACGAAAGACGGTGCGCTCGCCGGCCCGCGCGTGCTCGAGCACCTGGTCGACGTCGTCCTCACTTTCGAGGGCGATCGCGGCCATCCATATCGAATCCTCCGGGCGACGAAGAACCGTTACGGCGCGACCGACGAGCTCGGCGTCTTCACGCACGAGGAGAAAGGCCTCGTCGCGGTCGAGAACCCGAGCGAGCTGTTCCTCGCGGAGCGTCAAGCCGGTGCGCCCGGCTCGTGCGTGATGCCGGTGATCGAAGGCACGCGGCCGTTGTTATTGGAAGTGCAGGCGCTGGTGGCACCCGCCGGCTACGGCACCGCGCGCCGCACGTGTCTCGGCGTCGACGACGGCCGCGTCGCTTTGCTGCTCGCGGTGCTCGATCGGCGCAGCGACGTCGATCTGCTCTCGCGCGACGTGTTCGTGAACGTGACCGGAGGCATGCGCATCAGCGAGCCCGCGGCGGATCTCGCCGTCGCGCTCGCGCTCGCGTCGAGCCGCCTCGATCTGCCGCTGCCTGCCGACGTCGCCGCGTGCGGTGAGATCGGCCTCGGAGGCGAGGTGCGGCGCGTCGGACGCATCGAGCAGCGCCTTCGCGAAGCGGCGCGTCTCGGCTTTCGTCGTGTGCTCGTGCCCGCGCAGCTGGCCGGGGCGAGTGCGGGCGGCGCCGAAGCGATCGGCGTCGCCGACCTCGCTGCCGCGGTTTCTTGGCTGCGCGGACAGCGCTCGAAGGATGCGCGCGGCGACGCGTGAACGAGCTTCGTTCACGCGCCGCGCACCGCAGTTAACCATGCGTCGTTGCTGCATTTTCTCGGATTTTTTCGTTGCGCCGTCGGCGCGCCGCGGGTTAGCTTGACTCCCTAATGACAGACCGCAGCGCACCGCCCTCGGCAGCTCTCGCGAGCGCTCTCGAACGCAGCGCGCCGGCGCTCGCGCAGGTCGAGCGCACGATGCGCGAGGCGCTCGCCGGCGATCACTCGCTGATCGGTGCGATCGGCGAGCACGTGCTCGCCTCGGGCGGAAAGCGCCTGCGCCCGTTGCTGGTGATGCTGTCCGCCGAGCTCTGTGGCTACGACGGCCCGCGCCGCGTGCAGATCGCCGCCGCGATCGAGCTGCTCCACACCGCAACGCTGCTGCACGACGACGTGGTCGACCTCGCGACGCTGCGCCGCGGCAAGGAAGCGGCGCGCGCGATCTGGGGCAATCGCCGCGCGGTGCTGGTCGGCGATTACTTCTACGCGCGCGCGTCCTCGATGATCGTCGAGGACGGCAACATGGACATCCTCTCGATCTTTTCCGAGACGATCCGTCGCATGTCGGAGGGCGAGCTGATCCAGCTCGAGCGCAGCTTCGATCCCGACGTAACCGAGGCGCATTACTACGCCGTGATCGACCGCAAGAGCGCCTCGTTGATCTCCGCCGCCGCCGAGGCCGGCGCGATCCTCGCGAACGTGACGCGCGCGGAGCGCCGGCGTCTCGCGCAGTTCGGCCGCGAGTTCGGGCTCGCATTCCAGCTGCGCGACGACGCGCTCGATTTCGCCGGCGCCGAGGCCGAGCTCGGGAAGCACCCGTACACCGACGTGCGCGAGGGGAAGGTGACGCTTCCGCTGCTGCTCGCGCTGAAACGCGCGAGCAGTGCCGAGCGCGACGCGATCGCCGCCGTGCTGAAGACCGCCGCGCGCCGCGCCGCCGAGCTGCACGCGGAGGGCATCGTCGGCGTCGAGCAGGTGCTCGAAGCGCACGAGCTCGCGCCGGTCGCCCTGCTGGTCGAACGCCACCACGGCATCGCCGACACGAATCGCCGCGCGCGCGAGCACGTGGCGCGCGCTGCAGAGGCGATCGCGCCGTTCCCCGACGGCCCGGTCAAGGGCGCGCTACTCGCGGCGGCCGACTTTGCCGTCGGCCGCGAGAGCTGAGCGGCAGCGGCCCCAATCACGCGGGCGGCGCGGCTGGCGAGCGCCCTCGTCGAAAACGTTCTCCCCCGCGGTCCCGCGGAAGCCAACGATGAACCGCAACTCCGTACGCGGGCGCCTGCGCGCCCTGCTCTCGGCCCTCGCGCTGGGCCTCGCGCTCGCGACCAGTACGGCGCCGGCGCTCGCCGCCGCCAAGCTATCGGGCGTCGTCAACGTGAACACCGCCAGCGCAGAGCAGCTTTCGCTGCTGCCCGGCGTCGGCGACGCACGCGCACGAGAGATCGTCGCCGCGCGCCAGAAGCAAGGCGGCTTCAAGCGCATCGAGGACCTGCTCGCGATCAAGGGCATCGGCGAGGCCAGTCTCGCGAAGCTGCGCCCGTACGTCGCGCTCTCGGGTGAGACGACGCTGCGCGCCCAGTAAGCGGAAAAAAGCAAAGACCTGAGCGTCGCGGAGCCCGCGGCCGGCGAGCGACCCGACGCCGCGAAAGCGGCCGAGGGCGCGCGCAACGACTTTGCTCGCGAGCAAAGCTGGCGAATGGCAGCGTGCCGCGGCGCTCAGGGCTCGCGCGGCGGCGTAGCGATCACTGCCCCGGGGAGCTATTCGGCGCGCCGTGCGTCGCTGCGCCGCCATTTCTCTCGCGTTCGCGTTCGGCTGGCTGGCGGCGGTCGCGAACGCGGAGCCGACACCGCGGCGCGTCGTCTCGTTGAATCCGTCGCTCACCGCGATGGCGCTCGCGCTTGGCGCGCGCGAGCAGCTCGCCGGCGTTGACGATTTCTCCGCGCGTCAGGAGCCGGCGGTCGCAGCGCTGCCACGCGTCGGCGGCCTCTACGACCCGAGCCTCGAGGCGGTGGTCGCGCTGCGGCCCGATCTCGTGATGCTGGTGCCGAGCGCGGAGCAGCGAGGCTTTCAGGACCAGCTCGCCGCGCTCGGCATCGCGCGTTTCGTCGCGGATCCGGTGAGTTACGACGAGGTGCTGGCGACGATTGGCGCGCTCGGCGAGCGGCTTGGGCGCGCGCACCAGGCGCAGGCGC
>Ga0187894_10007662_pt1 | contig 10096 bp, 7 predicted proteins | sample GBC1701081metaG_FD_136650 | JGI IMG/M metagenome (GOLD analysis project Ga0187894, IMG submission 136650) | White microbial mat communities from a lava cave in the Kipuka Kanohina Cave System on the Island of Hawaii, USA - GBC170108-1 metaG ... | reverse complement strand
ATCGCGGTCAGCGCCTTCTCGCCGCCGGACAGCAGGTGGATGCTGGTATTGCGCTTGCCCGGCGGGTGCGCCATCACCTGCACCCCGGCGTCCAGGATCTCTTCGCCGGTCATGATCAGCTTCGCCTCGCCGCCGCCGAACAGCACCGGGAACAGCGAGCCGAAGTGGCGGTTGACGCTCTCGAAAGTCTCGCGCAGCAGCTCGCGCGTCTCGCGGTCGATCTTGCGGATGGCGTCTCCCAGCGTGGCGACGGCCTCTTCCAGATCCGCGGACTGCGCGTCGAGAAAGCCCTTGCGCTCGCGCCCGCTCGACAGCTCGTCCAGCGCCGCGAGGTTGACCGCGCCGAGCTCGTTCACCGCCTGCGCGAGCCGCGTGATTTCTCCTTGCAGGCTGGAGGGCCGCGGCGCGTCCTCCGCCGCCGCGACCAGCCGCTCCTCGTCGGCGCCCGCTTCCCGGAGCTGGGTGTCGAACTGGTCGTGGTTCAGGCGCGCCGCCTGCTCCTTCAGCCGCAGTTCGTTGACTCGCTCGCGCAGCGGCGCGAGCGCCGCCTCGGCCCGCAACCGTTCCTCCTCCAGGCCCCGCAGCACGCCCGAGGCGGCTTCGACCGCATCCCGCGCTCCGGCCAGCGTCTTCTCGCAGGCCATGCGGGACTCGGCCGCCGTATCGAGCGCCGCACGGACCGCGGGCACCGGGTCCACCGCCAGTTCGGCGGTGAGTCGTCCGACTTCCTCCTCCGCGCGGCCGATCTGCTGGTCGATCATGCGCACGGAATTGTCGATCTCGGCGATTTTCGCGCTCACCTCGCGCTCGCCGAACATCGCGTCCTGCGCCTCGCGCTCAGCCTGCTGGGCGCGTACGCGCTGCCCGGCAAGGGCGGTTTCGGCGGCCACGTGCGCGGTCCGCACCGCTTCCAGATTCTCCTTTGCCGCCCGGATCTCGCCGCCGATGCGCTGTGCGGCGGCCCGCGCCTCGGCCAGCCGCGCGCCGTCGCGCTGTACCTCGGCCGCGACGCTCGCGGTCTCGTCGCGGATCTGTGCGGTGCGCTCACGATAGCGCTCCAGCGCCTGCCCGAGCTTGAGCGCCTCGATCTGCGCCGCGTGCCTCTGCTGCCGCCGCTCGGCGATCGCCTCGCGTGCCTGTTCCAGCGCCGCGCCCCGTTCCACAAGCCGTTCCTCGGCCGCCTGCGCTGTCGCGAGCGCATCTGCGGCCTTCCGCTGCAGCAGCTTGCAGCGCCCTTCCAGTTCCTCGATCTCCGACTGCCGCGCCAGGATTCCGGCATCGGCCGGATCCGGCGCATGAAAGCTGAGCGTGTGGCGGGTGAACTGGTCGCCGCTGCGGTTCACCAGCAACGCACCGGCGGGAAGAGCGGCCCGCTGCGCGGCACTCGGCACGCCCTCGAACGCGTACACGCCCGCGAACCAGTCGGCCAGCGCACCCTCGAGCCGGCCGTCCAGTGCGTGCAGCTTGGACTGCAGCGGCCCATGGCCGCCGGAAGCCGTGGCGGCGGACGCCGTTCCCGGACCGAACAGGCTCGCCTTTACCGGCGGCCGGTCGCCGCCCAGCGCGGCGCTGTCTGCGAGTTCCAGAGCGTGCAGTCGCTCGCGCAGCACCGATTCAACCGCCGTCTCCCAGCCGTGCTCGATGCGGATCTTCTGCCAGAACCTGGGCAAGGCGGCCAACCGGTGCCGTTCCAGCCATTCATGCAGCGGCGCTTCCTCCTCCGCGGCGGCCTGGACCTGCTTCAGAGTCGCCAGCTGGGCGTCGGCCGCAGTCTGCTCGCGTGCCGCCTCCACCGAAGCCTCGGCCGCAACCGTATTCGTTTCGCCCAGCGCCTCGGTCTCCGCCTGCAGCGCGTCCACGCCCGATTGAGCCAGCGCGATTGCCTCCTCCAGCGCCAGCACCTGAGCGTTGGCGGCCTCCATTCCCGCCGCATCGGGCTCGGCCAGCGATTGCATTTCAGCTTCCAGCCGCTCGCGCCTCTGGGCGAGCGATTGCAGGCTGCCTTCCAGGTGCGACAGGCTTTGCTGCTCCAGCAGCAGGCTGCTCTCGGCCTGCTGCGAGCGGCTGCGCGCTTCGTTAAGCTGTTCCTGGGCGGCGCGATAACTGCGTTCGGATTCCGGCAGGCGGGCATTTTCGGCCGCCAGGCTCGCCTGGGTGTCGGTGACGCGCTTGCGCGCGCCCTCCGAGCGCGCCGCCCACATATGCAGCGCCTGCGTAAGTTGCGCCCGCTGCTCCCGCCAGGAGGAGAGCTGCGCGCGACGTTCGGTGTGCTGGCTCTCCAGGCGGTTGCGGTTCTCTTCCACGTGGCGCAGCTCGGATTCGTGCCGCGCCAGTTCCGCGTTCGCGGCGTAGACCGCGGCCTGCGCCGAGTTGAGCGCATCGCCGGCACCGTAGTGTGCTACCCGCGCCGTCTCGACGCGGCTCTCGACCTCCCGCAGCCGCGCCGTTCCCGACTCGATCTCGTTCGAGGCGCCCTCCAGCTCGCGGCCATGGCGGTCGCGATCGTTCGCCGCGTCCTTGCGCCGCAGGTACCACAGCAGGTGCTGCTTGTGCTGCAGGTCGTGCTGCAACTCCTTGTACTGCGAGGCGATCTTCGCCTGTCCCTCGAGCTTCTCGATCTGCGCGCCCAGCTCGATGCGGATGTCATTCACCCGCGCCAGGTTCTCGCGCGCATCCGCCAGGCGATGTTCGGTCTCCTTGCGCCGCTCCTTGTAGCGCGACACGCCCGCCGCCTCCTCGAGGAAGACCCTCAGCTCGTCGGGCTTGGCCTCGATCACCCTCGAGATCATCCCCTGCTCGATGATCGCGTAGGCGCGCGGGCCGAGGCCGGTGCCGAGGAACATGTCGGTGATGTCGCGCCGGCGCACGTGCGCGCCGTTGATGTAGTACGAGGATTCGCTGTCGCGCTGCAGCACGCGGCGCACCGAAATCTCGGCGTATTGCGACCATTGCCCCGCGGCGCGCCCGAGCGCATTGTCGAAAATCAGCTCGACGCTCGCCCGCGCCAGCGGCTTGCGGCTGCCCGCGCCGTTGAAAATGACGTCCTGCATCGAGTCGCCACGCAGCGCCGAAGCGCGCGACTCGCCGAGCACCCAGCGCACCGCGTCGATGACGTTCGATTTGCCGCAGCCGTTGGGACCGACGATGCCGACCAGCTGCCCCGGGACGTGGATCGAGGTGGGGTCGACGAAGGATTTGAAGCCGGAGAGTTTGACCTGGGTAAGGCGCACTTACGATCGCTTCTGAGGGCGTTTTAGAATTTCGAAAATGATAACATCCGGGCGCTGCAATCCCGCCGGATTTTCCGAGCTTTTTCATGCCTCCTCGCCCGAGCAAGCGGCTGCAAACCTTCGCCAATCCGTCGCCCGGCCGCGACTACCGGATTTGCATGGAGATTCCGGAATTCACCTGCCTCTGCCCGATGACCGGGCAGCCGGATTTCGCCGTGCTGTCGCTCGAGTACGTCCCGGACCGGCTCTGCGTGGAACTGAAATCGCTCAAGCTCTACATCTGGTCGTTCCGGGATCAAGGGGCGTTCCACGAGGCGGTCACCAACCGCATTCTCGAGGACCTCGTGAAGGCGGTCAGGCCGCGCTGCATGAAGCTGACGGCGAAGTTCAACGTGCGCGGCGGCATTTCCACCTCCGTGGTGGCGGAGCACCGCAAGCGGGGCTGGAAAGCCCCGGCTTGAAGGGTCCGCCGTGAATCCGCGCCTGGGGACCTTGCAGGTCTACCCCTTCGAGCGCCTGCGCGCCCTGCTCGCGGGCGTCACGCCGAACCCGGCGCTCAGGCCGATCGACCTCTCCATTGGCGAGCCCAAGCATCCGGCCCCGGCGCTGGTGACCGGCGCGCTTACCAAGGCGCTGGACGGCCTCTCGGTCTATCCGCGCACTGCGGGACTGCCGGAACTCCGGCAAGCCATCGCTGCATGGGCAAGGCGGCGCTACGCGCTCGGCGCGCTCGACGCCGACACGCAGGTGCTGCCCGTCAACGGCAGCCGGGAGGCGCTGTTCTCGTTCGCGCAGGCCATGGTCGACGCCTCGGGCGAAAACGCGCGGGTCGCCTGCCCCAACCCGTTCTATCAGATCTACGAAGGCGCAGCCCTGCTGGCGGGCGCAAAGCCGGTCTTCATCAACACGGGGACACCTTGGGCCGACGTGGACTGGACCGGCGTGCAGCTGGTCTACACCTGTTCGCCGGGCAACCCCACGGGCGCGGTGATGGACCTCGCGCAATGGCGCGAACTGTTCGCGCTGTCGGACCGCCACGGGTTCGTGATCGCCTCTGACGAGTGCTACTCCGAGATCTACTGCGACGAGGCGAAGCCGCCGCTGGGCGCGCTGGACGCGGCCTGGCAGCTCGAGCGGCGCGATTTCCGTCGGCTGGTAATGTTCTCCAGCCTGTCCAAGCGCTCCAACACCCCCGGGATGCGCTCGGGCTTCGTCGCCGGCGATGCCGCGCTGCTCAAGCAGTATCTCCTGTACCGCACCTATCACGGTTCGGCCATGAGCCACTCGATACAGCGCGCGTCGATCGCCGCCTGGAACGACGAGGCGCATGTGCGCGAGAACCGGCGCCTCTATGCGGCGAAGTTTTCAGCAGTTCTGCCGTTGCTTGAAATAAGTTTCGTGAGGGCCAGGCGGCCTGACGGCGGCTTCTACCTGTGGCTGCAGACACCGGTCGGCGACTGTGAGTTCGCCCGCCGCCTGCATGAACAATATAATGTGCTCGTCCTGCCGGGCAGCTTCCTCGCGCGCGACGCGCACGGGGTGAACCCCGGCAAAAACCGCGCTCGCATCGCCCTGGTTGCGCCGATCGAAGAGTGCGTAGAGGCGGCAGGGCGCATCGCGGCGTTCGCGGCAGGCAGGAAAAAGGAAACATGAGCAAGATCATCGAAGAGGCCTGGGAGAACCGAGCCAACCTGAGTCCCGCCAGCGCGTCGAAGGAACTCCGCCAGGCGGTGGACGAAGTCATTGCCGGACTGGATTCCGGCAGGCTGCGCGTCGCCGAGAAGCACGGCAAGGACTGGGTGACGCACCAGTGGATCAAGAAGGCGGTGCTGCTGTCGTTCCGACTGGAGGACAACCGCGTCCTGGACGGCGGCGCGACGAGGTATTTCGACAAGGTCGCGTCAAAATTCGGGGCTTTCGATCAGAAGCAATTCAGCGACAGCGGAGTGCGGGTGGTTCCGCCTGCCATGGCGCGGCGCGGCGCCTACATCGCCAGGAACGCCGTGCTGATGCCTTCCTACGTGAACATCGGCGCCTACGTGGACGAGGGCACGATGGTGGATACCTGGGCGACGGTCGGCTCCTGCGCGCAGATCGGCAAGAACGTGCACCTGTCGGGCGGCGTCGGCATCGGCGGCGTGCTCGAGCCGCTGCAGGCGAACCCGACGATCATCGAAGACAACTGCTTCGTCGGCGCCCGCTCCGAGGTGGTGGAGGGGGTGATCGTCGAGGAAAACAGCGTGCTCGGCATGGGCGTATTCCTCGGCCAGAGCACCAAGATCTACGACCGCGAAACGGGCCAGATCCACTACGGCCGGGTGCCGGCCGGCTCGGTGGTGGTCGCGGGCAGCATGCCGTCGGGCGGCCAGTGCAGCCTGTACTGCGCCGTCATCGTCAAGAAGGTGGATGCCCGCACCAGGGCAAAAACCGGCCTAAACGAACTGCTCCGCGGGGATTAAACTAGCGGGGTTGCGCATTCCGGGGAGAGCACCATGTCCGCGATGAAGCGTCTGTTCCAGGTGATGGCCGAGAAGAAGGCCTCGGACATCTTCCTGTCGGTCGGCTCGCCGATCAACATCAAGATCAACGGCGTCGCCATGCCGGTCAACCAGACGGTGCTGAACGGCGACGCGGTGCGCACCCTCCTCTACGAGGTGCTGAACGAGCACCAGATCAAGGAGTACGAGGCGGAGATGGAGCTGAACACCGCCTACGCGATCGATGGCGTGGGCGCGTTCCGCATCAGCGCCTTCCGCCAGAAGGGTTCGCCCGCGGTGGTGATTCGCTTCATCCCCGGCGACATCCCGCCGATTGACACGCTCGGGCTGCCGGACGTGCTGAAGGAAATCATCATGCAGAAGCGCGGCCTGATCCTGATGTGCGGCGCCACCGGCTCGGGCAAGTCGACCTCGCTCTCGGCGATGCTGGACTACCGCAACGAGCGCAAGTCGGGCCACATCCTGACGCTCGAGGACCCGGTCGAGTTCATCTTCAAGAACAAGAAGTCGATCGTCAACCAGCGCGAAGTCGGCACCGACACCAAGGCGTTCGAGATCGCGCTGAAGAACGCCCTGCGCCAGGCGCCGGACTGCATCCTGATCGGCGAAATCCGCGACAAGCAGACCATGGGCATGGCCCTCGCCTACGCGCAGTCGGGCCACCTTGCGCTGGCCACGCTGCACGCGAACAACAGCTACCACGCCATGAACCGGATCATCAGCTTCTACCCGCTGGAGAACCGGCCGACGCTGCTGCTGGACCTCTCCGCGGCGCTGCAGGCGGTGATTTCGCAACGCCTGGTACGCACCAAGACCGGCAGCCGCAAGGCGGCCGTCGAGGTGCTGCTCAATACCCGCCACGTATCCGAGCTGATCGAGAAGGGCGACATCAGCGAGATCAAGGACGCGATGGAGAAAAGCATGGCACCCGGCTCACAGACCTTCGAGCAGTCGCTGTTCAAGATGTTCATGGAAGGGGCCATCAGCCAGGAAGAGTGCATGGCGAACGCCGACTCGGCCACCAACATGCTCTGGCTGATCAACCAGGCGACCGCCGGCCAGATCACCTCCGGCCAGGTGCCGGTAGCGCCCTCCAGCGACAAGAAGGACGACAAGAAGGAAGGCATCCTGTCCGCCGCGGGCGGCGGCGCATCCTTCAGCGACTTCAAGATTGACGCCAGCGCCTGACCGCCTCGCGCGGGCCCTCGAACTCGCGCAGGAACTGATCCGCCGCCGGTCGGTTACTCCCGAGGACGGCGGCTGCCAGGACTACCTCGCGGCGCGCCTGGCCGCCGCCGGTTTTCGCTGCGAGCCGATGCGCTTCGGCGAGGTGAGCAACCTCTGGGCGCGGCGCGGCGATGCGCGGCCGCTGGTCTGCTTTGCCGGCCATACCGATGTGGTGCCCACCGGTCCACTCTCGGAATGGCACTCCGATCCCTTCGTGCCGACCGTGCGCGACGGCAAGCTCTACGGGCGCGGCGCCGCCGACATGAAGTCCTCCATTGCAGCTTTCGTGGTTGCTGTTGAAAATTTCCTGAATGAAAATCCAAACCACTCCGGCTCGATCGCCTTCCTCCTCACCTCGGACGAGGAAGGCCCTTCGGTCGACGGCACCGTCCAAGTCGTGCGGGCCCTCGAAAAACGCAGCGAGAAGCTGGACTACTGCCTGATCGGCGAGCCGTCCTCGGTCAACACGGTGGGCGACATGGTGCGCGTCGGCAGGCGCGGCTCGCTATCGGCGAAGCTCGCGGTGCGCGGCGTGCAGGGACATGTCGCCTATCCCGAGCAGGTGAAGAATCCCATCCACCTGCTGGCGCCGGCCCTCGCCGAGATCGCGAGCACCGAGTGGGACAAGGGCAACGAGTTCTTCCCGCCGACCAGTTTCCAGGTCTCGAACCTGAATTCGGGAACGGGCGCGGAGAACGTCGTGCCCGGCTCGGCGACGCTGCTCTGCAATTTCCGTTTCTCCACGGCGAGTACCGAAGCCTCGCTGCGCGAGCGCTTCGAGGCGGTCCTGAAGAAGCACAAGCTGGACTACGAGGTCGCCTGGACGCTCGGCGGCAAGCCGTTCCTCAGCCGGCAGGGCAGGCTCGCCGCGGCGGTGCAGGCCGCCGTGCAGGCGTACAGCGGCGTACAGGCCGAGCTCTCTACGGGCGGCGGCACCTCCGACGGGCGCTTCATCGTCGACATCTGCCCGGAAATCGTCGAGCTGGGGCCCGTGAACGCGAGCATCCACAAGCTGAACGAGCATATCGAAATCGCGGCGTTCGACAAGCTCACGCGCATCTACCACGACGTCCTGCGCTCGCTCCTGCCCGAGCAGAAGAAGGCTTGAAAGTTTCCGCGCTGCTGAGGCAGGTGGCGCGGGAGTTCTCGCGCGCCGGGCTGCGCTACGGCCACGGCACCCGCAACGCGCGCGAGGAGGCGGGCTGGCTGATTTCCTCCGTCCTGGGCTTCCTGCTGGAGCAGGAGCTTGAGAAAGCGCAGCTTCGCAGAATTGAGAAGCTCGCGCGGCAGCGCATCCGCAGCCGCAAGCCCTTGGCCTATCTTCTCAACGAGGCCTGGCTCGGCGAGCACAGCTTCTACGTCGACGAACGGGCGCTGGTGCCACGTTCGTTCATCGCCGAGTTGCTGCGCGACCGGCTGAGCCCCTGGCTTGCGAAGGAGCCGCGAGCGGCGCTGGACCTCTGCACCGGCTCCGGCTGCCTCGCCGTGCTGACCGCGTTGACTTTCGAGGACTGCAAGGTCGACGCCAGCGATCTGTCCGGCGACGCGCTGGACGTGGCCCGGAAGAATGTCAGCCGCTACACGCTCAAGAGCCGGGTGAAGCTCTTCAAATCCGACCTTTTCGCGGGGCTCGGAAGTCGCAGGTACGACCTCATCCTCAGCAACCCGCCCTACGTGAATTCGGCGTCGATGAAGAAGCTCCCGGCGGAGTACCGGAGGGAGCCCGCGCTGGGACTTGCTTCAGGAAACGATGGCCTGGATCACGTACGCCGGATTATCGAGCAGGCGCCGACGCACCTGAATCCGGATGGCCTGCTGGTGTGCGAGATCGGCGGCAACCGCCGCGCCCTCGAGCGCGCGTTTCCCCGCCTGGAATTCGCGTGGCCTGAGACCAGCGACCCCGGCACGGTGTTCATCCTTTCCCGCCGGCAGCTTCCGGTCGCCGCCAGTACTGCGGCCGCGCCTCGAAGGCGCTCCAGGCGGGCGCCAGCGTAGCGATCAGCTCGCGTTCGCGCGCCGCCAGCTTCGCCCGCATCGCCGCCTCGACCTCGACCACCGCGAGCGCGCTGCCGCGCGGCGCCAGGCGCCGCAGCAGGCCCCGCTGCACCTCGATGTCGTTCATCTCGCCGAGCACGTCCTGCAGCAGGCGCAGCGCCTCCAGGTAGTCCTGCGCCTTGCGCTGCCGGAACGCGGCGGCGAAGAAGTCGCAGCCGTAGCGCACGCGCTTCAGCCGGATGCGCACCCGGTGGCGGCGCGCCGCGTCGCGCCAGTCGATGCCGGAAGCCTCGTCGCGAAGCTTGCCGTGCAACCGGTCCAGCGCGCGCGCGGCGAAGCGCCCGACCCGCTCGCCCGGATCGGCCTTGCGGCGCAGCGGCAGCCATTGCGCCCAGGCGAAGGTGCTGCGCAGCGTGCGGTCGAAACGCGGCGAGCGCAGCAGTTCGCGAACGCGCTGCTGGGCCTGCGCACGGTGCGCCGCGGCAGGCGCGTCCAATGCGTCGTGACGGTGCGACTGCCGGAACACGTCCCAGTCGCGCGCCGCTCCCAGGATACGCATCATCGCGCACCACAGCCGCTCGATCGCATCGGCGCGACGGCGGCGCAGCAGGCCGCGGAAGGCGCGCAGCGCCGAACGCAGCCGGCGCACGCCGACGCGCAACTGGTGCAGGTACTCGGGATCCTTGCCGGACGCGGCACCCGCCGCGTTTGCTTCAATCTGCTCGAGCGCCGCGCGCGTCAAGGCGACGAAGGCTTCGCCGACGGTCGCCGTAGCGGCGACCACGGGCCTGCTCCACTTGCGGGGTGCTCGCCTGCCGGGCATGAAAGCTGGGGTGGCCGATGGGACTCGAACCCACAACAACTGGAATCACAATCCAGGACTCTACCTTTGAGCTACGGCCACCATTGCAACAAAAAATTACAAAATCGTTCTGGCCTGCCCGGCGGGACTCGAACCCACAACCCCCAGCTTAGAAGGCTGGTGCTCTATCCGGTTGAGCTACGGGCAGTTCGCTGCCTGCCGGGGCAAGCCTTGGTCGGGGTGGAGAGATTTGAACTCCCGACATCCAGCTCCCAAAGCTGGCGCGCTACCAGGCTGCGCTACACCCCGAAAATTGGGCGCCAATGATACTCTTTTTTCGGCTT
>Ga0187894_10007660_pt1 | contig 10098 bp, 8 predicted proteins | sample GBC1701081metaG_FD_136650 | JGI IMG/M metagenome (GOLD analysis project Ga0187894, IMG submission 136650) | White microbial mat communities from a lava cave in the Kipuka Kanohina Cave System on the Island of Hawaii, USA - GBC170108-1 metaG ... | reverse complement strand
GTCGAAGTGAAAGGCGCTCGCGGTGAGGAATGCGCGATGCACGCGAGCACGGTCGACGTAGCTCAGATTGCGAACCCGCGGATAGACGACCTTCTGGAACCAGGTCGTCGCGGTCTTGTAGTACCCGATGTGCACGAGCGGTCGCTGCATCGCGAGAGCGTGCCTCAGGCTGGCGTTCCCGCGAGGCGCCGCGCGATCTCCGCGTGATCCGGATAACCTGCGCGCCTTTCGGAGGTCTCATGCGCTTCTATGGCGTGCTTCTCAGGTTGGTCGTCGGCGCGCTGCTGGCGCCGCTGGCGCTCACGGCTTCGGCGAAGGAAGACGTTCGCGGGAGCGGTCTCGACCCGGCGCGTCTCTCGCGCATCGAGACGATGGTGCAGGGCTACATCGACGCGAAGCAGATCCCTGGCGCGGTCACGTTGGTGGCGCGGCGCGGGCGCATCGCGCACGTGACGGTGCAAGGCGCGAAGGCATTCGACGCGCCAGCTCCGATGCAGCGCGACACCATTTTCCGGATCTACTCGATGACCAAGCCGATCACGAGCGCGGCCGTGCTGATGCTGTACGAGGAGGGCAAGCTCCGCCTCACCGATCCCGTTTCGAAATGGATCCCGGAGCTCGCGAAGCCGCGCGTAGTGCGCGATCCGAACGGCCCGCTCGATGCCGCGGATCCGTCGCCGGCCGAGATCAGCGTGCGCGATCTGCTGACGCATTGCTCGGGCCTCGCCTACCCGTTCACGACCGAGGGCGCGCTCGCGAAGGCGTACCAGGAATCGGGCGTGATGGGCACGCCGATGCTGCTGACGGGCGCAGAGTTCGCCGCACGGCTCGGCGGGCTGCCGCTCGCTCGCGCGCCGGGCACGAGGTGGAACTACTCGGTCTCGACCGATGTGTTAGGGCTGCTCGTCGAGCGCGTCTCGGGCATGCCGTTCGCGGAGTTCCTTCAGCAGCGCCTGTTCGCGCCGCTCGGCATGAAGGACACCGCGTTCTTCGTGCCCGCCGAGAAGCTCGATCGGCTCGCCAGCAACTACATGCCGAACGCGCAGGGCGCGCTCGAGCTTCTCGACGCGCCCGCGACCAGCAGTTATCGCAACCCGCCTGCGTTCCCGTCCGGCGGCGGCGGGCTCGTCTCCACCGTCGACGACTACGCGCGCTTCGCGTTGATGCTCGCGGGCGACGGAAAGCTCGGCGACACGCGGCTGCTTTCGCGCAAGACGGTCGAGCTGATGGCGACGAACCATCTGACTCCGGGCGAGCAGGATGGCTTCGGCCTGCGCGGCTACCGCGTGTTCGCGGGCAACGGCTTCGGCCTGGGCGTGATGGTGCAGACCGAGCAAGCCGGCTATCGCGGGCTCGGCTCTGTCGGCAAGAACGGCTGGGGCGGCGCCGCGGGAACCTGGTACTGGGTCGATCCCGAGGAAGAGCTCGTCGGCGTGCTGATGATCCAGCGCATGAGCTTCGGCGGCGCGCCGATCGCGATCAGCCGAGACTTCGAGACCGCTGTTTATCAAGCGATTGCGGACTGAAAGCGCGCTCCTGGCGCGCGAGGCAAGCGAAGTGGGTGTCCCGAAGCGAGCGAGGAAAGGCGCGCAGGCTTTGCGGCGCGGTCCGCTCGAGGAACGCCCGCTCGAGCCGGTGCGCATGTTGGTCGCGGACGCCGCAGGGCGCGTCTACGACCATCCGCATTTGTTACTGGCAGGCGAGCGCGGCGCGGGGACGGAGCCGATCGCCGCGCGCGAATGGCTGCCGCTTCCGCGCGGCAGCGACCTCTTCGCATTACCCGGCCGCGCACCGATCGGGATCGGCAGCAAGCGCGCAGCGGTGGTCGTCGACGAGTGGCTCGGCGGCGAGGCGCGAGCGGTCGCAGCGTTCCTCGCGCCGGCACACACGACCACCTACAACGTTGCGTTCCAGACGCGAAGCGCGGCGCCCGCGCTGCCGACCTTCGCGTACGCGCCCGTCGGGCTCGCGGGCGGCCGCTACTGGACCGCCGCGTTTCGCAGCGATCCGGACGCGCGTCAGGATCCGTGGCGTTTTGCGCGCGCGCGCATCGAGGCGGGAGTCGCGCGCAAGCGCGCGGAGCTGCCGCGCAATCGCGTGGCGCGCCAGCTCGAGAAGTGCGCGCTCGAGTACGGCTGCCGCGCGGCGCAGAACTTCTTCCTCGGACGCTACGAGTGCCCGCTTCCCTCCTCGAGCGCGTGCAACGCACAGTGCGTCGGTTGCATCTCGCTGCAGCCCGACGGCCAGTTCCGCGCGAGCCACGATCGGCTCGCGCTGCCGCCGACTCCGAAGGAGCTCGCGGACGTCGCGCTTTCGCATTTCGCTCGGGTGCCCGACGGCGTCGTCAGCTTCGGGCAGGGCTGCGAGGGCGAGCCGCTGCTGTTCGGCAAAGCGCTGGTCGCGGCGGTCGCGCGCATTCGAGCGCGGCACCGACGCGGCACCGTGAACTTGAACAGCAACGCGAGCAAGCCCGAGGTCGTGCGCGAGCTGGTCGCAGCGGGGCTCGACGCGATCCGCGCGAGCATGAATTCGCCACGGCCCGAGCTGTATGCCGCTTATTATCAGCCGCGCGGCTACGACGTCAGCGACGTGATCGAGAGCATCCGCATCGTGACCGCCGCAGGCGGGCACGCCTCGATCAACCTGCTCTGTTTCCCAGGTGTTACGGACACCGAGCCCGAGCTCGCAGCGCTGAGCGCGCTGATCGAGCGCACGGGCCTGCAGCTGATCCAGCTGCGCAACCTGAACATCGACCCGGAGCTGTATCGCGCGTCGCTGCCGAAAGGCGCGGTGCAGCCCGGCCGCGGCATGCGTTGGCTGCGCGATCGGCTCGCGAAGCGTTTCTCTTGGCTGCGCTTCGGCTACTTCAACCCGCGCGTCGGGCCGCGGAGGTCGCCCGCCGCGTCAGCCGATCTCGAACAGCGCGCGTAGCGAGGTGCGCTCGCCATCGCGCCCGAAGCTGCGCTGCAACTTTGCGAGCTGGGCCTCGACCTCGCCGAGCGTCCAGCACGACTTCTCAGGGAGCTGCTCGATCGGCTCGCCGGCTTCGTTCAGCGGGCAGATGTCGCGCAGCTCGGCGCGGCGCTCTTCGTCGATCCAGCGCAGTGGCAGCCCCTGCGTGCGACATACGTAGGGGCGGTCTTCGTAGATGCGGCATGCCCCAGCGCCGTCGAGGAATGCGCACGCTCCCGGCGCGTGCGGCTCGCCTAGCGCGAGAAGATCGGCGTGGTGCGCACGAATGCGCTCCGCCTCGATCGCGAACACGCTGATGCCATCGACGCAGCACGCGCAGCAGCCGCGCCTACAATGGAGGCGCGCGCCGTGAAGCGCCGCGAGCTGCGCGGCGCGCGCGTCGACCGCGCCGTGCACGCGCCGGAGCGCCTCCAGCGCTTGCGCGCGCGTCAGCGACGGCACGACGCGGGCCTCATGCTGGCCGCAGCGTGTTCAGCTCCGCGGTGTTGTCGCGCATGATCTTGCGTTTCGTCGCCGCGTCGAAGTGCTCGACGTCCTTCACGTAATCGAGCGGCTGCGGCATGCCCTCGATGTGCGGCCAGTCGGAGCCGAAGATCACGCGGTCCGCACCCATCAGGGAGACGACCTCGTTCACGTCGTCCTCCCAGAACGGATTGATCCAAACGTTGCGCCGGAAGGCCTCGATCGGATCGAGCTTGAAGTAGCCGGGCATGCGCGCCTTCGTTTGACGCAGCTTGCGGAACATGTCAGGCAGGAACTCGCTGCCGTTCTCGACCGACGCGATGCGCACGCCGGGGAAGCGCTCGAACAGCTTCTCGTACGCGAGCGTGATCAAGAAGTCGTAGGCCGCGCGCTCGATGTTGAAGCCTTTCACCGAGGGCTTCCAGCCGGCGCCGATGTCTGCGCTGAAGCCGTCGCGCGAGTAGCCGTTCGTCGTGTAGCCGGAATCGCCGGCATGCACGACCACCGTAATGCCCGCCTCCTGCACGCGCGCCCAGAACGAATCGAAGCGCGGATCGCTCGCGGTGTAGGGGCCGTCGGCAGTGAAGACCGCGCTCGGCCTCATCACGACGACGCGCGCGCCGCGCGAGAGCGCCCACTCGAGCTCGCTGTTCGCCCACGAGAGATCCGCGAGCGTGACGTAGGGCGCCGCGAAGATGCGGTTCTCGTACGCGAGGCCCCAGTCTTCGTCGAGCCAGCGGTTGAAGCCCGTGAACAGCGTCTTCACCGCAGTGAGATCCTGCTTCAGCAGCTCCTCGTAGAGCACGCCGAGCGTCGGGAACAGCCACATCGCCTCGAGGCCCTGCTCGTCGAGCTTCTCGATGCGCGCGTCGTGATTCATGTAATAAGCGGGCAGCGGCTCGCGGTCGCGCATCATCTCGAGCGGATTGCGCTGATTCGGGTTGCCGCGGAAGTACTCGTACATCGCGCCCGGCTTCGCGATCGGATCCCAGGTCGGGTTCTTCACCGCGTGCGCGAGCTTGCCACCGACGACGTGATGCTTACGGCCGTCGATCGTCGCCCACTGCACGCAGCGCGGCTGCATGTTCTTCGGCACGTGGCGCGTGAAGGCGTCGAGCGCCTCGTAGTAGTGGTTGTCCGCGTCGAACGCGGCGTAGCCGAGGCGAGAAGTCGTCATCGCATGATTCCTCTGGTTGGGCGGTCCGGCGGCTGCGGCCTGCCGGCCGTCTTGGGCTTCGGCCGTGATAGCTCCGCTCGGCGGCGGCTACCAACCCTCGTCGGGATCCGGGACGTCGCCGCGGAGCAGGGCGACATCGGCGCGATCGCGATGCCGCTTGCTCTCTCGCCGAGTCGGGTCTGCCGCGGCGCGTTCCTTCATCGCGATCAGGTCTTGCTTGCGCACGATGCGAACTTGCACACCGCGCGTCTCGAACATTTCCGCGCGGAGGATCATCTCGTCGAACGCGGGATCGAACGCGAGTTGCACCGGCTCTCCGCTCGGGTGGCGGAAGTTGACGCTGTGCTCGAACTCGCCGGTCTTCCTGAAGCCGGCGCCCTCGAGTGCTGCGACCGCCCGCTCTCGACCGGTCGACGTGGATGCAGCGATGTCCACATCCACGGTCGCCCGGATTGCACCGCTGTGGATGCCTACAGCGATTCCGCCGATCAGCGCGTAGGGAACGGAGCTTGCGTCGAGTGCTCGAGCGCTGTCCGCGACTGCCCGCTCCTTGTCGGCCTCCACACTCCCATCTCCCGTGCCGTAGGCGGCGGCGAGGGCTCGCTCGCGGCTGCTGAGCCGCGAAATTCGCGCGAGCAACGATCCGCCCGATTCCATGCGCGCAACCTAACAGAGCGTCGCGCTCAGCCCGGCCGTCGCAGCGGCACGGCGATCGAGCCGCCCGTCGCCGCGCGGCGTGTCAGCCCTCGTCCTCGTCGCTCGCTGACCGTTACGCTGCGAGTCGTCGTGCGCTCATTTGCCGTCGTCTTTGCGCTGCTGACTTGCGCGCTCGGCGCCTGCTCCGAATCCGAGGCCCCGCAGGCCGCCGCGGATCCGGCGTGGGCGGACGAGCTGACGCGTTTCCGCGCCGACCGTGAGAAGTCGATCGCCGGCCCGGACGGGTGGATCACCCTGGTTGGCCGCTTCGCGTTGGCGACCGGGGCCAATTCCGTCGGCTCCGACCCAGGCTCCGTCGCGGTGCTTCCGTCGGACCGTGCTCCGGCGCTGCTCGGCATGTTGGACGTCGAGACCGACACGGTCTCGTGGACTACCGCCGCCGGCGCGGACGTTCGAGTGGAAGGCGAGCCCGTCACGCGCTTCGCCTTGACCGATGACTCGCAGGGCGAGCCGACGCTGCTCGAGGCAGGTTCTCTGCGACTGCACGTGATCCGGCGCGGCGATGCCTTTTTCCTGCGTGCCAGAGACCGCAAGCACCCCGCACGGGCCAGCTTCCGCGGCCTCGACTGGTTCGCGCCGGATCCAGCCTGGCGGGTTCGCGCCAGGCTCGAGCCGTCGCCTCCAGGCACGACCGTTCCGATCGTCAACGTGCTGGGTCAAACCGAGAAAGAGCCCTCGCCTGGCTGGCTGGTGTTCACCGTCGACGGCGCCGAGTACCGCTTGGCTGCGCTCGCCGGAGACGACGGCGGCTTCTTCGTGATCTTCAAGGATCCGACATCGCGCGCGTCGACATACCCAGCCGGCCGCTTTCTCGACACGGCGGCTCCCGGCGCGCAGGGCTTCGTCGAGCTCGACTTCAACCGCGCCTACAGCCCGCCCTGCGCGTTTACCGCGTTCGCCACCTGCCCGCTCCCGCCGCGCGAGAACTTTCTCGCCCTGAGGATCGAGGCGGGCGAGAAGTTCTCCGGGAAGCACTGACGCGATTGATTAGGCCGCAGCAGCGTGAAGCGAACTACTCCTCGTCCGTCGCCCGCAGTCGCGCGAGCACGCTGAGATCTTCGAGTGTCGTGGTGTCGCCGACGGTCTCCTTGCCGGCTGCGATGTCGCGCAACAGACGCCTCATGATCTTGCCGGAGCGCGTCTTCGGTAGCGCGTCCGTGAAGCGAATGTCCTTCGGCTTCGCGAGCGCGCCGATCTGCCTGGCGACCATCTCGCGCACCGCCTCCGCGAGCGCGCCGTCGGCGCGCACTCCGCCCCGCGGCGTCACGAACGCGACGATCGCAGTGCCGGTGATCTCGTCGGGACGGCCGACGACCGCCGCTTCCGCGACGTCGGCGTGCGCGACGATCGCGCTCTCCACTTCCATCGTGCCGATGCGATGGCCCGAGACGTTCATCACGTCGTCGATGCGGCCCATGATCCAGAAATAGCCGTCCTTGTCGCGGTGCGAGCCGTCGCCCGGGAAATAGACGTTCTGCCACTTTCCCCAATAAGTCTGCCGATAGCGCTCGTCGTCTCCCCAGATGCCGCGCAGCATGCCCGGCCACGGCTTCGTCACGGCGAGGAAACCGCCGTTGGGCGGCGCGACCTCCTTGCCCGCTTCGTCGAGAATCGCGGCGTGCACGCCCGGGAACGGGAGCGTGCCGGAGCCGGGCTTGGTCGGAACCGCCGCCGGCAGCGGCGTGATCATGATTCCGCCGGTCTCAGTCTGCCACCAGGTGTCGACGATCGGGCAGCGCTTGTTGCCGATCAGCTCGTGATACCAGATCCACGCCTCCGGGTTGATCGGCTCGCCGACGCTCCCTAACAAGCGAAGCGACGACAGGTCGTGCTTGTTCGGATGCTCGTCGCCGAGCCGAATGAAGGTGCGGATCGCGGTCGGCGCGGTGTAGAGAATCGAGATGCGCCAGCGCTCGATCAGGTCCCACCAGCGATCCGGCGCAGGGTGCGTCGGCACGCCCTCGTACATGAACGTGGTCGCGCCGTTCGAGAGCGGGCCATAGACGACGTAGCTGTGGCCCGTGATCCAGCCGATGTCTGCGGTGCACCAGTAGACGTCGCTGTCCTTCAGATCGAAGATCGCCTTCGCGGTAGTCGTCACGTGGGTGAGGTAGCCGCCGGTCGTGTGCAGGATGCCCTTCGGCTTCCCGGTCGTGCCGCTCGTGTAGAGGATGAAGAGCGGATGCTCGGCATCGAGCTTCTCGGGCTTGCAGTCGGCGGACGCGCCCTTCATCAGCTCGTGCCACCACTGGTCTCGCCCCGGCTGCATCGCGCATTCAGCGCCGGTGCGCCTCACGACGACGACGTGCTCCACCTTCGAGCCGGCGCAAGCCGAGTCGACCGCGGCCTTCAGCGCAAACGGGGCGCCGCGCCGGAAGCCGCCGTCTGCGGTGACGACGACCTTGGCACCGGCGTCGTCGATGCGGTCGCGCAGCGCTTCCGCCGAGAAGCCGCCGAACACGATCGAATGCGGCGCGCCGATGCGCGTGCAGGCCAGCATCGCGATCGCGAGCTCGGGGATCAGCGGCATGTAGAGCGCGACGCGGTCGCCCTTCGCGACGCCGAGCGCCTTCAGCACGTTCGCGAACTTGCAGACTTCGCGGTGCAGCTCGCCGTAGGTGAGCGTGCGCGAATCACCGGGCTCGCCCTCCCAGATGATCGCGGCCTTGTTACGGCGCCAAGCATCCTTCCCCTCCAGGTGACGATCGAGGCAGTTGTACGAGACGTTCGTCTTGGCGCCGACGAACCACTTCGCATACGGCGGCTTCCAGTCGAGCACTTTCTTCCAGGGCGAGAACCAGGCGACGTGCTCCTTCGCCATCTGCGCCCAGAACTTTTCGGGCTTCTGGCCGAGCTTGCGGTACGCCGCGACCTGCTTCGGCGACCAGTTCGCTTGCTTCACGAACTCGGGTTTCGGCTTGAAGACGCGCTTTTCCCGGAGCAGAGACTCGATGTTCGCCATGGCCGCCGAGCTTGCCGTAGTTATGCGGCGTCGCGCACCCACGCTTCCACGTCCGCGGGGTGTTTCGGGATCAGCGGCGCGGTCAGGTTCTCGTGGCCGTCGGCGGTGATCACGATGTCGTCTTCGATGCGCACGCCGATGCCGAGCAGCTCGCGCGGCGCCTTGTCGTCGTCGGCTGCGATGTAGAGGCCGGGCTCGACCGTGAAGCACATGCCGGGCGTGAGCGGGCGCGGCTTGCCGGCGACCGTGTACGGCCCGACGTCGTGCACGTCGAGGCCGAGCCAGTGCGAAGTGCCGTGCATGTAATAACGGCGGAAGGCTTCGCTCTTGATCAGCTCGTCGACGTTTCCCGCGAGCAGCCCCAGCGCGACCATGCCTTCGGTGAGCTTGCGCACCGAGGCATTATGAATCTCGGGCAGCGTGGCCCCGGGCTTCGCGGCGTCGAGCGAGGCGAGCTGCGCTGCGAGCACGACTTCGTAGACGGCGCGTTGCGCGCCGGAAAACGTGCCGCCAACCGGATACGTGCGCGTCACGTCGGAGGCGTAGCCCGCGAGCTCGCAGGCCGCGTCGATCAGCAGCAACGTGCCGTTCGCGAGCTTCGCGTCGTTCGCGACGTAGTGCAGGCAGGTCGCGTTCTTGCCTCCGCCGCAGATGCTGCCGTAGGCCGGGCCCGCCGAGCCGCGCCGCCGGAACGCGAACTCGAGCGCGGCCTGCACCTCGAACTCGAAGCGGCCCTCGTGCGCGATGCGCGCCGCCTCACGATGGCCTTCGGCTGTTATGGCCGAAGCGCGCCGCAGCAGCTCGACCTCGGCGGGCTCCTTGATCAGCCGCAGCTCATGCAGGATGGAGCGTGGGTCGACCACCTGAGAAGCGGGAATCAGGCCTTGGCGCGAGCGCCGGCGCAGCGATTCGAAGATCTCGGCGATCTTCGCGTCGAGCTTCGCATCGCGGCCGAGCATGTGGAACACGCGCTCGGCGTGCTCGAGCACGCGCGGCAGCTCGGCGTCGAGCGCCTCGCTCGGGTGCGCTTCGTCCGCCCCGAAATCGGTCTGCGCGCCCTCGACTCCGGGCCGATAGCCGTTCCAGATCTCGCGCTCACGATCGCGCGGCTCGACGAACAGCGTGAAGGCCGGGCCGCCGTCGGTCCGTAACAACGCGGCCGCGTGGGGGTGATCGAAGCCGGTCAGGTAGTGGAAATCGCTGTCCTGGCGGAACGGGAAGTCGGTGTCGTTCGAACGCGCGACGAGCCGCGCGCCTTGCAGAATCGCGACCGCGCCCGGGCCCATGGCGTCGAGGAATCGTCTGCGTCGTTCGGCGTACATGGCGGCGCAGGCTAACAGGCGGTGATCGAGCTCGAATGCGGGGTGAGAGGGGAGATCGGCGGGCGTGGTGGAGAGCGGATGCAGCCGGCGGCGCTTTGCGCCGCGGCTGATCCGCTTGGCGGGCCGGGCTGGTGCGTGGTCAGCGCGGTGCGGGCGTGCAGATCACGTCGACGCCCGCACAGCGCGTCGCGCAGATCTCGTCGTCGTGCGCGACGCCGGTGTAGTAGAGCGCGCCCTCGAGCTTCGGCAGCGCGAGCGTGCGCACCTCGCCGCGGCGCGAGACGACGTGCACGGCGCCGCTCCAGCGTGTGACGATCGCCGCGCCGTCCGGCGCGAGCTTCACATCCTGTGCGAAGTCGAGTGCGGGGAACGCATCGTCGAGCAGCACGCTTCGCCCTGCGAGCTGCAGCGGCGCGCGCGAGTCTGGAGCGACGATGCGCAGCAGCAGGCGCTCTGCGTCGCGCTCGACGAGGAAGCCCGTGCCG
>Ga0187894_10007659_pt1 | contig 10098 bp, 5 predicted proteins | sample GBC1701081metaG_FD_136650 | JGI IMG/M metagenome (GOLD analysis project Ga0187894, IMG submission 136650) | White microbial mat communities from a lava cave in the Kipuka Kanohina Cave System on the Island of Hawaii, USA - GBC170108-1 metaG ... | reverse complement strand
GCCGGTGAGGCGGTCGACGCCTTCCTCGCCCTGCAGTTCGTCGGCGCCGGCCTGGCCGAAAAGATCGTCATTGCCCTGCCCGCCGAACAGCCGGTCGTTGTCTTCTTCGCCCTGCAGTTCGTCGTTGCCGTCCTGGCCGAACATGATGTCCTGGCCGGTGCCGCCGAACAGGCGGTCGTTGTCCTGCTCGCCCTGCATCTCGTCGTCGCCGGCCTGGCCGAACATGATGTCCTGGCCGAAGCCGCCGAACAGCCGGTCGTTGTCGTTCTCCCCTTGCATCTCGTCGTTGCCGTCCTGGCCGAACATGATGTCGGCGCCGACGTCGCCGAACAGCCGGTCGTCGCCCTGCTCGCCCTGCATCTCGTCGTCGCCGACGCCGCCGAACAGCAAATCGACGTCGAACTCGCCGAACAATCGGTCGTTGCCGAACTCGCCGAGCAGGATGTCATTGCCGGCGCCGCCGAACATGAGATCGACGCCATTTTCGCCGAAGGCCTGGTCGTCGCCCGTGCCGCCGATGACGACGTCCGCGCCTTCTCCGGCGAAGAAGAGGTCGTTGCCCGCTTCGCCCTCGAGCCGGTCGTCGCCGATCTGTCCGAACAATGCGTCGTTGCCGTCGCTGCCGAACAGCAGGTCGACGCCGTTGCCGCCTTCCAGCCGGTTGTTGCCGACACTGCCGAACAGCCGGTCGTTGCCGTCGTGGCCGTAGAGTTCGGAGTTGAAGGCGTTGGCGTAGATGAAGTTGTCGACCGCGTTGCCGTTGGCGACGACGATGGTGATCGACGAAGCGAAATCCAGGATCTCGAAGCCTGTCGGCAACGTGTACGATGTCGGCCCATTCACCAGCAGCTCAACCTCGTCGAACCCGCCGCCGTCCAGAAGAATATCGGCGACGTTGCGGACGAGAAGCCGGTCGTCGCCCGCCCCGGCGTCGAGGATGTTCACGCCACCGCCGCCGTCCAGAACGTCGGCGCCCGCATTGCCGGTCAGCCGGTTGTTCGCCGCGTTGCCGGTGAGCGTATCGGCGCCCGATCCGCCGATGGCGTTCTCGATGACGACGCCGCGGGCGATGGAGATGTTGTAGACCGCCGGCCCCGCCGTGGGCGTCGGACCGGCGCTGGTGAAGCTTTCCTCACGCAGGTCGATGTCGGCGTTTTGCGTGTAGCCGGAAAGATCGAGCGTATCGACGCCGCCGGCGTCCCAGATGGAGAACACCGCGCCCTGCGATGCAGAAGAAATGGAGAAAAGCGCGCCCGCGGTCGCGTTGAAACCGTAGACGGTGTCGCCGCCGCGCGCAGATGTGTTGGCGCCGTAGAGCCGCTGCACGGCGGCGATGTCGTGCAGCTGCGGTCCGAAAGAAAACGCGGGCAAGTTGCCGCCGGTGTTGGTCGAGCCGAAATAGCTCATGACCGTGAACATCCGGGTGTCCTGCCAGTAGAGCGCCTCCGTCGCGTAGGTCGGGGATTCGCCGTTGTAGTTGCCGGGATGCCGGAGGCCGATGGCGTGACCGATCTCGTGCGCGAGCACATGCGGACCGAACTCGCCGAACACGGGATTTGCGTTGGTCGCGATGGAGACGTTGACCCAGATGTCGCCGGCGGCGTTGGACGGATCGGTGGCGCCGGGACTGGGCAGGAAGGCAAACGCGCTCGTGCCCTCCGGGCCCGTCGTGTAGTTGGCGAAGAGGATCGAGGCGCTGTCCGAGAACGCGTTGTCGCCGGACGTTCCAGAGCCGACGCGCACGAACGTGATGCCGGACGCATCCGCCCACAGCGCGAGCGACGCTTCCGCCGCGGCGATCTGCGCGGCGTTGAAGCGCTGGAATCCGGAGGTGCCGTTCGGCATCGTTCCCGGCGCAGCCGCCCGAAACGCGTAGGTGACGGTGACGCCCTGGCCCAGCGCGCCAGACCAGGTATTGCCGCTGCGCGTGAGTTGCGCCGCCGCTTCGTCGTAGCTGAAGATCGGCTTGCCGTTCGCGGCCGTTCCCGAGCTGGGCAGAATCGCCAGTTCGGGACCGAACGGATCGGCGTCGTTGCAGCACGGACAACCGATCTCGTGCGGCAGGGACGGCTCGTCTTCGCCGAAGCGACGGAATTGCGCGGCGAAATCGGGCATCGCTTCGGTCGTCCTCGCTCAGGTAAACAGGAAGTCGGCGGCCGTGAGATTTGCGGCTGTGAAGGCCGTCAGCAAAACCGTTTCGCCGCCGACGAAGGTGACGAGCGTGTCGGCGCCCTGCTGGGCGACGGTCGTGTTGGCGAACGTGGCGCCGGCGTAGCCGCGCAGGTCGAGGATGTCGGACCCGTCCTGAAAGCCGTTCAGCGTGTCGGCGCCGGAGCCGGCCGCGAACAGGAAGAAGTCGCCGTCGGCGCCGCCGTTGAGGATGTCGTTGCCGGCGCCGCCGGTGAGCCTGTCGACGCCCGCGCCGCCGGAAAGCGTATCGGCGTCAGCTTCGCCGCGCAGCACGTCGTCGCCGGCGCCGCCGACCAGCGCATCGTTGCCGGCGCCGCCGAACAGGAAGTCGTTGTCTTCTTCGCCCTGCAGCTCGTCGGCGCCCGCTTGCCCGAACAGCATGTCCGCGCCGGTCCCGCCGAACAGGCGGTCGTTGTCCTCTTCGCCCTGCAGTTCGTCGGCGCCGTCCTGGCCGAACAGGATGTCGGCGCCGGCGCCGCCGAACAGTCGGTCGTTGTCCTGCTCTCCCTGCATCTCGTCGTCGCCGGCCTGCCCGAACATGATGTCGGCGCCGAAGCCGCCGAACAGCCGGTCGTTGTCCTGCTCGCCCTGCAGTTCGTCGTCGCCGGCCTGGCCGAACATGATGTCCTGGCCGAAACCGCCGAACAGCCGGTCGTTGTCGTTCTCCCCTTGCATCTCGTCGGCGCCGTCCTGGCCGAACATGATGTCGGCGCCGACGTCGCCGAACAGCCGGTCGTTGCCTTGCTCTCCCTGCATCTCGTCGTCGCCGACGCCGCCGAACAGCAGGTCGGCGTCGAACTCGCCGAACAGCCGGTCGTTGCCGAATTCGCCGATCAGGATGTCGGCGCCGGCGCCGCCGAACAGCAGGTCGATGCCGTTCTCGCCGAAGACCTGATCGTCGCCCGTGCCGCCGATGAAGACATCGTCGCCTTCGCCGCAGAAGCCGAGATCGGCGCCCGCTTCGCCTTCGAGCCGGTCGTTGCCGATCTGGCCGAAGAGGGCATCGTTGCCGTCGCTGCCGAACAGGAGATCGATGCCGTTGCCGCCTTCGAGGCGGTTGTTGCCGACGCTGCCGAACAGCCGGTCGTTGCCGTCGAGCCCGTAGAGTTCGGAAGCGATGGCGTTGGCGAAGATGAAGTTGTCGACGCCGTTGCCGTTGGCGACGATGATCGTCGCTGACGAGGAAATGTCGAGGCTCTCGAAGTTCGTGGGCAGAGTGTAGCTGGTGAGGCCGGCGACGATGACGAAGTGCGCATCGAAGCCGCCGGCATCGATAAACGCTTCGCTGCCGCGAACGATGTAGCGGTCGTCGCCCAGCCCACCGTCGAGTGTGTCGGCCCCGCCGTTGCCGTCGAGCGTATCGGCGCCGTCGCCGCCGGCCAGTAGGTTGACGTCCGCGTCGCCGGTCAGGATGTCGCCGAAGGAGGAGCCGATCAGGTTTTCGATGCTGCCGAGCGTGTCTGTTCCCTGGCCCGTATTCTGCGCGCTGGTTGGGAAAAGGCTGACAACCACCGCCGCGCCGCCCGCGAAGCTGGCCGTATCGATGCCGCTGGCGCCGTTCAGAGTGTCGTTGCCGGCGCCGCCGAGCAGAAGGTCGTTGCCGGCCTCTCCGTTGAGACTGTCGTCGTCATCGCCGCCGGACAGCCTGTCGTCGCCGCCGCCGCCGTCCAGCGTGTCCTCGCCGCCGCCGCCGTCGAGGGCGTTCGCGTTCGCATTGCCGGTCAGCCTGTCGCCAAACGCAGAGCCGGTGAGGTTCTCGATGCCGATCAGCGTGTCCATGCCGGCGCCAAGGGTGTTCTGCGGTCCCGAGAGCAACAAGCTGACGGCCACCGCAGGAGCGGGCCGGAGAAACTCGAAATCGGAGGCGCCCGCGCCTGCGCGATTGCCCCCATAGAAGGCCGTGTCGTTCCCGGCTCCGCCGTTGAGCGTGTCGTTGCCGGCGCGTCCCTCCAGCACGTTGTCGCCGGCGTCGCCGGTGAGCGTGTCGTCGAAGTTGGACCCGATGAGATTCTCGATGCTAACAAGCGTATCGACGCCGCCGCCGCCCGTGTTCTGCGCACCGGCGATGCCCAGATCCACCTGCACGCCCGCAAACCTGTCGTAGTAGACGGCGGCGTCGAGACCCGCCCCGCCGTCGATCAGGTCGTTCCCTTCGCCGCCCATGATCCAGTCGTTGTCGGCCTCACCGAACAGATTGTCGTTGCCGCGCCCGCCGTCCAGACGATCGTCGCCGGCTTCGCCGTGCAGCACGTGATCGTCGTCGAAGCCATCGAAAATGAGCCGCGACGTCAGTGCCCTTTGACGGATGACGAGTTCGCCGTACAGGCCGGTCCGGTTGGGTGCGAAGATGTTGCCGACGCCGAAGATGGTATCGTTGCCGCCGCCGCCGAACACCGGATCGTTGGACACCTCCGCCAGCACCATCTGGTCCGCATCGGAAAAGCGCACGGTTTGGACAGACGAAATCCTCGCGTCGCTGATCATGAACAGTTCGATGTTGGTCCAGGTCGTCACGAAGCCCCCGAAGTCCACGAAAGAACTGCTGCGTAGGTCAGTGGACATCAGGCCATCGATCCTGAAATGCAGGCCGTCGATACCGTCGCCACCGATCACAACGCCGTCGCCGCCGTCCACATGGCCTCCGCCGCCCACATACCAGAAGCTGTCGTCGTCGGGGCCGCCGAAATAGTTGTCGAAAACACCAAATATGTCGAAGCGGTCAGCGCCGACTTCACCGTAGAAGTTGTCGATGCCTGGGCCGCCGCTGAGGAAGGCGTCATCGCCCGCGCCAGCGTAGATGGTGATCGGGTTCATCGTGAGGGCGCTGAAGCTATCCGCACCCGCTCCGGTGCGGATGATCTCGATATCGTTCAGGAATGACACGCCGAAGCTGCCCCCACCGACGCCTAAATCGGGGATTGCGACCGCATTGGAGCTGGAACCGCCGAGTGGCGAGCCGTTCGAAAAGTTGACCCGATAGCCGACCTCGGGGAACGCAAATGTATCGATGCCCGCTCCGCCAAAAGCGACACCTTGCGGAGAAATAAACGTGTCGTCCCCTTCGTCGCCGTAGAGTTCATTGTTGCCGCGACCGCCGACGATCACGTCGTTTCCGTCGCCGCCGCGCACGGTGTCGTTCCCCTCGCCGCCCTCAAGGCGGTTAGCGGCGCTGTCCCCGATGAGCGTGTCGGCGAAGCCTGTGCCCACAAGGTCCTGGATGTTGGAGAGTGTATCCAGTCCGGCGCCGAGCGTATCCTGGGCGCCGGACAACAGCAGGCTGACGCTGACGCCCGAAGGCCCGCCGGCGTACGTGGCGGTATTGCGTCCGCCGCCTCCGTTGAGGGTGTCGTTGCCGGCGCCGGCGTCGAGGATATCGTCGGCCGCGCCGCCGAGCAGCGTGTCGTCGCCAGCGAACCCGCGCAGCGTCGTGGGCGTCTGCGCACCCGTGATTGCGTCGTTGCCGGCCGAGCCCTCCAGAGATATCGCGTCGTTGCTCGCCCAGTTGGCTAACGACCACGCGGCTGCGGAAAAGGAGCCGGAGCCAGACATCAGCACCGTGATCGTGTTGATGTTCGCGCTGCCGGTGATCGCCAGCGCATGAGCGAGCCCGGCGCCAAACTGTCCGGCATTGAACCGCAAGAACTGGTCGAATGGAGCAAAGGTCAGTGCCTCGATGGATGTCAGCGCGACGCCAGTTAGATCGCCCGTGCCGGCGAATGCGACGCGCAGCGTATCGAAGCCTGCGCGTCCGTCGGCGGAATCGCCCGTTTGCGTTGTGAGCAAAGCGAACTCGAACACATCGTCCCCGTCCCCGCCGACCAGCGTGTCGATACCCGACGTTGCCGTGAAGGTTGGCATAGGGTTCTCCCCGGAGCGGAGCGCCGCGGGGCAAAGCGCCCAGCCTGGACAGCAGGCACTCAATGTGCCCGAGCGTCCCCGGGACAAGGGTTAGCACGCCACGAACTCGGTCGCCAACGGTATGAGACCTGGCCGAGACGGCTCCTTCTGTCGGGGCGCTACCCGCGGCTTTCGAAATCCACCGCGAAGCCGCCGTCGATGTAGCGCGAGACGCGCCCGTACTGGTTGCCGATCTTCACCCAGGCGCCGATCAGCGGGCGCACGCGCATGGTGCGCACGGCGAGGCCCACCATCGAGAAATCGAGCACTTCGCACGGCAACGTCGTACCGTCTTCCAGCTCCACCGGCACCACGCCGTTGCCGACGATGCGGCGATTGCGGCGCTCGTCCTCGACGGCGCACTCGGGGTTGATCATCAGCGTCAGTTGTTCGGCGATGCGTTCGCGCTTGTGCAGCGTTGCGTTGAACTGCACGGCGAAGGTGGCGCCTTCGAGCACGCGCACGATCTCCGCTTCGACGCGGCCGAGTTCGTTGAGGTAAACGATCAGCTTGTCGCCCTGGCGCGCGCGGGCGGGGGAGGCGATGCGCGCATCGCCGGCGGAGATGTCGAGCGTGCGGCAGTCGTGCTCTTCGCCGGCGCGGTCCATGAGGCGCCCGTGCAGGTCGAGCCCGAGGCGGCGGTAGCGGCGCCGATCGGGGGCTTCGCGGCGGGCGAGGGTGAGCAGCGCGTGGGCGCGGGCAAGGTCTGCAGCCATGGCCCGACGTTTCGGCCGATAGGGTGAAGATCGCGTTTACGCATGGATTGCGTGACGGAGGCGTCAAGATTACGCCTGCCCTCAGGAGGCAGGACATGGCGCGTGCGGACTATGTGATCGTCGGGGCCGGCAGCGCCGGGTGCGTGCTGGCGGCGCGGTTGAGCGAAGACCCGGGCGTTTCGGTCATCCTGCTGGAGGCAGGGCCGCCGGACAAAAGCATGCTCGTGCACATGCCGGCCGGCGTCGGCACGCTGATGAAGCAGAAGGGCGCACACAACTGGGGCTTCGAAACGGTCCCGCAGAAGCACCTCGACAACCGCACGCTCTTCCAGCCGCGCGGGCGCGGGTGGGGCGGCTCCTCCAGCATCAACGGCATGGTCTACATCCGCGGCCACGCCCGCGATTACGACGACTGGCGCCAGCTCGGCCTTGCCGGCTGGGCGTACCGGGACGTGCTGCCGTACTTCAAGCGCGCCGAGACTTTCGAAGGCGGCGGCGATGCATGGCACGGCGATGCGGGTCCGTTGTGGGTCTCTCGTCCGCCGCAGGGCGAGCCGCTGCGCAAGGCGTTCATCCAGGCCGGCGTCGCGGCGGGGCATTTGCGCACGCGCGATTTCAACGGGCGCCAGCAGGAGGGCTTTGGCGACTACCAGCTGACCATCAAGAAGGGCCGCCGCTGGAACACCGCGTCGGCATATCTGCGCGAAGCGCTCGTGCGCCCGAACCTCACCGTCATCTCCCACGCGCATGCCGCGCGCGTGGCGATCGAGAAGGGCCGCGCCGTCGGCGTCGACTACGCGAGCGCGCCGGGCAAACCCGTGCAGCGCGTCGGCGCCGACCGCGAAGTGTTGTTGTCCGCCGGCGCATTCCAGTCGCCGCATCTGCTGCTGCTGTCGGGCGTGGGGCCTGCCGATGAACTGAAGAAACACGGCATCGCCGTGCATGCCGATCGTCCGGACGTCGGGCGCAACCTGCAGGATCACCTCGATCTGACGATCATCCAGGAAGTGACCAAGCCCGTCACGCTCTATTCGAAGACCAAGGGCGTCAAGCAACTGCTCATCGGCGTTGAGTATATGGCCACCGGCGGCGGTCCCGGCGCCACGCAGCACCTGCATTGCGGCGCGTTCCTGCGCACGCGCCCCGAACTCGACCGGCCCGACATCCAGCTCCATTTCGTCAACGCGCCGGTGATCGACCACGCGCGCGTGCAGCCCGACCGCGACGGCTTCACCGTGCACACCTGCCAGCTGCGCCCCGAAAGCCGCGGCACAATCACGCTCGCATCGGCCGATCCGTTCGCGAGCCCGCTCGTCGATCCCAACTATCTCGACACCGATCTCGGCTGGCGCACGATGCGCCAGTCGGTGAAGATGGTGCGCGAAATCCTCGCGCAGAAGCCGCTCGATCCCTGGCGCGGGCCGGAGATGATGCCGGGCGACAGCATCCGATCCGACGCCGAAATCGACACGTTCATCCGCCAGAAGGCCGAGACCATCTACCACCCTGTCGGCACCTGCCGCATGGGCGCCGACGATCGCGCGGTGCTCGATGCGCAGCTGCGCGTGCGCGGTGTCGAAAGGCTGCGCGTCGTCGATGCATCGGCGATGCCGACGCTGGTCGGCGGCAACACCAATGCGCCGACGATCATGCTCGCGGAAAAGGCTGCCGACATGATCCGCGGCCGCGCGCCCCTGCCTGCGGAAGATGCGCCGATCGCGGAGGATGCGGCGCGGGCGGCGTAGTTCTAGCCGTTGCTCACCACCAGCCGCGGCGCGGGCGGGGGCAGGCGCGCTTCGGGCGGGTAGAGGGCGCCAAGGCGCAAGGCGACGAGCGCGTCGGCGGCATAGGCTTCTCCGCCCAGCGGCTGGAAGAGGCCGAGATAGCGATCGGCCGCGCCCGAGGGCATGTGTAGCGGCGTCAGCAGGATTTCCGCGCCGAACCGCGCCCCATCGGCGCTCAGCGCGTCGGCGCGCACGATGCCGGGCTGGCCGGCGAAGCCGATGGCGACGACGAAGGCATCGAGCAGCGCGCGATCGGCTATCGGCCACAACGCGGCGAAGTCGCCGTCGCGCAGGTCGGCGCCGAACAGCGTCACCAGTTCGGTCCCGAACGTGCGCACGACGAGGCGCGCGTCGGCCAGCCGGTCGACCACGAAGAGCCGTTCCGCTAGCCTGTCGGTCTTGGCGGCGGGCTGGCGGGGCGCGGCGTCACCTGTGCCGGCCAGCGCGCGCCCGTACGCCAGCAGCGCCCGGGTATCGGGATGGAAGGTCTCTTCGCCGGTCATCGCCAAGGGTGCAGCAAGGCCCGCGCCGTCACGGTTTCGCCGATCGGCGGTTGGGCGTCGCGCCGCAAGAGAAGCGCAGGGAGCGTAGCCGCCTGCGCCGATATCGAAATCGCCGGCGCCGGGAACCGGCTGTCCCGATTTGAAATCGGGGCTATGCCGCCGGCGCGAACTTCAGGGCCACGCCATTGTTGCAGTAGCGCAGGCGCGTGGGCGGGGGGCCATCGTCGAAGACATGGCCCTGGTGCCCCAGGCACCGGGCGCAATGGTACTCGGTGCGCGGAACGCCGATCACGAGATCCTGCTTGGAGCCCATGGCGCCCGGGATCGTGCGCACGAAGCTGGGCCAGCCGGTGCCGCTGTCGAACTTGTCGGCGCTGCGGAACAGCGGCAACTCGCAGCCGCCGCAGACGAACGTACCGCGGCGCTTTTCGTCATTGAGCGGGCTGGTGAACGGGCGCTCGGTGTCCTCGTGGCGGAGCACCTGGTAGGCGGCGGGCGAGAGCCGTGTGCGCCAGTCGGCGTCGCTCAACGCGCGAAACGGGGAGGCGGCGTACCGCGCCTCGTTGACATCGCCCTGGTTGGCGCGCTTCGGCCTGGCGCAGGCCGCCGAGGCTGAGGCGACCAGGGCGGCGGCGGAGAGGAGGGCGGTGCGGCGGGTGTGGAGCATGACCGCACTACGAGCGCACCCGCCCTGCGGTTTCAGGTCAGAGGGCGGCGACGGCGGCGTCGAGCAGGTGCTCGATCACCGGCAGGCTGCGCGGGTCGGCCAGCGCGGCCTCGGACATGGCGGCGTCGAGCTTCTTCAGCTGGGCGGCGATGACATTGGACTGGGCCCTGTGGGCGACCTCGACGGTCGCGCGCAGACGCAGCTTGAAGCGATGGCGGGTCTTGTCGTCGCTGAGGTTCTGGGCATGGGCGCGCAACTGGCGCAGCAGCGTCGCCAGCGAGGGGTCGCGGTCGGCGCTGTTGCCGTGGCGGCGGTCGAACAGGCGCAGCTTGCGCACCTCG
>Ga0187894_10007658_pt1 | contig 10101 bp, 10 predicted proteins | sample GBC1701081metaG_FD_136650 | JGI IMG/M metagenome (GOLD analysis project Ga0187894, IMG submission 136650) | White microbial mat communities from a lava cave in the Kipuka Kanohina Cave System on the Island of Hawaii, USA - GBC170108-1 metaG ... | reverse complement strand
TGGCCGGGCGCGATGTCAATGCCGGCATGCCACGAGAACCCGCCGGCCCGCGCAGCGCCGCGATGATCGCCTTGCTGGTCATCCATCTCCTGCCTGGCAGGCAACGTCTGCAGCGTGAATAGTCTCTGCCCGGCCCTCGGGCCGACCGCAATCCGGTAGGTGATGGAATGGCCAATGAGGTCATCCAGCGGACCGGATTCGCCGCCACCGGCAAGCCACGCGTTCTCGATGTCGCGCTCGATGATGCCGCGGCGCTCCAGCAGCCGACCGATGCGCCCGGCGATCTGCTGGACCAGAACCTGCAGTTCGGCTCGAGTCGGCCGCGGCACATGGCGGAACACGGGCGCGGCACCAGCGACTGGCAGATACACGCCATCGAGGAAGATCATGTGGAAGTGGATGTTGAGGTTCAGCGAGGAACCAAAGCGCTGCACCAGCGTCACTGCGCCCGTGCTGCCTGTTGCTCGTGCCAGCCCGGCCTTGGAGAGCAGGAACCCGGAGACCACGCGGTACGCCGCGCCCAGGACCAAGGTCAGCGAATCCGGATCGGTGGCCAGCAGAAAGCGCAACGCGTACGGCAGCGACAGCACCCACTGCCGCAGCGGGCGCTCGGGCAGTACCTCATCGGCCAGCAGCGCAGCGGTCTCGACCATGCGCCGCGCGCCGCAGGAAGGACAGAACCCGCGCCGCTTGCAACTGAACGCCACGAGTTTCTCGGCACGGCAGTGCTCGCAGCGCACGCGCAGAAAGCCAGCCTCCAGCCGGCCGCATTTCAGGTAGGCGTCGAACTCCTGCTGCGCGTATTCCGGGAGTGGCCGACCAGCCTCGGCGCGCAACTCGCGGAACGCGGGATAGTGCTGCTCCACGAGCTGGTACAGCCGTGTCGACTCAGGCCGATGGCGGGCGCAACCGGGCGGATCGAGGAACGGCGGCGCGCGCATTCGCCGCACACGGGCGGCGACGGACATGGCGGGTTTCCCTGCTGCGGGCGGGGACGCACAAGATATGCCACGAAGACCGCCGGCGGACTACGCCAATGTGGTGACTTCGAGCCCAATGGGCAGAACTGCCCCCTGCTCTATTTCGGGGAGGTCAGCAAACCTACAGCTGCTACCGGCGCAATGATCTGGAACTTCAACTGCCTGCTGAGACGCAGCAGATCCTGATCGCCCGTCACCAACCATTTTGCCGCACCGACCGACGCCAACTCGAGAAATGCGCGATCGTACTTGTCGCGGCACGCCGGAACCACTGGGCTCTTCTTCCATGGGGCAATGACTTCACCGAACGGCAGGTAGTCCGCCAGCAACTCCTCACGATCTTCTGGCGTGAGCTTGAACCTGGGATACGCTAGAACGCGCAGGAGCTCTTCGACAGTCTGGGCGCAGAGCAATGGTGACAGAGCGCCAGATTGCCAAGCCTCGCGCAACGGTACCAGGCGACCCTGCGCAAACAAAAGCGCTGACAGGACGGTATTGGTATCAAGTACGACTCGCAGCGCCTGGGCCATCAGCGCGCCTTGCTACCTGCCTTGCGCGCCCAGGAGACGGCGTTCTCCACATCCTGTTCGGTTATCGCCAGCGCGGCCAGCTTGGCGCGTACTGCGCCGGCTCGCTGAATTCGTATCGGGGTCAGGACGATTTGGCCGTCCTCAGTGCGGACTTCGTAGTAGCGGGGATCACCCACCGCCTTGGTGACAGCCTTCGGCAGGGTGAGCTGGTTCTTGGCAGTCATCTTGGCGAGCATGGCAAATTCCTAAAGTAAGGAATCCTTACTCTAGCAGAATCTGCGCCCGCTGCAAGTCTGTGCGCCTTCTCGCGACACCTGCCCTGGCCGGCGCCTACCGTCACAGCGTCCGCACCTCCCGCTGCCGCGACCGCAAATACAGCCCGCGCGTGTCGGCGAGCCTGGGGGGGCGGTCCTTCGACTTGGCGCTGCGATTCAGTTTGTCCGTGAGCATTTTGACGCTAGCTCCAGCAATCACTGGCGCCGCTACCGTCAGTACCGTCACCTCGTTGAGACATGGTGAGAGCTTGGGAGATGCCATGAACACCGGAAACCCTGGGTTTCCCGGCATACATGGCCATTATCGAGACCGCCTCAGCAGCCTTGGCACTGATAACTGGCGGAGAGGGTGGGGTCAATACCCTTTCTCAGGCTATTGTTTCACAACAGATTTCTCGACGCGATGAATTTTCATACCATCAGAATCAGCCCAACAAGTCGCGGCAAGAAAGGCTGCGATTAAGCGCGATTTGCCTGGCACGTCGCGATGCCCAGCAATTCTCCGGCTCGCCTTCAACGGATGCGACCGTAGATTGACGCACCCTCCCTGGCGTTTGCCTGGCGGCAATGCCTGACCAAGCGTTGGCACGGGTCGTCGCGCCAGGGTCAAAAACCTGCCGCTCGCGGCGGCAGCTTGACCCGCGGAGTCCCACCTATCCTGACCGCGAAAACTGTCCAGGAAAGCGGGTCCACTTCTCCAGGGCAGGTCGTTGTGGCCGTCGAACTGGATGCCCTTAACGAGCACGTGCTTCGCGTGCTCGAGCGCGGGGTCGGTCTCGGTGTGAGGGGACGCGGCGGCGAACGGGATCGGGAGGTCCTGTTTCATGCGCCGCTTCGTAGTAGGGCCAGGTTTGGCGTGTCGGCGTTCGGCCCCTGAGAACCATAGAGCAGTCTTGCGGTACTCACCGTCAGGCAAACCAGACTTTCGGTGCAACATGGGTGCGAACACGCCACTCGCGATTCTCGCAGGCCTTGCCGTCGCCGGTTGCGGTGGCGGCGGAGGCAATGGCGGCGGAGGCGGAGGCGGCGGCGGAGGCAACCCGCCCATTCAAGCGACGCTGGCGTCCATCCAGGCTAACGTCTTCACGCCGCGCTGCACCAGTTGCCATGCGGGCGCCGCTGCGCCGCAGGGCCTGCGGCTCGAGGAAGGCATGTCGCACGCGTTGCTCGTCAACGTGCCGAGCGTCGAAGTGCCGTCGCTCGACCGCGTCGAGCCCGGCGATCCTGCCAACAGTTACCTGGTTCAGAAGATCGAGGGCACGGCGGCCGTCGGCGAGCGCATGCCGCTCGGCGGCACGCCCCTGTCGCAGGACACCATCGCTGCGATCCGGCAGTGGATCACCGACGGCGCCGCGGCGACTGCCGCGGCCATGCACGCACAGGGTGCGGCGACGCTCCGCCTGCTCTCGCCTGCGCCGGAAGTCGACCATCCGCCGGCCGATTCGCCGCCGGTCACGGAACTCCTCGTGGACTCCGACCGCGCACTCGACGCCGCACTGCTGAGCGCGGGGACGTTGACGCTGGTCGGCAGTGGCGGCGACGGCCGCTTCGACGACGGCAACGAACGGCCAGTCGCGATCCGCATCGTGCTCACACAGCTGGCGCCGACGGTCATGCGCATCGTGCCAGCGGCGCCGCTGCCTGCCGATCGCTACCGGCTGCGGGTCTCGGGCTCGCTCCCCCTGTCGCTCGCTGGCCTGGACGGCCGGACGATCGACGGCGATGCCGACGGATCGCCCGGCGGCGACTTTGTCGCCGAGTTCTCCGCAGGACCGCAACCGTGAAGTCGCCCGGCAGGACACCGCGCCTGCGCGCCGCCCTCGCTGTCGGGTTGCTGTGCTCCACCGCGGGCGCAGCGCTGGCCGAGCCGTATCTCGCGGCGGAGAAGGGCCTCGCCTGCACGTCCTGTCACGCCAACCCGACCGGCGGCGGCCTGCGCAACGCCACCGGGCACGCCTTCGCGCAGAACGAGATTGCCGCACGGCGGCTCGATATCGGCGACGTCGTGTGGTCGGGCGAGCTCAATCGCTTCTTCGCGGTCGGCGGGGACTTCCGCGGCAGCGCGAGCTACACCGACGTCTCGGGCGGTGAGGACGTGGACCTGGCCTTCGACGTCGACGAGCTGCGCGTCTATCTCGAGGCGCGCATGATCCCTGGCCGGCTCTCGCTCTACGTGGACCAGCGCCTCGCGCCGGGTGACAGCACGAACCAGGAGGCTTTCGGCATTTTCTGGTTCGACGAGGCGCGGCGCTACTACGTGAAGGCCGGCCGGATGTATCTGCCGTTCGGGCTCCGGCTCGAAGACGACACCGCGTTCATCCGGCAGGTGCCGGGCATCAGCATGCAGACGCCGGACACCGGCCTGGAATTCGGGCTCGAGTCCGGGCCCTGGAACGCCCAGCTCGCCGTCAGTAACGGCTCTGCCGGCGGCCCGGAGATCAACTCGGGCAAGCGATTCAGCCTGCGCGGGGAGTACCTGCGCTCCGCCTGGCGGCTCGGCGCCAGCGCGAACTTCAACGACGCGGGCGACACCGAGCGGCTCGCCACCGGCCTTTTCGGCGCGCTGCGCACCGGTCCGGTCACCTGGCTCGCTGAAATTGACTACGTCGAGGACACGAACCTTCCGGGCGGCGACCTCGAACGCTGGGTCGGCCTCCTCGAAGCGAACTGGAGATTGCGCCAGGGCCACAACTTGAAGGCAACCGCCGAACGGAGCGAACCGGACTCCGACGTCGACGACGACGAGCAGGACCGCTATTCCCTGCTCTACGAGTACTCGCCGGTGCAGTACCTGCAGTTGCGCGGAGGCGCGCGCGCGACCGAGGTCGCATCTGGCGCGCTGGTTCCGGACAGCCGGCTCCTGTTCCTCGAGCTGCACGCCTACTTCTGAGCACGGCTGCTATGCTGGCGACGGCGCCGCCTGTGCGTGGCGACGGATTGGCCGGTGCGAAGTTCCCAATTCATCGCGCGTGGCACGAGCGGGCTCGTCCTGTCGATTGCCTGCGCGACGGCCGCCGCCGCCGAGATTCACGGCTACGTCACGGTTGGCACCGACTACGTCTTTCGCGGCATCTCGCAGTCGAACGGGAATCCCACCTGGCAGGCCGGGCTCGACTATGCCCACGCCGGCGGATTCTTCGCGGGGCTGTTCGCCGCGGGCATCGACTATCCGGACGTCCCGGGCGTCGCGCATCCGGGCCACCTCGAGCTGGATGCCTACGCGGGATTCGGGCGCCCCGCGGGCCGCGACTTCGCATGGGACGTCCTGCTCACCCGCTACTGGTTCCCGGATTCCGAGGCGGACGACGACGCCTACGAGGAACTCGGGTTCAACCTGCACTACCGCGACGCGGCGCGGCTCGGCTTCACGGCCTCGGATGATGCGCGCGCCAACGGATCGACGAGCTGGACCGCCGAGCTCGAGCTGCGCCAACCGATCGGAGAGCACCTGCAGGTGTCCGGAACGCTGGGCCACTACGCGCTCGAAAGCGACTACTGGCGCGACTACTGGTACTGGGATGCGGGCTTCTCGGCGATCTTCGGACCGGTGACGATCGACCTACGCTGGTTCGACACCACCGCCGGTGCCGAGACCGTGGCGGGGCCGCACCTCACCGACGGCCGGCTGGTCGCGAGCGCCTCAGTGGGTTTCTAGCGTGGGCAAGGAAGCGCGCGAATCCGCGGCGCGCTCGCGGCCTGCGCCCGCGGTGCAATTGACGGCAGCGCCGACGTCCGCGAGCGCGGTGCAGGCATTCACCTGCAGCTGCGGCTCCTCACCCGGCCTCGCCGCCGGCCGCGCGGTGCGCGCGAGCAGCGGCCGGATGTCGGAAGCGCGCAGCTGCGGCGCGCGCTCGAGGAGCAGCGCCACGATCGCCGATACCTGCGCCGCCGCAATCGAGCTGCCGGAGAAGTAATCGTAGGCATCCGGCGGCGCGAGGCTCAGCACGTTGGAGCCGGGAGCCGCAAGCGCCCGCGCGTGCGCCTTCGATGCTTCGCCGCTCACGGCGATGACACCTTCCACGACCGCCGGGAACGGCGCGTCTTCGCCCGCCGCGGTGATGACTACGACACCGCCGGCGATCGCCTGCCCGAGCAGGCGCTCGAGCAGCGGATCCCGCGGGCCGCCGAGACTCAGGTTCACGACGTCCGCCCTTGCGGCAATCGCGTAATCGAGCGCGCGCGCGAGATCGAAGGTCGTGCAGCTGCCCTTGCCGGCCGCTTCGCGCTGTTCGCAGGCCCGCAGCGCGAGGACGCGAGCGTCCGGGGCGATCCCGACGATCCCCTGGCGGTTTCCGGCCCGCGAAACCATGACGCCGGCCATGGCCGTGCCGTGACGGTCGCCGGCGCCGGTGCCGCCGACGAAGTCCCGCCGTTCGGCCACTTGCCCGGCGAGCTCCGGGTGCGAGCTCGCGATCCCGGTGTCGATGACGGCGATGCGCACGCCGCGGCCGGTGGATTGCCGGTGAGCCTCGGTGACCTCGAGCGCGTCCAGCGACGGCTGCAGGTCGCGGTACGGATCGTCCCAGGTCGCGGCCCGCGACGACGCCTGCAATTCGAAGCGGTTCATGCGCTGGGCCGACTCGACGCGCGGATCGGCGTCAAGACGCCCAATCAGCTCGTCGATGCCTGCCTGCGTCGGCGCCACGAACACGAAGCACTGCACACCGAGATTCAGCATCGGCCAGTGGTCGACTTGCACGAGCCCGTGCTCCGCGGCGAGCGCCTTCATGTGGCGCGCGAGGTCGGACGGCAGCCCGGGATAACGGCGCGTCTGACGGTAGACACCACTGCGCGCGCCGCGAAGGTCGAGCCGGCCCATGTCCGAGTCGGTGGCCATGATTAGGATCTGCCGGTCCGATGTCGCCGACATCGAGCCCTCCGGGCGCGTGCCGGTCGTTCCTGAGCTGCAGCCAGACGTCAGGCTGGCGAGCGCGACGAGCACCGGCACGGTCCCGTTCACGGGCTTTCATTCCCGGGCGGGAGGGTGACGATCGCAACCCGCGGATCCGCGCGCAGCCGATCCGCGATCGCGCGCGCATCGGCGCTTGCGGGCAGCGAGAGCCTGTAGATGCCGTCCGCCTCCAGGGGCGCCGCCATCGCGAGACCGTGTTGCGCGAGGATCTCGCGGCGAGTTTCTTCCGGCACCTCCGGGGCGAACACGAGTCGCAGCTGCGGCGAATGCGCTGCGGCCGGCTCGTCGGCCGTGAACGTCGTGTAGGTTCCGGGGCCGGTGGCCGGGGACCCGGCCCACCACCAGGCGATGCCGGCGGCGAGTGCCAGCACCGCAGCCGCCTGGGCAACCGGCAACCAGCGCAGCCGTGCCGCTGCGGCACTGTCACGGTTCGCGGTAGCGTCGCTTTCAATGCGCGCCATCAGGCGTTCGAAGGCGCGGTTGGCCGCGACGTGCTCGGCACTGTCCTGGCGCATCAGGGTCTGCAAGCGGCAGAGGCGCTCGTACTCCAGACGGCAGGTAAGGCTCGAGCGCAGCGCGCGGCGCACCGCTTCCCGTTCCTCCCCTTCGAGTGTCTGGTTGACGTACCACGGCAGAAGCTCGAGCGCCTCGCGAACGGTCATGAGTGAACCTCCGGGATGACATTCTCGAGCGACCTCAGGATTCCCTGCAGTTTCTGGCGTGCGTGGAACATTCGAGTCTTTACCGTATTGACCGGGCAGCGCGCGATCTCGGCGATCTCACCGTAAGAGCAGCCCATGAAGAACGTCAGCTCGACGACGAGCCGCTGCTCGGCCGGCAGCCGGTCGAGACCGTGCCGCAGCCAGTCACGGACTTCGAGCGAGGTCCGGCCTGCCGCCGGGAGCTCGTCGGGAAGCCGCGTCGTGGCCGCCGCGCCGCGCTTCTGTCGCTCGAGCGCCTTCAACGCCTTGTGCCAGGCGATGCCGAATACCCAGGTCGAAACGCGCGAACGAAACTCGAACCGCGCGGCGTCCTGCCAGACGACGAACATCACGTCGTTGATGAGCTCGTCGACCGTGTCCGCCGAGTTGAGGAAGCGCCCGAGGAAGCGCGCGAGGCGCCGCCGGTACTGGACGTAGAACTCCGCGAACGCCCCCTGGTCACCCTTGGCAATGCGGGCGACCAGGACGGCTTCGGGGTCGGCGGCCGACGCGACTGGATCGCGTGCGCTGCCTGGCTTCTGGACCATTGGTACTCCACGCCGCCTCGCCCCGGGACTGGAGCGCGATCAGCCCGTCTCCCGTATGTCCGGACCGCGGCCTCGAAAGTTCATTCCAGCCTCGATTGAACCTGGCCGAGGCCTACCCGTACTCACCGATGGCAAGACGTGCGCTTGAAGTCAGCCGGGGATACGCCATGACGTACTCGAAATCCGCGCTCGCAGGGTCCGCCCTGCTCCTGACCGCCGGAATCCTGCTCCTTGCCGCCTGCGGCGGCAGCTACGAAGGCGGCGGCGGCGGGCCTGCCCAGGTCACTTTCGCGGTCAATCCCACAACGATCACCCTCGGCCAGAGCGCGACGCTCACCTGGAACACGAACGGCAATAATTGCACCGCCAGCGGAGACTGGACCGGCTCGAAGGCCGCCAGCGGAACCGAGCAGGTCACACCGACTGAGGCACGGTCCCATGCCTATCAACTGCAATGCAGGGGCGGCCGCTACGGCGAAAGCCCTACGATGACGGCCACGCTGGCGGTCAATCCAGTCGCCACCGCCGCGTTGTGGTTGGCAGAAGCCTGCTGCGACGGCGCGGGAACGATCACGATCGTCGGCGTGACGGATATTTCCGGGGACTCCCGGTTCCTGATGGGCAAGCGTCACTACGTCGGCAGGGCAGGCGACGAGCCTGTCGCCTACGCGACTTGCGATGACTCCCTCGCCGGTGCCAGGCTCGCCAAGGCGCCGGCGCCCACCCTGCTCCGCGTCGAGCGACTAATCGCCACGCGAGCGGCCACACTGGCAGGCAACTTCACGACTCACCTGGCGACCGGCTACACGCTGACGTTGACGGTGGATTCAGCCGGCGAGGTCATCGGCAGCGACACGCGGGGGTGCCGCGTCAACGGCCGGGTGGCGGAGCCCGGCCAGGCCGCGGCCAGCGCCGCTGCGGTGGTGCTCGACGTCAGCGCCTGTGGCACCAGCGACGGCCGGTACGCGGGCAACATGGCGCTCGTCGCCGATGCGAGCGGGCACACGTTCGGCCTGCTCGTCCTCGCGTCCAACGCCAAGTCCGCCATCGGCTGGCGTCTCGAACGGTAGCGTCCACCACGCCACCTGGAGCCGCTATTTCAGGGGAGCTCCCGCATTACGCACGCGGGGTCGGTCCCGGCCTTGACGGGCGCGGCCAAACGGATGTCCGGTTGCCAGGCCGTCGTCGACGTCGCAAGGTTCGACTGAGATTGACATGAGCGGGCGTTTCGTCCCGTTGCTGCAAGCCATACTGGTTGCAGCATTCGTTTCCGGCCCAGCGGCCGCGGAAACCACGAAAAGCACCAACACCACGGCGGGGCACGATGAGACGATTCGAAACGCCTAGACCTCAGAACACCCGAAGATTCAAGGGAATTTCGGGTATTCCGAGACAGCGCGAGCTGCCGTGGAAATGATAATTAGCGGAGAGGGTGGGATTGTGCGCGCTGCGCGCGCATCCCTCGCTACGCTCGGGACCGTCGCCGCTGCGCGGCTCCGTCCTTCGGCGCGCTGCGCGCGCCTCGTCGAACCCGGGTGGGTTCGTCCACACACCCTGCCACCACTCCCAGCGTCTCTCCCGAGGCCGTCCGGCGAGCGAATACAGATCGACTGAGCGAGCGGACGGCCTCGGGAGAGACGCTGGGAGTGGCGGAGAGGGTGGAGTCAATACCCGGCCGCAGGTCACTGTTTCACAATGGCCTATTTGGAGCTTCGAATATTCATACCATCGGAAAGGCCACGCCAGAGTCTGCCTAACAGCTTACGGCCATCATCCACAACTCCTCCAGCCGATTCGGCCTGTTTCAAGCTTCCCCAGCGCTTTCCTTGCTGTCCCGGAAGCCTCAAGTCAAATACATACGTGCCGAGTCCTGACGGATTTTCGTTCGCCAATCAAGTACCGAACGGATCGCGGTCCCACCGCCATCGAACCGCATTGTTTGATGGCTGGGTGACCATTCGCGGTGCGTTCAGATGGTCAGTATGGACGTAGTAAATGCTGGACCCACGCAGAGTCGCTACGGGAATGTCGGGCGGATAGTACGGATAAAGGGTCATCTGTTGAGCCCGAGCGCAGCGGCCGAGGGCCACTTCCGGCAAGTCCGGAAGGCCGGGTCCGCTGCATCCCGCGGAATCCGCCTGCCCCTGCGCCGGTT
>Ga0187894_10007657_pt1 | contig 10101 bp, 5 predicted proteins | sample GBC1701081metaG_FD_136650 | JGI IMG/M metagenome (GOLD analysis project Ga0187894, IMG submission 136650) | White microbial mat communities from a lava cave in the Kipuka Kanohina Cave System on the Island of Hawaii, USA - GBC170108-1 metaG ... | reverse complement strand
GTGGTGACCGCCGTCGCCGACGGCGATCTGCAGCAGAACCTCACGGTGAAGTCCAAGGGCGAAGTCGCGGCGCTCGCCGACACGATCAACAACATGACGCGCACGCTGGCGACGTTCGCGGACCAGGTGACGAGCGTGGCGCGCGAGGTGGGCGTCGAAGGCCGGCTCGGCGGGCAGGCCAACGTGCCCGGCGCGGCCGGTACGTGGAAAGACCTCACCGGCAACGTGAACCTGCTGGCAGCGAACCTGACGACGCAGGTGCGCGCCATCGCCGAAGTCGCGACCGCGGTGACCAAGGGCGACCTCACGCGCGCCATCGAAGTCGATGCGCGCGGCGAGGTGGCCGAGCTCAAGGACAACATCAACACGATGATCGGCAACCTGCGCCTCACGACCGATCGCAACACCGAGCAGGACTGGCTGAAGACCAACCTCGCCAAGTTCACCAGCATGTTGCAGGGCCAGCGCGACCTCAACTCGGTCGGCCGTCTGCTGCTCTCGGAACTCGCGCCGCTCGTCGATGCGCAGCAGGGCGTCATCTACCAGGTGACGAGCGACGACGGCGAGCAGTCGCTGCGGCTTCTCTCCGTCTACGCCGACGAGATCGACGACGGCCTGCAGCGGCCGAAGCGATTGAAGCTCGGGCAAGGCCTTGTCGGGCAGTGCGCAGCCGATGGGCGTCGGCTGCTGATCAGCGACATTCCCGACCACGTCCTGCCGATCCGCTCCGCACTCATGCAGGCGCCGCCGCGCAACGTCATCGTGCTGCCGGTGCTGTTCGAAGGCCAGGTGAAGGCGGTCATCGAACTGGCCGCGCTCGGCGGCTTCTCCAACATGCAGGCGACGTTCCTCGAGCAGCTCACCGCGTCGATCGGCATCGTGCTCAACTCCATCGAAGCGACGATGCAGACCGAAGGGTTGCTCACCCAGTCGCAGCAGCTCGCCGGCGAGTTGCAGACGCAGCAGCGCGAACTGCAGCAGACCAACGAGCAGCTGGAGCAGAAGGCCCAGCAGGTGGCCGAGCGCAACGTCGAGGTCGAACGCAAGAATCTGGAGCTTGAACAGGCCCGCCGCGCGCTCGAAGAGAAGGCCGCGGAGCTGGCGCTGACATCCAAGTACAAGTCCGAGTTCCTCGCCAACATGAGCCACGAACTCAGAACGCCGCTCAACTCCATTCTCATCCTCGGTCAGCAGCTGACCGACAACGCCGACGGCAACCTCACCGGCAAGCAGGTCGAGTTCGCCCGCACCATCCACGGCGCCGGCACCGACCTGCTGAATCTCATCACCGATATCCTCGATCTGTCGAAGATCGAATCCGGCACCGTGTCGGTCGATGCGGAAGAAATCTACTTCCAGAACGTCGCCGACCGCATCGCGCTGCCGTTCAAGCACGAGGCGGAGAACCGGGGCCTCGCGTTCGACGTCAGGATCGACCCGGCGCTCGGCCGCAGCATCGTCACCGACTCCAAGCGTCTGCAGCAGGTGCTGAAGAACCTCCTGTCCAACGCCTTCAAGTTCACCGAGAGCGGCGGCGTGCGATTCGATGTGCATGCGGCGGCCGAAGGCTGGAGCGTCGAGCATCCCGTGCTGTCGCAGGCGCCGATGGTGGTGGCGTTCACCGTCACCGACACCGGCATCGGCATCCCGCTGGAGAAGCAGCGCATCATCTTCGAAGCGTTCCAGCAGGCCGACGCCTCCACCAGCCGCCGCTACGGCGGCACCGGGCTGGGCCTCGCCATCAGCCGCGAGCTCGCCTCGCTGCTCGGCGGCGAAATCCAGCTGCGCTCGATCCCGGGCGAAGGCTCGACCTTCACGCTCTATCTCCCGATCAGCTACGCCGGTACGGCTCTGCCGCAACGACCCGCCACGGCGCTGCAGCATGCGCCGCTGCCGCAACGCACGACGATCGCCGAACGCGTGCCCGACGATCGCAACGACATCGCACCCGACGACCATGTGCTGCTGATCGTCGAGGACGATCCGCACTACGCCAGCATCGTCGCCAGTCTTGCCCGCGAAGAGGGGCTAAAGGTGCTCGTCGCGCACACTGGCGCCGAGGCGCTGGAGATGGCGCGCCAGTTCAAGCCGATGGCGGTGTCGCTCGATGTGTTCCTGCCCGACATGCTGGGCTGGACCGTGCTGTCGCGCATCAAGCAAGACCCGGCGCTCAGGCACATTCCGGTGCAGATGCTGACGCTGGACGAGGATCGCCAGCACGGGCTCGCGCGCGGCGCTTTCGACTTCATCTCCAAGCCGGTCGAGGCCGGCGAACTCTCGGGCGCCCTCGGCCGCATCGTGCAGTTCTCCAAGCCGCGCAAGCGCCGCCTGCTGGTGGTGGAGGACGACCCCGCCGAACAGATGTCGATCCGCGAACTGATCGCGCACGACGACATCGAGATCGAAACCGCCGACACCGGCGATGCGGCGCTCTCGGCGCTGCGCAACGGCGACTGGGATTGCGTGGTGCTCGACCTGAAGCTGCCGGACATGTCGGGCTTCGATGTGCTCGAGCGGCTGCGCAAGGAGGGCGAGTCGCGCGATGTGCCTGTCGTCGTGTTCACCGGCAAGGAGCTCTCCGCCGAAGAGGACGCTCGACTGCACACCATGGCGCGCTCCATCGTCGTCAAGGGCGTCGAATCGCCGGAACGGCTGCTCGACGAGACGGCGATCTTCCTGCACCGCGTCGTGGCCGACCTTCCCGTCGAGAAGCAGCGCATGCTGGAGCGGCTGCACTCCTCGGACGAAGACCTCGTCGGGCGCACCGTGCTGCTGGTCGACGACGACGCGCGGAACATCTTCGCCCTCTCCAGCCTGCTGGAGCGGCGCGGCATGCGCGTGCTCACTGCAACGACCGGTCGCGAGGCGGTCGATCTCGTGCAATCCTCGCCCGAGATTGCACTCGTGCTCATGGACATCATGATGCCGGAGATGGACGGTTACGAAACCATCGACGTCATCCGGCAGAATCCGGAGCATCGCCGCCTGCCGATCGTCGCGCTCACCGCCAAGGCCATGAAGGGCGACCGCGAGAAATGTCTTGAGGCCGGCGCCTCCGACTATCTCGCCAAGCCGGTCAACACCGAGCAGCTGTTGTCGGCGCTGCGCATGTGGCTGCACCGCTGATGACCGTTTCGCCCGCCGCCGAGAAGGCCACTATCCTGCTGGTCGACGACCAGCCGGCGAAGCTGATGAGCTATGAGCTGATCCTCGGCGACCTGGGGCAGAATCTGATCAAGGCTTCGTCGGCCAAGGCGGCGCTGGAAATTCTGCTCAAGACAGACGTCGCCGTCATCCTCATCGACGTGTGCATGCCTGAGCTCGACGGCTTCGAACTGGCCCAGATGATCCGCGAGCACCCGCGCTTCGAGGAGACGGCGATCATCTTCATCTCGGCCATTCACCTCTCCGACCTCGACAGCCTCAAGGGCTACGAGATGGGCGCGGTGGATTATGTGCCGGTGCCGGTCGTGCCGGGCGTGCTGCGCGCCAAGGTGCGCGTGTTCGTCGATCTCTACCGCAAGACCCGCGAACTCGCGCGCCTCAACGACGACCTCGAAGCGCGTGTCGCCGAGCGCACCGCCGAGCTGGAGGCGGCGACGGCGCGCCAGGAATTGCTGGCCCGTGAGGTCGATCACCGGGCCCGCAATGCGCTGGCCGTCATCCAGGCCATCGTGTCGATGACGTCGGCGACGCCGCCGCGGGATTTCGCAAAGGCCATCGAGGGTCGCATCCAGGCCATGGCGCGCGCGCACACGTTGCTGGCGCAGTCGCGCTGGCAGGGGGCCGATCTGGCGAGTCTGGTGGCCGAAGAGTTGGCGCCGTACAGCGCGGACGATCGTATCGCCGTCGACGGCTCGCCCATTCTCATTCGCCCGTCGACTGCGCAGACGCTCGCGCTGGTGCTGCACGAGCTGGCCACCAATGCCGCCAAGTACGGGGCGCTGTCGACGCCGGCCGGAAAGCTGTCGGTGTCCTGGCGGCTGGCGAACGACGATCTGACGCTGCACTGGGTGGAACGCTGCGGGCGCGCTATCGCCAAGCCGGAGCACACCGGGTTCGGCGCCAAGGTGATCCGGTCGAGCGTCGAATCGCTCGAGGGCGAGGCCGGTTTCAACTGGGGCGCCAACGGCCTGCGCTGCACCTTGCGCCTGCCGGCGCGACATTTCGAGCTGCCGGCGGTCGAGCGTCGGCCGAAGCTCGCGCTGGTGCATGAGCCCGCACGCGCGCCGGAACTGTCGCTGCGCGGTCGGCGCATCCTTATCGTCGAGGACGAACCGTTGGTGGGCCTGATGCTGCAGGCGCTTGTTTCCGACAAGGGCGGACAGACCGTCGGCCCGTTCTCCACCGTCGGCGAGGCCTATGCCGCGCTGACTCAGCCGCTCGATGCGGCGCTGCTCGAGGTCAACGTGGCGGGCGAGATGATCTATCCGCTTGCCGACGAACTCGCCCGCGCCGGCGTGCCGATGGTGTTCCTGACCGGCTATCAGGCCGACAGCATCGAAGAACGCTTCGCCCACGCCGCGGTGCTGACCAAGCCGCTCGACACGCAGTCGTTCGATGCCGCGCTCAAGTCCGCGCTTTCGGGCGCGGCGGCCGGCGCCATGGCCGGCTAGAGAAACGCCCGCAGCTCGGCGATGAATTCGTCGAACCGGTCATGATGCACCCAGTGACCGGCGCCGGGGAAGGTGACGACGCGCGCCGTGTTGAAATGTTGCGCGCGCCCGTCTTTCGCGGGGTTCGAAGCCCAGCTATCTTCGCCGTACATCAGCAGCGTCGGGCATTCGATGGCGCGCCAGAGCGTTTCGATGTCCTCCTGCGCCATCTCGAACGGCGGAAACGTGCGCATGTAGTTGTCGAATTTCCAGCTGTACGAGCCGTCCTCGTTCTGGCTGACGCCGTGGATGGTGAGGTGGCGCGCTTGTTCGTCGGAGAGGTGGTGGTTTTCCCCCTTCATCCGCGTATAGGCTTCGTCGAGCGTCGCGTAGCGGCGATGTGTGCGACCGGAGATCGCGCGTCGGCCCTCGATCCAGTCCCGCAGGCGCCCATCGATCGGTTTGCCGAGACGCTCGGCGAGCATCTTCGGCGAAGGCCCCAGGCCCTCGATCGCGACGAGCTTGCGCATGTTCTTCGGGTAGACGCCCGCATAGCGCAGCGCGATGTTGCCGCCGTAAGAGTGGGCGACGATCGTCACCGGCGCGAGCTTCAACTGGTGCACCAGTTGCGCCAGATCGTACAGATTGGGCAGCAGCCCGTAGTCGCCGTCGGCCGACCAGTCGCTGTCGCCGTGCCCGCGCAGGTCGGGTGCGATGATGTGCCAGTCGCCGCGGAGCGCTTCGGCCGTCCAGTCCCAGCTGCGCGAATGGTCGCGCCCGCCGTGCAGCAGGATCAGCGGCGGCGCGTCCGGGTTGCCCCAGTCGACGTAGCGCAGCTTGAGGCGCTGCGAGATGAAGCTGTGGGATGTGGGTCCGGCGATCATGATCCGGTTCTGCCAAGCCGGCGCGCGCGCCGCAATCCCGGGCATGGCGCTTGCAGCGACGCTCGGCGGAATTCCGGTCTGGGGCAAATTCATGATGAACGGGCGGATTGCGGACGCGGAGGGGCTCGCCATCGTCGCGACGCGCCGCGGCCGGCGCACAACCTGGCACACGTTGCGGCGCGAGGCCGCGCGTGTCGCGCCGGGCGCGGGGCTGAAACGGCACGACGCAGCGGCGCTCGACGGCGCGCATTCGCTCGAAGGGCTGGTGCATCGGTTCGGCGCCGGCGAGATCGTGTTCGACCCCACCGGCGCGTTCGAACGCGCCCGCCGCCTCGTTACCGGCGCGCGGACCGCCCGCCAGCTGCTCGGCCCCCGCCTTGTCTCGCTGCACGTGCTGGGCAACGGCCGCACGGTGTACGCCCGGGCCCGATCCGAATTCGATCTCGAACGGATCGCGCCGGCCGTGGGCGGCGCCTTCGCGCGCGCGCTGACCGCTTCCGATTTCCAGATCGCGGTAAAGGTCGGCGTCGATGCCGCGCCGTCCGGCGCCTTGCCGATCGAGTGCATCGGCGCCCGGCGCGAACGGATCGCGGCCGCCGCGCAGCGCCTGTCCGCCGCTTTCGCCATCGCGGGCGCGGCGTTCTACGGCCTCGGCCCGGAGACGGCGCGTGCAGACGAGTTCGGCGTGGCCGGCGAGCGCGCGCCGTCGAACGCCGAGGAATCCGGCCGAGTGATGCGCGCCGTGATGGCGATCTACAACCGCGCCGGCCAGCTGGTCGCGGGCGGCGACGACGAGGAGGGCGGCAAGGGTATCGCGCAGCGCGCGCTCGACGCCGTGCGCCGGCTTCGCGATGACGCGGACGCGGAGCCCGTCGCTGTCGATCGCGTGGAGTCGCGTCCCCAGGCCGACAGGGCCGCCGAAATCCTTGAAGTGTCCGTCGCCGCCGATGTCGCTGCGCTCGACGCAACGGACGCGGCGCCGATCTACGGGCCGGCGCCCACGCCCATGCCGTTTCCTCCGGCGACGCCGCCGGACCAGCCTGCTACCGGCGCCGTGTCGATGACGGCGCTGCGCGACAGCGCCGTGGAAGTCGGCGCCGCCGCCATCGTGCGCGGGGATCAGTCGGGCGCGGTCGCGCAGATCGGCGCCCAGTTCGAAACCGCGCCGGCGTGGATGCTCGGCGCCCAAGGCGCGCTCGGGACGATCGACGGCGAACTCGCCGGCGGCGTGCAACTGTCGTTGCAGCGCGAGAGCTTCGCTGCGGGCACGCCGGTCGCCGCGGGCGTCTTCGTGTCGGGCGTGCAGTCGACGGCGCCGAGCGGAGAAGATTTCACGGTCGGGCGCGTCGGGGCCGGCGTCGCAGCCACCATCCGCGCGGTGCAGCTTGTCGTGCGCGGCGGTTTCGCGACCGGCGGCGGCGATCTTGAAGCGGACGGCGGCTTCGGCCGGATCGAAGGCGTGTGGTTTCCGGCGCCCGAACTGGCGCTCGGCGCCTTCGCCGAAACCGATCCCACTACGGGTACGGGCGTCGGCGCCAGGGTGTCGGCCAGGCCGTTCACCGGCACGCTGGCCAACATGATGATCGACGCCGATGCAGCGTGGCACGAAGACGGCGAGGAGAGCTTCCGTCTTGGCCTGCGGTGGCTGCTCGGCCAGCGCGAGAGCGCGTCGCTGCGCGACCTGCGCGCGCGTCGCGGCATGACGCCCGATCTGATGGACGATCTCGCGCGCCTGCCCGACGAACTCGACCGCACCGGGCAAGGACAGAACCAGGCGCAGCCGTACTGCGGCGACGCCGGCAATCCCTGCCCCGCGTCCTGATGGTTCGCCCCATGCGCGCGCTGTTCGTCGCCGAACTCGGCGCCGGCTACGGCAACGTCGCCCCGCTGATCGGCGTGGCCGAGCGCATGGAAGCGTTTGGCGTGACGCCGGTGTTTGCGATCGCCGACGGCGTCACGCCCGCATCGTTGTTCGAGGGGCGGGCGTGGAAGCGTCTGCCGGCGCCGGTGCATCCCGCGCCGCTCAAGTCCCGCGTCGGTCCCGCCGGCTACGGCGACATGCTGGCGCTGGCCGGCTTTGCCGATGCGGACGAACTGGCGGCGCTGGCGCGCCAGTACGACGCCTTGTTCGATCTCGTGAAACCGGCGTTCATCGTCGGCTCGCACGCGCCGGCCGCGACGCTCGCCGCGCAGGGCCGGTTGCCGGTCGGTCTGGTCGGCACGGGCTTCACGCTGCCGCCCTGGCACACGGCGCTCTTCCCGGCGCTCCGGCCCGACACAGCGAGCTTCCGGCCCGAAGACATGGTGTTGACGTGCGTCAACGCGGTGCTCAGGGCCCGCGGCGCGCCGCCTCTGGAAACGCTGCCGGCGTTGCTCAATGTCGCCGCGCGCGCCGTGCTGTCGATCGGCGCGCTCGATCCGTACGCCGCCGTGCGCATCGACTCTTACGCGACGCTGCAGCCCGCGCCAGATGCGGCGGCCCCGGATGTGGACGGCGTGTTCGCGTTTCTCGACATGCGCGGCAAGGAAGCGGTGAACGCCGTCGATGTGCTCGGCCGTCTCGCCGGCGCCGTGCCTGTCGCCGCGCACCTGCGCGGCCCCGGCGCCAGGACATCGGCGGGGTACCTCGCGCGCCGCGGCGCGGAGGTGCACGCGCGTCCCGCCGACATGAACGTTGCGTTGCAGCGCGCCAAGGTCGTCGTCACGCAGGGCGGCCACGGCATGGCGCTGACGGCGCTACGGCGCGCGCGCACCAATCTTGTGCTGCCACTGCACTTTGAGTCGATGCTGAACGGCCTCGCCGCCGAACGTCTCGGCGCCGGCAAGGTCGCCTGGGGCGGCGACGTGCCGACGATCGAAGCGCACCTTACGGCGCTGCTCGCCGCGCCCGTCGCGCCGGCGCTGGCGGTGGCGCGCAAACTGGAGCAGCCGGCGCCGTTCGATGCAGAAGCATTTCTCGTCGCGCTGACGGCGGCGAAAACTCAGCGGCGCGGCAAGCCGTCCGCCGCCAGACCGAGCCGCGGCCAGCGCAGCCACGGCTCTGTCGGCACAGGCGCGGCGCGGTCTTCGTACTCGTCGCAGCCGTCCATGAAGCCGGCCGCGTAACTCGACGCGACGCGCCACACGAACCAGCGCAGCGCCAGCCGGTCGAACGGCCCCGCGCCCTCCGCCAGCGTCGCCGTCTTCGCCGAACGCGCCCAGGTCGCGACGGTCCGCCGCGCATCCTCGTCTTCGAGATAGTTGCGCAGATCGGGATGCAGCCAGTCGCGCCGCGCAAACGCATAGCGGGCCGAACCTTTGCCGTAGGTGTAGTAGCGCTTGAGGTAGGACTTCAGCGTGTCGGACGTGGTGTGGCCGGTCCACCAGCCTTCGTCGGCTTCGACGATGGCGCCGGCCTTGATCGTGCGCTGCGTGAGATCGAGGTCTTCGCCGGACGGGCGGAAGCTTTCGTCGAAGCCGCCAACCTTTTCGTAGATGCAGCGGCGCACGGAGAACGCCGCGGTCACCGCGCAGATGAGGCGTCCGACTTCGTCGTGCGTCGCGCCTGGAAGCACGCGCGAGGCTTCGATGAGCCGGTCGGACAGGCGCTTGCGGTTCGGCTCGTACGGCCGCGTGTAGCCGGCGACGCCGTCAAGCCAGGGGTCGCTGGCGTAGCGCGCATCGAGCCGGTCGAGCCAGCCGAGGGGCGGGCGGCAGTCGTCGTCGGTGAAGACGAGGTAGTCGCCGGTGGCGAGCGCCGCCCCGATGTTGCGCGCCGCGCCTGGGCCGCCGTTGCGCGGCGCCGGCACGTAGCGCATCCACGTCAGATGGGGGCGCACGATGGCGGCATAGGCGTCGTCGTGCGTGCCGTCGTTCACCACGATGAGCGAGCGCGTCGCGTGGCCTTCGATCTGCGGCCTGAGGCAGCGCAGCAGACCGGCGAGATCTTCCGGACGCCGGTATGTGGGCACGACGACAGTGAGGCTTGGCATACCCTGCAGGGGTGCAATTCGCAGGCCGGGCGAGCGGCCGTTCAGGCGCCTAGCACCTTCGCGGCAACCGCGCGATCAACGTTAGCGCCGCTTAACAACACCGCCGTCTTCCCGCGTCCGCGCTCCTTCAGCGCCGCAGCTAGCGCCGCCGCGCCGGCGCCTTCGGCGAGGTTGTGGGTGTCTTCGTGGAGGATGCGCATGGCGTCGGCGATCTCGGCGTCGCTGACGCGCACGATGCGCTCGGCGCCGGCGGCGATGACGGCGAGCGCATCGGGATCGGGCACGCGCACGGCGAGGCCGTCGGCGAAGGTGTCGGCAGTCGACGTTTCAACGGGTTTGCCGGCGGCGACTGAGAGCGCGTAGCAATCGGCGCGGTCGCTCACCACGCCGACGATGCGCGCCGGCAGGGCGAAGAGATCGCGCACCTGGATCGCCGCGCAGATGCTCGAACCGAGGCCGATGGGCACGTACACCGTCTCCACATCCGGATGCGCGCCGAACAGCTCCACGGCGTAGGTGGCGACGCCCGCGACGAGGTCGGGATGGAACGACGGCGCGAACATGAGCCCTTCGCGCTGCGCCAGCGCCGCCGCGTGTTCGCGGGCTTCGTCGAAATCGCGGCCGTGTGCGACGAGATCGGCCCCGAACGCG
>Ga0187894_10007656_pt1 | contig 10101 bp, 9 predicted proteins | sample GBC1701081metaG_FD_136650 | JGI IMG/M metagenome (GOLD analysis project Ga0187894, IMG submission 136650) | White microbial mat communities from a lava cave in the Kipuka Kanohina Cave System on the Island of Hawaii, USA - GBC170108-1 metaG ... | reverse complement strand
GGCTCTGCACCCTTCCGAATCGCTGGCTCCGGAGAGGGCCGCCGACGGCCCTCTCCGATTCTCTACCGGGAAGTGTGAGCGCCGAGCGGCGTTCGAAGTGCTGGCGCCAGCCGTCCCGGCGGCGGCGCGCCGCGTCCGGGGCGCGGGGACCGACGGGTCCTCGCTCCCTCGGCTCGGCAGGTCGCCTCGCGACTCCTCGAGGATCGCCGCGTCAGCCCGGCTCGCACTCCGTCGCGAATCGGCGGCGCGTGGCGATCTCGATCGTCCCCGCTCACCTCGCCATTCGTGGCCCGCGACGTCCTGTCGCTCGCGAGCGTCGCAGCGTAAGATCTCGTGACGCCCATGGCCAGGACCGCACTCGACCGGCGAGACCGCACGGCATCGCCGGCTCGCCTCCGCGCATTGCCGATGATCGTCGTCGGGGCACTCGGCGTCGGACTGCTCGTGCCGCCCGTCTTCACCGGCCTCTCGCTGTCGGGGCAGCGGGCGCTCCTCGCGACGCTCATCACGATCGTGCTCTGGACCACGCGCTGGCTCGCCCCGGGCGCCACCGCGCTCCTCGGCATCACGCTGCTCGCGCTCACCGGAGCCGCGCGCGGCGTCCGCGAGGCGCTCCAGGGCTTCGCCAATCCCGTGCCGTATTTCCTGGTCGGCGTGCTCGCGCTCGGCGTGGCCGTGGCCAAGAGCGGCCTCGCCGAGCGCATCGCGCGGCACATCCTCGATCGCGCCGGTGGCCGGGCGCTCGCGGTGTACGTGCAGCTGGTGCTGGCCATGCCCGTGTTGACGTTTCTCCTGCCGTCGGCGACCACCCGATCCGGCATCCTCGTGCACATCTACGAGGAGGTGTTCGGGCAGGCGCGCGTCCCTCCAGGCTCCGGCGTGGTCAAGGCGGTGATGCTCGCGCTGTCCTCGATCAACCGGCTCGCCTCGACGGCGCTCCTGACGGGCGGCATCACGCCGGTCATGAGCGCGGCCATCATCGGCGGCATGTCGTGGACCGGCTGGTTCGCGCTGCTCGCCGTGCCGTACTACGCGATTCTCGCGCTGGGCGCCCTCGTGACGTGGGTGCTGTATCGGCGCGGGTTCGCGGCGGCGCTGGCGCGGACCGAGGTTGCCGAGGCGCGGCCGCTCTCGAGCGCGGAGTGGCGGACGCTCGCCGTCGTGGCCGGGACGGGCGCGCTCTGGCTCACCGACGCCTGGCATCACCTCGACCCCGCGCTGCCGGCGCTGCTCGGGCTCGTCGCGCTCCTCGCGCCCGGCCTCGGCACCCTCACGTGGGGCGACCTCGACCGCGGCGTCGGGTGGGACAATTTCTTCGTGATCGGCGCCTCGATCTCCCTGGCCCATGCGCTGGGGGAGAGCGGCGCCGCGGCGTGGCTGGCGCGCGGACTGGTGGGCGCCCTGCCCGGCCTCGGCGGGCATCCGCTCGCGTCGATGGTGCTGCTGATGCTCGGAGCCACGGCGCTGCGGGCCGCCATCCCCAACATCTCGGGCTTCCTCGCGCTCGCGTTGCCGATCGCGATGTCCGTGGGGCGCGAGGCCGGTCTGAACCCGCTCGTGTGCGCGCTCGTGGTGATGATCACCGGCGACGCCGTGCTGTACTATCCCGTGCAGAGCGCCTCCGCCCTCGTCATCCACCAGCGCGGTCACGTCTCGGCCAGCGAAATCTTGACGTTCGGTCTCTGGATGACCGCGGTGGCCTACGTGGCCATCCTGCTCGTGGCGCTGCCGTACTGGAGCCTCGTCGGCGAAGGATTGACGACGGTGAGACCGTGACGAGCGCGCGACGGGGTCCGTGTCCGTGAGTCGACCGCAGACCGAGGAGGGAGCCACGTGAGCGCGATCCGCATCACCGTGGGACAGCTGACGTTCACTGCGCGCCTCGAGGAGGCTGCGGCGCCGCTCACCTGCGCGGCCTTCCGCCGTCTCCTCCCATATCGGGAGCGGATCATCCAGACCCGCTGGAGCGGGGAGGCCGCCTGGATCCCGCTCGGCGCCCTCGACCTGGGCCTGGGTCACGAGAACCACACGAGCTATCCCGCGCCCGGGGAGCTGTTGCTCTATCCGGGGGGCTTCAGCGAGACCGAGATCCTCTTCCCGTACGGCCCGACGCACTTCGCGAGCAAGATGGGACAGCTCGCCGGCAATCACTTCCTCACGATCACCGACGGGCGCGAGTCCTTCAAGGAACTGGGCCGCCTGGTGCTCTGGGAAGGCGCTCAGCCGATCGCCTTCGAGGCGATGGCATGAGCGCGACGATCCGATTCGACCACTCGCCGTTCATGCGCTTCCTCGGACTCGAGGTGCTGCGGGTGGAGCGGGGCCTCATCGAGATCCGCCTGCCGTTTCGCGAGGAGTTCATCCGCGGCGACGGCTCGGACTGGCTGCACGGCGGCGTGGTCAGCGCGCTCGCCGACATCGCCGGCGACTACGCCGTGGTCACGGAGACCGGAGTCGGCGTGCCGACCATCGACATGCGCGTGGACTACCTGCGGCCGGCGCGCAAGGGCGACCTGGTCGCCGTGGGACGCACCCTTCGAGTCGGCCGCACCGTGAGCGTCGCCGACGTGGAGATCCGGGATACGACCGGAACGGTCGTCGCGGTCGGCAGAGCCGTGTACGCGTCCCCGAGACAGGAGGGACGCGGACAGAAGGAGCCGCCAGCCGGAGCCAGCCTCTGAGCGCGAGCCGGGAACGAGCAGTCGATCTTGCCCGCGTTCGAGCGCCGGCTTCGCCGGCGCAACCGTTGGTTCCCCGGGGGAGGGCCTGGGAGGGGGCCGTCGAGGCCCCCTCCCACTAAAGCAGCGTGCCGCGCAGGATCAGCAGCGCCACGCTGAAGTAGATGACAAGGCCGGTGACGTCGACCAGCGTCGCCACGAACGGCGCGGACGAGGCCGCGGGGTCGAAGCCGAGGCGCCGCAGCACGAACGGCAACATCGATCCGGCCAGCGTGCCCCAGAGGACGACGCCGACCAGGGCGAATCCCACGGTGCAGGCGACCAGTCCCCAGTGCGGTCCGTAGAGGTCCGTGAACGCCGACCACGCCGCGATCCGGACGAACCCGATCGCGCCCAGGATCACCCCAAGGGTCAGCCCCGCGAGAATCTCGCGCCGCATGACTTGCCACCACATGGCGAGGCCGACCTCGCCGAGCGCGAGGGCGCGGATCACCAGCGTGGCGGCCTGCGAGCCGGAGTTGCCGCCGCTCGAGATGATCAGCGGCACGAACAGCGCGAGCACGACGGCGCGCTCGATCTCGCGCTCGAAGAAGCCCATGGCGGTCGCGGTGAGCATCTCGCCCAGGAACAGGATGACGAGCCAGCTCGCGCGCCGCCGGACCATGGACAGGAAGCGCATCGCGAGATACGGCTCCTCGAGCGCCTCCATGCCACCGAACCGCTGCAGCGTGCGCGTCGCCGCCGACTCCGCGACGTCGAGCACGTCGTCGACCGTGACGATGCCGATCAGCATGCCCTGGGAATCGGTCACGGGCAGCGCCACCCGGTCCTCGTGCTGGAACACCGGCACGGCCGACTCCTGCGGGTCACCGGCCTTGAGGGCGACGACGCGATGGTCCACCACGTCCGCCACACGCCCATCGGCCGGCGACAACAGGATCTTGCGGATCGGGACCTCGCCGATCAGCCGGCCCCGGTCGTGGATCACGTAGACGATCGACAGCGTCTCGCTGTCGTGCCCGTAGCGGCGGATGTGCTCGAGCGCCTGCTCGATCGTCCACTCCGGCCGCACCCGCACGTAGTCCGGCGTCATGAGCCGGCCGATGGTGCCCTCGGGATACCCGAGGAGCGAGACGGCCATCGCCCGCTCCTGCGGCGTGAGCAAGTTCAGCAGCTGCCGCGTGGCCGCCGCGGGCAATTCGTCGAGCAGCGCGGTGCGGTCGTCGGGCGCCATCTCGTTCAGGATCTTCGCGGCCTCCTCGGTGGCCATGGCCTTGAGCAGGCGCTCCTGGGCCTCGATCGGCAGGTACTCGAACACGTCGGCGGCGAGGTCGCGCGGAAGCAACCGAAAGGCCACGACCTGCTGCTCGACGGGAAGCCCCTCCATCAGCTCGGCCGTGGTCGGCGGTGACCAATGCTTGAGCATCTCGTGAAGGGCCGGGAAATCGCGGGCCCGGATGACCCGATCGAGATCCGACGCTGGTCCGACGAGGACTCCCGCGCTCTGTTCGCTCTCTTCGAGCTCGCTCATGGCTCGTCCACTCGCGGTGACACCTTATCATTCCGACCCAGGCTGCGCCCCGCCGACGCGCCGGACCCGACGAAGATCAGCGACGGAGGGCTCCGAGGCGTCGTCGGTGTTTCGCAAAGGAACCCCAGTTGTTCAGCAACGAAACGGCCCGGGCTCGAAACGGGCGCAACAATCCCGGATGGGCACGATCGGCATCTGGCATCGAAGTTGAACTTCGTACGGGACATGACGACATACACCGCATGCGACCGCCAGGTACCGCCGTTCAAGAAGGATTCGCCGCGTCGCATCGATCGCGTGATCGACTACTTCGGCGAGCGACAGGCCTCCGCGGCCGGGCACGATGCCCGAGCCGAACAGTTCGTGGGAGTGTGGCGACCGATTGCCGCGACGTCGGTGGCGCTGGTCATCTTGCTCGCATTCGCGCTCGCCGGCCTGGAGGTCGCGGCATCGCGAGTCCCGCCGATGAGCGCCCCGCTCGGCAACGACGTCGCGGTGGCCCCCTAGCCGACACGCTGACCGCTTGGCCGCCTCGGCGCCGAGCCACCGGAGCCGACTCGGAACGAGGCGGGGCTACGCCCCGGCCGACGCCGGGTCAGGCGCGCCGCTGGACCGGCGGGCCGTCAGGAGGCGACGGCGAGCGAGATGCCGAGCGACTCGAGATTCGGCGCCACGCGCTCCGTGAGCAGGCCGATCCGCTGGAGATTCCGCACGAGCGACGTGTGCAGATCGCGGCGGAAGAACTTGCGGAAGGCCGTCTCGTCGCCGCCGGCGGCGCGTTCGCGCCGAAGCCGTTTGACCTCGTCGATGTCCGCGCGGCTGAACCCCATCTCCTCGTAGGCGGGCATCGGGAAGATGCCGGTGAGCGTGCGGATCAGCGCCCACACGGCGAAGTCCTCCATCTCGCGGCGCTCCGCCTCGGACGCCTCGGCCACGACCGCCGGCAGCGAGAGCATGCCGAATCCCATGTGGCGGGCCTCGTCCTGCAGGATGCGACGGCACACCTCGCGGAGGATCTCGTCCTTCGAGGTCTCGGCAAGCATCCGGAACAGGGACACCGCGAACGTCTCGGCCACGAGCTGGAGCCCGATCGTCTTCAGATGCCACGACGACGTGCCGAGCAGCGTGTCGAAGATCTCTTTCACGTTGCCGGCCATCGGATACGTCCGGCCCTCCAGGCGCAGGCCGATGTAGCGATGGAGCACCTCGTTGTGGCGCGCCTCGTCCACGACCTGCGTGGCCTGGAAGAGCTTGCCGTCCTGGCCTTGCACGTTCTCGACCATCTGACTGCAGACGAGCATCGCGCCGTGCTCGCCGTGGACCAGCGTCGACAGCCGCCACTGGCTGACCCGCCGGTTCAGCTCGACGCGCTGATCGGGTGACAAGCGCTCCCAGAACCGCGTGCCGTTGATGTCGACCAGATCGTCGGCGATCAGACCGCCGTCACCCTCGAGCGGGCGGGTCCAGTCGATGTCCGTCGCGGCATTCCACTGATCGCGCTTGGCCTGCTCGTAGAGCCGGCGCATCTCCGGCTGCTCGGCGTCGTAGACGTGGCGGAAGTACGCGGTGTTCTGGATGTCGATGACGTGGCCCGTGTCCATGGACGCCTCCATTGGTGTCAAACGCTCGGCCGGTGCTCGATGTCCTCGCCCTTCCGAACGCTGCCGACCGTCCTCCATGATGCCGAACCCGACCTCGCCTCCGCAACGCCTTACTGGAACCGCGGGATCACCTTCTCGGCGAACAGCTCGAGCGTCTTCTTGCAGCGGTCTCGCTCGAGGATGCCCTGGCCGAAGAGCAGGTACACCTCGTTGAACGGCACGTGGCGCGCGGCGTGCTCGATCATGCGCGTGACGGTGTCCGCGTCGCCGATCAACAGCGGCGGGCGGCCCTGCCCGAAGGGCGTCGACCACGAGTCCCACATCCAGAGACAGTCCTCGGCCCACGCCTCCGCTTCGCTCCTGGTGTCGGCGAGCACGAGATAGCCGCCCCAGGCCGCCTCCTCGCCCGGCGGCACGTCGCGCCCGTGCTGCTCGGCCACCTCTCGATAGCGGCGCCAGAGCAGCTGGCAGAAGTCCATCTCCTCGGCCATGACGATGGGCTTGCCGCCCTCCTTCGCCCAGTAGAGCGAGGTCTGGAGGCTGTGCGTGAAGCCGGAGTACACGGGGATCGGGTTCTGCAAGGGGCGCGGCGCGATGCCGACTTCTCGAATCGCGCCGTCGGCCTCCACGCCGCGGCCATACCGCTCGTAGACGGGATGCGAGTGCGGTTGCCGTTGACCCTCGGGCGGGAACGACCAGTACTTGCCCCTGAACGAGAACGTGTCCCGGGTCCACGCCGTCTTGATGATCGCCACGCACTCCTCGAACAGCTCCCGGTTCGACGCGTCCTCGTCCGTCTTGCGATTCCACGGGCCCGTCGCCTTGGCGCCGCGGACGGCCGCGTAGTTCTCGAACCAGCGCGCCTGGTATCCGCGGACGAACGCGACGTTCAAGCGGCCGCCCAGGAGATGGTCGAGCGTCGCGGCGTGCTCGGCCACCCGCAGCGGATTGTGCGTGGGCAGCACGTAGCCGAACTGATTGATCCTGAGGCGAGGGCCGTGCTGGCCGAGGAACATCGCCATCAGCCCGGGATCCTGGCCCAGCTCGAACCCTTCGATCTGGAGGTGGTGCTCGGGGATGCCGATGCCAGACCAGCCCGTCTGATCGCAGGTGCGCGCGTAGTCGGCGATCTCGTCGAGCATCCGCTGGTACAGCACGGGATCCTTGCCGGCCATGCCGCGCTCGAGCTCGTGGCGCCGGCCGATGGTGACGTACATGAACGCGTGAAAATTCATGAGCGCGAACCCCGCGATGTCACCGTGCTCGGTGCGACAATCCTTCTGCGATCGTCTTGAGCTCGTTGCCGAGCGCCTCTACTCCGATCTGTTCCAGTTGTTCGCTCACTCCTACCACCACCACGACGTGGCTCACCGCTCCTGCACCGTCCCGAACCGGCGCCGCGATCACCGTGAGCCCCCGAATGTAGTTTCCCTCGTCCACCGCGTAGCCATTGGAGCGCGTCGCCTCGACTTCGGCTCGCCACGCGTTCCATGCGGGCGGGCGGTCCCAGCGCAGCGTTCGGAAGGCCCGCTCGAGCGCGCTCCACGCGTGGCCTCCGAAGGCGGCGATGCATCGCCCCGTCGCGCTCGTCAGGGCCGGGAATCGGCTGCCGATGTCGACGTGGACGCGGACGGCGTGGTCCGAGCGCGAGATCGTCACGACGACGACGTGCGCGAGCCCGATCACCTGCACGCCGATGGCGGCGACGCCGTGCCGGCGCGAGAGGCGATCGAGCTCGGGCTGCGCAGCTTCGGCGAATCCATTTCGCGAGAGCGCGCTCCGGGCGATGGCGATCAGGCCGGCGTCCAGGCGATAGCGCTTCGTCACGGGGTCGAACGCCACCAGCTCCTCGGACACCAGCACGCGCAGGATGTGGAGCACCGTGCTCGGGATCAGCTCGAGCGCGCGCGCGATCGCGTTCACGCCGAGCGGGTCCTCGCTGCGCCCGAGCAGGCGGAGGATCGCCACGGCACGCGTCACCGCCGGAACCGGGCGCGCTGGCCGCGGCCCGCGCGCGCGCGTCCCGGTGCTGGTCTCCGCCACCGACGCCGGAGTCATCGTGTTGTCTCTATACAATGAGCGAGACGTATTGACAATCCCTGTTTTTCGATGCTCCCATGGCGGAGCGCGCGGGGTACGCTCCGGGACGCGCCCGAACACGACGACCATGGCGAGCCTCACCGACTACACGACCTACGCCGACGCCCACCGCCACTTCTCGCCGGCGGGCCTGTGGGCGCTGTTCGACGGCGACCGCGAGTCGCTGAACATCGCGCACGAGTGCGTGGATCGCCATGCGGCCACCGGACGCGTCGCAATCCGCGTGGCCCACGCCGACGGGCGCGACGAGGCGCTCGGGTTCCGCGACCTGTCCGAGTGGTCCTCGCGCTTCGCACACTGGCTGGCCGACCGTGGCGTCGGCCCCGGCGATCGCGTCGCGATCATGCTCGAGCCGTCGCTCGCGTTTTACGGGGCGATCTTCGGGGCCATCAAGCGAGGCGCCACTGCGGTGCCGCTGTTCACGCTCTTCGGGCCGGACGGCGTCAGGCTGCGCGTCCGCGACTGCCAGCCCCGGCTGCTCTTGACCAGCGCGGAGAAGGTCGAGACGGCCGCGGGCATCGACGGCCTCGACGTGGTCGTCGTCGACAGCGCGTTGCTGCAAGCCGTCGGGACGCAGCCGGTGCGGTACGACGTGGTGAGTCGAGCCGACGACCTCGCGGTCTTCCAGTACACGTCGGGGACGACCCGCGAGTTGCCGGCGGCGGTCCGCCACACACACCGCGCCATTGTCGTGCTGATGGTCGCCGCCCTCTACGCCACGGGCATCCGGCCCGGCGACCGCTTCTTCTGTCCGTCGTCGCCGGCGTGGGGCCACGGCCTCTGGCACGGCACGTTGGCGCCGCTCGCCCTCGGCGTGACGACGGGCACGATGGCGGAAAAGTTCGATCCGGTGAGGATGCTCCGGGCGCTCGAGGACTACGGCATCACCAACCTGTCCGCCGCCGCGACGCACTTTCGGATGATGAAGACCTCCGGCCAGGCCGCGAAATACCGGCACACGATCGCCAAGCTCTCGTTCACGGGCGAGCCGATGGACAGCGACACTCGGGCGTTCGTCGACGAGACGTGGCGCGCGCCGGTGTGCAGCATGTACGGGACGACCGAGGTCGGCGTCATCCTCGCCGACTACCCGGGTGCGGCCGACTACGTCGTGAAGCCCGGTGCGCTCGGCAAGCCGATCCCGGGCGTGCGTGTCGAGGTGCACGACGCCGACGGGCGCCCGTGTCCCCCGAATCGGATCGGCGAGATCAAGGTGTGGCGGCGCAACGAGTGGTTCGCCACCAAGGATCGCGGCTTCGTGGACGAGGACGGATATTTCCATCATGCCGGCCGCGCGGACGACGTCATCATCTCCGCGGGGTGGACGATGAGCGCCGTCGAGATCGAGGACGTGCTGCTGAAGCACCCCGACGTGCGCGAGGTCGGGGTGATCGGCGTCGCCGATTCGCTCAGAGGCCAGGTCGCGAAGGCATTCGTCGTGAGCCCGCGTCCGGGCGACGACGTCTTCGCGCGCGAGCTGCAGGAGTTCACGCGGACGCGGCTCGCCCGGCACGAGTACCCGCGCCATGTCACCTTCGTGTCGGCGCTGCCGCGGACGCCGGCGGGCAAGGTCAACCGCAATGCGCTCCGCGCCGCCGAGGCCGGCGCGACACCTGCGGACGTGGAGACGGCGCATGCCGAGTAGCAAGGCCGCCCTGTTTCCGAAGATCACCGAGCAGGGCCTCGAGGATTTGCGCCGGCGCATCGGCGTCAAGATCACCGACACGCTCGAGCCCTGGTGCTACGAGGCGACGCGCGACGCCATTCGCCACTACGCCCACGGCATCGGCGACGACAACCCGCTCTGGTGCGATCCCGCGTACGCGGCCACCACGCGCTGGGGCGGTCTCATCGCGCCGCCCGGCTTCCTCTTCGCGACGAGCCGCATCGTCTCGGGCTACGTCGGCGGGCTCGCCGGCGTGCATGCGATGTGGGCGGGCGCAGACTGGACGTGGCATCAACCGGTGCGGCGCAACGACGTGATCTCGACGGAATCCTGGCTCAAGGATCTGGTGGAGCACGAGACGGCATTCGCCGGCCGGGCGATCCAGCAGATCTATCACGTCGACTTCCACAACCAGGCGGGCGACCTGGTCGCCGCCGCGGACAGCTGGTGCTTTCGCACCGACCGCGACCAGGCGCGCGAGACGGGCTCGAAGTACACGGCGCTCAAGACCCGGCCGCCGCGGCG
>Ga0187894_10007655_pt1 | contig 10101 bp, 10 predicted proteins | sample GBC1701081metaG_FD_136650 | JGI IMG/M metagenome (GOLD analysis project Ga0187894, IMG submission 136650) | White microbial mat communities from a lava cave in the Kipuka Kanohina Cave System on the Island of Hawaii, USA - GBC170108-1 metaG ... | reverse complement strand
TGTCATGAGGGGCTCCTGTCCGGCCGGACGAATATCTGCATGGCGGGCGTAAAAAATCAATGAATTCTATCGTGTGCATCTATAATATAAAGTACCATGTTAACCTGATCCGGTTCATATCGGATTGGATCGGCAGGGCAAAATCCATTTGGATGAGGAGCGCCTGCTTGTTTTGGGGTAAAGCTTCCGGATGCGGGCGGCTCGCGTTGAGGTTGCGGCCGCCATCCCTTGGTGCGTGCCTTCTGGAAGGCAGCTTGGTGATGGACCCTCGGTCCAGCCGGCCCCCGGGGTATTTTGGGGGAGTGAGGCGTGATGTCGATCGATAACAGCTTCGGCGCATTGCGCAGCCGGCTTCCCGCGCAGGGGAGCTTCCGAAGCTGGGGACGCAGCCTGTGCGTCGCCTTTGCGGTGGTCTGTGGTGTTACCGGGCTGGCCGCCGGGTTTGGCCGCATGCCGATGGTCCCGGCCGAGTCGGCCGGTGCCTATGCCGCCGTCCTGTTGTCGCTGACCATCGCCTGCCTGCTGGCGATGTTGTGGTGGAGCGACCGGGTGGGGCGCCGCATGACCGAGCGCCTGGTCGAGATCGAGAAGGCACGCCGGTGGTCCGACCGCCGCTTGTCGGAGATCATCGAGGCCTCGTCCGAGGGCATCGTCGTCTACGACGCCAATGACCGCCTGGTGCTGTGCAACGCCCAGTTCCGCGACACGCTGACGCTGAACGGCGGCGCGCTGCGCTACGGCGCCTTCTACGAGGACAATCTGCGCCAGAGCGTGCGGCTGGGGGTCTACACCGGCATCGACGACCCGGAGAGATGGATCGCCGCGCGCAAGACGGCCCTGCGCACGCCCAGCCCGCCGGAGACCGTCCGCATGGCGACGGGCACCTGGCAACGCATGACCAACCGGGTGCTCTCCGATGGCAGCGTCGTGGGCATGCGCACCGACGTGACCGACCTCAAGCGCCGCGAGCTGGAGCTGGCCAACCGCGAGGCGCGGCTCAGCCGGCTGTTCGGCTCGCTGGCCGACGTCGTGCTGGAGCTGTCGGCCAGCGGCGTCATCACCCATGCCAGCCCGGCGGCGCGGCAGGTGCTCGGCTTCGAGCCCGACGACCTCGAGGGCATGCGGCTGGACGACCTGTTCCCGTCCGAGAACCGCGAGCGCCTCAACGACATGCGCCGCCGACTGCATGAGGGAGCGGCCCAGTCGGACGCCGTCATCCTCCACAACAAGCCGTCCGGCGAGACGATCCATGTCGAGGTCCGGCTCTGGCTCGCCGACCGGTCGACCGGCGAGCAGGTGATCACGGGAACGATCCGCGACGTCCACGACCGCGAAAAGGCGGCGGCGCTGGCGTCCCGCGAAGGCGCGCTGCTGAGCTCGATCGCCAATGCCTCGGGCGCGTACATGATCGTGCTGGATCATGCCGGGAACCTGGTGCGCGCCAACGACGCCTTCGACGAGCTGGTCGGCGACGACGGCATGGAAGGCCGGCTGTTGTCCGCCAATCCGAGGACCAGGCCGCTGGCGGCGGTCGTCGAGCCGGCGATCCGCGACGGCGGCACCGAGGATTTCCCGTTCGAGTTCGACGTCGTGCTGACCGACCGGCGCGACGGCAAGCACACCATCCGCTTCGCAGCCAGCGCCGTGCCCGAGACCGACGGCAGCCTGCGCTATGCGGTGCTGATCGGCATCGACGATACGGCGCGGCGCAATGCCGAGACGGCGCTGTTCGAGGCCTCGAAGCTCTCCAAGCTGGGCGAGATGGCGGCGGCCATGGCGCACGAGCTGAACCAGCCGCTGGCGGTGATCCGCATGGCGGCGGAGAACGCCATCGAGGAGCTGGAGCTGGAGCCGATCGCGGAAGAGACCATGTCCGAGTTCCTGCGCTCGAAGCTCAAGCGCATCGCCGACCAGACCGACCGCGCCTCGAAGGTGATCAGCCAGCTGCGCGCGCACGCCCGCAAGGGCGACGACCATCCCTCGCCATTCGACGTGCCGGAGGCGGTCCAGAGCGCGCTCGACCTGGTCAGCGAGCAGCTCAAGCTCGACGGCGTGCAGATTGCGGTCAGCAGCGAGGAATGCCCGCCGACCATCGGGCATCGGTCGCGCTTCGAGCAGGTCGTGATCAATCTCATGACCAACGCGCGCGACGCGATCAAGATGGTGCCGGCCGCCGAGCGCGAAAAGCAGCCCGGCAAGATCGAGCTGCGCATCGGCCCCAGCGCTGACCGCAAGCGCCTGCACCTGACGGTGCACGACAACGGGCCGGGCATCCCGCAGCATGCGCTGGAGCGGCTGTTCGAGCCGTTCTTCACCACCAAGCCCAAGGGCCAGGGCACCGGCCTGGGCCTGTCGATCTGCCACGGCATCGTGGCCGAGATGGCGGGCAGCCTGTCGGCGCGCAACCATGCCGAGGGCGGCGCCGTGTTCGAGATCGACCTGCCGGCGGCGTCCGGCCGCTCGATCGCCGCCGAACGCGAGATCGCGGCGTAGCCAGAGGACAGTAGACAGAAGACAGAGAACAGAAAGAGCAAATTCGCTGTCATTCTGTCATCTGTCCTCCGTCTTCTGTCCTCCGATTCTCCAGCACTGGATCAGGCCGACGTTGCGGCCGTCGACGGGGGCGGCCGGCGCGAAGCCGCGGCGGCTGTCGGCCGACAGCGCCTGGTAGAAGCCGTTGCTGGCCAGCACCTCGCCGGCGCCGGCCGCCGCCATCAGGCGCGCCGTCATGTTCAGGGGATCGCCGATGAAGCCGTGATGGGACGCCGAGTATGCCCGCAGCGGCATCAGGCTGACGTCGCCCAGGGCGACGCCGACATGCACGCCGCGCGACATCTGGATGCGGTCGATGCGGCTCTGCCAGTGCTCGGACACCGAGTCGCCGATGTCGATCAGGCGGCGCACGCAGCGCAAGGCGTCGTCGGCATAACCCGGCCGGCGGTCGGGGAAGCCGAACAGGCCGATGGCCTCATCGCCGACGAACTTGTCGAGCATGCCGCCGGTCTCGACGATGGCCTGGCGCGCCTGCGAATAGAAAGCGGTCAGCGCCTGGCGCACCAGCGCCTCGTCGCGCGTGTCGCGCACGTAGCTGGAGAAGGCGCAGATGTCGGCCATCACGACGGCGACGTCGCGGTAGATGCCGGCGCGCAGCACGTCGTCTGGCCCCAGGCCGTGCTCGCGGGCCAGGCGGCGCAGCGTCCAGGAGCTGAAGTGCCACAGCAGGGTCGGTGCCAGCAGGTGGTCAGCGCCGGCGTAGGCGGCCTGCCACTCGGCGCGCACGATGGAGTCGCGGATGGCGCGCACGCTGCCGCGGCCGAGCGTCTCGATGCGCAGGCCGAAGGACTCCTCGATGCGGCGGCAGATCTCGGCCTCGCCCCAGGTCTCGATCGCGAGACTGGGGCACAGGCGCTGGCGCAGCGCCGCTTCGAGGCCGGGCCGCGCCGGGCCGTCGGCGTCGTCGCTGACGACCACCAGGCGCTGGCAACGGCGGTCGGGATTGGTGGCGTATTTGCGCACCAACCGCTCCACCGTCTCGTCGGCGCCATATCCCCACTTGATCTCGACGAAGTAGGGCGCGCGGGCGGCAGGCGCGACGCGGATATCGGCGAAGGTGCCGGGCGATCCCAGCCGCACCTCGCGGATCGTCTCGACGCTCTGCGGCGCCAGGCCATCGCGCTCGACGTGATGGGCGCGAACCAGCTCGCAGCAGATCTCCTCAAGGAACAGCCGCAGCTCGCCGGGATTCACACCGGGCGGCGATGGGGTCTTCGACTTGGGGGACATGCGACTCCCGTTCCGGCATCGGCACGACGATGGCACAGACGCCGAGGCGGGAGTAGCTTCAGCCTTCTCCCCTCATGCGCGCTTGCGCGCCGACCTTCGCGGGGAGAAGGCTAAAACGGATTCAGTGCGTCTTCTTGCGTGACCTCGATGGACGGGCCGGGCGGTCGGGCCTGGCCGGGGTCGAGATGTCTTCGAGGGCCGTTGCCGCCCCGGCCTTGTGCGGGGCCTTGGTGGCCACGTCGCCCAGCGACACCACGCCCACGATCTGCTTGTCGCGGTCGATCACCATCAGCCGGCGGACCTGGGCGGCGCGCATGCGGTCGAGAGCCTCTTCGACCGATTCGTCCTCGTAGGCGTAAAGCGGCTCGGCGCTCATGCAGTCGGCGACCATGCCCCCGGCAGGTGATGCACCCACCGACACGCCGCGCACGGTGATGTCGCGATCGGTGACGACGCCGATCAGGCGTGCCCCGTCGCACACCGGCAGGGCGCCGACGTTCAGCTCTTCCATGCGCTGGGCGGCCTGCTGCAGGGACGCATCGGGCGGGATGGTCTCGACATCGCGTGTCATCACTTCGGCGAGCTTCATGGTCTGCTCCGCGGATCGAGGGTGGGGATCGAGGGGCTGGTTGCCGACGCTCAGTCGTGCGCCGGCGGCTGGTTCTTCGCGCGAGGCTCCGGGTACGGATGCTCGGCGCGGGCCCGCGGCCGTCGGCGCCTGGGCGTCGGCCGGGGTTTCGGATCGTCGATGTCCGGGTTGGCGTTCTTCAGCGGCTCGGATCGCACGCCGCCGTAGGGGTAGCGGTCGCTGACCTTCTTGATCAACGAGTCGGGCGCGCTCGCGGTCCGGAGCGGTCTGGTGTCGGCCATCGTTTCCTCTCTGCTGACGCTTGCCAACGCCACAGTGCGACGATCGCTCCATTGCCGGCCGGGACATCTTGCCGTCGGCCTGCCAGCGTAAAATTGGCACCGGTGTCGCGTCCGGCGATGGCGGCGACGCGAAGGTCACCGAAATGCCACGGGCTGTGGATGCGCCGTCTGCAAGTGTGCGCGGATCAGGAGCAGCCGTATCCGTCGAGATATCGCAGCCGTCACGCGAAGAGTCGTCCGAACCTCGCACCGCTACCGATGCTGAATGCAGGGCCGGCAAACGTCTCGTCGGTCGCGGCTGGTTATCCCGGTGATCAGGAGCCGATCATGATCGCACACCGATACGCGCCCGCATGTCGTCTGCCGGCAACGCTCGGGCTGCTGGCGATGCCGCTGCAGGCGGCGCTGGCGCAAGGCCTGACATGGTCGGACGTGGCCTGCAGCGAGTCGCGGCTGATGGTCGGCGATGGCTTCCGCTGCCGTGCCACCGATCCCTACAGCCCCGGCAACGGCAGCGGCGCCACCTATCGTTTCCACACGGCGAGCATCACGAACAACGGCGGAACCACTTACCTGTATCTGATGGAGGGGCTCGACGCGCGGTCGTTCATCCGCCTGAGCCGCGCCTTGCCGGAACAACTCAGCCAGTCGATTCCGCTGGCGCAGTCCGCCCGGGACTGGTCGCCGGTGCGCCTGCACGCCGGCACCGGCTATGCGCTTTTCACCGCGCAGAGCGGCGACAGTTGCGTCGGTTTCCGCAAGGCCGGACCCGATCGCGGCGGCGGCCATGCATGGGCGATCCTCGGCATCCACTGCGCGCCCCGGGGACAAGGGCTCGAAGACAGCGCGATCGTCGGCATCGTCGAAGCGGCACGCCCGAACGAATCCACGCGCGCGAAGTAGACCGAAGGCTGACGATGATGCGGCATTCGGCGCTGCGGCATTTGGGCAATGCCGCCCGAATTGCCATGACCTTTCCGTGATGTCGGCAACATCCGGCCATCGATACCCATTTGAGTTGTCGCCGGCGCAAGCTGTCGGCTTGCCCGGCGACAACATGGAGTAAGCGAATGAACGGACGTCTCCTCGCCCCCGTCATCGTTGCAGGCATGGCGCTCGCGCCGGCCCTGGCCCAGGCGCAGAGCAACACACCCGGGTTCTATGTCGGCATCGAAGGCGGCCCGAACTGGCTCGACCTGCCGCGCATCGGCAGCGAGAAGCTGGGCTTCGCGCTCGGCGGCGTTGTGGGCTACGACTTCGTCGGCCCGCGTGTCGAGCTCGAGGGCGTCTGGCGCAACAACAAGGCGCGGGGGGTGAAGCTCGACCAGATCGGCGGCTTCGTGAACGGCATCTACGACTTCACGTTCGGCGATTTCCCGTTGTCGCCGCACATCGGCATCGGCGCCGGCGCCAACTGGGTCGAGAGCCGCGGCACCAAGTTCGCCATGCAGGGCATCGCGGGCGTGAGCTACAAGGTCGGCGGCGGCGTCTTCATCAGCGCCGACTACAAGTTCGTCGACACCTTCGTGTCCGGCCGCGACATCTACGACCACAGCGCCATGCTGACCGTCGGCTACAAGTTCGGCCAGCCGACACGCGCCGCCGCCACGCCGCCGCCGGCACCGCCGCCGACGACGCGGCAGAGCTTCATCGTGTTCTTCGAGTTCGACCGCGCCGACATCACGCAGCCGGCCATGTCGACGATCCAGCAGGCGGTCGCCGTGGCAAAGGGCGGCAACCGGACGAGCCTGAGCCTGACCGGCCATGCCGACCGTTCCGGCAGCGACGCCTACAACATGGCGCTGTCGATGCGGCGCGCCAACGCGGTGAAGGACGTGCTGGTCCGCCAGGGCATCCCGGCCGCCAGCATCCAGGTGGTGGCGCGCGGCGAGAGCGAGCCGCTGGTGCCCACCGCCGACGGCGTGCGCGAGCCGCAGAACCGCCGCGTCGAGATCCTGATCAACTAGCCGGAACGCGGGCGTCCGCCGGCATTTTTCCCTTCCCCACGCGCAGCGTGGGGAAGGTGGCCGAAGGCCGGATGGGGATCCGCCGTGGTTTTGGACGCGGCCCCTTACCACATAGACCGCGGCCCTCGTTACAGAGACCACGTCGGCTCCCCTCCGCCCCTTCGGGGCACCTCCCCAGTGCGCTGGGGAGGAAAATGCAAAGGCGCGGGGCTGTCAGGGGATGACCCGCACCGGCATCGGCGGTGCCGGCCAGCGGCCGATCTTGAGGTTCCAATAAGCCCACGACCGCGGATCGAAGATGCCCGGCGGCGCGTGCTCGATGGCATGGCGCAGCTCGTCATCCGAAACGTACCGGCGCATCACGCTTACATCTTCGTGCGTGCCCCAGGTCAGCACGTGGGCGATGAAGTGGATCGGGTCGGCCAGCGCGTCGGCAGGTTCCTTGAACCACACCGTGTTTCGGGCCACCCGTTCGAGATCGGGCGTGAGGGGGAGGGGAGTCATGACTGCGGCCATCAGGTGCCGGGCGTGTGGGGTCTGACCGGCGACAACGACGGCAAGCGATTCAGGTCGACCGACTCCACTGCCCGGACGAGGCGATGTTTGAGATCGGCTGGCAGGCCGCGCAGATTGCCGTCTTCGAAGTAGCACAGCGCCTTGAGCGTGATCTGCGGATTGAACGCAGTGCCATATATCTGCGCTGCCGCGGCGAGCGCGGTCGGCAGGGGGATGCCACCCTGGATCAGCGCATCGACGTCGACATAGTCCTTCGACTCGGAGCGGCTTTGCACGACGGCCGCCTTCATCCCGGCGAGATCTACCAGGGCGGCGACGCTCAGCCCGATGTCGTTGACGGAATCCGGCGGGGCCACCTGGCCGAGCAACGGCACGCCGAAGAACGACACCAACACGGGCCCGCCCCGATCAAGCCGGCATGTCAGCGTGTTCGGCGCCTGCTGTACCACGGTTGCGCCAGCGAGGAAGGCCACGTCTCGATACAGCCGATCCGGCTCGAAATCCCTGAAGGCAAAGAAATCGAAATCGACGGAGGTTCGATGACCCAGTCTCACCGCGATGCCCGTGCCTCCGTACAGGACGAAACAGGGCGGAACGGCAGTCAACTCCGCCCACAACCGAAGTTGCGCCGGCGGCAGGATATCGAGGCGGGGCTCAAGTCGGGCAGTCGTCACAAACCCATTATATCAGGGCGCCGTCGTCGAGCACGTCCCGTGATGGTTTGCCGGGCCCGTCGACTGCGCGTGTCGAGCCCTCACGCGTGCTCCACCGTCGCCACGCAGCCCGCGTCGATCCAGGCGCGCAACAACCCGGCGGCGCGCTGGGCGGCCCACATGCCCGATGCGTCGTCGGCATCCTCTATGGCAGCGTCATCGGCGACGGGCGCGAAGGCGGCGAGGCCTTCGCACAGCCCGGGGAAGGGCATGCCCTCGCGCGCGCGGTCGATCATCCAGGCTTCGTCCGGATCCATCGAGCGGAACTGCGTCTCGGCGTCGGCTGCGGTGCGCCAGATCAGCCAGTCAACACCGAGCCAGCCCGCGATGCCGAGCGAGTCGCGATCGGCAGCCGGCGGCACGTCAAGCTCGCCGGCCTCGACCTCGCCATGGCGCAGCCATGCCTGCGGCGCCTGGTGGCGCAAGGTCACGCGGCGCAGCGAGGGCATGAACGTGAGGCGCAGCGTGCTCCAGGCGTCGGGCGGCAGCGCGGCCATGGCGTCGACCGAGAGCGGTATCGCGTCCTCGGCGTCGAAGGCCTCGCCCAGCGCCCATTCGAAGCGCGCCATCTCGGCGGCGGCCGGCGTTTCGCTGAAGGGCGGGGTGGCGGCGAGGAAGTCGGCCAGGTCGCGGCCGAACCAGCGGATCGACGGATGCCGTGACGGGTGTGCCGCGATGTAGGCGCGCGCCATGGCGTCGAAGTCGGCCGGGCCGGCCATGGCATGGAGGCCGGGGTAGTCGGTCAGCAGGGCCTCGATCAGGCGCAGGGCGTAGGCGTCGCGATAGACGCCGAGCAAGGTGTCGCGGTCCGCCTTCTTCGTGTCGAGCACGCGGGCGCGCATGGCGTCGGGGGCGGCAGCCTCGTGCGGCGCCTTGTCGTGCGTGCGCAGGCCGTGGGGCACCACCGGTGCCTGCTGCATCCAGGCGCGGAACTCGGCCTGCAGGCGCGCCAGCGCGGTCATGAGGCCAGAGGACAGAAGTCAGAAACCAGAAGACAGGAAGAGGGCGGCATCTTCATTTCTGCCTTCCGGGTTCTGTCGTCTGTTTTCTGGTTCGAACATCCCCCTTCCGGTGCGTCGCGCCACCTTCCCCCTCCGGGGGAAGGGATTCCGGCTCCCGTTCCGCCAGCGCTTGCGCGGCGATGGCGCGGGCGTGGTCGAGCTCGGCCAGCAGGTCGGCGTAGGGCGGGATGTCGTCGTCGCGCTCGATCATGGTCGGGACCATGCCGAAGCGCCGGATCGCGTCGGCGTAGAGGCTCCAGACGTCGTCGATCACGGGATGATCGTGCGTGTCGATGATGTGCGTGCCGCAATTCCGGTGGCCGGCGAGATGAATCTGCCGCACGCGCGCCGGCGGGATCGCCGCAAGATAGGTCCGCGGGTCGAACTCGTGGTTGAAGGCCGAGACGTGGATGTTGTTGACGTCGAGCAGGATGTCGCAGTCGGCACGTTCGGCGACGGCGGCCACGAAGTCCCATTCGCTGAGCTGCGATTCGGCGTACTGCACGTAGCTCGAGACGTTCTCCAGCAGGATGCGGCGGCCCAGCACGTCCTGCACGCGGCGCACGCGGCCCGCGACATGCGCCAGCGCCTCCTCGGTGTAGGGCAGCGGCAGCAGGTCGTGCAGGTTCACGCCGGCATGGCCGGTGAAGCAGAGATGGTCGGAGACCCAGCGCGGCTCGACCCGCGCCGCCAGCGCCTTCAGCGCCGCGAGATAGTCCATGTCCAGCGGATCGACGGCGCCGATGCCGAGCGACACGCCGTGCAGCACCATGGGATAGTCGCGCCGCAGGGAATCGAGCCAGTGGAGCGGCCGGCCGCCCGGCACCATGTAGTTCTCGCTCAGCGCTTCGAACCAGTCGACCTTGCCGGGCGTGTCGGCGATCTCCTGGTAGTGCTGATGCCGCAGCCCCAGCCCGAAGCCCCGCAGGTGGGCCGGCTGCGCGGGGCTGTCGCTGCGTCTGGCGAGCGTGTCGGGCATCGGTTCGCGTCGTGACCGGGCGACGGAGTATAGAGCCGAATGCGCCTGGAAGGAATCATGCCCGAAAGGCTGGGGGCGCGTCACTCCAGTGACGCGTCATGGGCCGCTGATGATGAAGACGCGTCACTGCAGTGACGCGCCCCCAGCATGGTGGGACGCGCCGCGGCCTGCCGCCGCGAGCGCGTCGCGGTGGCCGGCTTACATCACCTTGCCGCCCTTGCCGGTGCATTCCGCCGCGGTCTTGGCCTCGGTCCAGCCCTGGCCCTTGCAAG
>Ga0187894_10007654_pt1 | contig 10103 bp, 9 predicted proteins | sample GBC1701081metaG_FD_136650 | JGI IMG/M metagenome (GOLD analysis project Ga0187894, IMG submission 136650) | White microbial mat communities from a lava cave in the Kipuka Kanohina Cave System on the Island of Hawaii, USA - GBC170108-1 metaG ... | reverse complement strand
GAATCGCTTTCCACGGTCTTTGCCGTGACGATCCACGGGCTGCACCAGCAGTAGCTTGCGCCCGGTGAGCGACGCATTCTTCATGGTGCAGACGACGTTGCCGATGACGCGTGCAAGTTGCATGAGTGCAAGTGATGAGTTATCAGCAGTCAGTTTCCGTTACGGCAAAAGCTGGTGCAGCCACCCTGTTTGCCCCGCACGGGGAACTGGAAAGTGACGACTGCGACAGGTTACCTCTTTCGCGCTGATGCCAATTCGGTTTCTCGCGCGGAATCAAGTTCCACGTGATCCACGATGCCGATGATGGCCGCGTCCACGGGGCGGTCTTTGCATTCGGCGGCGGCGCGAGCCGAGCTGCCACTGACCACCAGCACGGTTTCGCGAAAGCCTGCGCTCACCGTGTCCACGGCGACGATGTAGCCGGATTCATCCTGGCCTTCCGGAGAGATAGGTTTGACGATGAGGAGCTTCTTTCCTTCGAGCCGCGGGTCCTTCCGCGTGGAAACGACGGTGCCGATGATTCGCGCAAGGATCATAAACAGAGCTTAATCGCAGACAGGCGCAGTTGAACGCTGATAAGAATCTTCAGAATGAAACGCGAGCGAACGCTGCGACCGCGCACCAGAGCAGGGCGGAAGGCGCGTCGCGCCCAGCGGCAGCTTCCGCAACCGCACTACTACTTTGCGCCGGACTTGCCGATGGGCAGCACGTCTTCCAGCGAAGCGTGCGGACGCGGAATCACGTGAACGGCAATGAGCTCTCCCACGCGCCGCGCCGCAGCTGCGCCGGCATCGGTGGCTGCCTTCACCGCAGCCACATCTCCGCGAACCAGCGCGGTCACATAGCCCGAGCCGATCTTCTCCCAGCCGACCAGCGTCACCTTGGCGGCCTTGACCATCGCGTCTGACGCTTCAATCATCGCCACCATGCCGCGGGTCTCAATCATTCCCAATGCTTCGCCCATTCCATCCTCCAGGAGTGCAACAAAGCTGCCAGCCGACGGCAAACCGCATCCCGATTCCTAAGTCCGGCTCTTCCGGTCGCGCGCGATGGCTTCGTCAATCAGCGCCGTCAATTCCGCGCGGGTGAATGCGACGCGGTCTTCGCCGCCTTGCGTATCCAGACCGCGCACCGCATCCGACGTTACCGGACACTCCGCGCCGACTTGCGCGGCCGTGGTCAGCCCATAACGCGTTCGTGCCGCGAGTAATTTATCTACATCTTCGCTCGAAAGCAAAACTTGTTTTCCAAGAAGCTCGGTGACCAGGGCCACGCGGGCGAAGTGCTCGGTGGTTTCCAGGCGGAACCAGGCGGTGAGCAGGTCCAGCCCGTAGGCCACCACGCCGTGATTAGCCATCAGGATGGCGTCGTAGCTGGGAACGAGCGGCTCGAGTGCTTCGGTGAGCTCCGGCGTGCCCGGCGTGCCGTACCGGGCGACGGGAATACACCCGAGGGCCAGCACCACTTCGCTGACCAGCGCCTTGTTCAGCGGCAGCCCGGCGGCAGCGTACCCGGTGGCCACGATAGGATGGGCATGGCAGACGGCATTGATATCGGGGCGGCGCTTGTAGATCAGCAGGTGCATGGCCAGCTCAGAGGACGGATTGCGCTTGCCGAGCAGCTTCTTTCCCTGGAGGTCGGTGACCACCAGGTCCTCCGGCGTCATCATGCCTTTGTTGACGGCCGTGGGCGAGGTCAGCACGCGGCGCGAATCGAGGCGCACGGAGATGTTGCCGTCTGTAGCGGCAACGTAGCCGCGCTCAGCCACCCAGCGGCCCACGACGCAAATGTCCTTGCGGTGGTCGTCCTCGCTCTTGGTGGCGCCGGGTTGGATGGAGTCCTGGTATTGCATGGCCGAAGCCGCTAACTCTACCCGAAAATGCTCTCAGCCGTGAGCAATCAGCGGCCAGCAAACTGCTTTTGTGCTGAAGGCTGAATGCTGACGGCTGAGAGCGTTGCCCCGGCGCATTACCAGAAACGCCGGCCAGGCCGGCGCTACGCGTAAATCCCGCGCATTTTCAGGGTGGTGGCGACGCGATCAATGGCCACCATGTACGCGGCAATGCGGTTGTTCACGCGGTGCGTCTTTGCGTAGTGGACCACGGTATCAAAGCTGTGCTCCATCACGTCCTGCAGGCGATCGTTCACTTCGCTTTCGCGCCAGAAAAACCCCTGCCGATCCTGCACCCACTCGAAGTAGCTGACGGTGACTCCGCCGGCGTTGGCCAGAATGTCCGGAATCACGAAGATGCCCTTGCTTTCGACGATGGAATCGGCTTCCGAAGTGGTGGGGCCATTGGCGCCTTCGCACAGAATTTTGGCCTGAATGCGGTGGGCATTCTCCTTGGTGAACTGGTTCTCGGTGGCGGCCGGCAAGACGATGTCGCAGGGCTGAAAGAGAATATCGTGCGAGGACATCTTCGTTCCGCCCTGCAGCGACTCGGGCAGCGGCTTGCGCTGGTTGTACACCCAATCAATGAGTGCGGGCACGTCAAATCCGTCTTCGTTGTACAGGCCGCCGTTGATGTCCGCCACGCCAACGATGCGATAACCCGCCTGGTGCATCAGCATGGCAGCCATCGAGCCCACGTTACCGAAGCCCTGCACCACCACCCTGCACCCTTCGCGCTCGATGCCCAGCAGGTCCAGCGCCTTATTGCACACCATCATGCAGCCGCGACCGGTGGCCTCGCGGCGCCCGCGCGAACCGCCCAGCTCGAGCGGCTTGCCGGTGACCACGGCGGTGGCGGTGTGGCCCTTGTGCATCGAGTAGGTATCCATGAACCAGGCCATTACCTGCTCGTTGGTGCCGACGTCCGGCGCAGGAACATCGAGTTCCGGGCCGAACCAGTCGGCCAGCTCCGCCGTGTAACGCCGGGTGATGCGCTCCAACTCCGCGCGGGAGAGCTGGGAGGGATCACAGATGACGCCGCCCTTGGCGCCGCCAAAGGGAATGTTGACCACCGCGCATTTCCACGTCATCCACGCGGCCAGAGCGCGCACTTCGTCCAACGTCACGTCCGGCGCATAGCGAATGCCGCCCTTGCCCGGCCCGCGAATCACCGAATGCAGCACGCGATAGCCGATGAACACTTCCAGCTTGCCGGTGTCCATGGAGATCGGAAGGTAGACGGTGATTTCCTTGTCCGGATATTTCATGTACTTGTACAGGCCCTCTTCCAGTTTCAGGCGGCGGGCGGCGTCTTCAAAGCGGGCTTCGGCAGACGCATAAACACTCATGGAGATATTGCCGAGACTCATGGGACGGCTCCTGACGCGGCGTATTGGGACGGGAAGTATATTCAGCGGAGCGACAGGAGGCAAGGACGACCGGACCGTCAGACGAATGCCTGGAACGCCACGCTTCAGTCGGCTGCGGTCAGCGGCTGGTGCGCCAGGTGGGGAGTTGAGTGTGTGGGGGAACCGGTGTCTGCTGCGTCCGCTGTGGTTTCTCGCCAGAGCGAGCGGTCGGCCAGCAGCCGTGTGACCAGTTGCGTGTGCAGTGCGTGGCCGGCTTTATGTGCCGAAACAAACGCCTTGAGAGGGCGGCCGACAAGTGCGAGATCGCCGATGAGGTCGAGGGCTTTGTGGCGGCCGAATTCATCCGGGAAGCGCAGCGGCGGATTCAGGATGGCATCCTTGGAGAGCACGATCGCGTTTTCCATCGAGCCGCCCTGAATCAAGCCGACGGCACGCAGGCGTTCCACGTCCTCCACGAAGCCGAACGTCCGCGCCGGCGCCAGCAACTGGCTGAAGGATTCGCGCCCGACCACCAGCTCCATTTCCTGCTGGCGCACGCTGGGATGCGGAAAATCCACGAAACAGCGAACCCGGAATTCCTGCGCTGGGTAGATGCCGATGCGGCGATCCCCATCTGAGAATTCCAGCGGTTTGAGGACTTCAATGTAGCGCCGGCGGCGCCGCTGGCGGCGGATTCCCGCCTGGGCCAGCATTTCGATGAACGGCAGGGCCGAGCCATCGAGGATGGGAACTTCCAGGGCGTCCAGCTCGCAGTACACGTTATCCACGCCGCACGAGTAGAGCGCGGCCAGCAAGTGCTCGGTGGTGGAGATCAGCACACCGTGTTTCATCAGGCTGGTGGCATAGCTGACGCGCGCAACGTTCCGGACGTGCGCTTCAATCTCAAAGTTGTCCAGGTCCGTCCGGCGAAAGACGATGCCAGTGTCAGCGGGCGCGGGAACCAGGCGAAGCCGGGCCTGGACAGCGGTGTGGAGACCCACCCCGGAGCTTTCGATGGGACGCTCAATTGTGCTCTGAAAGCTCATCCAGAAGCGCGCGCCGGTACCGCGGGCGCTGCAAACCTGATGGTACAGCAATTCAGCGGCCCAGGATTGTTAATGTTTCACTATTGTTTTCTTTAACTTACAGGATATAAAGTAGGGGCAAGATCGCGTGGCGTGGTAAAAATGCAACAATCCACACGAACTCTGTGTGAAGGTGCGTCCAGGAGTTGTTCAAGGGGCCGTGACCGTTTCCGGTTGGCGTGCGCGGCGCTTGCGGGCGTACAGGAGTTGGTCAGCGCGCTCGAGTAGGCTGCCAGGCGACTCATCCGGCCGGTAACCGGCCCATCCGGCTGAATAGCCAAATGGAATCGTTTTTCCACGTATCTCCACGGAGACCGACCCAACTCTCTCTAACAGGACGGGAACCTGCGACTCGGGGCACTCCGGAAGAATCAGCAGAAACTCGTCACCACCCATGCGAACGGCGATGTCCGACGTGCGAATCACGCGCGACAGCCGGTCAGCGAACGCCTTGAGCACCAGGTCGCCTGCGGCGTGACCATAGACGTCGTTGATGCGCTTGAAGTCATCCAGGTCGAAGGTAATGATGGTGAGGGCATGGCCGTAACGGCGCGAGCGCGATACCTCGCCGGCCAGGCGGTCTTCTGCGACGCGGCGATTGCTCAGGCCGGTGAGCGGGTCGTGCATGGCCAGGCGCTGCAGGAGTTCGGCGCGCGTCTCCAAGCGTGCGGCGTTTTCAATCTGCTGGGCGAGTTGCCGTTGCAAGCGCTTGAGTGCCCAGTTCTGGTAGAGTGCATAGGTGTTGAACAGCAGCACCACGCCCACCAGACCGCGCACGGCCTGCTCCAGGTTGAATTGGAAAAACGGATTCTGATCACGAAAGAGCGTCGGCACGGAGAAGGAAACCACGGCCAGCGTCAACAGGAGCATCACCAGGGCACTGGTAAACCAGAGCCACCAGTCGCGCCGCTGCAGCTTGCGAAAACGAAGGTGCTGCTCTTGAGACACGTGACCGTGTCAATCAAAGGGCAAATGAAAGCCCACTTACGAGGTGACCTGGCGAAGGGATAATTGTTGAAAAGCAAGCCCCTAGCGGCTCGGGATCGCGAAGACACCAAAGGTTGCGGAGACCAAAGCTGCAGAAACAGGGAATCCGTCCCGAAACGGGAAAGACTTACCCGGCCGGCGCCACGCCGACCGCCACAATGCGCCCGCTCTTTTCCTCCTGAAGGAACACGACGACGCGCAGGTTTTTCAGCTCCCAGCCCGCGGCCGTCAAGTCATTCAGGTTGAAGGTGAACGAAACCCCTTTGCCCCCGGCCAGATCCGCCGCGCGAACGGCGGCAATTTTCTGCAGCCGCCGCACCAGGGCGAAGTGGTCAATTGCGCGGCCGGCATTTTCTCCGCCGCGGATCTCGGAATGAATCTTGTCCTCGGTCACGGCGACAAACACATCCGCGCTGCGATTGTTGCCGAGCGGACCGGCCGATGCGATCTGCACTTCCCATCGCGCGGCGGAGCCGTTCTGGGTCTTCGCCGCATCGCGCACGATGTGCACTTCGCCCTTTGGTTCACGCACCGCGGCGGCGATGGCCCGGCGGGCCCGGGCTTCGTCCGAGCCCACAAACTCCTCGCGGCCATCCACCACCATTTGCGGTGTGTACACGCTGTTGTTCGCAAATTGCATCGCGTACGCATTCTGGCGCTGGGTAAATTCGGGCGAGGAAAAACGGTCTTTCCACGAGTCACTGTTCCAGTAGTCCACGTGCTGCTTCAGCACCACGATCTGAGCGCCCTGCACCGGCTGCTGTTCGGAGAGCCGGGCTACCAGCGCATCGGCAGGCGGGCAGCTCGAGCAGCCCTCGGAGGTAAACAGCTCCACCAGCACGGGCATGCGCGCGCCTCTCGCCCCGTCCGGCGATTTTCCGGCAGCGGTTGCCGTCGCCGGCTGCTGATTATCTGCCTGTCCGTTTCCGGACTTGCTCGCAGCTAGGGCGCCGCTCGTTCCACGCTGGAAGATTCCAGATTCAAACAAGAGCAGACCCAGCGCGGCAGCCACAAAGACGGCCACCAGCGCAGGAGTGAGTTGGCGTTTCATCCCAGTTCTCCAGTCCCAAAGTAGTGCTGGTCATTGGATGCGCGAGCCGGCGGCGGGTCGCTGCAGAATGGAAACGCCCTGCGCTTCACAGCCGCTCGATCTCCGCGAGGATCTTGGCCAGCGCCCGCCGAAATGCCTCCGGCGAATCCACATCGTAAGCGGTTGGCCGCAGTCGTTGCATCACCCGCGAGAGATCGTCGAACAGGTTCTGCGAACCCAGCCGGTACCGCAGATGAAACACGCGGCAATGGCAATCGCCTTCGACCGGCAGGGGCGCCAGATCGGTATGCCGTTCGAACAGCACGGGCGTGCTGAGTACCACGATGACCCGCACGGGCTCATCGCCGTTGCTGGGGGCGCCATCCCCTCCGCTGGAGCGGTCATGGCGCGGCTCGGCCAGGCGTTCGGCCAGCGTCTTGCGGAAAAACGCACCGGCCTCCAGCCGGTTCTGCAGGTCGCGCACGTCCACGGTGGCGGTGTTCAGCGTGGAAAGGCCGTCGCGCAGCCCGGCAAAATCGAAGTCGCGCTGGTCGTACTGTTCGAAAATGATTTTGCGACGGCCCAGGTCCAGCGCCATCAGGTTCAACGCGCCATTTTTCACGTCAAGCTGGGAAAACACGCGCAGCATCCCGGTCATCAATCCGGTAACCATCTGCTGGGGCACGCGGCGCCCGGCGTACTCGAACGAGGGCGTGTAGTTGGCCATCACGTCCACGCGGATCGGACGTCGCGTGTTGACCGGCAGAAACAGCTTCGAGTAAATCTCCATCGGCTCGCCGCGCAGCAGCGCGCGCTCGGACTGAATGAAATCCACGGCGGGCAGGGTGCGGATTGAATCCCGCAGCGGATCGCCGCTCATTCCGGAGACGCGCACGCGACGCTGCACCACGCTGCGTTTTCCCGTCCGGCGATCGGCCAGCGCAATGCCCACCGTGTAATCTCCGGGAAGCAGAAAGGCCTGCATCACGAATTCGAGGCGTGTGTTTTTTGGTGGAACTTTATCAATATGCGCGGCCAGCATGCCGCGGTTGGGATGCCAGGAGCCGTCCTTTAATTGGAAACCGGCGGCGATGAGCAACTCGTGCCGCTCGCCCGCCGCGGCCAGTTTCTTGCTGTCAACCGAAACGCCGAGCCGCACAATGTAACGCTGCGAAATGGAAAGGCGGGACGGGCGAACTTCCACGTTCCAGGGGATCTCCAGCCGGGGACCTTCCTTCATCCATATTTCGAAGGGCACATCCCTGGGCGAGATTTGTACTTCCCGGATGTCCGTGGCCGGCGTGGTGACCGTGGATGGCCCGCGCCGTGGCGGAAACTGCCCCTGGGCGCGCGCCGCCGCGAAGGCCATCCACATCGCAGCCAACAGACCAAGATAAGCATGCCTGTGCTGAGGGAATTGCACGTCCCACCCGGAGATTCCCTCACCAGTTTACGCCGCGCTGTCCGCACGCAAAAGCAAAACCCGCTGGCCGCGTGCCGTCGCTCCATGCAGCCGCAACGCGCGACCCGCGTCTCAGGTGAGTTCGAAGACGACCAGAGAGATATCGTCGGTGGCCGGGCCGTGGCGCCAGGCTTCGACATCGCGGAGGATGGATTCCTTCATTTCGGCAAGCGGCTCGCTCACGTGGCGCCGGGCAATCTGCTCGAAGCCGTCAATGCCCAACTCCGCGCCGCGCTTGTCGAACACTTCCAGCAGGCCGTCGGTGTAAAGCACCACGCGCTCTCCGCCGGAAAGCGGGACTTCTATGGTGGCCTCCGCGGGGACGGCTTCGTCAAGAAGACCGAGGATCGTGGCGGTGGCATTCAGCCGCTTCACCTCGCCCGCCGGGGTGAGCCACAGTGCCGGCGGATGACCGCCGCTGGCGTAGTGCATGTGCGCGCCGTCCCGGGCCACCTGGGCCAGAGCCATGGTGAAGTAAGAGCCAGGCAAACGAATCTGCTGCACGACGAAGTGATTCAACTGGCGGAGCAACTCACCGACGTTGGTGCCCCTCTCCAGCAGGGAAAGTGATTCCGTGTAAATCCGGTTGGCCACCAGCGCCGAGCTGATGCCGTGCCCGGAAACATCGGAGACGAGCAGATTCAGGTGTCCATCGTCGTGCGGCGCAACCAGGCCGAAATCACCGCCCACGGTGCGCATGGGCAGGTAGGCCGTATCCACGGCAATACGTCCCCAGCGAAGAGACTTGGGCGCCAGGGTCTGCTGCACGCGCGAAGCCAGGGAAAGTTCGTGCTCGATCTCTTCCGCGCGCTGGCGGAGCTGTTCATTGGCGGACCGGAGCTGCTCCTGCGTGCGCTTTTGCTCACTGATATCCGTGAAGGTCAGGACGCCGAAAATCCGGCCGTCCAGATCTTCGAGCGCGCGCGAACTGATGACCACGGGAATGCGCACTCCATCCGGGCGCGGCACGAAAAACTCGAAGCGGTTGTGTCCGTCGCGAATGCTCTTTTCGCGCATGCGCAGAAGCGTTTGCACATCGGCGCCTTCGTAGAAGTGCGTGCCGCTGCGGCCCACCACCTGCTCCGCGGACATCTGGGTCATCGCCAGGAAGGTCTCGTTGGCATAGACGATGTTGCTGCAATCGTCCACGATCATCACGCCCTCGTTGAGCGATTCCAGGACGCCTTCCATCTGCGCGATCCATTCGGGTTTTTCGGCCATGAAGAGTGCCACCAGAGATTCATTCTAACCGAAGCACAGCCGCCGCGCGCGAAGGTTGTGGGCGGCGGGCTTTAGGTTGTAGGGTTATGGGCGATGCGCGGGTTCAGGCGCGCCGCCGGCCCATTCCGGGGAGGAGCATGGCAGAGAGAGTTCGATTCGCGTTGATTGGCGCCGGCGTGATCGGCAAGCTGCGCGCGGCTGCTCTGGCGGAATCGGCTTCCTGTGCGCTGGCCGTAGTGAGCGATATTGATGAAGCGCGCGGCCGCGAAGTGGCGGCGCTGGGCAACGCGGCGTACGAGAAGGATTGGCGCGCGGCGCTCGACGAACGCGTGGATGCGGTGATCGTTTCCACCCCTCCACCGCTGCACGTCGAGCACTGCGTGACTGCATTCGAACGCGGCAAGCACGTGCTGTGCGAAAAACCGCTGGCGCGCACGCCGGATGAATGCCGCGCGATTGTGGCCGCCGCCGCGGTTTCCGGCAAGCACCTGGCCACAGGTTTCAATTACCGCTTTTATCCTGCCGTTGCCGCCATTCACAAGATCTTTGCCGAAGGCGGGATCGGCGAGCTCGACCACATCCGCGGTTACACCGGCCATCCCGGGGGAAAGGAATTCAGCCATCCGTGGGTGCACGATGTGAAGATCGTGGGCGGCGGCGCCCTGATGGATAACGGCATCCACCTGCTGGACCTGGTTCTGTATTTCCTGGGCGCGCCGGCGGAAGTGAAGGGCTACCGCACGCATCGCGTGTGGAATTTCGAAGGCTGCGAAGACAACGCCTTCGCGCAGATTCGCAACGCCGCCGGCAATATCGCGCAGCTTCAGGCCAGCTGGTCAGAGTGGCGCGGCTACCGCTGGTGGGTGGAGGTGTACGGCACGCGCGGCATGCTGCGCGCGTCTTATCCGCCGATGATGGCCCAGGCGGTGACCTTCGGCGCTGAAGGCCGCGAGAAAAGCGCCACGGAACGCTTCCTGTTCCCCGGCTTTCAAGTGAAAGAACGCATGCACGGCCCGTACTGGACGGTGCAGCAGAGCTTCCTGCCGGAGTTCGACGGCTTCGCGCGGGCGGTGCGCGG
>Ga0187894_10007653_pt1 | contig 10104 bp, 16 predicted proteins | sample GBC1701081metaG_FD_136650 | JGI IMG/M metagenome (GOLD analysis project Ga0187894, IMG submission 136650) | White microbial mat communities from a lava cave in the Kipuka Kanohina Cave System on the Island of Hawaii, USA - GBC170108-1 metaG ... | reverse complement strand
TGAAGCAGGCGTAGTTCTTTGCGCCAAACCGACGAATGTGAAAAGTAAAACGATAACGAATGAAGTAAATAATTTCATCATAATTGCAATTATAACATCAAATGAAAACAGCGAACGATTGAGATGACGTGGGGCGAAACCGCCAGAAAGCCCGCTAAAAATAACCAAAGACCGTTTTATGAAAGTCGCTGTTTTGCCCTCACATCCATTGATTTGTTCGGCATTCGCTTATTGTTCAACACGCATTGTTGATTCACGCGCAACTTTGGCTAACAGACGCAATGCTTCGTTGACGGCTTCTGATGTCGGAAACAACTTCGCCACGTCAGGAGCTAAAGTAACCGTTGTTTCTGCGGGCTTTCGTCTGCCCGCGCCGCGAGCGACAACCGTTAATTTGCTGAAATCATATTCAGGTCTAAGTTCGTCGTCCATTTCAGATGTCTTCTTCATATTTTTTACGCTCCGGGCGCGTCGCTTCTCTCGCGCTAATCAAGCGAGTTGCCGATAGTCGTTCCGTATAGGAAACGACAAGCAAGCGGTTTTGATTTGACGCGCCCATAATGATAAAACGATTTTCTTCAAACGAATGGTCGGGATAGCGAAGATAACAAATAACGGGTCATCGAAAACTGTTTTCGCTTCGTCAAACGGAACGCCGTGCTTCTTTAGATTTGATTCCGCTTTTTCCTCATTCCACTCAAAATTCACGAAATGATTATAACACCTTTAAAGAATAAACTGTTATAGCAAAAAGAAGATGCCGAACGATTGAGATGACGTGGGGCGAAACCGCCAACACGCAAGCAAAAGGAAAAAAAGCACCTCAATAACAAAGTCGCTGTTTTGCCCTCACGTCCATTGATTTGTTCGGCGGCGTGTGGAATTACGACCGCTTTGCTTTCCAATCGGTTACTCGATTGTAAATTTCGTCTATGTTCGCATTTCCCCAATAATCGTTTATCTCTTTAACGGAATTGCCTTTTCCGCGTTCAAGCAGAACGACAAATTGCGTGGCTTTTTGAAGTCCTAGCTTGGCAACCAGAACTTTCCAGCCTTCTTGCACAATGTCTGATTCAATCGTTGTAGTATTCATTCGATTTCTCCCTTTTTCATCTTTTCAGCGAACAAAACAGGATTCATTGCCGAAAAATATTCTTTCCGAAAAGGCTTTGCCAAACGGCGATAACATCTTGCCTGTTTCATCTCTGTTACCTTTTTGTCGCACGACAGAAAATATCTCGCTTGACCGATGATAGCCGAAGCAATGTGCAAAGCATCACGCGCCCTGATGTGGCAATCATTTTGGATTTGTTTGCCGAGATTCAGTAAATCGTCGGAATTTTCAATATGCGTATGGCATAGACTCAGATAATCTTCTATCCGAGTGCGTTTTCCCTCGTTAAGAACATTATGAACTTCAAAATCCAAAATATCCGAGCCGAGAAGAAGTAATTTGCCGCTTTTAATTTCAGCGATAATTTCGAGAAAAGCATTTGCTTCGGCTTGAATATCCGGTTGCGTTTGGTCGTCGAACGGACGCGAATAAACATTTGTACCCAAGCAAATTAACGTCTGGTTATCATCAATCATATCTCTTTCGGCAATGGGTCAAAAACAGCATCACTCTTTGAGATAATTTTAGCACAACGAAATTTTTCAGATAATCTCAAACGTGAATTTATCTTCGACTGGTAAAAGTCGCTTTTTGTGTTCCGTCTAAGGAAAATTTAGCGGCAGAATCTAATTGATTCGGATGTAGTAATAAACCGCGATATTTTTAGGGCGAGTTTCCGTGCCGCCGCCGCCGAACGCTCACGTTCAACGGCGGCGGCGAGCGGCACTCAAAGAAACGATGTGAAATTCGCTTCGCGGCCTCCGCTGGAACGTGTAGTTAGGTGCGCGGTTTGATTTCGCCCCGCGCTCTATCTTTATTCAACTCCGCGTGAAACGCAGAACATCATTGCTTCAATCACGTTTTTGCGACTCTCCCGCATTCAAGGCAAGCGAGAACGCCTGTGTTCTCGCTTTTTGCTTACGCAATCTCGCATGAGTTGTACTAAATAGTCACCGGGCTGCGGTTCCTGCATGATTCTGGAAACAATATCGTGGGGTGAGTATCCATTCCACAACTCGCCCTGAAATGTACGTTTCCTCTGATTCATTTCGCTGGCCAGAGATGTGAAGAAGTGGTTGTGTAACTCATCCTTAAACTGCACAAGCCCATAGTACAGGACAAAAAGAGCTCCCACGGGCGGCGAAGGGCGTTGCCATTCCTTGCCAAACAAGTCAGAACCCGATGGTTCAGGCTCAATCTTGCATTCAACCCCTGCCGCCAGCCATGCCATCGCATCGATTAGAGGATCCCCTTCGTGTGTCGGTTCGGTAGTATATTTTAGTAGTTGCTCATAGTGTGCAGTAAGTACGGGAACCATCAAGCGGTTGATGATTTGATTAATTGTGCATCTCTTGAGGTCTAGGGCCTCCGCAAGCTTATTCCGTGAGTAACTGCTGGCGACGCGTTAGCCTCTTGCATAATCAATCAGATCCCTCTCGACAAACAAGCCGCAAACTGAGAGGTTAATTTCTAAACCTGTGTTACGTAACATCCACTTCACACTACAGACGCGGCATACGCGCCCGTCCCAATTGTGCTCATGGTCGCGGGTCAGCCCACAGTTGGCGCACTTGCACCCGCTCCAACTATGATTCCGATTTCTGCCACAGATGGTACAAGTGCATCCACTCCAGGTATGATCACTGTCACGATTCAACCCGCAGTTTTCGCATGTGCATCCACTCCAAATGTGATCTCGCCCATTGCCGCACACAGCGCATGTGCATCCACTCCAAGTGTGTCCCTCGTCGCGCAGGTTTCCACAGATACGACACTTGCAACCCTCCCAATCATGATACTTGAGAAGGCACCAAAACCTAGCCAATATTCTCATCGGAACCTCCGTTTATCCACTGAACGAGGAGACGACATGGCGTGAGGCAAATTCACGCAACTCCGAAGTTAAAAACACAACGCAAAAACAAAGTCGCTGTTTCGCCTTCGCGTTCAATAGCCTGTTAGATACGTCTTCGCTTTCACCCCGCGCTTTGCCTGCACGCAAATTTGGGGATATGCGGAGCGTCTTTGGTTCAAATTATCAAGCTGTGCTCCTGCTTCTTTTTACGATGAGTGCCGAACGATTGAGATGACGTGGGGCGAAACCGAATACACGCAAGCCAAAGTTTGACGCGCAACGTCAAAAGAAAGTCGCTGCCCGCGCCCTCACGTCCATTGGTTTGTTGGGCGGCGCGTGGCGGAGAATCTGAGTTATTTCTTTTGATTCGCATAATGAGAGCCGACCTTAATCGGTCAAATTCTTTTTTTTGAACTTAATGATGTCAATAATTAAACTTTCGGGCAACGGCTGGTTGCTGGGAAACTGCACCGAAGCCTTTCCAACCTTATAGCCTGCCAGCTCTTTTGAAAAATGCTCCAAGATGCCGGTGCCGGTGTAAAAGCCGACAAATGTTTTGTAACCGGCAATCATAATTTGCTTGTCTCGTTTTCCGCCTTTCACCAATGCGTAGGCGGGAATGTCGTAATTGAACAATTCTGTGGCATCAGGAAATGTTTTTAGAATGATTGTCCGTAATGCCAGCAAAGTTTTCTTGGTATCTTCCGGCTGACTTTCAATATATTCGTTCACTGTTTGGAACTTCTTCTTCGCGCTCATTGTTTGTCTCCGTTGCTTTGCATCTATCTCGACTTTGTTCATTGTTTAGTGAAGATGCCCAACGCTTGAGATGACGTGGGCAAAAACACTTTCAAGTTTAAGTTTATGAAAGTCGCTGTTTTTGCCTCACGTCCATTGATTTGTTATATCGCCCTTGATTTATGAAGACTACTACCAAGCCGTCCTTGTTGCAAAGTAAAAATTATGTGCGCTTCGATTGCCTGTTAATAAGATTTAAGTAAAAATAATTGAGATGAACGATTTACAGATTTTGACCGGAGATAGTCTTACAATTCTACCGACGTTGGCGGCTGAATCCGTCCAGTGCTGCGTAACTTCACCGCCATATTGGGGATTGCGTGATTACGAACACTCAGCACAGATTGGGGCTGAACTATCGCCGGAAATCTACGTCGAAAATCTTGTGAAAATGTTCCGTGAGGTGCGGCGTGTTTTGAGAAATGACGGAACGGTTTGGTTAAACGTCGGCGATGGTTATGCCCGAAATGGCGGAGTTGGCAATCACGGACCAAATGCAGTGGTTGGCAATACAAAAAAACTGATTCAAAAGCGCAACTGCAAAGTTCCCGAATGTTGGGGATTGAAAGACAGAGATTTATTCGGCTTGCCGTGGCGCGTCGCTTTTGCATTGCAGGCTGACGGCTGGATTTTACGGTCGAAAATAACTTGGATTAAAAAAAATCCGATGCCTGAAAGCGTCAAAAACAGACCGACCAGCGCAACCGAAGAAATTTTTCTGCTTGCCAAGTCGCCTGCCTATTTTTATGATTCAAACGGCGTTCGAGAAGAAAGCGGCGCAAATCTTCGCAATTATTGGATTCTCAATCCAGATTCAAGCAGAAGCGGACATCCGGCAACTTTTCCGCGCGAATTAGCGCGACGCTGCATTCTGCTTGGCTCGCGGCAAGGCGATACGATTTTAGACCCGTTCGGCGGTTCGGGAACAACAGGAATCGCAGCTAAGGAGTTAAATCGCAAAGCAATTCTCATTGAACTAAATCCGGCTTATGCGGAGTCGAGCAAAGAACGCGCACAGTTAATCCAGCCACAATTTCAATCTTTGGCTGTCAATATAAATCAATAAATATGTCCCGAAAACCCGGCTCGAAACAATTAATTCTTGAGTTCTTTTTACAGAATATCGGCAAAGTGCTTGAATCAAGAGAAATTCAGCAAGCCAGCGGCGGCGCAAGCGAATGGGCGCGTCGAGTCCGAGAACTCAGAAATGAAGAAGGCTATCAAATTCTCACTCACAAAGACCGGGCGAACTTAAAGCCAAATCAATACTTGATGGAAACAGATAAACGTCTGCCCGCTTTCGCACGAGGCATTTCTAAAGAAACTCGCGCCCGCGTGCTTGAGCGAAACGGCTACACCTGCCAAATGTGCGGACTCGCGGCTGGCGACCCCGACCCGTTCAATTCAACTCGAACAGTGCGACTGACGATGGGACATATCATTGACAAATCTAAGGGCGGCGATGACTCCGCGCAAAATTTACGTGCGGTTTGCACAAATTGTAACGAAGGCTTGCAAAATACGGCACTACCAAAACCTGACCAAATTCACCTGCTCGCTCAAATTCGGCGGGCGACGATTAATGACCAAGAAGCTGTCTTAGGGTGGTTGCTTCAAAAGTTTGGTTTAGAAGCAAAGAAAAAGAATTAAAAATAATCTGCAATCAAGAAAATTTCGAGGGAAACACGAAGCGATATAACGATTGAGATGACGTGGGGCGGAAACCGCCACCAAGTTAGTTAAGGGTAAAAAGACCCGTTCGATAACAAAGACGCTGTTTCGCCCTCACGTCCATTGATTTGTTCGCTGTGTCTTTATATTTTGATGCCCAACGTGAATAGCACACAAGTTTCAATCTTTTCGAGTGTTGCGGTGTTGACTTCACCTAACCTTTTCGTCAGTCTGGTTTTGTCAAGCACTCGTAATTGATGACACAAGGCAACCGACTCACTTGACAATCCTCCTTCGCCTACCGCAACTTGAACACAGGAAGGCAAAGCGGCACGCCGCAAATTTGTCGTGAACGGAATTGCCAAAACTGTCGTCGTAAAACGGTTGATGGCGTTCGTTTGCATTACAAGAACGGGACGAGTTCCAGCCTGTTCCGAACCGCGAACCGGATTTAGTTCTGCCAGCCAAATCTCGCCACGATTGACGGTCATCGGGTCGCATCCTCACGTTCTAGATTAGCGGTGTATTCGGCTAAACCGGCTTCGGCAAGTTCGCGGTCTTCGTCGGCAAACTCGGCGTATAAAGCCTCAAGCTCAACATCATCAAATTGCGTTTCAACTTTGCGGCGTTCACGAAACTTGAGAAACTCCAAAAACTCAGCAACCGTTTGCAGTTGTGTGTCATTCAATTCCGCTAAACTCGTTACAACTTTTTCTTTGGTAGAAATCATACGACCTTATTTTACAACGAGTCGCTAGAAATTGCATTTCAAATATCAGACTGTTTCGGAAAACCAAGAAACAGCGAACGGTTGAGATGACGTGGGGCGAAACCGCCAGAAAGCCCGCTCAAGTTTAACGAGCAGCGTGATAAGAAAGTCGCTGCCCGCGCCCTCACGTCCATTGATTTGTTGGGTGCGTTGTGATTAGAAAACAATTTCCAGTAACTTAACGATGCCCAGAATCACCAACGCTACAATTACAAAAGCTATCAGAAAACAACCTATTTTCAAAAGTCTGTTTTCATCGTGGTCAGGATGAATAAAAGTATTGCCGTTTTCATCTTCGGGCATTTCGGGCAAACCAAGTTCTCGTAACTTATCGGCAACTGACTTTGGATACTCAGAAATTTTTCTCAGCTTTGCCGAACGCGGAAACGAGCGAAACAAATTGCGCGGTTTGTTTTCGTATTTCTGAAAAAAGATGCCGACCGCTTCTTGGTATTCAGGTTTGCTCACGCCGGACAAAAACAAGTATTTTCCGGCTTGTGCCAAATCCTGCATTTCAAGCAAAATAGTTCCAAGTTTCTCGTATATTTCAGCTTTGTAACCGGAATGTCCGAGAGAGTTTTCTAGGATTTCTCTCGCTCGCCACAACCGACCGTTTGAGATTTCTCGTTCTGCTCGCCGTAAGACATTCATCAATTAAGATTACGCTGAAAGTTTAGAGAAAGCACCCAACGATAGAGCTCAGCCGCCCCCGTAGGCGGGTCGGCTGGAGCGACTTGTTAGGTCGATTCGATCGCTTCCATAACCATCTTTGCGAGTGCATTGGGCTGAGAGAGCATGGGCAAGTGTCCGGCGTCGAGGTCAAGGACTCTCGGATTCTGAAGGTTCGCGATCATCTGGTCTTGAAGCTTGGGTCGTACGCTTCGGTCGCTCGTCAAGCGGATATATGCTGGCCGAGGAATACTTCGTGCGTCACCGACGCGGGCCAGATAGAGCCCAGGCCATTCGGCTTCATACTGGTCAATCAGTGCCGCCGAATCCGTTTCCGAAAGGTCGTTGCATAGCTCTGCACGCAGCATCTTCGCGGAAGGTTTCAGGCCGCGTGGGTTGAACTTGAACAAGAGCTTAAGCACGATGCTGTTTGGGAAACCCATGGCATCGACGAACCGTTTGCCGGGGGCCGGCACGAGAGCTGCCACGAAGACCGTTGACTCGACCCGGTCTCCGAGACGGGCCGCCAACTCTGATGCCAGTACGCCAGCCAAACTATGCAGAACAATGACCACTCGCTCGGCGCCCGCCTTGTCGATTTCCTTGACGATTTGGTCGGCGCATGAAGCCGGCGTGGCATCCTCGTGCCGACTGGGTACCTCAACGGCCACGCTGGGTACGGGAAGGGAGTCCTGCAGGCGACCCCATATCCATGGACCCGTTCCGGCACCATGCACCAAGACAATCGTTGTTTCTCGATTCATATAGATGACTCCGACATCGACCTAACAACTGAGATGACGTGGGGCGAAACCGCCACCAAGTCCGCTAAAGTTTAACGGACACCTTCGATAACAAAGTCGCTGCCCGCGCCCTCACGTCCATTGATTTGTTCGATGCGGCATTATTTTCAAACGCGCTTTGTCCAGTCAATCGGCTGACGCTTCACATTGAAAACTGCAATCACGACTATTGCATCATCGTCCACCAGATAGAATAAGGCGTATGGAAACCGTCTGACCAAAGCACGTCTGACGTTCGGAACTTTGACAAGCGTATAAGCAAACGGATTGCGCTTTACGCCAGACAAACAAGCGTCAATCGCCCGCAAAAATTCAAGTCCAAGTCCTTCACTCTGCTCTTGATACCAGTCAAATGCCTGTTGAACTTCCTGTTCGGCTTCAGGGCGAACGATGATTTGTCGTCCTACGCCCGTCCCCGCAATTTTGTCTTCAGGTCGTTCCACGAAATACCCTCGCTCGGATTGGCTTGATATGCTTCAAGACGGCGTTCAAGTTCTACCTGTTGTTCTTCGGTCAGCGAAACGGCTTCGGGAACTGTCGCAATGCTGTCCCAAATATCCTCAACAAGCTGAATCCGTTCGGCAACCGAAAGCTGTAAAATTTCAGAAAGTTGCGTATCCATATCACAAATAGATTAAGCTGTCGCAGAATTTCGCGCAAGGGCTGAATAAATCGAAAGCATCGAACGACTGAGATGACGTGGGGCGACGAACCGCCGATACACACAAGTTTTCGATGAAAGCCGCGCTATTCGCGCTCCGGTTGAATGAGTTGTTATGCACGCTGTCCAGCACTAATCAACTTCTTTAGCGCCGACCTATCATTATAAAATGCCCGGATTGCTGCCTCAACTTCCTTTACACCATGCCCGGTTGAATCATAAATTACGGCCTTCTTCTTCCACCGTTTGCCCAATAGAGTCCACCCTTCGACATCTTCCTCAGTTTCAAGAAACAGCATAAAGTCAAGTTTATCTACCAACAGGATTGAGGCAAAGAATACTGACCCATCATTACTGTCCTTGATAAATAGCGAGGGAGAGCAGATTTGAAGTTCTTTCGCCTCAGCCAACTGCTCTTCCCAAGGAAAAGCACGAAATGCTTCGATGGCCTGAATCACATCCACAGCGCCACGTTCCTCTACAATGTCGTCTTGGTCTGCATACTGTACGCTTAGTGTAATCATATTTAATCATTCATATCATCATTAAGGTTGAGTGCTTAACGGCTGAGATGACGTGGGCGGAAACGGCAACCACGCAACTCTAGGTTCAAAAGACCTGTTTGATAAGAAAGTCGCTGTTTCTGACTCACGTCCATTGAATTGTTAGCTCGCCGTATAAAATGCGATAAATACGGCGGGCGCAGTCACAATGGTTAAGAATCACTGCTTATTTGATTTAATCAGGACTCTCCTTCTACCACAATTTCAAACCCGCCACCGTCACCTCCGGGACGATTGCAAGATTGATTTGTGCAGTCGAAATCTCCGCTAGGTACGCAACGCTCGTTGAATGAACTTGACCCGCACGAATAAACCACAGCACCTCTTACCGTGGTAGATTCTCTAGGGACACATTTTTGTTTCGCGCAATCTGACTCCGCCATTCTTGAAAACATTTGATTGTTTACATCTGGAGATGCGCCATCTTCCCAACGCCAAACTGAATCATCGGCAAACTTAACTTCGTCAACTAATAGGTCAACATCAAAATCCCTGTTAAGTTGCCTTTTAATGAGAAAATCACGATAAAAGTCAAAAAGAGAAATTACATGCAACCGAATAAAACCCATTTGACCTGAAGGCAGTTCATTACGAAAATTGAGCAATCTTGTTTGCCCTTGTCGGAGAACTCGGCTTCGGTCTTCATTTTCGTAAAGTATCCATCTCACTTTAACGCCTTTAACAGCTTTGTTTGAAATGTTTTGAAGCTCAAATTTTTCTGCTGCAAGCCGCTTAGTTGAAACCGATTGAACGACGACCGGAGCGTTCAAATAATCTTGTCCGAGATAAGGGTGAAAGACAATAGACCAGTTTCCACGCGGAAGCGGTTCTAACAAACTGTTACTTTCTTCATCTTTAGTTTGGGCAAACCCGTAAAACATAAAAACAAGAAGTAAAAGCATTACTGCTACAAGGAATGTTGTTTTTTTTGTGCTGAACATTTTTTCTTTCCTCCAATTTAATTTGGTTGTTTTTGCCATAACCCGTTTCAAGTTTGATTTTAACTCGAAGCGGGCTAACGATTGAGATGACGTGGGGCGAAACCAAATTCACGCAACTCCGAGTTCAAAAGACGACGTTGATAAGAAAGTCGCTGTTTCGCCCTCACGTCCATTGAATTGTTAGCCCGCCCGTTATGGGAAAGTAGCAATTTTCATAACAAAGCATTCAATCTGCAACACTCCACTCTAAATACGGTTTC
>Ga0187894_10007652_pt1 | contig 10105 bp, 10 predicted proteins | sample GBC1701081metaG_FD_136650 | JGI IMG/M metagenome (GOLD analysis project Ga0187894, IMG submission 136650) | White microbial mat communities from a lava cave in the Kipuka Kanohina Cave System on the Island of Hawaii, USA - GBC170108-1 metaG ... | reverse complement strand
CTTTATCAGGCTAGTGAAAATGTCAAAGGTAGTAACGTGATTCGGCATAGGGCTTAGGTAAGCTACGGAAGACATTCCAAACAAATGCACAGCAATGAGATAACCTCCTAAAATTCCCGCTATCATGCTGCTGATAGTCAAGAGAGGCATAATAAAAAAACCAGCTAATAAACGAGGAGCAATGAGGTAACGGTGGGGATTCACTGCTAAGGCTTCCAAAGCATCAATCTGCTCTGTAACGCGTAGTGTGCCCAATTCTGCACACATTGCAGCACCGACTCTTCCCGTCACCATAAAGGCAGTCAAAACAGGTCCTAACTCAGTGATCATCGCCTTTGCGACCAATAAACCCGTTAAGGTAGTGAGTCCTTTATCGGCAAGTTGATAAAATGACTGAGCAGATAAAACCAACCCCGTAAAAAAACCTGTCATGAAAACGACAGGAAAAGAAGCTACACCAATATCGTAACACTGCTGCAAAACCAAGCGAAAAGAAGGCGGTTTTTCTAATACTTTTAAGATAGACCATAGAAAGCAGACATATTCTCCCATTTCCTCTAGCCATCTAAAGCGAAATATAGAACTCCGCTTGTGAATTACTTCTTCTTTTTTGAAGGAGCCCTCCTCGAGATAGGATATTTTTATATATACTATAAGAAAGGAATTATACCAAATACCTAATGCTGTCCTTGAAGTTGTTGTAACCGAGAGATGGCATCATGATATGCACTTAACATACGCTGGAGGTTTTGCTGCCATCGATCACAATCCGCTAAGTTACGATCATTATTATACTTTTGAAGTTCACTAGCATTCTTAACTGGTTCAATATACATTCCTTGGAATGCTATCAAAGTTACAGGAAAAGCAGCCAAAGCGGGAAATCGATCCTTATATTGATTCATACATTGAAGTGTCTTTAAAGATTCACCTGTTATCTGAGAACCACAACCCAATCGAGAAACTCTAATTTGCTGCTCACTGATCTTCATTCTCTGCCTTGTAAGTTCCTCTCCTCGTTGTTGATCTGCACATCGTAGTGTTTGCATTAAGCGGATACATTCATAATACAGTTGCATAACCTGTTTCAGTGATTCCATAGTGTATTTACTCCTTACAATGAATAGTGCAAATTAGATAAATTATTTTTTACTGACTGGTGAGAAGCCGTACCCATACGTTGCTGAATGGTAAATTGCTGCGTCAGCTCTCGAACGTTATATTCACGTTTGCAGAGCAAGTCATCATTTTCAATTCTTTTAGTATTGCTTCTCATACTTTGTACAGAAAAGTAAGATTGTCCGGCTTTAACAATCAACCCCATTCCTAATTCAATAGGTTTAAGAGAACAATTTCCATGAACTGACAAAATAGATAGAGCTAAATAGGTCACCACCTCTATTCCCGTCATGTAAGAGAACCCTTTATTCCCCTCTTGAGGAGCTTTTTCGTGGGACCAATTACGAATGGCAGTAGTTACTAAGGCACCTCCTATGCCACATCTAATCCAAAATGGAGCAACCCGCCCTCGAGTTACTGCTAAGAGAGCAAATACCGCAGTGCACATTTGAGAGATTGAAGATATACGCTCTAATTGGCAAGAATTCTCTTGAGAAGCTCGAACTAGCGAAGATTGCCCATCGCGAAGAAGAGGTAGTTCTCTACGTAAGCGATCTAGCATAGCTTTATCCGTTTTCATCGATTTCTCTTGTATCTTCTTAAAACCATTATGTGCTTGGATATACTGAATGATAGCTGCCATATTCTCACTTTCCTAATAAAGTTTAACCACCTGGTCTTTGGTTGTGCGAAATGGTTCTGTGCAATTCGCCTAATGCCCTTATTATCTCTTTAAATATGCTGACAAGCTGATAACCTTCACTTACATAACCATGCGCTTTATTCATGTTCTCCTCTAATGCTGCCATGAACTCTTCTTTTTTGCGTCTAATCATAAGGATAACATTATTCACTTGCGTAGAGCTCCACCTTGTGTGTTTATCAAATTTAGGCAAGTTAAGAACAACTTTACCAATAGTTTTTTGCGCATCTGGATCAGAAAAAGAATGATTTGTATTGCCACTTGCCAACCTAACCTCTAAAAGAGTTTGAAATTCATTAAGATTCTCTATCTGTTTTTTTAAATCTTCAGCTTGTTTAGTCACTTGTTGGATTTGGCTTCGAAGCACCTCATCTTTTAGACACTGAAGAGTTACCAAAGCTTCACCTAAATTGTCAGTTTGCTGTTGAATCTTATCTAAAAATGGCTTTACTAGGCTCTCTTCTTGTATACTTAAAGGAAGCGAGGCACCCACGTGGTGTGGAAGAGTGCTGGGTGGAAGGGCTAAAGTCATAAAATATCCTAATTTTTTAAAACTTTTTGCATTATAATAAGCAGCACCCGAGTTTCTTTCAAATGAAAATTAAAGGTAAACCCACTATTCTCCTTCATCCAAAAATTAAAAATCCTCTATGCTACTCTTAAAAAACTACGAATAAGACGTGATTCGATGTTGACGACATTATTAAATCAGCAACGTCATTACCTAGAATATTTCTTTAACCATCTTGATATTCCTGCTACAGAGGCTGTAATAGATTTATGCCTTAAAGTAAAAGGTTTATTGATCTTCACGGGGATTGGAAAAAGTGGGATAGTGGCGGAAAAAATTGCTATGACGCTCGTTTCTACAGGCACAAAAGCTATTTTCTTACCTCCAGTGAATTTTTTACATGGGGATTTTGGAATCCTTTCCTCCGAGGATTGTATGATTATTCTAAGTAAAAGTGGCGAAACGGAAGAGTTGCTCAACCTCATCCCCTTTATCAAAAAAAGGGGGGCTCTTTTAACTGCTTTAGTTTCTAATGAAAAAAGCCGACTAGCACGCCAAGCAGATCGAGTAGTCCTACTGCCTGTTCTTAAAGAACTCTGTCCCTTTAACCTAGCTCCTACTACTTCCACAGAAGTGCAGCTTCTCTTTGGGGATCTTCTCGCTGTGGCCTTAATGCAAAGAAAAAGGATGACCCTCTCTTCTTATGGGGAAAACCATCCTAGTGGGATGATCGGCAAAAGAGCAACCATTAAGGTAGAGGAGGTGATGGTGCCGCAAAAAGATCTTCCTCTCTGTTTTCCTCATCATCGTTTAGAAGAGGCTTTGTCCATTTTTTCTCAAAAAAACGTTGGATGTCTCTTAATTGTCAGTGAAAACTGCCATCTTCAAGGAATTTTTACCGAAGGAGACCTTAGACGTTCTTTACAATCTCTCGGCTCTGGGGTAATGTACAATACCTTAGATACTCTGATGACACCTTCCCCTCACACGATCAACAAAGGAACTCTTGCTTGGGAAGCCTTGCAATTGATGCAAAGAAACCCCAACAAATGGATGTCAGCTTTGCCTGTTGTAGAAAATCACGAACTTGTCGGTCTCTTGCGTATGCATGATATCGTGCATCTTGGTCTGAGATGAAGACATTTCTCCTCATGGTTTTTGCTCTGGGTTATGCTGGAATCATTTTTGAGCATCGACTGAAAATCAACAAAGCAGCAATCGCCCTCTTTATGGCGATCCTCTCGTGGACAGCCTTCTTCTTTTGCCTAAAAGATCCCTTTTTGATCAAACACCATCTACAACAGTTTAATATTCATCTTGCTCACATTGCACAGATTATCTTTTTTCTACTAGGGGCCATGACTATCGTGGAATTGATCGATTCTCATAAAGGTTTCACTATTATTACCCGATTAATCCGTACGCAATCTAAGCGAAAACTACTCTGGCTGGTTGCGGGGTTTTCCTTTTGCCTGTCCGCTATCTTAGACAACCTCACTACAACCATTTTAATGGTCTCTTTGTTAAGGAAGTTGATTGATCACCATAAAGAAAGATTTCTTTTATGTTGCGTTATCATCATAGCCGCTAATGCAGGAGGTGCTTGGACTCCCATTGGAGATGTCACTACGACGATGCTATGGATAGGAGGACAACTCTCTTCTTTAGAAATCATTAAAAGCCTTTTTTTCCCTTCTCTCTTCTCTCTATTCATTCCCCTACTCTACTTTTCCTTGCAGTTAAGAGGGAAATTTACTCCTGCTATAAAGCCTGTAGAACAAGAGGAACCCGGGGCTCGCTGTATCTTGATACTAGGCATCCTTGGATTAATTCTCGTTCCTATTTTGAAAGCAGGAACAGGCCTTCCCCCTTTTATGGGAATTTTGAGCAGCCTTTCCTTGCTGTGGCTCATTACAGAAGGACTGCATCGGCATGATGAGAGTCGCTCCCATTTGCGGGTTCCTCATATTTTCAAACAAATCGATATTTCAGGAATTCTATTCTTTTTGGGAATTCTCCTTATGATATCCGCTTTAGAGAGAACCGAATTGCTACAAAATCTTGCTCAGTGGTTGAGTAGTTACCTTAAAAACCTACCAATCATTGCCCTCTTGATTGGCATTCTATCTGCCATAATCGATAATATTCCCTTAGTAGCAGCGACTATGTCGATGTACCCCCTTGCAGAATTCCCTATCGATCATCCTTTATGGCTTATGATCGCCTACGCTGCGGGAACCGGAGGAAGCCTTTTGATCATCGGCTCCTCTTCAGGAATTATTTTGATGAATATGGAAAAAATCGAATTCATTCAATACCTTAAAAAGGTTTCCTTACCCGTTTTCATCGGGTATCTTATCGGTATGGGCATCTACCTTTTTCTGCGTTGATTCCACATTGATATGAGTAACGCGGTAGGAAAATAAGGAGTTCACCTTTCCCTTATCCGACATTACTTTAACGTCCTTTAATCTTTGAGTACGCTTACTAAACTTACAACATTTTTTAAATTTCTTGCCTGATCCACAAGGACAAGAGTCATTATTGCCTATTTTTTGCATCTTTTCATCAACCTGACCTATTATTTTAACACAAAGTTCAAAATCAATCTTAAAATTTTTAAAACTTGACCTCTATTGCAGAGGTTCTGCACACTACTTGGTTGACTAGGGCATGGTGGCATAGCCAAGCGGTAAGGCAGAAGCCTGCAAAGCTTCCATTCCTCGGTTCGATTCCGAGTGCCACCTAGAAAATAACCGACTCTTTCATGTTGTACCTCATATCCACTCCTATAGGAAATCTTAAAGATATCACTATCAGGGCTTTAGAAATTTTAAAAGAATGCGATTATATCCTGTGCGAACAAATTAAGCATAGCCTTATCTTACTCAATACTTATAATATTAAAAAATCATTGAAGCCCTTTTATCTCTTTAATGAAAAACAAAGAGAAGAAGAGATTATCCATGATTTAAGGCAAGGCAAGAAAATTGCCCTCATAAGTAATGCAGGCACCCCTGCCATCTGTGATCCTGGAGAACGACTCGTTCAAAGATGTCGGCACGAGAGCCTACCGATAACTGCTCTTCCGGGGCCTTCCGCATGGGTGACAGCACTTTCTCTCTCCCCTTTTTCCAAAAAAAAAGTACAATTTTTAGGCTTTTTACCTAAAAAAAGAGGAGAAAAAATGGTAGCCCTAGCTTCCTCAGCCCACGTAACTACCATTTTTTATGAATCCCCTCATCGATTAGTCTCGACTCTCTTGGCCATTCCTGCAAAGCGAGAAGTTTGTGTCATGAAAGAATTAACAAAAAAATTTGAACAATACTATCAAGGAACAGCGGAAGAACTCGCTTATCACTTCGAAATAAATGCTCCTGTTAAAGGAGAGTTTGTCGTTTTGATAAAAGGAGAAGAGTGTGACTTTTCTCACCTAACGACTCAGGAACACCTACAGCTTATCCAACAAGAGTATCAGTTGCCACTCAAGGAAGCCCTCAAGTTGGTAGCTCGTTTGAGAAATGTCGCAAAAAAATCCCTTTACTCATTTCGTAATGGTAATCGAAAAAAGGCTTCCTGAAGGCGCACAAGTACAACCGGCATATTGTGGAGAGAACCTTATGCAGAAGTGCTTCAAGCAACCCATTACTCCTTACCGAGGCAAAAAGGGCTTTATTGGTGTCTCTTCTTCTCAACACAAATTGAGAAAAAAAGAAAACTCTGGTTTAATCTTTATTGTTCAAATTTTTACGATGAATGACTATAAAAAATTCGATCCTACTTTTTCTTCTTAATTTAAAAGTAGGCATTTTTAAATTACAAAAAGTGCGCTTTTCCCTTGGAATACTCGGATTTTTAGCGGCTATGGCTCTTATAGGTCCCTGGATTACCCCTTATACCTACTATGAAATCCACCTTGCTTTAAAGAACACCCCTCCTTGTTCTACCTTTTGGATGGGGACAGATGAATTGGGCCGAGACATCTTTACCCGTATTTGTTGTGGAGCTAGAGTCTCGCTCTTTATCGGAATTGTCGCCGCCACTATCGATCTCTTCATCGGCGTGATCTATGGGTCAGTAGCTGCGATTTTAGGTGGAAAAATGGAAGAATTTTTAATGAGAGTCGTTGACATCCTCTCTTCGATCCCCTATCTTCTCATCGTTATCTTGCTCGTAGCTACTATGGGACCTGGAGTTTCTACGGTTATTCTCGCTTTAACCTTAACAGGATGGATTCCCATGTCTCGCATGGTCCGAGGACAAATGAAACAGCTAAAATCTTTAGATTTCATCCATGCTGCTTATGCTTTGGGGGCTTCTCATGCCAAAATATGGTCTCGCCATCTTCTTCCTAATACCTGGGGTTCTATTTTGACAATGACTACCTTGACTATTCCTACAGCGATTTTTTCAGAGGCTTTTTTGAGTTTTTTGGGGCTCGGTTGTCAGGCCCCCGTAGCCAGCTGGGGTTCGATGATCAATGATGCTCTCTCTGCTCTATTGTATTTTCCTTGGAGGCTTTTCTTTCCCTCTCTTTGTATTACCGTTACAATGTTTTGCTTTAATCTTTTAGGAGAAGGAATTAGAGAATATTTTGACCACCAACCCTCTATCGATTTGATGAAAAGAACGCCTCTTTATGAAGTAAAGGAAAAACAGTTGTTTTCAAACAAAAATCTATGAAAAAAATTCTTGAAGTAGAGGAAGTGGATCTGGTTATCTGTCGAGACAACCAGAGGGTAAACCTTCTGCAAGAGATGAACTTTTCCCTATTTGAAGGAGAGCGATTAGGAATCGTAGGGGACTCGGGAAGTGGTAAAACCCTTCTCATGAAGATGATTCTACAACTCCTTCCTAAATCTGTTAAGGTTACTCGAGGTAAGGTCTTATATAGAAATAAAAACCTCCTTCAGTTATCCGCAAAAGAGATGAGAAAGATCCGGGGAAGAGAAATAGGAATGATCTTTCAAAATCCCCTTAGTTTTCTCAATCCCACTATGAAAATAGGGATACAAATCGGAGAAAGCTACCGTGCAGCTTCTCCTTATGCTGGAACCAAAGAAGTTAAAACAAGAGTTCTGCATCTATTAAATTTAGTTGGAATAGATGACCCAGAGTTGCGCTTTTACCAATATCCCCACCTTTTGAGTGGAGGGATGAGACAAAGGGTTTTGATCGCTCTCGCTTTAATCTCCGACCCCAGCTTAGTAATTGCGGATGAACCCACTACAGCTTTAGATACTACGATACAAGCACAGATTTTCGATATTTTTTATCAATTGCATAAAAGCATTATCTTGATTTCACATGATTTAAGTTTAGTCGCCTCCTTCTGTGATCGTCTCCTCATCATGCATGAAGGACAGATCGTAGAAGAAGGAAGTCCCAAGCAGCTGCTGACAAAAGCAAACCATCCTCACACACAAAAATTAATCTATCTGCTCTCATCTCTACAAGAAAAACAAGCAGTCGGAAGAGTTGCAAAATTGACAGAACACCCCATCATCTCTGCTTCTAATTTCAAAAAGCATTTTTCCACATCACGAGGAATATTAAAAGCTGTCGACGGGGTTTCTTTAGAAATTCCTCGAGGAATGACTTTAGGGTTGGTAGGAGAAAGTGGCTCAGGTAAGTCTACACTAGGACAGGGTCTACTGCATCTCTGTTCTCCTACCTCAGGATCGATCTATTTCAATGGAATAGACCTTTCTTCTCTCTCTTCGAAAGAATTAAAGCGTTGGAGAAAAAAAGCGCAAATTATCTTTCAAGACCCCCATGCTTCTCTCAATCATCGAATGAAAATCTTAGAAATTATCATGGAGCCACTCCTCATCCATAATATTGCCGTAAATTTTTCAAAAATTACAAAAATCCTCGAACTAGTGGGCCTAAACCAAGAACACCTCCATCAATATCCCTACGAACTCAGCGGAGGGCAAAAACAACGGGTAGCTATCGCAAGAGCTCTCATCTTAAATCCTCACTTTATCGTATGTGATGAACCCGTGGCTTCTTTAGATCTCTCTTCTCAATTGCAAATCACTCAACTCTTAAAAACACTGCAAAGAGAAAGCCAGATTTCTTATCTATTTATCTCTCACGACCTCAGAATGATACGACATATTGCCGATTTCATTGCCGTTCTCTATCTCGGAAAAATTGTTGAAAGTGGACCCACACAAATAGTTTGCGATAACCCCCTTCACCCTTACACTCAAGCACTTATATCAGCGATCCCCCAACTGACACTCTCACGTAAAACACTACAGACCTCTCGTTTCAAAAAAGAGATTCTAACTCCTACCCATCTTTCCAGGAAAACTACCCTCTTTTCTTGTATCTCTAAAAAAAATCCCGTGCGGCAACATTCCCCACCCAATGATAAGGAGCGGCATCCCGAACACTATGTAGCTCTCCCGAATCAAGAAGCTCGTTAAGAGTACTCCTATTACCTAGTATACCCCTCTCTCTTGGTAAGCAAAAGCAAGCTTTTCTAGATAAGCAGTCTTTGTCCCGTCTTCCCGAAATTAATTTAGGGTGAATTTTTTAACTATTCTTTAAGTATTTGACGTTCAAAACATAACTAAATCCAATTATTCAAACCTTGCAAATAACTTTTATTATAAAATATACTTTAGAAATGAATTTAATAACATATATAAGAAATTTTATTTCCTTAGGTATCCATACGTTAAATAGAATTATTTTTGGACATTTGGGGTACCGTACAGTACAACAAATATGCAATCCATCCCATGAAATTACAAAAATCGATGAAATAGGGCAAAAAAACATTAAGGATTGTTCTTTTGAACGCCTAACAAAACCTCTTATAAATTTAGCGAATGAACTAGAAATTGATCCAGACAAAAAAATTACCATGGGACAAGGGGAATATATCGTATTTCATGCTAATGAGCATGAGATAAAACCAGTATTTTTTGACACATTTGAACAAGTTTATACAATCTTATCTCAATACTCTCCTATATCATCATTAATGAGTAATGGATTTAAAGAAGAGGATGAAATATATGCTAATCGCTATGAATTAATAAAATCGAATATTAAAAAAATAGAATCGAATCTAGAGATAGCTTTTGTTCCACGTACTTTATATGAATTAATTCACATTGAAAAATGTATTCAGGAAGATTTAAAACGCAAAAAAATATGTTCCTATATATTGAACAAAGGTAAAAGAGGAAAGTGTTGGCATACTTACTGCTTTATTTCACCAAAGAAAGTGGAGAATAATGAGGACTCCGATATCAAAAGATTAGCTTATAATTTAAACAAAACAATTACCAAATATTATCTCTCATCAAAGGAGTGTTTTTCTTATCGAGAGCTTGATACTCTTACTGAAAAAAAAATCGAATTTTTAAAAGACCTTTATATAAATAAGCCTGAGTATTCAATTGTTGCTTACTCAATTCCCGGTCCAACTACCAATTTTGCTTTTGATGAGAGGGTTCTCAATCCAATGGGTATTCGCGATGAAGCCGATGCTCAAATTATAAAAAATGCTCTTGCATTAGACTGCAGTACTTTTGCTCAAAACTCATTTCTTTTATATAGAGGTTGTAAAGATATCCAAAAAGACTCAGTTTGCAACTATAAAAATGAGGAGGCTTACAGCCTGTCTTATGGAACTAGCTTATTTGCCGGATGTATACATGATGCGGGCGCAACAGCATTCACTTATATGCGAAACGAGAAAGATGGTAGTGGTTATGCCATAGCAGTTCCCTTTAATCAAGCAAAGGGTT
>Ga0187894_10007651_pt1 | contig 10105 bp, 8 predicted proteins | sample GBC1701081metaG_FD_136650 | JGI IMG/M metagenome (GOLD analysis project Ga0187894, IMG submission 136650) | White microbial mat communities from a lava cave in the Kipuka Kanohina Cave System on the Island of Hawaii, USA - GBC170108-1 metaG ... | reverse complement strand
GCGCAGGACGAGGTCAAGGCCGGGCACGCGGTTCGGGTCGTCGTCGCGCGCCGGGGCCCCCGACGCCCCCCCCGCCTCGGCGCCCGGGGACGCCTCGTCCGAGGCAGCCCCGTCCTCGTGGAGCGCACCGTCCTCGTGCGTCCCGTGCCGTCGCGAGGTGCTCCGATCGTTCTTCCCGGTCTCGAGCAACAGGTACGCGACGAGCGCCGCGCACACGAGCAGGAGAACGACAACCGCCGACCGCCGCACCGCCGTGGCATTGTAGGCTTCGGCGGGCCAGGGCACTGTCACAATTGCGGGGAGCAGAGGGGGCTCGGGGGCCGTTGGATCACAGGAGCGAGCGGATGTCCCGCCAGCCGTAGCCGACGGACTCGAACTCGCCGGACGGCCGGGTGCGGACGTAGACGCCGCCGAGCCTCTCGTAGAAGGCCCGCGCGCGGGCGTTCTCGGGCTGCGTCCACACGATGAGGCCCGTGTACCGGGCCCCGGCGAGCCGCCGCGCCATCTCGGACATGAGCCGCCGGCCGTGGCCGTGCCCCCTCGAGGGGCCGAGCAGGTAGATGCTCCAGACCTCGGCCGGGAACGCCGGGTCGCCGTGGCGCTGCGGGCCCCCGGCCGCGAATCCGACGATGCCGTCCCGCGGCGCCTCGAGGACGAGGAGGAACCGGTCGCGGCCGCAGGCGCGATCGCGGGCGAATTCGAGCCACTGCGCCTGCCGCTCCGCGAGGGTGCGCGTGTTGATCCGCGCCGGCGGCAGGAACGCGGGGTAGGCCTCCGCCCGCGCCCGGTAGTGCACGTCGCCGATGCGCACGGCGTCCTCGGGCGTCGCGTCCCGGATGCTGCCCACGGCACTGGGAGCGTAGCACCCCGGCGGGGTCGAGTTGAACCGGGATCGGCCCCTCATGGGAAGGTAGATGGTGGTAGAGCCGATGGCAGAGCCCCCGCCGACGCCGGAGTCCCTCCTCGAGCACCGGGCCTTCGCGTGCGCGATCGCGCGGGCGCTCCTCGGCGACGAGCACGAGGCCGAGGACGTGGCGCAGGAGAGCGTGCTCTCGGCGATCGAGCGGCCGCCCGCGGGCAAGAACACCCGCGGCTGGTTCGGCGCGGTGGCAAGGAACCTCGCCTTGCGAACGCGACGCACCCGGTGGCGCCGGGCGCGGCGCGAGGAGCGCGCGGCGCGGCCCGAGCAGGTTCCCTCGACCGAGGAGGCGGTCCTGCGGCTCGAAGCGCAGCAGCGCGTCGTGGACGCGGTGCTCGGGCTCGAGGAACCCGAACGCGCGGCCGTGCTCGGGAGGTTCTTCTGGGGGGCGACGCTGACCGAGCTCGCCCGGAGCCTTGGCGTGCCGGAGGAAACCGTTCGCACGCGGCTGCGGCGCGCCCTCCTGCGGCTGCGTGCGCGGCTCGACCGCGCGCACGGCGGCGACCGCGCCGCGTGGAGCATGGCCCTGCTGCCCGTCGGCGTCGTCCCGCGCGGGACCGGGGCCCTTCTCACGGGAGCAACGCTCATGGCGAAAAAGACCGTCCTCATCGCGCTCGGCGCCGCGGCGGCGGGTTCCGCGCTGACGCTTGTCGCGCAGCCGCTCGGCGCTCGCGCGGAACGCGCCGCCCCCCCGGACGTGAGTCGGGAGGTCGAGGAGGCGCGGGAGGAGCTCCGGCGGACGCGCACCGAGCGCGACGAGGCGCGCGACGAACTGGCGCGGCTCCGTCGCGAAGCGGACCCTCGCGTCGTGCCGGCTTCGGGCGCTGCGCGGCGACCGCGGATCGCGGAGATCGAGGCCGCGATCGACGGGTGGTTCGAACGGGGCGACGCGGCCGCGGCGCTGGCGGCGCTCCGGGAGCTGGTCGCGCTCGAGACCGACGGGTGGCCGCTGGCCGCGGAGCTGTGGCTCCGGATCCGCGACGACTCGGGCCGCGACAGCGCGCTTCACCTCTCCGACATGGCCGCAGCCGGCGCGCTCAACGACCCGGCGTTGCTGAAGGTCATGGCGTGGGCGCTCGAGAACCCCGCGCCCATGGACTTCCGCGAGCACGCCGCGTGGGATCTCCCGTGGCGCCGCGACCCGGCGGCGACGCTCGAGCAGTTCGGACGGGTCCTCCCCCGCGAGACGGACCCCGGCGTCCGGTGGGCGCTGATCGACGGCCTCGCGGAGCTCGCGACGCCCGAGTCGCGCGACGCCCTGGTCTCCATGCTGGCCGACCAGGCGCTCGACGCCGGGCTGCGCGGGATGATCGCGACCCGGCTCGTCGGCCTCGCCCGCTGGCTCTCGCACGGCGATCCCGAGGCGCCGGCGGGCGCCGACCTCGTGCGCGCCGTCCAGAACGTGGCCGGAGGGGACGCGGCAGCGGAGGCGCGAGCCGCCGCCGAGGCGGCGCTCCAGGCGCTGCGCCCGGCCGCGAGCGGCTTCCTCGTGACCGGATTCAGGGAGCCCCTGACCGTGGCGGAGGCGGCCGGGCTCCGGCCCGGCGACGTGATCGTCGCCTACGACGGCACGCCCATCGGGGGAATCCAGACGCTGCTGCCGCTCATGCAGCCCTGGCGCGACGGCCCGAAGACCGTGGAGGTGGTGGTCGTGCGGGAAGGCGCGCGCACAACCCTCACGGCCCCCCGCGCCCACCTCGGGATCTACGGGCTGGACGTGGAAGCGCGCTGAGAGCTTGTGAATCCCGGCGTCGGCCGAAGCCAGCAGGGATTTGTCACGAGCTCTGAGCTTTCACACGAATTCCTCGCGCGTCGCGTGGATAAAGTCCGTGTAGGCGGGCTCCCGGCCGTGCGCGCGGACGTCCGCGGCGATCTGGCCGCGGTGGTAGGCGCCGTGGAGGACGACGTGCACGAGGATCTCGCCGACCGTGCTCTCGAACGCGCGGCCCTTCGTGTTGGTGTACGCGACCTTCCGATCGAGCTTCTCCTCCGCGAGCGTCGAGAGGAACTCCCTCCACCGGCCCTCGAGCTGCGCGATCTCCCTTGCGCAGGCGTCAAGGTCGAGCTCCGGCCAGACCTCGACCCTCGGTCCGCCGGTGAGCCGGTGGAACCAGGTCCACTCCGCGCCGACGATGTGCGCGAGCTTCTTCCGCGCGGAGGGCGGCGCCTCGCCGCGCAGGGAGGCGAGTGTCTCCCGGTTCGCCCAGGCGTCGTACTTGAAGAGCCGTTCCAACTCCTGCTTCCGTCCGGTTGCGGCCATGCCGTGCAGCCTAGCACGGGCGTCGCGACGCACTCGGCGCCGAACGCTCGCGCGTGGAACGTGGCGTCGCAGCTGGCGTTCCAAGGTGCGGGCGCGCGGAACGAGCAGCGTCACCCCGGCGCCGAGGCGTCACAGCCGCCCGAGGCAGCACTTCTTGTACTTCTTGCCGCTGCCGCAGGGGCAGGGGTCGTTGCGGCCGACGGCCGCCGCCGGGGCGCGGTAGGGCTTCTGCTTCCCCCCCGCCGCCTCGAGGTAGGGCTCCCTGAGCGCCTTCACGAAGAGGCCGAGCGCACGGCCGCCCGCGATCCGCCCCTCCCGCTGCATCGCCTCGAGGAAGAGGCCGCAGAGCGCGGGCACGTCGCCGCGCGCGGCTTCGGGGATCGCGAGCTTCGCCACGCCTTCGAGGAGCCCCGCCTTCACGTCGGGTTCCTCGACCTCCCCCGCATCCTTCCCGCGCGCTTCGCACGCCCGCGAGAGGAACGCGACAAGCACCTGTGCCGCGTGCTCTCGGACCGGGCCCTTCACCTCCGCGAACCGGTCCGACGCGCAGAAATCGCCCGCCCAGTTCTCGATGCGCTCGCGCAGGTAGGGATCCATCGCGCGGATTATCGCCGCAGGACGAGCCCGCGCCATCCCCAGACGAGCAAGGGCGCGGCGAGGACAAGCGAGCCCCACGCGCCGGTTTCTCTGTAGAGCACGGCGTCGATGGAGACGATGAAGACTCCAAAGACGAGGATCGCGATGACCTTGAGGCCGAGGGCGTGTCGCCGCGCCTCCTCGAGCGAAGCGGTGCAGGGAAAGCGATCGACGAGGCGCAGCATCCAGCGGAGGCTCGCCATGGAGAGGCCCGCCGCAAGGGACGTGAATCCGACCGCGCGCACCGGTCCCCACGCCAGGGCGGCGAGGAGCCCGACAAGCAGGAGGACGGGCGTCACGAGAGCACCGAGGATCGCCAGCGAGGCCCCGCGCGCGACGGTAACGGGCGTGGCGTACGGGGAGAGGCGCCAGACCCATGCCGCCTCCGCGTGGGCGCTGCCGACGAGACCGACGAGGCCGTTGCACGCCGCGAGGGCGAGCATCGGCGGCGCCATCGCCGCCATGGGCTGAGCATCCCGCAGGACGGCCATGCAGAGGAAGATCAGGGGAAGCCCGAACTGCGGAATCGCCCGCACCTTGTAGTCCCGGGCACGCCGGATCGTCGCCCATGCGAGGAGGAACCCGGCGCGCGCGTCGTGGTCGCCTTTCGTCGCGCGTTCGAGCGCGCGCCGCACGCGGCTCGCGGACACCGGCGCCTCGCGCCGCGCTTCCCCCTCCGCAAACGACTGGAGGATGCGGCCGTAGGTGCGCGCGAAGATGGCGACGAGGATCGCGGCCAGGCCGAGCGAGATCGCCGTTCCCGACACGGCGACGCCGGGTTGCCCCGGCAGGGCTCGCAGCGCGAGGACATCCGCCACGGCTTGCGCCCAAGCCATCGGCAGGAACCAAGCGACGTCGCCCGCGAGGATCCCGGCGACCCGGAGCCGGCCGAGGAGGTCCAGCTGGGAAAGGAACTGATTCCCGGCAACGAAGAGGAACGCCACCACGATCTGGATCCAAGCCACCGTGTCGCGGACCTTCTCTCGTCCGACCGCCCGCAGCAGCGTGAACACGAGAAGCAGCGCGAGGATCAGGCCAGCGAGCGCGCCGACGCAAGCGCCGACGAGATGCGCCAGCGGATACCAGGCCGGCCCGAACCGGAGCGCGAGGACAAGCGCGCCCGGGAGGTTCAACGCCGCGGCGACGCCGACGAAGTAGAAGAGGATCGCGGTGAGCCGCGCCGCGAGGTACGCGCGCGGGTCGAGGGGCCGCCAGAAGAGGAGCGGGACGTCGCGGGCGTCGAAGACGAGGTCGCCGTAGATCGACAGGAACGACAACCCGACCATCATGAAGCCCACGGACTGGATCAGGAAGCCGGCGACCCGCGGGTCGGGCACGAGGAACGCCGGGAACATGAGGAACCCGCCGAGGACGAGGTAGCCCAGGAACCCGAAGAGGATCCCGCCGCGCCACCGCTTCCCTCCGTCCGTCGCCGCGGGGCCGCGCCACGCGATCCGCAGGAAGGCGGTGGTGAGCGCGCAATACCGGCGCCAGCTCACGCGTTCTTGAGCCCGTCGTAGAAGTCGCGCGCGCGGGCGCGCAGATCTTCGGTCGCGGTGAGGGAGGAGAAGACCTCCTCGAGGCTCATCCCTGCCCGGCCCGCGCGCAGCTCATCCATCGTCCCGTCCGCGGCGATCCGGCCCTCCTTGAGGATCACGATCCGGTCGCAGACCTTCTCGACCACGTCGAGGACGTGGCTCGAGTAGAAGACCGTGGCGCCGTCGCCGGCGAGGCTGCGCACGAGCTCCTTGAACTGGACGACCGCGTTCGCGTCGAGGCCGTCGAGCGGCTCGTCGAGAAAGAGCACCTTGGGCCGGTGCAGCAGCGCGGAGGCGAGCAGGACCTTCTTCCGCATCCCCTTGCTGAACGACGACATCCGCTGGTCGCGCTCCCTGCTGAGCTCGAAGAAATCGAGGAACTTCCCCGCCGCGCGCGCGACGTCGGCGTCCTCGAGGCCGTGAAGCGCGCCCACGAAGCGCAGGAACTCCGTCGGGGTGAGCTGCTCGTAGACGGCGATCGTCTCCGGCACGTAGCCGATCATCGCCTTCACCTTCGCGGGCTCGCGCGCGACATCGAAGTCGCCGACGGTGACGATCCCCCTCGACGGCTTCAGCTGACCCGTGAGGATCTTGATCGTGGTAGTTTTGCCCGCGCCGTTCGCTCCGAGATAGCCGAGCACCTGCCCCTTCGGCACGTGCAGCGTGATGCCGTTGAGGACAGGCTTGTCGAAACTCTTCTGGAGCCCCTCGATCCGGATCATCCCGGCGACATCTTAGGGGAAGGGAGGGGGCCTGGGGGACCCCGCTCCCCCGCGCCCCCTCACCCCTAGTTGCCGCCGGGCGCGGCCGTGCCGTGCGGCTGGCCGTTCGCGTCGATCCAGGAGTCGAGCACGATCCCCGTGTCGGGATCGGTGAGCTTCCGGATGAGCGTCGCGCCGAGCGGACCGATCAGGTTCGGGTTCACGGCCCCGTCGCGGAAGGTCGGACCGGGCCCGGGCCCGATGAAGGTGTGGTTGCTCGACGCGGCCTCGCGCCCGCTCACGTCAACGATCTTGTCGAGGTTAAAGCGGACGTTGGCCGGGTTCCACTGGTCCGCGGGCGAGACGCCCTCGGAGCCGACGCGGTTGTCGTTGAAGTCGAGCGGGTTCAGCGGGCCGCCGTCGCGGTTGAAGAGCCAGATGCCGCTGCCGAGCCCCGCGACCATGTGGACCCAGAGCGGCGAGTTCATCTGGTTGCCCGGGTTCTGGCCGAAGTGCTGGCGCAGCACGTCGAAGTTCAGGAGGTCGAACCGGTTGTTCGCCATGTTCGCCCGGAACGCGTCGTAGAGCGGCCGATGGGCGGTGAGGCCGTCCGTGGTCAGGTGGCACGCGACGCAGTAGCGCGGCCCCTCCTGCGTGGAGGTGACGCGGCCGCGGATCGAATGCTGCATCTCCGCGTTGCAGCCGAGCGCCGGGAACGGCGTCGCCGGGTCGTTGCCGAGGCCGTTGCGGTCGCTGAAGGCGAAGATCTGCGAGCGGTCGTTGTTGCGGTCGATCCACTGGAAGAAGACCTTCGTGTTCGACGCGACCTGCGTGATCCGATGGCGGCTGTTGACGCCGAGCAGGAAGTAGACCGGCGACTGGTAGGTGAAGTCCGCGTTCGCCTGCTCGAAGACGATGCGCTGGCCGGTGATGTTGCTGAAGTTGTTGCCCTCGTCGTACTCGCCCTTCAGGTGGCAGCCGATGCAGGAGTTCGACCACGCGGAGTGGCACGACGCGCAGTCCATGTTGTCGCCGTGGGCGAAGCCCGTGGACGGGCGCCCGGCCTGCTTCGGGCCGATGCCGTTCAACAGCGTCTCGTCGTCGCGACCCATCGCATAGGACGCCTTCGCGTTGTAGACCGGCTGGCTGTTGAACGGGTTCGTCACCCCGGAGTCCACGACCACGTCGCGCGTCTGCGGGACGTAGTGGCGGCGCCCGTCGAGGCGGCTCGTCAGGAAGTAGCGGCCGTCCGCCTCGCGGACGACGTGCTTCAGGAGGTTGCCCGCGGAGTCCACGGCGAAGTCCGCCGGGAGGCCGGCGGTGTTCGTGCCCGCCTGCACGGTCGCGTAGGCGTTGACCGTGCCGTGGCAGTTCTCGCACTGGATCGCGACGTGCTGCTCCATGCGGCTCACGAGCTTCGGGTCGGTCGTGCTGCCGTGCAGGTCGAAGCTGCCGTGGCAGTCGATGCACCCCATCCCGGCCTCGTAGTGGACGTCCTCGGGCGTGTCGTCCCGGTCGTCGCCGTCGTAGTCCTCCTCGAGGATGTACTGGTTCCGGTTGCGCCCGTTGAAGGTGTTGTTGTCGACCTGGTCGTCGAAGAGGCGCTCGTCGTTCGACGTGTTCCGGAAGCTCGCCGGGTTGGCCGGGTATTGCTGGCGCGTCCGCAGGTCCTCGTTCTGGTCGAGGCGGATGCCCCAGTACTGGAGCACCATCCGGTTCGAGCCCTGGTGGCAGCCGACGCACGCGTAGTCGTCGATGCCCCGGATGATCTCGCCGTTCGAGAGCGTCTGCGACTTGCTCGCGATCCGGTGCGCGCGGACGTGCGAGCGCTCCCCGTCGTTGATCGCGTCGGGGTTCTGGGGCTCGTCCTTCGGCACGTTCAGGTCGCGGCTGCGGCTCCGACCGTCGAGGCTGTAGGGCATGTGGCACGCCGTGCAGCCAGACGACCGGAAGTCGGCGTAGCGGTTGTTCGCCCCCGCGCTGCCGAGGTGGCAGTCGCCGCAGGTGAACGCGACCTGCTCGTGGTAGAGGTCCGCGAGCGGCGAGCCGAGGATGGCGCGCCCCTGGGCGTCGAGCCCCGCGGGCAGCTCGTCGGCGTCGTAGTCCGGGTTCCGGAAGATGCCGTTCGTGTCCCCATGGACGCTGTAGACGGGGAACTCGGAGAGCGACGCCACGCTGCCGGTCTGGTTCGGATCCACGACGTCGTCCTGCACGGCGCGGTAGCCGGTGTCCGCGAGCGTGTCCTGCTGGACGTCCCGCCGCGCGGCCACCCGGTTCTCCATGCCCGCGGCGTACATGGCGCCCGAGAAGATGCCGACCTGGGTCGCGATCGGCGTCATGGACACCGCGTCCACGTGCCCCTGGTGGCACTGGCCGCAGGCGCGGCCGCGCGTCACGACGCGCAGGTCGCCCGGGTTGATGAACTGGAGATAGTCGATGCCGGTAAAGGTCTGCCCGTCAACCGTGTAGTTCGGGAACTTGTCGATGCCCGCGAGCGTCGTGCGGTTGAAGAAGGCGCGCGCGTTGTTGTCCTGGAATTCGCGGTCGCCGATCTCGGGCGGCGGCGGGACGTGGGCCGTCTCGACGGTGTCGCCGTCCGGGTTGCCGCCGTGGCAGGTCGTGCAGAGGAGGTTGTCGGCGCCCGGGAAGGGGTGGGGGTTCTCGATGCCCGGCCCGGCGTAGTCGTTGTCGCCGGACGCGTTGTGGCACGACATGCACGACTCTGCCGTGTTGTTGCCCGTCCCGGACCTGGCCGAGGACTCCGAGCAGCCCGTGATGGGCGCGAGCAAAAACGCCGCGACGACGAGGAGTTTTTTAGTTCTCACGCTTACTACCCCCGGCCTTCTGCCCCCGATCACCCGGCGGCAGTGGCCTCTCCAAGGAACTGGCTATCACTCGCACGGGGACCGGGCAAACGTGTCTCGCTGCGGGTCGTCCCCGCGCGGACCGTCCCGGATCGGGATCCCCGCCCGGCCCCCGACGCCCCCCCGGACTTCCCCCTACTTCCGCTTTTGCGCCGCCGCGGCCTGCTGGACCTGCGCGTGCTCCCACTTCGTGGTGATGTGGCACTTCTGGCAGTTGTCCACCCAGCCGAGGGTCAGATGCGGCGGGTTCAGCGCCTGCGCGAGATCGCGCGTGTGGCACGCGAGGCACTCCGTGGGCGTGGGTACGAAGTTGCCGTTGAACGCGCCCGGATGGCAGAGGTTGCACGCGGCCTCGAGGTGCGCGCCCGTCAGCGGGAACCGCGTGCGGTTGTGCAGCTCGATCTGGCCGACGGGCAGCCACGTGTTCTGGTTGTGGCACATCGTGCAGTTGCGGCCGAGATCGCCGCCGTGGACGTCCTCGTGGCATCCGGCGCAGCCGCGCGCCTGGAAGACGGAGACCGGCCCGCGGTCGTTGTGGCAACGGAGGCAGCGCGCCTGCCCGTGCGCGCCGACCAGCGGCACGCCGGTCTCGGCCTCGTGGTCGAACATGAAGTCGGCCTTCAGGACGTCCCACGTGTCCCCCACGTGGCAGAGCCTGCAGTCCGCGGGGAACGTGTCGTGCGCGACGACCGGGCCGAAGCCGGACCACCAGCGGTGAAGCGCGCCGCTGCCCGGCCCGCGCGTCACGCACGCCACGACGGCGAGCGCGCACGCGAGGGAGAGCGCCAAGGGATGTCGGAGCGGATGCTTGCGCACGTGGACCCCCTCAGAAGCTCTTCTGGAGCGTGAGCCCCAGGACCCACGCGAATTCCACGTCCCACACGCGGGTCTCCGCGTAGAACGTGACGTCGAAGCCCGACGGGAGGTAGAGGCCGCCGCTCACGCGGAACCGGTGCTGCTGGATGTCGTCGAGGTTGTCGGGGAACGCGTGCTCGTGGTGGAACGAGTACTCGTAGAAGAGCTCCCAGAAGCCGCGGCTCTCGTAGTGGCCGTAGCTGACGCGCCCGCCCCCGTAGTCCTCGTACGCGCCGATCCCCGCGAACCCGGTCAACTCGAACCGGCTGTTGCGCAGGACGAGGTCGTTGACCTCGACGCCGAGCTCCGCCTCGCCGCCCTCGTCCTGCTGG
>Ga0187894_10007650_pt1 | contig 10106 bp, 9 predicted proteins | sample GBC1701081metaG_FD_136650 | JGI IMG/M metagenome (GOLD analysis project Ga0187894, IMG submission 136650) | White microbial mat communities from a lava cave in the Kipuka Kanohina Cave System on the Island of Hawaii, USA - GBC170108-1 metaG ... | reverse complement strand
GTCTGCTCAAGTAATCTTGAAACGGGCTGGGCAAACCCGTAAAGACATAACGTATGTGGCTGCACAAAGCGTGTCTTTAGAATCTCCATCTATAACCGCTTAGGTTTAGATGCAGAGCGTCAACTGTCTCTAAGAATGAAGGTCGCTCCCTCATCAATTACTAAAACACTAAAACCTTTTGCCGCCGAGTTCGGGACGTAAATCAACTGCTGCGTTCATAAACTCAGTCCAAATCGGAAGCGCGGATTCCGCACCTGTCAAACCCAATTCTTCGTTGTCATCAAAACCAATCCAAACGGCACAAACCAGATTTTCCGTGTAGCCGACAAACCAACCGTCATGTGATGTTCCTGTCTTTCCCGCAAACATAATGTTTGGATTCAGGATTTTGTTTGCTGATTTTGCAGTGCCGCGTTCGATTACTGTGTTCAGTATGTCGGTCATCATGCGGGCGGTTTCGGGTTCGATGACTTTGCGGGTTTGCGGTTTGTTGTTTATGTAGCTGAAGCCGTTTGCGTCCACTGCGTGCGAAATCGCGTTTGGAAAAACTCTGACGCCGTTGTTTGCGAAAACCGTGTAGGCTGTTGCCATCTCAAGCGGCGTTGCTTCGCTTGTTCCGAGTGCTATTGACGGATATTCGGGCGGGCGCGTAAGACCAAACATCAGAGCAGTTCGTGACACGCGCTTTAATCCCGTCTGTAACGCAACATCAACAGTCACCGTATTCAACGAACGAACGAGCGCGTCATACATCGTTACATTGCTCCCGGAAAATCCGCCGCCGTAATTCTTTGGTCTATATTTTCTGCCGTCGTAATAGAAAGTTTTTGGCGCGTCTGTAAACATTGTGGCTGGCGAAATTCCGTCTTCGATTGCAGAGGCATAAACAATCGGTTTGAAGACAGAGCCGGGCTGACGCCGTGCATACACAGCGCGATTGAGTTGTGATTCTGTGTAAGAACGCCCGCCGACCATTGCGACGATGTTTCCTGTCTTTGCCTCGATTGCCACGAAAGCAACTTGTGGCTTTTCCTTTAGTTTCTGATCAAGTTTTTCGATTTGATTTTTTACTGCTGTTTCAGCAACTGCTTGGAGTTCCAAATCAAGTGTCGTTTCAATTCTGAGCGAGCGTTCGTCAAAGCCTTTTGCCATTTCAACTGTCGCGTTGGCGTAATCAACAAAATAGGGCGCGGTTGTTTCTGTTGTCGGAAGCGGCGCGATTTTTAATTCTTCGTTCGATGCGGCTTTCGCTTCTTCGTTTGTGATTGCGCCATCACGCGCCATTCCCGCTAAAACCGTTCTGCGACGTTTGAGGGATTCTTGCGGATGTTTATCGGGCGCGTAACGGTTCGGGCTTTGAATCATTCCTGCAATTGTTGAGCTTTCAGCCAGCGTCAAATCTTTCAACTCTTTTCCGAAAAACAAACGCGCAGATTGTTCAACGCCGCGAGCCGCGATTGCGCCGCGCTGTCCCAGATAAATCTCGCTGCAGTAGAGCGCGAATATCTCCTCTTTTGTAAACCGTTGTTCGAGCGCGAGAGCCAGCATCGCTTCCGAGTATTTGCGTTTGAATGTGCGTTCGGGCGTGAGATATGTGTTCTTGATAAGTTGCTGTGTGATGGTTGAACCGCCCTGTCCTATTTCTTCATCAACCGTATTTCTCAAAGCCGCGCGCGCTGTCCCGTACAAATCAACGCCGCTGTGTGTGAAAAATCTTCGGTCTTCGATTGCCGTTATCGCCTTTATCAAAACAGGCGGAATATCACGAAAGGCTAACGATGAACGTACATTTGTTTTCATCGAAAAATCGTTAGACAAAATTTCAGGCTCAAGCGCGAACGATTCAATCACCGCACCATCGCCTGTCACTGCGGCGATGCGACCTTGCTTGCTGAAAATCACGCTGACGTTTGCGTAAGTCTTTTCGCCTTTTGTTGAATGCGGATGAATTTCGATTGCATTCTCTTTTATCAAAAAACTTCCGTTCCAAGCCGCGCTCGCAGTTTCACCTTCAACATAACCGGCGCGTTTCAAAAGCGCAGTTAAGCCATCGCGTGAAATCTTCTGTCCCACACGCAATTTGCGCGGTGCGGCGTATAGCCCCGCACGGCTTGTCAGATAACCACGCGCAAGCCGCTCGTCAATAATTTGTGCGTAAGAGTTGTACGAGTTCGTAAAAAAATATACGGCGACAATGATTGCGATTGAAGCAGTTAGAGCGAAAACCTTTAACGCAAATTTGGTTTTACGATTCCACAAAACTGCAAACACACGATTGATAACGCGTTTTACTTTTTCTCTAAACGATTCGTGAACGGAAACAATCTCGATAGCCATAATTATTCTTTTCGCCGGGAGCGCAGACATCCTTGTCTGCCATGAGCGCGTAGCGTAACGAAGTGGAGCGAAGTGCGAACAAAAGCTGAGTAGCGAAGATGTAGCGAAGATGTTAGTTTTAGCTAATCTCTTCGTTATTCAACTTTTTACTCGCCTTTGGCTCGTTAGCAGACAGGGATGTCTGCGCTCCCGGCAATTAAGTTTTGTTTCCTTCTATAAAGTTCTAATCGGCGCGGGATTCTTTGAAATAGTTCGGATGAAGCGTCTTGAAAAGTTTGTCCCAAACGCTCGTATAAAAACCGTAGTTGTGATTCAAATCTTTGTGATGCTGAACGTGAAAGAGTCCGTTTGTGATGTAACGAATAACAGGTATTTTCTGAAACCAAGCGGGAACGGGTTCGACGCCAAGATGTCCGATTGTCCCGAAGACTACGTTCAAAACCAGATAGATTGACATCCCAATCCAAGAAAAGCTGTAACAACAAATCACTACTAACCACAACGAACCAAAGCTCAGGGTTTCCGCAGGGTTCAAAACAAATAATGTCAAAGGGCGCGGGTTTTCGTAGCGGTGATGTGTGCTGTGCAGTATGGGAAAAAAGATTTTGAGGTGTGCGATTCTGTGAAGCGCGTACATTGCAAAATCCATTACAAATAAAAGAATCAAAACATCAACCAAAACCCGGATACCTGCGTCTTCACGAAAGCGCACAATGCCGATGCGCCACAGATGCCAGCCGACAATCGTGACAAGCGTGTTCAATAAAACCGTAATGGTTGCGAGAATGATTTCTTCTCTTGAAAGCGGCGGTGGTTTTTCTGAAACGCGACGGTTGCGAAACAGACGAATAAACAGATGTCCGGCCGCAAGAGACATCGCAAACACAACTACATTTTGCAGTAAAAGCCCAAGCGCGGCTTTCCACAAAGGCAGAGTTTTTAGCCAGTGTAATGTTTGCTCCCACATTTAACTGAGAAGTATAGCCTTCATAATGGAATGAGCGTCAACAAAGATTCACGAAAAATCTTGATGACAATTCACAAAACATGATATAGAGAACCCATCATATCAATTTGCGTTCGATAGGTAAGTTATGAAGAACAAAATCTTTATATTTTTAACTCTAATTCTTCTTTTTACTACTCCAATTACCACCTTGGCTTACTTAGAAGATTACAGCCCATTCACAAATTGGAAGCCAAAATCTTTCCCGCTAAAAGAACTTAAAGTTAATCAAGAAGATGCCTACGATTTTGTTGTGTTAAGTGATAAAGGCATTCCTCGTTTGAAAATTTTCTTCTGTAAAGAATGTAAGGATTTTCTTATGTTGCTCACAATCTATGATGAGCGAGGAAATATCTTAAAAGATTCAATGAAGCTTATAGATGCGCCTTATGTACTAAGTGCTTATGCGGCAGATTTGAACGGTGATAGAAAAAAAGATTTCGTTGTTTCTATGAGAACAGTTGCAAGTGGTTTGGGTGTATTCAAGACGCCGCTTGTTTTTGTTCTTTCTTCAAAAGATACATATGAAGTTAAAACAATCACTGATTGGGTTGATATTGACATTCAAGAACCTCTTCGCAATCATTTTATTTCTCTAAAGAAAAATGGTCGCGCTCAATTCATTCATACATCTCTTGCATTCATTGAGAATAAGAGAGGAAACACTCATTCTTATTGGATTTACAATATCTTGGAATTCAGAGGCACAGATGTAGTTTTTGCAAATCATTTACATCCAGTGTTTCCGAAATGTGTTTGGTACACAATCAAACCTAATCACAAAAGAAGTCCTATAATGAATCGAGCGGAAACGCTTGAATGGTCTAAAAAAAGCTTCTCAAGTTTTTTTTGGTCTGATAGATAATCCGCCTTTAATTTTTGTTCGTTTATTTTTGCATGAAAAAGTTTAGAAGTTCTTCATTGATGCGCTCTGCATTTTCCATAGTCAAACAATGGCTTGTTTGCGGGATAAGCTCGGCTTTGATATTCGGGATTAGACGTTTTGCTCTGTCAACGGCTTTTCGTCCTTCGTAGATGACTTCGCTTTCGCCTACGAGAAGCAGTGTCGGCTGAGAAAGTTTTTTCAACTCTTCGTCTTTCGGGACTGTCGGCATGATTCTGAGTTTATCAAGCTTCATGTTTCTAAAACTCAAACTAAACTGTTCGACAAACTTTTCATCCGGCTTTGAAAAATCAACTGCCGTCCACGCTATGAAATTTAATGCGCGGGAACGCGAATAAAACAGTACACATAATAAAGCCCGCAAACAGAAAATAAGTGACATTCCCACAAACCAACCGGGCGCACATAAGGCAAGTTTTTTAACTCTGTCCGGTGCATGAAGCGCGTAACTGAGCGACATCCAGCCACCAAATGAATGCCCCGTGAAATACGCGCTTTTGATTTCCAATTTATCCAAGACTTCGTCAAGCCAAACCATGTATTCATGCTTTTTTGAAATGCGTTTTGACGGCACGCTTTTGTTTGAGTCTGAAATGATGTCAATTGCAAAGACTCTGAATTCACGGCTCAAAACTTCGATTTGCGGATACCACATCGTCGAACTTACGTTCATGCCGTGAAGTAAAATCAAAGGTTCTGCGTCTTTATTTCCGCAAGCGATGATATGAGTTTTTCCAAAGCTTGTTTCAATAAACGAAGATTCAAACTCAACTTTGAAAAGAGTTAATGTAGCATCGTAAGCGGCTTTATATTCCGCTTCCGCTTTATCAGATTTGAAGACGAAACTTTTAGGCATAAACTTTCAAGACTTCCTTATCGCAAAGAGAAAACGCTTTTCCGAATCGGGCATTTGAACGGCTTCAAAATTCAGATTGGCTTTTTCGATTTGGGCGCGCAAATCGTTTCCGCCAAAGAACAAAAGCACAGCGTTTTTCGGCGACCAGTCAACAATGGTGTTGAAAAGTTTTCTAAAATTTTCAATCGCGCGACAGGTTACAAAATCCGCATCAGTATTTTCGGTTTCTTCAAATCGCTGTGCTAATACTTTTGCGTTTTTGTTCCCGCTCAATCGTAAAGCCTCGCGCAAAAAAACCGTTTTCTTTTGTGATGATTCAATCAGCGTCACATTCAAACTTTGACGAACAAGCAAGCAAGGAATTACCGGAAGTCCGCCGCCAGAACCAATATCAACGACGTTTGAATTCTCTTTCAAAAACCTTAAAGCGGTTAAAGATTCAAGAACGTGGCGCGTGGCAAATTCTTCTGCCGTACACGGTGCGACCAAATGCAGACGCCCGTTCCATTTTTGAATGAGCGCGAAGTATTCACAAAGACATGCGATTGCATCCGCGCTCAGTTCAACGTCATAACGCTCTGCGTTTGATTTAAGCGCATTGGCAAATGAGTTTTGCATTTCAACCCGAAGATGTGTGGTCGTGAACTATGCGCCAGCCCTCTTTGACTTTGCGGAAAATTAAAGTGAAACGTCCTTTCGGAGATTCGTTTGCTTTTGTAACCATCCAACGACCAATGACCACGACATTTGTTTTTGTCAGCACGTTAAATTCAAGGTCGCTAAATGTGAGCGTTCCCATCTTTTCTCGCGTGTTGTAATTTCTCTTGTATCTGTCAAGCGCACCTTGCCAGCCTTTTGTTACCGAATCACCGGAGATAAAAACCATCTTTTCAGATTTCCAGTAACCAGCCATGAACCCGTCAATATCACCTTTGTTCCACGATGCAACTTGCACATCAAGAACATTGCGAATGTCCGCGATGATTTGTTCGTTGGTTGCAGTTGGTGATTTGGCTTTTGTTTTTGCTTCGGTTTCTTGTGCAGACACGGACGATGAAAACGCAAACGCAGCCAAAGACAAACAGAAAACTAAAATTAAATGTCTCATGTTATTTCTCTTTCTCAATTAATAATTCGGAATGCAGGGTGTGAATATACTTCACAAGAAAGTAGTATTCAAAACTTCTTAGCAAGGTTGAAAAGATCTTCAACAAGTCCGTAATGAGAGCGACAGAAGTTTATGGACAATTTTCTGCCGCCTATTTCATGGGCTTGGATTCCTTCTTATACGCTAACCCGGCACTCGCGCTGTCGCGCTTCGTACCGGGCTACACTCTGCCATCCGCTACGCGGATTAGCTGTCGTTTTTCTTTATCATCCGTGAAATCGCAGGTAAACTTTTTCTCGCTTGCTTTGCCGGTCTAGTGTTATAAAAACACGCAAGGATTTAAGAATATAAAGACTATGAATGATGAAAATCTTCGACGCCATTATCGCGCCTGTAATTTGTGCGAAGCAATTTGCGGTTTGGAAATCACTTTGGATGCAAATGACAACATCGTTTCAATTCGCGGCGATGAAGATGACCCTTTGAGTCGCGGTTATATCTGCCCGAAAGCCGTCGCGCTTCAGGATATTTATTCAGACCCGAACCGTTTGAAACAACCTGTTCGTCGCACGGCGAACGGTTGGGAAACAATTACTTGGAACGAAGCCTTTGATGAAGTAGCAGAACGGCTAAAAGAGATTCAATCACAACACGGCAAAGATAGTGTCGGCATATTTCAAGGCAATCCGTCAGTTCATAATTCGGGGACGCTTTTGAGCGCACCGGGTCTTTGGCGTGCGCTTGGGACAAAGAATCGTTTTTCGGCAACATCAACAGACCAACTGCCGCATCAATTCGTTGCGTGGGCGATGTTCGGGCATTCGTTTCTTTTGCCTGTGCCTGATGTTGATAGAACAAACTATATGCTCATCATCGGCGGCAATCCTTTGGCGTCAAACGGTTCACTGATGACTGCGCCCGCAATGAACAGACGGCTTCGCTCAATTCGTGAACGCGGCGGCAAAGTCGTTGTTGTTGACCCGCGAAGAACCGAAACGGCAAAACAGGCTGACCAACATTTTTTCATCAAGCCTGCAACAGACGTTTATTTTTTACTCGCGCTTTTGAATGTTGTTTCAAACAAAGAGGAACAAAATAATCTGGTTGATGAAAACGATGTAGCACGTCTTCGTTTGCTTGTTGAAGATTACACACCCGAATCTGTTGCCGAATATACAAGACTTACAGCCGAAGATATTCGCGCAATCGCAGAAGATTTAATCACAGCAAAAAGCGCGGTTGTCTATGGACGCATGGGCGTTTCTGTCCAAGCCTTTGGCGGTGTGTGTCATTGGGCAATAAATTGTTTGAATATCCTGACGGGAAATTTTGACCGTGCGGGCGGGGCTATGTTTCCGACTCCGGCATTTGATGTTCTGGCAAGAGCAAAGCGCGGCGCGAATTCTTTCAACCGTTGGCAGAGCAAAGTTCGCGGGCTTCCCGAATTTGACAGTGAATTACCTTCGGCTACGCTGGCAGAAGAAATAGAACACGGCGAGATTAAAGCCCTGATAACAAGCGCGGGCAATCCCGTTCTTTCAACTCCGAACGGCAAATCTCTGGAAACGGCTTTTTCAAAACTTGATTACATGGTTTCGATTGACATCTACATAAACGAAACCACGCGCTTTGCAAATATCATCCTGCCGCCGACAACAGGACTTGAAGTCGCGCACTATGATTTGGTTTTTCACAGCCTGGCAATTCGCAACACCGCGAAGTATTCTGAACCGCTTTTTGAAAAGGACGAAAATCAACGACACGATTGGGAGATTTTTCAAGAACTCACAAACCGTATCAGCGGTGGAAACGAATTACGCAACCCTGAAGAAAAAATAGACATGGCTTTGCGTTTTGGATTTTACGGAAAAGACGGTTTGAGTCTGGCGAAATTAAAAGAACAGCCGCATGGTGTTGATTTGGGCGAATTGCGCCCGTGCCTGCCCGAAAGATTGTTGACAGAAGACAGGAGAATAAACCTTTTGCCTGATTTGATTTTGCGCGATTTAGAACGTGTGCGTGATTGTTTGAAAAAAAGTTCATCGGATGAATTTGATTTACTCTTGATTGGACGGCGTCATCTTCGCAGTAATAATTCATGGATGCACAACACGGAACGTTTGATGAAAGGGCGCGAGCGTTGCACTCTGTTGATTCACCCCGAAACGGCAAAGAAAAAAGGTTTGACGGATAAATCCGTCGTTCGCGTCGGTTCGCGCATTGGTGAAGTCGAAACAATTTTGGAATTTACAACGGACATAATGCCCGATGTCATTAGTCTTCCACATGGTTTCGGACACACACGCGACGGCGTTCAACTCGATGTTGCCACGCAATACGCAGGCGCAAGCATAAACGATTTAACAGACAATACTTTGATTGATGAACTCACTGGCAACGCGGCTTTTTCGGGCGTGCCTGTTTGTATCAGAACAGAAATTTGATTACGAAGGTTTGAATTGGGACATTATGTTTTGTCCGATTTTAGCTCCTATATTGGAACTCAATCCTCAATCCAATTTTGCGTCATGTCGCACCAAAGGGCGAGTCCCTGCCATTTGCCGAAACGTTCGTAATGTTTTCTTATCATCGCATCATCGCAAGGATTTCCGTTGTTGTGTTTCTTTGAATAGGTAGGGCGCACCCATGAATCAATTGCAAGACCGTCGTAACGTCCGACCATTCTTAAAATATGTTCTGCGGCATAAGGTCCAACGCCTTTCACGTTTTTAACTTCGCGCAAAAATTCTTTCGTTGGGAGTTCGTTTGTAAGCCACGATTCGGGATTGAGTTCGCCCGACGCGACTCTTTCAGCCAATTCTTTGAAATATACGGCGCGATAGCCTGCGCGAATAATATTTTTATAAAAATCAACCGAAACATTTGCCATCGCTTCGGGCGTCGGAAAAGCTTTTCGTCCTGTTTTTGTCGTTCGTCCGAGATTTTGAACTAACTGCGTAACCATCTTGTCGGTTAATCCCCAAGAGCAGTTTGTGGTGCAAATTGTCTTTACCAAATCTTCAAAAACAGTTGGCGAACGAAGCAATCTTCCTGCTCCGTTTGAGGCAACCCAGACGAATTCTTTCTCGTCTTTCATCATGTCGTAGAATTCAGATAAATCATCATCAAGCCGGAAGATATGTCGCACATCGCGTTCAATTTTTTCGACAGCGCGTTGGCTCAATGTTTTTACGCTCGCATTGATTTTTAATTCGCGTTTTGTCGCTGTGATTTCTATGCTGATTGGGTCTTTCGATCCAATGTCCAAAACCCTTATGAGCGACCAGCTTTCCCGGTCAAATTCATTTGGTAATAAATCATACCAACCGTGGCTTAAAACTGTTCGTTTGAAATTAAAGTTGCGCGGTGTCTTGATTGTGATTTCCATTTTGATTTTGGTCTTTGTAATTGGTTTGATTCGTCTTCTAAACTACGACTTGATAAATTGCAAACGAAGACAAAAAACAAAAGTTCTGAAAAATATGAAAGCAATCTGGAACGGCTCAGTCATAGCCGAAAGTGATGACACGGTTATCGTCGAAGACAATCATTATTTCCCTTCTGATTCGATTGAACGCAGGTATTTTCGTGAAAGCGAAACACACACGGTTTGCGATTGGAAAGGCACGGCGAGTTATTACGATGTTGTTGTAAACGGCGAAACAAACAAAGACGCCGCTTGGTATTACCCTGACACAAAAGACGCTGCAAAAGAAATCGAAGGCAGAGTTGCATTTTGGAAGGGCGTGCAAGTTATAAATTAATCGTAACCGATAAGGTCAAGTGATAATAATTCAAAAACTTTAATCAGGAATCGGTTTTAGCTGTCGAAGACAGCGATATATTCTTAGCCCATAGTGCAACTATGGGGAAATTAAACAGAGATTTTGAGCCG
>Ga0187894_10007648_pt1 | contig 10111 bp, 6 predicted proteins | sample GBC1701081metaG_FD_136650 | JGI IMG/M metagenome (GOLD analysis project Ga0187894, IMG submission 136650) | White microbial mat communities from a lava cave in the Kipuka Kanohina Cave System on the Island of Hawaii, USA - GBC170108-1 metaG ... | reverse complement strand
CGGCGCGCCCGATTCCCAGATAGATTATTTGACGCTCGATTATCTGGCCGAGATCACGATGTCAATTATGCAGAAGCAGAAGTCGCGCGATCCGAACGCCGGTTATGCGCGCGATTTCCTGTACGTCGTCGGGCGAGTCTTGCCGAAATGCCTCGACAACGACATCAAGATCGTGGCCAACGCCGGCGGCGTCAATCCGCAGGCCTGTGTCGCGGGTTTGGCCGAGGTCGTCAAAAAGCTCGGCCTGTCGGGCAAGGTCAAAGTCGGCGTCGTCGCGGGCGACGACATTATGGACAGGCTCGACGAGTTGATCGCGCAAGGCGTCGAGTTGAACAACATGGACACGGGCGAGCCGCTTTCGGCGATTCGTGATCGAGTGGCGAGCGCGAACGTTTATTTCGGCGCGGCTCCAATCGCCGAGGCTTTGAAACAAGGCGCGCAGATCGTCGTCACGGGCCGATGCACCGACACCGGGTTGACGCTCGGCCCGATGATCCACGAATTCGGCTGGAAGCGCTCAGGCGCCAATGCTGATTGGGCCAAGATCGCCGCCGGGACAATCGCCGGTCATATCATCGAATGCGGCGCCCAAACGACGGGCGGCAATTGCCAGGTTGATTGGCAAACAATCCCCGACTTCTGGGACATCGGCTACCCGATTGTCGAGGCCAGAGAGGACGGCGCGTTCGATGTCACCAAACACGCGGGAACCGGCGGGCGCATCACCGTCGCCGGCGTCACCGAGCAGTTGATGTACGAGATGGGCGATCCGAAAAACTACATCACGCCGGACGGCGTCGCCGATTTCACGACGATCAGACTGGAACAGGCCGGCGAAGACCGCGTGCGCGTTTCAGGCGTCAAAGGCCGCCCCGCGACGGATATGTACAAAGTCTCGATCAGTTTCGCCGATGGGTTCAAAGCAGCCGGCGGATTGATCTACGCTTGGCCCGACGCATACGCGAAGGCCAAAGCCGCCGACGCGATGTTGAGAAAGCGGCTCGACGCGCTGGGGCTGAAATTCGATGAAATCTTCTCGCAATTCATCGGCGTCAACGCCACGCACGAGGGATTAGGCGGAGAGCCTTCGCCCGATCTGGCCGAGGTGATGCTGCGCGTCGGCGTGCGGTCGAAAGACAAAGCGGCGGTCGAGCGCTTCACAAAAGAACTCGCGCCGCTTGCGCTCAGCGGCCCGCCGACCGTCACCGGATTCGGCGGCGGGCGGCCCAAAGTCGAAGAGGTCGTGGCTTACTGGCCCGCGCTGATTCCCAAATCAGCGGTCGCGCCGAAGGTCGAGGTGATCACTATTTGATAGTAGGAGCAATGAAATGGGAGAGAGATAACGGAAAAGACGGAAATAACGGAACAAACAGAAATAATCATAAAGTCAAAGCCTTTCCGTTTGTTCCGTTATTTCCGTCTTTTCCGTTATCTCTCCTGATTTTCCCACTATCCACTGTTCGATCTTCTCACATTATTCACAGCGTAAAGCGACCATCGGATCAACCTTCGTCGCCCGCCTTGCCGGAATCCAGCAGGCCACAAGCGCGACCATCGTCAATAACAATGCGACCGCGGTAAAAGTAAGCGGATCGCTCGCGCTCACACCGAACAGTAATCCCTTCATCAACCGCGTTAGAGCGAACGATGCGATCAGACCGGCGAGCGCGCCGGCGAGCGCCAACGACATTCCCTGTCCGACGACCAGCTTGAGCACGTCCAGCCGGCGTCCGCCCAACGCCATACGGATGCCGATTTCGCGCGTCCGCTGCGTCACGGCGTACGAGAGCACACCGTAAAGACCGAGGGCGGCCAAGCCGAGCGCGGCGATGGCGAAGATCGCCAGCAGCCACATCGTGAACCTTCTCTGTGCGACCGATTCGGAGATCACCTGATTCATCGTCCGGACGTCATAAATCGGCAAGTCCGGGTCAACCGCGCCGATTTCACGGCGCATTGCGGCGGCCAGGCTCGCCGGATCGGCGGTCGTGCGCGCGATGAAAATAGCGTCGCGGCGGATGCGCGGAACTTGAAAGACCGGCATATAAACGGTCGGTGGGCTTTCGGCTTCAAGCGCCGAGAACTTCACGTCGGCGACCACGCCGACGATCGTCAACCAACCTTGCGGATTCCACCCGCCCCAACGGATCCGTTTGCCGATAGCGTCCTGTCCGGGCCAGGAGCGGCGCGCCATCGTTTCGTTAATCACCACGACCGGCGTCGTGTCGGCGCGGTCTTCATCAGTGAACGCGCGCCCGCTCTTCAATGGAATCTCCATCGCGCGGAAATGGTCGTTGCTCACCCAGGAGCCATAGGGCATGTAGTACTCGCTCTCGCCACCGCCTTCGATGCGGACGCCGATCTGCCAATCGCTGGTCAGCGGCAGCGTTGAAGCGACGGCGACTGCTTGCACTCCTGGCAAGGTCGCGATGCGTTCAAGCGCCTGCCGATAAACCGCCTTTCCGCGTTCCGCCTCCGGATACCGCGCCGCCGGCAGAGTTGTACGCGCGATCAACACGCCTTCCGGATTGAATCCCGGCGGCGTGCGCAACAACCGCACGAAGCTGTTGATGAGCAATCCGGCGCCGACGAGCAACACGACGGCCAGAGCCGTCTCTAGAATCACCAGCGCATTACGCAGCCGCGCGCTTTCACGTCCCCCGGCGCCGGATGCGCGCCCCGAGTCATTGAGCGCTTCGGCAAGACTGACCCGCGCGCTCTGAAGCGCCGGGGCGAGGCCGAACAACACCCCGGTCAATAATGAGGTAAGCAGTGTGAAACCGAGCGCGCGCGGATCGAGGCGGACTTCGCTCAGCCGCGGCACGTTTTCCGGCCCGAACTTGACGATCAGGTCCAGCGCCCACACCGCAAGTAGCAGCCCGACCACGCCGCCGATGAGCGCAAGCAACAGACTCTCGGTCAACGCCTGCCGCGCGATCCGCCAGCCGCTGGCGCCGAGCGCGCTGCGGATCGTAATCTCCTTCCGCCTTGCGGCCGCGCGAGCGAGTTGGAGATTGGCGATGTTGGCGCACGCGATCAGTAGCACCAGCCCGACCGCGCCGAACAGCATTAGCACGATGCGGCGGATCTTCTGCGTCGCCGCCGCGGTCAAACCGACGGCCGTGGCGGCGATACGTGTGCTGCCCTGATAAATGTCGGGATATTGGCGTTCGACGCGCGCGGCGACAGCGGCCATATTGGCTTGCGCCTGCTCTAGCTCCACGCCTGGCTTGAGGCGGCCCAGCAGATGGAAATTGGAATCCCTTCTACGCGCCTGTTTCTCGTCGTCAGTCAACGCGAGCGGCGTCCACAATTCGACGGCGTTGGCAAAAGCGTCGCCCGTCGGCGGAAACCGCAAGCGCGCGGGCATCACGCCAACCACCATGTATGGGGCCTCATCGAGCTTCACCACCCGCCCGACGATGTTCGGATCGGCGCCGAAATGCCTTCGCCATAGTCCTTCGCTGAGCGCGACGACGCGGTTCTTCCCGACTTCGTTTTCCTCAGTCGAGAATCCTCGCCCCAACAATGGCGTCACGCCGAGCAGCGGAAAGAGACTGGGCGAAACGCGCGCGACCTCAATGCGCCGTGGTTCGCGTTCGCCGGTCAGGTTCAGATTGATGATCCCGTAGCCGGCCATCTCGGCGAAGGTTTCATTGCCGGCGATGTAATCAAGCATCTCCGGGGCGGAGACGCCGCCGAAATACAAACCTAACTTCGGCATATGCTGCTTGACGAGCGCGATTCGCTCCGGCTCCTTGTATGGCAGCGGGCGCAACAACACAGCGTCAACGACACTGAAGATCGCCACGACAGCGCCAATGCCCAGGCCGAGAGTGACCACGGCAATCAACGTGAAACCAGGCTTGTTGAGTAACAACCGCGCGCCGTGGCGCAGGTCTTGCCAGAATGTTTGCATTATTCCTCCTCCTCATCCAAAACGAAGATCGCTTACCAGGGCGGTTTTGGCATTTGATTCAGATAAACAAAATTCGCGCCACACTTGTAATACGGCTAAGTGCTTTGTTCCCTTGTTTGCCGAGCTGCTACAAACACAGGGCCTGCTGAAAGAATGTTCGTTGGTGGGATCGCTTTTTCCCAGAATCGGAATTGGCGGGGTAAGCGATTCGTAATTTAGCCGTGGAGAGCGTTATGCCAGGTCGAAGAGAGAGTACCGCTCCGTTATTTCCGTTTGCTGCGGTACTCCCTCTTCCCTCATTGTTACTTCTTCGCTTGCTTTCGCGGATCATCACTTGGGTTGACGTAGTTGATTGCGAACGGCCCTACGCCATGCACCTGAATCACGGTCTCGCCTTTGGCCCAGGCGTAATGCCTTACCTCTTTGGGCATTCTGGCGAATGATCCCGCGGGCATCTCGTGCGCCGCCGCCTGATCGAACTTGTCTCCGATCCCAATCAAAAAGGTACCCTCAAGCACCGTCACGTTTTCGTCCGTCGGATGCCAATGAGGCATGACTTTGTATCCGTCCGGCGTCTTGAGGCGAATGGTAAAGCCCTGCCCAGCCTTCGACGGATCACCATCCATAATCGCCACCTGCGCGCCCGCGGGGAGAGCCGGCGGGGCCGGTCCCCATTTGACATCATTCGGCGTGACCATTGTGTGGGACTGTTCGGCTTTCCCGGTCATAGCCTGAGCTTTCTTCCCTTTGTCTTTATCGGCCTGAGCAAGACTCAGCGAGACCACAGCCAATAAAACAAGAACGACACTACCAATTTGATACTTTTTCATAATCATCTTCCCTCCCGTAAAGTTTGCTTTTCCCATTACTCAATATTATCAGGCCGGGCATCAGGTGGGAAAAGGGCTCCGCCAAAAATAGAAAACGCCCCGGCGCCGCTAAGCGCCTGGGCGTTGATACAGAGTAGCGGTTTCCTTCAGCCGGCTACTATTGATTCCAGATACTTGTCACAACAGCGATTGGCAGGACGAGCTTCTTATCCACGTTATGGATTTGAACAGCGGTCAGCACACGGCCTCTTCCGGTGTCGGTAGTAGTAATAGCGGTTTGATCCGCATCATTCTCCAACGCGACCACCTGGCCTATGGCGCTGGCGACCAAGTCGCCGTCCAATTCCTTGACCGTCAACTCGCCGGTCACCTCATCAAAGCGTATCTTGTACTCGCCTTTTTTGACCATCGTATTGCCAACTATCACAGGCTCGGAAATTTTGATGCGCGCGCTGTGATGAGTGTCATCCGCCGAAGCGGCGAAAATAGACATCGCAGTGACCATCAGAGCCATCGTCAGATAAGTCATAACCTTCTTCATGCTTTTCCCTCCTTCTCCCGATGCTCAATCCTTATTACTTCCATCATCCATGGTCGCTGGCGCGACACATATGGGGCGGCCGGATCGAGCGTTTAATGGCGCCGCCCTAGACCCCAATCAATTTTCAACGAACGTTCACACCCTTATACGAGCAATCTGCATGCCAGGGGCATGAACATTACATCTGCGTAAGAAAGCGCCCTAAGTTACGCAAACCTCGTGGACCCGCGCTCTCTATTCCCGGCTATAAGGTTTACTTCGGGACAATAGGTCGCAGTCATTCGTGGCGTAACGCCACAATGCGCGGCGCCCACGAAAAATCCATGAAAAACAGAAGCGTATTAAGCGGGATGTTCTGTCTCTCGCTTGTCAGCAAAACGCCGCAAGGCATTTGCCGTCGCCGCATCGGCTGGGAAAAAGGATTCGAGGGCAAGTTCCGACAAGGTGATGTCAACAGGCGTTCCGAAAATCGTCGTCGTGCTGAAGAGCGAGAGAATTCCCTGCTCCGTGACGAGCCGGAAAGGCACAACCACTCCGGCATATTCTTCATTGTCGCCCGACGTAGCGTCCTCGGCAGGCGCAGGATAATCGCAGAGTTCGTCCAGCAGTTCTTCGAGAACCGGGTCGGCGGTCGCTTCGATCTGGCGGCGCAGGCGCGTGAGCACATGCGAACGCCACTCCGCGAGATTGGCGATCCGCGGCGCCAGCCCCGCCGGATGCAGGCTGAGCCGAAGCGTGTTGACTGGCGGCCGCAGCAACGACGGATCGGCCCCGGCCAGCAAAGGCGCCACCGCGTTGTTGGACGCGATGAGCGTCCGGTGGCGGTCGATTGCGATCGCCGGATAAGGCTCGTGCCCCGCAAGCACAAGGTCAACGGCCTTGCGCGCGGCCTGAAGCGCCGGATCGTCGAGCGGCCTTTCGGGAAAGGCCGGCGCGTACCCGGCGGCGATCAACAGGACATTACGCTCGCGCAAAGGCACGTCGAGTTGCTCGGCGAGCCGCAGAACCATTTCACGACTTGGCAGCGAACGGCCCGTTTCGAGAAAACTCAAGTGCCTGGTCGAGATTTCGGCCTCGCAGGCAAGGTCGAGTTGGCTCAATCGCCGGCGCTCGCGCCATTTGCGCAGAAGGCTTCCTACCGGTTGAGTTTGAATGCCAGCCATCATGATTCAACAATAACACAAGCCTAAATCGCCCTCCATTACCTCCGAGGTAATTGATTCACCAAGGACAACAGCGGAATATGCAAGCAGGCAAGGCGAACGGCCAATCGGTCGAAACAGCTTTTCAATCGGAGGAGGAAGTTATGCACAGACGAAATGTTCTGAAGTCAGTCGCGTTTGCGGGCGCCGGAGTTGGATTGGTCGGCGGCGCGGCGAAGACCGAAGCCTCGACGGCAAAGGCTCTCCAGGCGCCATTCATCGTGACCCGCGATGGCGCAAGCTTGTTCTATAAGGACTGGGGCAAGGGTAAGCCCGTTGTCTTCGTCCACAGTTGGGCTCTCAATTCCGACATGTGGCAGTACCAGATGATCCATTTGGCCGACCAGGGCCTGCGATGCGTCGCTTACGACAGTCGGGGCCATGGACGCTCAAGCGACCCCGGGCAGGGCTACAATTACGATACGCTCGCCGACGATCTCGCCGCGGTGATCGAGCGACTCGACCTTCGCGAGGTCACGCTTGTCGGCCATTCGATGGGCGGCGGCGAGATCATCCGCTATCTGTCGCGCCACGGCGCCAAGCGCATAACCCGCGTCGCGCTTGTCAGCCCATCTTTGCCCTTCATCATGAAGACGGCGGACAACCCGGACGGGGTGGACAAGAGCGTCTTCGACCGAATGCGCGCAAAGTGGAGCAGGGACTTTCCGAAGTGGCTGGCCGACAACGCCCGCCCGTTCTTCACGCCTGAAACTTCGCCTGAGATGATTCAGTGGGGAGTGAGGATGTGCATGCAGGCTTCGCTGAAAGCCCTCATTGACTGCAACCGCGCGAACAATGAGACCGACTTCCGCGCCGAGCTACCCAAAATCACCGTCCCGACGTTGATCATTCATGGAGATAAGGACGTGTCCACGCCCCTTGAGCTGACCGGGCGAAAGACCGCGCGACTGATCCCGGGTAGCCAGCTCAAAGTGTATGAAGGCGCGCCGCACGGCCTCATGTTCACCCATATGGATCACTTCAACCACGACTTACTTGCGTTTATCAACGGCTCGATCTGATCGGGTTTGACGCCCGCTTCTTCCAGCCTCGGCGGCGTGGACGTGATCAGGGTATGGACTTCGACAGTATCGCCCGATTTGACGCGAAGCGCGGGCGGAGTCGTGGCGGCATAGTATCCCCACGCGACCGTCTTGGGCGTCGGCGTCAAGATATGAGAATTCCCTGCCGCAGCCTGTTGCGCAGAGGCGCTGGCGTTGAAGAGAGCGAGCGCGCAAAGGACGAGAAGAACTGAAGCGATTCGGCGAGTCAAAAGCATTTGGTTTCGCAATGTCTGGAACCTCCGATTTAGTGGTAATCAGCGCAATCATTCATATCTGAGCGCGACCATCGGGTCAACCTTCGTCGCCCGTCGCGCCGGTATCCAGCAAGCCACGAGCGCCACAACCGTGAGCAGGAGCGCGATCACCGCGAACGTCAGCGGGTCGGTCGCGCTTACGCCGAACAACAGAGTCCTCACCAAACGCGTCAGCGCCAACGCTCCGCCCAATCCAAGCAGCACGCCGGCGAGCGCCAGCTTGATTCCCTGTCCGATGACCAGTTTCAGCACATCTTTCGATTGCGCGCCCAACGCTATGCGAACGCCGAGTTCGTGTGTGCGCTGCGCGGTGGTGTAAGCGATCACGCCGTAAATCCCGATGGCCGCCAGCAACAGCGCCACGGCGGCGAACAAACCAAGCAACCATGTGCGATAACGCGGCGCGGCGACCGATTCGCCGAGCACCTGCTCCATTGTGCGGACGGCGGCGATGGGCTGGTCGGGATCAATCGCCTGCGCCTCGCGGCGCACCGCGGCGGCCAGGTTCAGCGGATCGCCCGCCACACGGATGGTCAGATTCATCCAGCCCGTGTCGAGCATCGGCAGGTACATCGTGGCGAATGGCGCCGCTTCCAGCGCTCTATGGCGGATGTCGCCCACGACGCCGATGATCTCGAAAGGCGTTCGTTCGTTCATCCCAAGCAGCAATCGTTTGCCCAGCGGTTCTTCGTTGGGGAAGACGCCGCTTGCCAGCGCTTCGCTGATCAATACCACTTTGGCGTTCTGCCGGACATCCTGATAGGTGAAGCCGCGACCGCGCAGCAGCGGAATCCGCATCGAGCGCAGGTAATCCTGATTGACGCGGCGAAAATCAGCGCCGTATTGCTGGTTCGGCTGGACGGGTGGGCGGCCTTCGACAGTGAATGGCGCATCGTTGGGTTGGCCGCTCAGCGGCAGTTCGGTAACCATTCCGACGGCCTCGATGCCTGGCAGCGCGGTCAGGCGCTCTTGCAACTGCCTCCAGAATGCGCTTGTCTTCTCCGGCGAATCGTATTTACCGTAAGCCAGATTGCTCCGCGTGGTCAGCACATTTGCGGCGTCAAAGCCCGGGCTGACCTGCTGCAACCGGATGTAACTGCGGATCAGCAAACCCGCGCCGATGAGCAGGACGACAGCGGTGGCGGTTTCAAAGACCACGAGCAGATTGCGCGTGCGATTGCGCGGCGCGCTCTGGCCCGCGCCCTTGCCGCCATCCTTGAGCGTTTCGCTCAGCCGTGGCCGCGTGGCCTGCAGCGCGGGCGCCAATCCGAACAGCAACCCGGTCAGCAGCGAGACGCCGAGCGTGAAGCCGAGCGCCACGCGGTCAATGCCGACCTGCGCGGTGGGTGGAATGTTATCGCCGCTGAACACGACGATCAGCTCAACTCCCCAGGCGGCGAGAATAACGCCGAGCGCGCCTCCGACGAGCGCCAGCAGCAAGCTCTCCGTCAGCATCTGCCGCGCAATTCGCAAACGCGCCGCGCCCAACGCCATTCGCACCGCAATCTCTTTCTGCCGGGTCGCCGCGCGCACAAGCAAAAGGTTCGCCACGTTCGCGCATGCGATCAGCAGCACGAACCCGACCGCGCCGAACAACACCTGCAGCGTCGGTTTGATATTGCCGACGAGTTGGTCGCGCAACGGAACCATGCGCAGATTCCAACCGGTGTTCGATTCGGGGTATTGCGCTTCCAGACGGCGCGCAATGGCGTCCATATCGGCCTGCGCCTGTGCGAGCGTCACGCCCGGTTTGAGCCGCCCGACGGGCCGCAGGAAATGCGCCTTGCGCTGCCTCATCTCCGGCGCCATCTCGAAATTCATCGGCGCCCAGAGTTCGGCGTTCTGTGGAAATTTGAAACTCGGCGGCATCACGCCGAGCACTTCATATGTCTTTCCGTCGAGCGTCAGCGTCTTGCCGATGATTGACGGATCGCCGCCGAAGCGCCGCTGCCACAGCCCGTGACTGAGCGCCACGACCCGCTCGTTGCCCGACTTTTCGTTTTCGGGCAGAAACGTGCGACCGAGCGCCGCATTGACGCCCAACGCTTGAAAGAAATTTCCCGTCGCCACTCTGCCTTCCAATCGTTCGGGCGCGCCGCTGCCTGTGAGGTTGACAAAAGTAGGAATCGAGAAGGTCGCGGCGAATTGCTCGAAGGTCGTGTTCTGCGCGCGGTAATCCAGATAATCGAGCGGCGATACGCTGGCGCGATTGCCGCCGTTCCGAATATTGCCCCATACCCAGACCAGGCGGTCAGGTTCCGCGAACGGCAGCGGTTGGAGCAGCACGGCGTTGACAACGCT
>Ga0187894_10007647_pt1 | contig 10111 bp, 1 predicted proteins | sample GBC1701081metaG_FD_136650 | JGI IMG/M metagenome (GOLD analysis project Ga0187894, IMG submission 136650) | White microbial mat communities from a lava cave in the Kipuka Kanohina Cave System on the Island of Hawaii, USA - GBC170108-1 metaG ... | reverse complement strand
GTCGCCGTCACACGCAGATTGAGTGTGCCCACTTGTGCATCGTCAGGTGTGCCACTCAATGTTCGGGTGGCCGCATCGAAACTCAGCCAGGAGGGGAGCGCGGTGCCGTCAGCCAAGGAGGCATTGAGGGTCAGCGTATCCCCCGCATCTTCGTCCGCGAACGTATTCGCAGGCACTTGAATGCTGAGCGGGGCATCTTCCAGCACGGTCTGATCGGCCAGCGGATTGGCCACGGTCGGCGGTTGGTTGACCGGACCACCCAGCAGTGATGCCAGACTCGTCGTGCTCCCATCGGCAAAGGCCAAGGTCTCGACCACCAGCGAACCATTAGCCCCCGTCGGATCAAAGTTAACCAGCCGCAGCTGGTCCGTTCCGCTGCTTCCGACTTGGATCGTGAGTATCCGTGCCGTTTCGTCGTGAACGAATGTGAGATCGCTCTGGTTGATCCCGGTGCCGAACTGAATCCGGTTGCCTGCGCCCGTAACAGCGGTATCGTTGATGGTGTCGATCTCATCGCCGACCTTGAAGAGGTAGGTGTCGTTGCCGGTTCCACCGATCAAGATATCGTTGCCAGAAACAACGACGCTCTCGATAGTGATACTCCCTCCCCATAACGTGTCGTTCCCTGCCAATCCGCTCAACACATTGGTCTCCCCACTACCATTGAGAAGATTGTCTAAGTCATTACCTGTTCCGGTTAGGTCCCCTACTCCATCCAGAATAAGGTTCTCGAGATTCTCGCCCAGGACATAGCTCACAGAGGCCTGGACGGTATCAGTCCCTTCTCCAGCAAACTCGGCCACCGTCTGTTGCTGACTATGCAGAATGTAGGTGTCATTGCCGATCCCCCCGATGAAGAGATCGTCGGCTACGCGCGGCGGATTTTCGAAATCCCCATCGCCACCATCCTCCATGAGAATGTCATCGCCCTCTCCGCCGATCAGAATGTCGCTGCCGGTCCCAGCAACATATGGCGGCCCCTCAAGCTCACGAAAGATCCCGCCGACCAACACATCATTTCCGGCGCCCCCATCGAGAATGTTATCCCCGGAGTTCCCGACAATGAGATTATCCAATTCGTTGCCCGTCCCACGCACGGGATTTGGGATCACAGAGCTATTGCTCTCAGCGAGGAATAGGTTCTCGACATTCGCAGGCAGTGTGTAATCAACCGTGCTCTGAACGGTATCGGTCCCTTCACCAGGTAATTCGACTATTGGCGCGCTCCCGACGCCCACGGAATACGTATTATCACCAGACGGCCCAGGAGGCGTTTCGGTAAACGGCAAATCCGGTGCTGCCCACGCAAGGCTCCATTGTGTCCCATCAGCGAATCGCACCACCGCTTGCGTGGTCTCCGGTCCCACGGCGAAGAAATCAGTCGAAAGCACCACCGACACCTGATCCCCACTGTCTGGAATGCGAAGGTCCACAATGTTAGAGAGGGCAGAAGAGCGCCGCGTGATCACCACATCTGCAGGGGAAATCCCCGCAGCCATTTGAATGATATCAACGTCGTTCCTGTTGTTATCGAGCGTCACAGCATCGATGCCGGATCCCCGACCGAACAAGACCGTATCTACGCCGGTACCGAGAACCAGTGTATCGTTCCCCGCCCCTCCGCTGAACAGATTCATTCCTCGGAAGTCGATGAGGGTGTCATCACCTGCCCCACCAATGAGGGTGTCGTCGCCGAAGACCTGCTGTCCAGACAGCTGGGCATCTCCATACAGTACATCGTCCCAGTTCCCACCCGTCAGGATATCGTTCCCGGCATTTCCAATAAGAATGCGATGGGCGGCACCGGCGACGAGCGTGTCATCCCCTGTTGTACCGATAAGTGGTCCTCCGTCCAGCGCGCGGGCGCGCAACTCGGCTTCATTCCACACCGTGCCGTCAGCGAATCGGACTTGCTTCTGGGCATATTCAGGTTGGTCAAAGAAACTCCCTAGTATGATTTCGCTCGTCGTGTCAGGGATCACCAATACAAGGCTAAAATCGCGCCGATACACTTCGATATCAGCAGGAACAATATCCGAAGCGAGTTGAATCGTATCGACCTCACCAGCTACGCTGAAATCGAATACGGTATCGCTGCCTGCCCCACGACCAAAGAGATATGTATCAGCGCCTCCAAATCCCAGGAGACCATCGTCGCCAGCGCCTCCATCCAGCACATTCGGAGCATCATTACCTCTCATATCATTGATCAGTGCGTTGCCAGTCCCATTAATTGAAGCTATGCCAGTGAGCGTGAGATTTTCTACATTTGCGCTGAGGGTGTACGACACACTGCTTTGCACCGTGTCTATCCCCTCGTTCACCTGCTCGATCACGATGTCGCTAATGTTGTCGACAACATAGGTTTCATCGCCATCACCGCCGATCATCGTATCGGTGCCGAGACCGCCGTCGAGCACATTGCTCGCTCGTCCACCGATCAAGATATTGTTCAGTTCGTTTCCAATCCCTTCCCCTGTCCCTGCTGGTCGTGGTGCCACACTGCCAATTCCTTGAACAATGCCGAAATCGGGGATGGGAGCATCCAACAACGTCAAATTCTCGATGTTCACCGGTAGACGATAGTCCTGTGCCGCGATCACCGTGTCGATGCCGCCTGTCGCCGTTTCGACGAGGATGTCGTCATCGCCATTCGGCCCGATCACATAGGTATCGTTGCCGTCGCCGCCGGCCAAGACGCTGACCGAACCGTCCGCTTGCAGCACGTTGTCCAGCGCATTTCCAGTTCCTGTCAGTGAGGCGCTGCCGGTCAAGGTAAGATTTTCGAGATTGGTCCCAAGCGTCACGCTGCTGTCCGTCTGAACGGTATCCATCCCTTCGCCGGACAGTTCAACCACAGTGTCACCAACTCCTACTATATAGGTGTCGTTGCCAGCCCCGCCTGTAAGGGTATTCGCCGCAATGTTGCCAGTGAGCACGTTGTCAAGATCATTGCCGATCGCATTGACGGCCGCATTCCCTATCAGGGTGAGATGCTCCAGATTCGCACCAAGCGTGTACGTAATCGAACTTTGGATGGTGTCCATCCCTTCGTCAGCTGCCTCTATCACCACGTCACCAGATTCTCCAATGATGTAGGTGTCGTTACCCGTACCGCCCGTGAGTTGATCGGCTCCGGTGCCACCATCGAGAACATCATGGCCTGCTAAACCGTTTATCTGGTCGTTGCCGCCAAGCCCGACCAATACGTCATCACCCGCGGTCCCTTGTAAGACATCGCTCTGCTCGGTGCCCTGGATCACAGGGCTATCAAGAAACGCCGATGTCAATGCCGAGCCATCGCTAAACTGTATCTCTTCAATGCGAAACATCGGCAGGAGAAAGTGGTGGGCAACCGTCAATTGATCAGCCCCTTGGTTCAGCCGTATAACCAAGTCGTCTCCGCTCCGTGTTACGGCAACATTGCTTGAAACGATCCCAGGAGCCAGTCGCACAATATCGGCGGTGCCCTGTTCGTCCAGTATTCGATCATGCCCTGAACCTAAGCCAAACATATAGGTGTCATTGCCGGACTCGCCCCTTAACTGATCGTCTCCTGCGCCACCATCCACCAGGTCATCTCCAGCACCTGCCCTCACCTGGTCATTACCCGCCCCGGCTGTGATGCGATCCGTGATGTTCGTCCCGAGGATATTGTCGCTGTCCGCGGTCCCGACCAGATCAAACCCACGACTGAGGAGTTGTTCGTAGCTGAGGCGAGATCCATCGGCGAACTGAAACGAGTCGACCGCATGAGGTCCGAACACATTATGGCGATCGAAATTCTTGAGTTGGATGGCATCGGCTCCGTTGCCTGTCCGTATCGCGAGCACATTGGCTTGCCCAGTATCAAGATCATCCGCCACGCTGAGCGTCAGCATTGCAGAGGTAATGCCAGGACCAAAGACCACCGTATTCCTCCCATCAGGTGTCGAGGAATCGACAATCAGATCGATGCCGTCGCCGGAGTTGAAGAAATAGGTATCTTCCGAGAGGCCACCAAATAGGGTGTCGTTCCCCAAACCGCCTCTGAAGCGGTTCGTCAGGTCGGTGCCGAATAGGACATCGTCATTTCCCGTCCCGGAAATGTCGAACCCTCGCCCGATTAAGTCGGCATAGGTCAGAGTCGTCCCATCGGCGAACTGGAACTGCTCAATCGTCTGCGACCCAAACACGTCGCCGACACCCCCGAGCAATATTCCGTCAGAACCGGCACCGATCTTGACGAAAATTCTTCCAGAATCTGGCGTGAGCGTGACGGAGCTCGAAGCAATGCCGCTTCCGAACAGGATGGTATCGTTGCTCTGTCCCGAGTCGGATACGTCATCGGTCCCATCTCCAACATTGAACTCATAAATATCGTTCCCTCCGCCCCCATCAAGCACGTCATTCCCGGGGCCGCCAATGAGTCGATCTTCCCCTTCCCCGCCGTATAGAAAATCGTTTCCGCTCCCTCCAAGGAGAGTATCGTTGCCGGCTCCACTGGCCAGAAGGTCATCGTTCGCTCCCCCATCCAGCACATCATTCCCAGGAGAAGTTGAATACCCAATTCCCTGGAAGAATAGCCCTGGGCGAAGGACAATCGGGCCCGGTAATTGGTCTGCCACGTAATAATCGTCTCCAAAGAGAATGTCAGTCCCCTCACCGCCACTCATCACATCGTCGCCCCCCTGGCCATACAGCCGATCATCTCCGGCTCCGCCAGCCAGGACATCCTGGTCCGCAATATTCCATTCATAGTGATCGGTTCCTATCAAGATGTCATGCCCATCCCCACCCTCGAGACGATCGTTCCCGAGCCCCCCAAAGAGGATATCGTCCCCTGTGCCCCCGTCCAGCGAATCATCACCCGTCGCAGTGGTTTGAATAAGAAAAGAGATGTCGCCCCACAAGCGATCGTTCCCTGTTCCTCCGAAGAGCGTGTCGTTCCCACTCCCTCCACTCGCGTAATCATCTCCGGCCCCGGCATCGATGACATCGTTCCCAAACACCGTTGATGTCGGCCAGATGCGTGTATCGAAGTCTCCGAAAATGACATCGCCCCCTTCGCCCCCACCCATCACATCATCGCCACCCATGCCATAGAGAAAATCGTTCCCTGCCCCGCCATCGAGGACATCGTTCCCTGCGACGTTGGTCAAATCGCCATCCGCGGGATTAAACTGCCCCGCCGCTACAAACATTCCAGCCCCATAGTCCCCAAACAGCACGTCCTCCCCCGCCCCGCCCGCCAACGTGTCATTGCCCCCATCACCAAAGAGAGTGTCCGCTCCATCACCCCCGTCGAGGAAGTCATCCTTGGCCCGTGTTCTGTCGAAGACGACGGGTGTGAGGTAGGGGGGAGCCGTCGACACGAGGTTATGGGCCACATAGTCCCCAACCAGCACATCGTCGCCGGCCCCGCCAAGCAAAATGTCGGCCCCATAGTCTCCCCACAGATAGTCGTTGTCGGCCCCCCCATCGACAAGGTCGTCACCCCCGGGAGGGGACCCGGATGATCCATAGACAAGGGTGCCGGCATCCCCAAAGAGACGATCGCTGCCCGCACTGCCGTACAGGCGATCGTCGCCCCCATCTCCCTCAATCGTGTCATCGCCCTCCTGGCCATCCACCACATCATTCCCGTCGGCTTCCTCGAACGGGAGAACATTGTTTTGCTGGGCAAGAAAGTAGTTCCCGCCCATCAGGGTATCGTTCCCGCCTCCGCCATAGATGCGATCATGGCCATTGCCCGCCGTAATGAAGTCAACGCCAGTACTCCCGTAGATTTGATCATTGCCGCTGACGAGCGCGATGGTGGAACCTCCGCCGTCAGGCGCATGATAAATATAGTTATGAACATCATCCAACTCTGGTACCCAGGAACCAGGACCCGTCCCGGGGATGGAAGAAGAGATATCCACCACCGGGCGCCCGTTGTCGTAATCGATCGCGTTGTCGACGAGCGAGACCGTGGCTTCCTGGTGCTCGACGTGGGTCGCCGTGCCGCCACTGTTGACGAGGACGGCGGCGAGCGACACCACGGTATTCGACGAGACATCTGGTGCGCGTAGGGCGAAGAAGAGTTGCTGCTGGCCTTCGGGCATCACCAGTGTAACCATGCCGTTTTGTGGGGTGAGTTCTTGCCCGCCGCTGAGCACCGTCACACTGTTGCTACCCAGACCGGTCAGAGTTAGGCGAATCCCTTGGCCTCCTGTGCCGGCCGCATAGGGCAGATAGACCGTGAAGACGTTCGCGCCATCTTCGCGCACCGTCCCCGTCGCGACCGGTGCCGCCGCCGGATCGAATCCTGGCGTGGTGAAGGGATTCACCCCGATCCCCTGTTGCACCACCACCGTCTGCCCGGCCTGTTGGACAATGTCACGCGCGTCTTCGATGGCCGTCTTGACGGAGGATGCCAACCGTGGATCGCTGAGTTCGGCGGCGTAGGCCTGGTCGATGAGATTGATGTCCAGGAATCTGAGGACCCGCCCCAGGTCGAATGAGCCTGCCACGCCCTGTACAAACTCAGAGTACGCTTTGGCAAATCCCTGCGCGGTATCTTGGGTAAAGGTGTTGAGCTGCGCAACGAGCTGATCCTTTTCCGCCACCGGCACATCTTGTGACGCGTCGATCCGATGGTTGAGTGCAGTGACAAGTTGCGCGGTCATCTCGGCTAATTGAGCAGGGGTTTGTCCTGCGGAATTGGCATATGCTCTGGCAAACGCTAAGGTGTTCGGCAACCAATCGGCACCTCCATTCATCATTTCTGCAGCAAGGGCTTCAGGATCGATGCCTGACGGGAGACTCGCTGTCAGTTCTGCAAGATGCGGAGCGACTCCCAGGCTGGCCATGAGGATCTCGAACTGGAGTTGTCGTGACGACGCATCAATGTCTGCTGGGGGCGTGACCGTGACATCAGGGCGTGATCCGGCACTGACATAGTCCCCAATCACTTGGAAAATGGTGGCAATCCCACTCGCCGCCCCTTGCACCGCGTCCGTGAAGACAGCTCCCAAGGTACTGAGAATGGCAATGGCTCCGGTTACAGGACGCGCCGGGATAAAGATCGCTCCCCAGTTGACGCCTTGCAATTTCTGAAACCAACTGTCACTCAGATCGCCGGAGTCATGGAGGCTGGTGATGAGTGCCTGCGTCAGCGTATTCACGTCGCTTGGCGAGCCGATGGTCAGCCCCGCGGTAACTGCCCCGACAAGACGGAATCGCGATTCGACCAGTCCCACGTTCTTATTGTTCAGCAGATTCCCGAAGAGCGCTGCCACGTCCTGCACCGAATCCACGTTGAGATAAGCGATCGGGTTCGTGCCGGGGGAGACTTGGAACTCCAGGAGCGGTCCTGGCCGTAGATTCGCATAGAAGCCCGTTTCGATACGGTGGGCATCGACCAGCCCATAAGCATAGGGTTGATTGGTGCCGGGATTGATAGTCCCTGACTTGAAATTGAGCAAGAAGGTATCCCCGCCCACATGCCCACCGCCTAAACGGGACACCAAGTCATTGGTCACATAAAAATGACCGGAGAGACCAAGGCCCTGCAGCACCGTCGGATCATACGCGGTGTGTTGGATTCCGGTTGTCGGGAGATTGTCAACAAGTCCTTTGAGGCCGCCGAGGCCATTGAAGGTCGTCAGGCTCACATTGGACTTGTCGAAATCGGCGAGGAATTCAGGGTCAAGCGGGTTGGTTACCGTCTGTTTCGTCTTAATCCACTCATACGCTGCGTACTGCGCCAACGCACCACCCAGGCTTTGGCCGGTGAAATGAATTTTGGTTTCTGAATCAACCATCAATCGTAGATCAGCGAACACTTGCTCTCGGCCCGAAAGCCACTGGTTCCATCCCAATGCCGTATTGCCGGTCCAATCGACAAAATCAGGACCATCTGTCCCACCAAAGGCCACAATGACTTCGTTTGTTGCTGCGTTCTTGTACGTTACAAATTTAAATCCGATGGCGTCATTGCGGCGCTCGAATTGTTTCTCGAAACCTTGCGCAATGGTGTAGGTCGGAAGAATGTTATAGCTGGGAGTGTCCTGGAGTGGGGCAAGGATTTGTGGTGCCGAGAGCGTGGCTGTGAAATACGAGGCGTCGCTCGCGATTAGCGCCAGCTTGGCTAACTCATTGAGTGGCTGCGTGACAAACATGGCTATGCTCCTTTGCACATGTCGATGAAGTTTAGAGTGATACGTAACTCTCGATCTTTGGCATCAAACGGATCACGGACAAATGCCACCTTGCAGCCATCTGGAGATACCATAAAGCTGCCTATCATGCCGCCACTAATTTTCTGCAGTTGGTTCTGATGAACCCAGTAGGCGCCCGCGTCACCGGGATCCATCGACTTATGAACGTTTATGGCGTTGGTAATAACAAAAAGTCCGTTTTGCGTTGGCGTGGCGTTTGTCCAGCCTCCGAAATATCCTAAGACTTCATGCTTAGTTATGCTTCCATCGGGCTTCATAAGCCAGTAAGTTTGAGGCTGAACAACTTCTCTCTTGGCAATGTTGTTCCACCCATACATGAAATAAGAATCTAGAAAGGCTATGTAATGAATGTGCGATGGATCCACTTCTGATTTTAGAATTGGTAGTGGGACTGAGTCGCTCGTGCCAGGTCGATGCCAGAGAATCGCTGTATCCTTGCCAGATTGAATGTCGCGTGAACGACGAACATCTAGGTATCCATGTTCAGGCAATAGCTCAACATAGTCACCTCGCAACCCTCGAGAGCGATACGCCTTGCACGTGATCGGATGGTGCTTGACCCCTTCCTCCCACTCCGGTGGCTCACCTTCCCAGGTTTCCTTCGAGTAATGAAGATCGAGGTATGTCCGTTCTTGACCCATTGGCCCCTTCTTCGATGGCCCCTCGATGATGGAATAACCAATGTAGCCGCTGAAATAACAGCCGAGGCTGGCGTTCTTCATGTAAACCGATCGGCGATTCTCGCGCGTGTCCCAGATATAAATATTCTGCTCACGCTCATATCTACCTTGCTTATCGACTTTGTCTAAATTGATCTCATACCCCGTGAAGATCACACGATCATTGTCGAGCCAATAGATCCGATGCTGGCCGCTTGTCTGAAATCCCGAGTCCTTGAGCACGAATGACATCTTCTCCGACTTGTCGGAGCTTAACGCCTGCTGCTGCGGAGTGCATCCCACGACAAAACACACACCACACACGACGAGTGCTCGCTTCATACATCTCCTCACTGAAGCAGCCTCATCGCGTTCCACCATGATGCTTTGTCGCACGGGGAGACCACATGTATTTCGTGTTCCATATCACAGAGTGCGCGCACGTTACACTTGAACGACTGTGCGGTCAACAGGAAATCTTTCGTCGTCTCCCACCCAGACGTCCAGGATTTCGACATCATCGCCCTCCTGGCCATCCACCACATCGTCCCCGGCACCGGCCGAGATACGATCAATGAAGCTCGTTCCCGCTATCGTATCCAGACCTGACGTGCCAGCAATGTCGATCCCTCGGGCGATGAACTGATCGAAGGTCAGCACTGTCCCGTCAGCAAATTGCACGGTATCAATCGGCGAGGCTCCAGGCACAAGCGCTCCGACTTCAAGGCGATCGCCGGGCAATTGCCCCCGAATTTCCAGCGTATTGGTATTGCCGGTCGCCCGACCCAACGTGATGGAACTCGACGCCATTCCAGTCCCAAATACAATGCGATTGCCTTCACCGGCCGAATCGGAAATCGTGTCCATCCCGTCACCGGCATTGAAGACATAACTATCTTGCCCCGTACCACCAGCCAAGAAATCATTCCCTCCGCCGCCTACGAGCACATCATTGCCGGCCCCGGCAGTCACCGCGTCGTTGCCGGCCCCGGCAAAAATCGTATCGTCGGTGGAACCAGTACGGATGACGTTGTTATCATCCGTCCCTTCGATGAGGCCTCCCGGCAAGGGCAACTGATCCGCCAGCGCCACCTGTGTCCCGTCGGCAAAGGACAGACTATCCACCACATAGTTGAACGTGTTCGGATCGAAGCCGAGTAACTGGATGGAGTCCCCGCCTGCGACTTGAATCGTGAGGGTCTGTTGCGCTTGATCCTGGATGAAGGCAAGTGATCCCAGCGTGATGCC
>Ga0187894_10007646_pt1 | contig 10113 bp, 8 predicted proteins | sample GBC1701081metaG_FD_136650 | JGI IMG/M metagenome (GOLD analysis project Ga0187894, IMG submission 136650) | White microbial mat communities from a lava cave in the Kipuka Kanohina Cave System on the Island of Hawaii, USA - GBC170108-1 metaG ... | reverse complement strand
TTGCTTTGTCATTTTTGTGGACATAGATAGTGACAGAACGATTTTGAAGGATGGGAGCCAGCGCTTGTAGGACAATATTCACGATAGTTTCTGGATGGGTCTTAAGTTCTCCGTTAACAATTTTTTTAGCAGAACTAAGAACTATGGGTAGGACCAATTTGTGCAATTCATGGAAGAGACGTTTTTTTTCTTGATCCAATTTTAAAATCTCTTCATTCCACTGAGTTAATCCTTCCTGGTACCCCTCCTGTTTTGCTTTTTCCTTCAAAGCTAGAGCTTCGGTGCGAGCCTCTTCTAGAAAGGTATCGACGTCAGCATAAGTTTTTTGAACGAGCTCCTCTAGTTTGAGAAGTTCGGAAAATTCACACGCTGGAATCACCTTTTTAAGAGATGCCGAGAAAACCAAGTCTCCTTTGATCAGTAACAACCAAGGCCCCACTCAACCTTCCTTGATATAGGTCATGAACTCTAAAATCTGCCTTATAATGAGCAAGACAATACGATGATCCTTTAAGGGAGTAGAAAATTTTTGTACTAAAAATGCACGTTCCACTTCCAGCTTGTGCAGAAGATGCCAGATAAGGCTTGGATTTTGTCCGTAGAGAGCCTTACCCAAGCGATACGCTCCCATCTTTCGCACCAATGCCCTTAATTTTTCTGGATCTTCATTCCAACGTACTAATCCTATCCGAGCAAATGGAATGGGTTGGTGACGCTTTAAGAGGATTTTTAAGTAGTTAAGTTGCGATGAAGTTAAAGAATTGTATAACTTGTTTAATTTTTTCTTTTCTATGATCTGAGGTAACTCGACGGAGATATCGTAAAGACCTAGATGGTCTAGCACCTGGTTGAAGGTCACGTTCTTCAAATTAACAAGAGAATTTAAAGGGGATTCGGGAAGAGCAGAAATAGGGAGGAGCTCTTCTATTTCGGCCGTTAGGTAGCCCAACAAGGTTTTTTGAAAATAAGATTTTGCCAAGAGAGAGATCGAAGGTAGCTTACTAGTAAAGAGAAGATCCTTACTGATGGGTATAGCCTGAGTAGGGTTTAACGAGGAGAGAAAGAAACCAATCTCTTTTTCAGGTAGAACACGTAGAAACGGAGAGATCCAAGAGGGATGAATTCTAGAGAGCTGGACCTCCACAGAGTCCTCTTCTTGTAGAGGATTTCCAAAAGGTTTGGGTAGGCTTTCTAGTGCCTCTCTTTCATTGAGTGAGAGTTGCTTGATCAAGTCAGCTCTCGATTTTGCAGAGCACTCCTGCAAAAGCGAATGCAAAACAACATGTGTAGAATATGAGGCTTTCATTTTTCTTCTTCTTCAAACACAGATTCATCTTTTTTCATGAAAGGCAGGGGGTGAAAAAGGGATTTGATGCCTCCTTGATCCTTTAAAAGAGGATAAAATTTCCAAATAATCCACGTTGCTATGAGAAGAGAAACGGCAGCGATGGCAATAAGAGAGAGAAAAAACCATTGAAACCGAGTAACAGAGGATTGAGCAATCATGATAGACCAGATAGTGGTGTATTCTTTTAAGGAAGAAGCCCCTGCATCAGGAACTCCTGATAAAGCCTCTGAAAATCTAGAACGATCTGCAATGACGGTAACGTCGTTAATATCCAAACCATAAATACTTGCAGCTACCAATCTTTTGATTTTAGAAATCAGGTGGCTATTGGGATCATCCACAATACCCTGGTGTTTTACATATACCGCTGCTGTAATGTGTTGGGTAGGAGGGGTACCTTGAGAAGCTGTCGAATCAGCAGGAAAAGAGAGTTGAACATCTGCGTCGATCACTCCATCAATTTTTCTAATGGTGTTGGCTAATTGTTGTTCGAGACCCGCTTGATATCGGATCGATTCCTCTTTTTCTGAGGTCATCAATCCCTGCTTTGCAAAGAGTTCCAAGAGGTTGGTCCCTTTTTTTCGAGGCAGTCCATTTTGGTTGAGAATAGCCATAGCTTGGGTCATGTCCCCCATAGGTACACTAATCCCATATAGAGGAGCGGAAGTTTCTCCTGCACCACCTGCACTTTTTATGGGAATTTTACGGGCATTGATTCCTCTTCCTGATAAGAACACAATGATTTCGTTGGCTTCTCTTTCTTCTACATCATTGACGATAACCGTGTTGGTAGTACATCCCATGAACAAAAAAATGAAAGCGATAGCCAAAAATCTATACATAAGCAAATGCAACTCTACTCTTTAAACCACTACGAGTTTTTTGATGAAACGTTCTTCTGTTTTTACAAAAGTATGTCTTAAAGATCGCCTTTTATTAAAAAACTCGGATGATAACAGGTTTATCAGGTATGCTCCTTTAAACTCAAGTAAAGGGTTATAAAGAAAGGATTTCAATTATCTTATTTTACTGACTTTGCTGAGGGGTCGCATGGAAGAGAGAAGCTTTTTTCGATCAAAAGAAGTAATCCAAATTTGCTCATCATTTTTTCCCCAGCTGACATGAATTTTTTCTTCTTCTATAACCATCCCTCCTGGAAATACGACTTTACGGTGATTTGCATTCACATAGTCAGTAATTTTTCCTAAAGGACGGGAGGTGATTTGGCAAACAGTGAAGGGAGGAGTGGGTTCAAAAGTATAAGCTCCCATTAAGTAATTTCTTCCATTTTTTTCCATGTTTTCTAAACCATTCATGGGAATGCTAGAATGAAAAAAAGTCAATAGCTTTCCATCCACGAGATATGCAGGAGTACCCCCTCGGATTTCTCCCCAATCCCAGAACCAAGAGAAGGAGGTTCGTGCTACTTCCCTGCAATACCCTATGTTATAGTCCGCCTCTAAAATAACTCGAGGTTGGTCTGAATAGATGAGATAAAGTTTGTCTCCTGATACAAAAGGACTCCAGTTTTTTTCTTGTTTCAATGCTTTACAATAATTTAAACGTTTAACATCTCCTAAGAAAGCAAATTCCCCTCTATTCTCGACGAGTTCTCCAAAATATAACGCACAGTTACTCCGTGCGGAAGAATTTAGAGGTGCATCGTTAAAAAAAATAAAAATTCTGTTGCCTACATTGAAAAGCCTTGCATCCTCAGCTGTGTAAGAATAGCTAAAATATGAAGAAGGCACCTTTAATAGCTGAATACTCTTACTCAAGATCTTCCATTGTTTATCCAGCCTGAGAAGACCGATGAAAAAAGGCTGATTTCTGGGTAATTTTTTTTTAATTTTTGATGAAAGATTAATTTTGACCCGAAATGAGAGCAAATACCCTCCCTTGTAAGGGATGAGAGAAGGATTAAAGGCCTTGGGATGACCAGGAATAGTGATTTTCCTTTCCTCTAAAATAGAAGAATCATCAAGAAAGCGACTAACGATAGGGCTTAAAGGAACAAACTTAGCCTGTAGCTTGGGATAAGGAAGAATGAAAAAAAGAGCCGTTATTAAACAGTATAAATATCCTAAATACTTCATTTTTTAATATCAAAAATACCTTAAAAGTATCAACTGCATGTACCGTTTTGAAAATGGATTGATAAGGTAGAGCAGCTTGAGCTATCATTAAGGCCATGAGCCCACAGAAACTAAGAGAAATCCTCTTTCACCTGATATATAGCTTCGAATTTGCCTCAAATCAGAGGAAGGATAGCAGAGTTTTCTTAATGCAGCACCATAAAACTTCTAAAAAAAATATTTGTATTGCAGAACGTCTATTTCACTCTGTACAAGAGTATTTTTCTCAAATTGATCAAATGATTGCCCAGAAGGCTATTGGATATAAATTAAGTAGCATACCTCGTGTAGAAAGAACCGCATTGCGTCTGGGGATCTATGAACTTTGTTTTTCAAAAGAAGGAATACCCCCTAAAGTAGCCATCAGTGAAGCTATTCGTTTGGTAAGAAAATTTGCTACAGCGGAGAGCGGTAAGTTTGTAAATGGCATCCTTGATGTGATTTATAAAGACATGTTCCCATGAAATTTGAAAAAGGAAAAATCTTAAAAGATTTAACCACTCTAAAGATTGGCGGAAGAGCAAAGCTTTTTAAGCAGGTAAGAACTCTTAATGAGCTTCAAAAGATCCTAAACTACTGTCGAGAACAGGGCATCCGTTACATGGTGTTAGGGAAAGGCTCGAATGTACTCTTTGACGACCGGGGTTTTGATGGAGTGATTATTTTAAATAAGATTATTTTTTGTAAATCACAGGCGGATATATTTTATGTTGGAGCAGGCTATAGCTTTTCCCTCTTAGGCAATCAAACCACCAAGCAAGGTTGGAAGGGATTGGGGTTTGCGGCCGGTATTCCTGGCTCTGTAGGAGGGGCTATTTATATGAATGCAGCAGCTCAGGGAGAAGAAACATTTCAACCTCTTATCGAGGTTACCTATGTCACCAATTATGGAGAAGTGGAGTATTTACCCAAAAATCAGTTGAAATGGAGTTATCGATATTCTTCCTTTCAAGAGCAAGAGTTAAGAGGAGGAGGTATTGCTGCAGCCAAGTTTCAGTTAATACCCTCTAAGGAGGCTAGGATAAATCAATTAAAAAGCCTACAGATTCGATTAAATACACAACCCTATAACGTACCTTCTGCAGGTTGTATATTTCGAAATACCTCTAGAAGTTCTGCAGGGTCTCTTATTGAGAAATGTAGCCTTAAGGGCTATAAAATAGGGGGTGCAGAGGTTTCTCATCAACATGCTAATTTTATCGTCAATAGGGGAGGGGCTACAGCCAGTGAAGTGAAAGAGCTCATCCAACATCTTCAAGAAGTCGTTTATCGACAAACAGGGGAAAAGCTCGAATTAGAAATCCAAATCCTTTCCTTTTAATAAAAAGCCTTACTTACGTAAGGATTCTAATAGCAAATATTTGACGATGGTTGGGTCTTTTTTATTTTTCTCAGGGAAGGAAGAGACCTGTAACAAAAGAGTGTTTTTACCTGTCATAGGATCTTGATCTAAGGAATAGCGATAGGCAGCCAGCGTTTGTTTAGTTTTTTTAGGTAATGGCACTTCAGCAGGTTCGGATTCCTTTTGATTTGCTTCTATTTCGGTTTGCGCTGTATTCGCAGTGTATTGCCATAGCCATGATCTATTGTTCTCATAATGATCCTTCTTTTTAGAGGAGAGCTTTTGATTAGGAAGAGGTTGGCTATAGATATGGTAAAAGAGCTCCTCTTCCACATTCCTTGCTAGGGAGATAAAACAGATCGTGTCTGGTTCTCCCGGTATTAACCTTTTAGCTAAAAGTCCCTCTGTGGCTTTGCCGCCGCCTGTTGTTGTGGTAAAAGTAAGCTGATTGTAAATGAAGGGGTTGTTTCCTAGAAAGGCGAGAGCACTCAGCTGGTGGTCACGCAGGAGCTCTTTGCTTTCTTGTAGAGTCAGGTTTTGATAATTTTTGGTGCAGTGGGTGCTTCTGAAAGTAGCCACTTTTGCAGGTGTGGCGTGGTCCCATCGTGCGATCCTAGGATAAACCGGATACTCTCCTCTGTCGATCTGTGCATTGAGCTGGTTAACTATATCTTGACAGATCGAAGAGCCCTTCTGAGGAGAAGAGGGCTGTTTGCTTTTACGAGCGACGAGCTCCCACCCTTCTGCGGAGGTCTCTTCCTCTGATGAGGGAGCGACAGGGGTTTTCTCTTTAATCGGTTGTGGAGGAGCAGCTGGCTCTTTTGTGACTTGTGTTTGTTTTTTATGGAAGCTCTTCTTTGAAGGAAAAGGGTTTTTTACTTGTTTTTTAGATAACTCTTTTTCTTTGGCCTGCTCCTCTTCTTCAAGCAATGCTTGTGCGGTTGCGTATGCCTGCTCCTCCTTTTGCTTTTTGAGGTCTAAAGCGCGTTGTTCGGTGTTTGCGAGATATTGTTGATAGAGTTCGTTTGCTTCTTCTTCGGAGGGGAGTGGCTGGCCCGCTGCTATTCGACGCAAGTCCAATTCCCAGAGAAAGGTAAATTTATTCGTAGTGTTTTCCCTATATTGCTTTATATTGTTTTCTATAACAGTGCTGTGTTTAACTGTTAAGCGTAATTTATTAGTATTGCGTCTATCTTTGGAGAGCTTCGTTAGAGCGCCATTTTTTTGAACCACGAATGATCTTCCGGTGCAATTATACAGCTCGCTATAGAGAAATTCAAAAGAATCTGAAGACCCTTTATTCTTCCAAATAGAGTTCTTCTGAGGCTGTAATTCTTGCGCTTCAAGTTCCATACGGAGCCTGCTTTGAATGTCAATAGGTAGGAGGCCGTTTTCCTTCGATTCAAAAACAATACTTGCCTCGGTATGAAGATATATTTTTGATGCGCAGTCTATAAAAAGCTTATCTGCGCAATATTTGAAAAAAAGTTCTTTGACTAATTTTTCTTTTTCCGGAGAAAAATCAGACGGTCCACATTCTAAAATGGATTCTTTGTGCATTCCGGAAAGCCAGAACTTTTTATTGGCAGGATTGCTAAAATCAGGTGGACAGTATTGTTCCAACAAACAACGACAAAGCTGAGATAGGGTGTCTTTTACACCAACTTTCCAACGAGTTCCTACTAAATCTGACAGAGTCATAGCTTCAGGAAGCTTTTTGTATTTCAAATTGTCTTCAAATTTTTTAACAGCTTCTTTAGAGAATTCAACATCTAGGAGATTATACAGTTTCTCCCAAGCGTTCATCATCTTTTCTATCAAAACATCTAAGGATTCTAAGTTTTTTACCCAAGCAGGTGGTTCTACCATAGGTGTTGGTGTGGTGGGAGAGGGTGTTGCTTCAATTTTATTCATAAATTTTTAAAATCAAGATTAATAAGTTGTAATTTAATTAGTAAATTTAGTCAATAATATCATTAGATCTGTTTTTTAATCATGAAAACTAGTGGTGTGTAAAAGAAAGATCGTCGATCTCCTCATCTTGAAAAAAATATCCCAAATCTTCTGTTAATTCTTTTGAAACATTTAAATAAGCTATAATTAAATTTTTTTGCGAAAAAGAAAGTCGATTCCATAATAATTTAAATTCTTTTTTATTGAAATATTCCAGATATTCTGAAAGTTCTTCTAAAAGCATTTCTACCTCTTCACATTGTTCTTTCTCGACAACAAAGGAAGGGAGTAAGGAAGGAGATTCTTTCTGGATGATCTTAATAGCGTGGGTGATTTCAATATTGGCTAAAATTATTACTCGTCTTTCTTTTAGAGTGAGTGTAAAGCTATGGCATAATCTATCAATATGATCTTTTAAAGATTTTGTTATTAAAGCTATTTGTAAAAGATCATTTTGTTGAAGATTTTTTTTTAAAAAATCTGTTTCTGTTTTAATGAGTGTGAGTTCATGTTTACATAGCGAGTGTTCAATTTTTCCATATAAAGAAATAATTTCTTGACGAACCTCTTGAAGAAAATTTTTTACAAATACGTTGGTATTGGTTATTGTAGTGTCCGAAGGAAAAATTTTTTTTTGAAGAATATTTAATTGATCGATAAGGGCATCATGCAGTTCCCAAGTCATGGGCTGGGTATTAACAATGTTTTTGATGCAAAAAAGAAGGTGATAGGCATCCGTAGATGCAGAATTTATTTCATTCATATCGTTACTCTTATTATTTTATTAATTAATTATCACTTAATTATAATTACAAATAAAATTAACTTCTATTTCATTTGTTTATTTAAAAAAAATTTAAAATTGTTTTTTCATTAAAAAAAGATTTTTGTTTTGAATCTAATTTTTATGCAGTGCTACACTGCTAGGTTACATCAATTTTCGATATAACTACTTATGAGCGTACGTGTACGAATTGCCCCTTCTCCAACAGGTGACCCACATTTAGGGACGGCTTATATGGCCATTTTCAATTTAATTTTTGCCAAACATCATGGAGGAAAGTTTATCCTGCGCATTGAGGACACAGACCGTTCTCGCTCCTTTCCGGAATATGAAAGAGCGATTTTTGAAGCGTTGAAATGGGTGGGGATTGCATGGGACGAGGGTCCAGACATCGGAGGGCCTTATGGACCCTATAGGCAGTCAGAGAGGACGGACATTTATAGAAGATATTGTCAACTCCTCCTCGATGAAGGGAAGGCTTATAAATGTTTTGCCACGGTAGAAGAGCTTGTGGAGATGCGGGAGATGGGATTGAAATTGGGAAAACGGATGGGCTATGACCGTCGTTATCGTGACCTCTCCCCTAGTGAGGTCGCGAAACGGGAAAGAGCCGGAGAACCTTATTCTGTCCGGCTCAAAGTTCCTTTAACGGGGGAATCTGTTTTTGATGATGGGATTAAAGGGAGGATTACAGCACCTTTAATGGATATTGATGATCAAGTTTTGCTCAAATCGGATGGTTTTCCTACCTATCATCTAGCTAATGTGGTGGATGATCATTTGATGCAAATTTCTCATGTGATTCGTGGAGATGAGTGGATCAGCTCTACGCCCAAACATCTTCTTCTTTATCAAAGTTTTGGGTGGACCCCACCACAGTATATGCATATGCCTCTTCTTCTGGGAAGAGATGGGAAAAAGCTTTCTAAAAGGCGCAATCCTACTTCAATTTTTTATTATAGAGATTGTGGTTATTTACCTGACGCCCTCGTCAATTTTTTGACCTTGATAGGGTATAGCATGTCGGATGAAAGGGAGATTTATTCTTTGCAGGCACTCATCGAAAGGTTTGACCCTAAGAGAATTGGGGTTTCGGGTGCTTTTTTCGACATCCAAAAACTAGACTGGATGAATCAACAATATCTGATTCACACAGTGCCAGAATCTCAATTATGGGATAGGATCAAGGCATGGGGATTTCAAGATCATTTTATGCAGCAACTCATGCCATTATGCCATACCCGTATCAAGACTTTTGCGGAATTTATGGAGCTCTGTTCCTTTTTTTTTGTCAACCACCTTTCTTATGCTTCTTCTTTATTTACTCCAGAAGGGATAGATGGGGAAAAGGCTATCTTTATCTTACAAGCCGTCATTTGGGGACTTGATGAGAAAGAGGATTGGTCGCGCAATGGTATTTCGGCAATCTCTCGGGAAGTTGCGGAAATTTTTGGCCTCTCGCATAAAAAGGTTCTCATTCCCGTACTGTATGCTGCCGTGATGGGTAAACATCAGGGCCCTCCTCTTTATCATTCCTTTGAGTTATTAGGTAAGGCTCGCTGTCGTGCTCGATTATTAAATTCCATTGAATTTTTAGGGGGGCTTTTCAATAAAAAAAGAGAGCTTCTTATAAAGGGTTGGAAAGACAAAAATTGTAAAGCTTTGTAAGGTGTATTCGCATCTTTCTTTATGGCTCACATTTTTAATAGAAAGAGACCGTTTCTAGCTTCGATCAAGGAAAGATATCCCCTGACGAAAAAGGGGTCTACCAAAGAGACCTACCACATCGTATTGAATATATCCGATTCGTGTATGCAATTTAAGGTAGGGGATTCCCTGGGAATCTGCGCGGATAATGATCCTCTTTTAGTGAAGCAGATTATCTCTCTTCTTCGGCAAGATCCTGAAATGGGTCTTTTGGATCCCAAGACACAGGAGAAGAATTCTTTAAGAGAATTTCTCACGAAAAAAGTGAATATTTCTCGCTTAGGAGTTTCTTCGTTAACTCTTTTTGCTAATGATTCTCGAATTCAAGAGTTTTCAAGGAGTAAAAAGGAGTCGCACGCAGGTGCTGCAGAAGAGGATCTGATCGATTTTCTGACTTCGTATCCTATAGAAGAGGAAACTCTTGTCGTGCCTTTTCTCTATACGCTTTCTCCACTTTTACCTCGCTTTTATTCGATCGCTTCTTCTCCGTTACAATACCCTGATGAGATCCATTTAACTGTGACCTGCTCTTACTATTACCATAAAGGAGAACTCCGGCGTGGTGTGGCTAGTGACTTTCTCTCTCGTCGCTCTGAGGTTGGACGAACCGTTATTCCTTGTTATATTCAGCCCACCGCTCATTTCACGCTTCCTCGGGATGATACACCCATCATTATGATAGGGCCTGGGACGGGCATTGCTCCCTTTATAGGATTTTTACAGGAGAGAAAGGTACGCCAGGCAGTGGGGAAAAATTGGTTGTTTTTTGGAGAGCGACACCGTCAATATGATTTTTTGTATGAAGAAGTATTAGAAACTCTTGTTCGAGAGGGCTCTCTTCATC
>Ga0187894_10007645_pt1 | contig 10113 bp, 19 predicted proteins | sample GBC1701081metaG_FD_136650 | JGI IMG/M metagenome (GOLD analysis project Ga0187894, IMG submission 136650) | White microbial mat communities from a lava cave in the Kipuka Kanohina Cave System on the Island of Hawaii, USA - GBC170108-1 metaG ... | reverse complement strand
ACCAAGCGGCGTTACTCACGCCGCACTATCGAATGCAATTTACCCAAGCTAGTCCGCTGTTTGGCGGTCCTGGGTGAAGTTTACTTTCCTTCGGCTCGTGGGGCCGGGGGCTTCTGGGGAGACGCTAAAATGAGACTTGTAGTAGGCATCTTGGTAATGGTAGCAGGGCTTTTTTCCTGCTATATTGGAAAATCTAATGATAATCAAACCCTTCATATCATGGGTATTCTGTACATAATTGCCTCGGTAATAATATTATTACCGAGGACTTCAAATAAATGAGGAATAAACAATGAAAACATGTAACTGGTGTGGGACAGCTTGGTCCCACACCGAAGCGGCCAAGCATAGGTTGGAATGCGTTCCACCTAACATAAAAGATTATCAGGAAATCGGACAGTGGTACTGGGTTGAAAAACCCAAAACAACAAAGAATAGAACTGATGACAGAGATGAAAAACCAAATGAAAAAAAATAAACTCTTTATACTTGGGGCGGAAGACCCAGAAATGGTTGCTATCCAGCAATTGATAATGAAAATGGACGCAGGCGAATTTGTCTATGCCTGCGATCCAAAAGGGGACCGTGTAATTCCGTCGTCTGCTTATGGACAGACATCAATATCAGAGTATAAAAACAACTATGAGCCAATTTGGGAGAATACGGATGTCTACTTGGTAGAATGCGGGAACCCGGGGCTGCCAAGCTCTTGCAATTCCATCACGGTGATCGACCACCATCATCCTGGTGATTCTGGTTACGGTAAGCCTCCGTCTAAGTACTGGGAAGCAAGTAGCATAGGACAGGTCTACAGCGTAATCACGTCAGACCAACCAGAGGAAGAATATCTGATGCCAGAGGAAGAATATCTGATGATTGCGGCGGCTGATCATTGCCTAGCGGCGGCATATGCCGGGCAATGTCAGGACATCGATCCGATGAGGTTATGGTGTTGGCGGATAATTCAGCGCGCCGACTTTCAAGATCGATCATATTCCGAGGTCAGAAGCGACTCCGAACATGCTTTTTGGTACGTGTTACACGCGCCAAAAATAAACTTGGGCGGAGTTGAGGTTGCCGATCTAAGGGCAACTTTTGTACCGGAATTGCCGGAAGCGGCATGCTACTTAGGCGTCGGATACCTGTCGGCAGTCATAGACCGTGATGGGCGACAAAAGGTTGTAATCGGTGGTTGTGGGGAAGGAACTCAGCCTGGAAAATCCCCTGTAGAGACGTTTCTACAGGAATGGGGACCAGCTCAAGGATTAACTGGCCTTTATGGTGATCCTGTACGCGGGTTCGCCGGAGGTTATTTATGATACAAGAGTTTATCCAGTTTATAAAAGAAATGCCCTAGAACAACTGATAGAGGCCTGTGATGGGCAATATCTATCAGATGAATCATTAGAAAGAGTGTGCCATAGCACGGGCTATGGACAAATTTACACAAACTAACATATAGATTACGGCTCAGGATGCCAAAGTTAGTATCCTGATCCGATAATCAGATAACACGGAGAGCAGAATCGAATGTATCTGAGAGATAGGAAACCATGAAAAAAGAAAAATGGCGTGTAGAAGGCGCCCCAATGGACTTTGATTCACACGCAGACGCCATGGATTGGCGTTCTGCTCAAATATGGGACGGAGGGATTGGAATGACTCCGCTTCCTGAAAGAATAGAAGATGAATGCCACGATGGAATCCATATAGGTTCCATTAAAAATGGCAAATGTAATGTCTGCGGGGAAACCATAAATAAAAAGTCTTGACACTTATTTTATTTATGATAGTCTCTGTGGCGTCGCAAGGTTCTCAGGTTTAACTTAATGCCCATATAGGGCAAGGAGGTTGAAATGTCAGTTCAAATCACACGTTTTTCGCAGCCGATTTCAGATGCTGGCGATGCCCTTAAGGCCGCCAAAATGGATTGGAATGTGTCCTTGGAACCAGTTCTTAATCCTAGGACTGGTAAAGAAACGGCCATTCATTGGTTGTTTCGAGATGACACAAATGAGGTTCTGGGAGAGTTTCGGAAAGGATACACTCCACTCCAGAATCGAGAACATGTCGAATACCTCGCCAATTTCGCCTACGATAACGATTTTCAATTCATAGGCATGGGTTCAAGGCGAGGCCAGTTCTTTGCCCAGATTAAAATTGGTGAGCACATGGTTGGCGGAGTTAGTCCAACCAAAAACATCATAACCGGCCTCTTTTCGCATGATGGTACGTTGGCCACTTCCTATCATCCGACAAATACTGTGATCGTTTGTCAGAATACGTTCATGGCAAACGTCGCTCAAGCTCAAATTGAGGGAATGAAATTTAAGAAAACTAAATCAATTCTGGAGCGCATGGAGACGGGTATCGCTCTAATTGAGTTGGCCAAAATTGAGAATTCTAATCTCATGGGCATTTTCGATATGCTTACCAAGATTAGAATGTCTCCCACTCAGTTGAAAGAGTTCGTTTTGGATAGGTTGTATCCTGTCCAGGTTGACGCAAAGAATAAGAAGGCCGAAAATATTCAGAATAAAATCATTGAAATAGTCGAGTTCAATGATAACGGCCAGATTCCAGAGGTCGCTGGAACCGCATGGGCGGCCTTTAATGGCATCACCAATTACTTCAACCATGTAATTGGTACTGGCAAAGCCGATAAAATGACTGAATCTGATAGGTTGGACGCAGCTATGGATCGCGAGTTCAACCTGATTTCGGGAGATGCGGCTAAACGTCAGCAAACCGCATTCCAAATGATCACCGAGTTTGCGGAAACTCAGAATCCTCAGAGTTTCGCCGCATTCTCATTTCCTAAGGCATAGCCACAATCAGGGGAGAGGAGGGAATTCCCTCCTCTCCTATTCTAAAGAGGTTAAACGGATATTTTACTATGGGCTAAGTAAGATTATGAACAGAATTAAAAGAATACTTACAGCCTGTTTCGAGATCATATCCAGAGGCATCGCGTCAGACAGCGAGTCGCTGCAAAATGAAGCGAGGCAGGCCATGAAGACAGCTAAGGAGATTTGCCTTAGACATGGTCTGGATTATGAGGAAGAGTCTAAACGTGGCTCTGAGCCTGACCACGCTTTAGGTTGCGGTCAAATTAGTTTTAATTCTGTTCATGGGGTAATGGAATGGGAATCATTCCAGATGTACTGTCTTGCAATATCTAATATAGTCTCATGTAGAGTGGTTTTTTCAACTTCGGGCAAATTTGTCGCTGTATATGGAACCGAGGTTGATTTTAACCTATTTAAAATATCCTTTGATTGTTTCTTGGAAAAGTTAAATCTATTCTATAGCAATTCAAAGGCTAAGGACTTACTTATCTATAGCTTGGGATTTAGTCAAGGTTTATTTGACTATAGCCAAGAAAAAGTAGAAAGTAATGCAGAAAATAATGAATCCAAAGACGCTGTTCAAGCATCTGATGAAGCGTTAATAATTATTCAGAGCGATAAGCTGTCTCATATTGACAGGTTTATCCAGGATAACATGAACACCAATAATAGACCTGTAGATAGTCGGCAGCAAGCCGATGACCAGGTTAAAGATAACAGAGATTTGCTATCTTTGCTTGAGGGCATCAGAGATGGTAGAAGGCCTCAAACAAGGATTAAGAGGAAAAACTAATGAGAAAAGAAAGAGAAACAATTCTAGTCTTGCGATCCTGCAAATCAGATCTGACTTCCTATAAAGGTTTCCAATGGCCAGATTCGGGTGAGGTTGTTGCGCCAGACTGGGATCCTAGCCCGATCTGTGGAAACGGACTTCACGGTTGGCTATGGGGATTCGGTGACTTCACAGCCCAATACATCGAACCAACTACAGCGTGGCTGGTAGTTGAGGTTATTGGCAATACCATCATCAATTTAGAAGGTAAAGTAAAATTCCCACGTGGGAGAGTTATTTACTGCGGGAACTTTACCAATGCCTTCTCAATGGTCAGAAAAGAGGCATTCAAGCGAGGCCTTGAATAGGGAGTATTTTTCCGCCTTAGTGACGATTCGGGGCGAAGATGCTCTAATTTATAATACCCCTCAAGGTTGGGTATGGCTACATTTACCAAAAACAAAGCCAACCTTGTTAAAAAGTTTTCACTGCGTAGAACACCTTAATAAATGCTTCTTTAGAGGAGCATTGAAAGAGATCGTATTGCATCTTACCCAACAAACCTGGGACTGGAAAGATTGTACCGTAGAATTTTTGGACAACTTTGATCCAGAGATTGGAGAGTCGTATCTTAAATGGATTAAATGGCAAATCAGATATAAGAATATGATAGACAGCGGCTTAGGTTTCACAGAAAATGAGGCGCATCATATAGCCTCTAATTTTTATGGACACCTAAGCTTATCTGAGAATCAACTTGCATATGCCAAGCATCTCTGGCAAGTATAAGGAGGGTAAATGTTTTATATTAGCGGTAAGATTAAAGGGAAACAGATGGTTGACCAACCCCTACATCTTGGGGAGCTGGCGGAAATATTAACTCCAGTTTTGGGTAGGGGTTATAAGCCATACGTAATCTGGTACGAAGCCTTTGCAGGGGCATACGATGGCGATAAATGGGAATTTATCTCTCATCATGATGATTATAATTTTAGAATAGAATTTAAGCTCTCTAACAATTATGACGGAAGACTATGAATATTTCAGTTTAAACAGGAGAGATAAAAATGTCGAATTTAAAAACAATCCCAGAAATATTAAATAGATTAGGTTTAGATGATGATACCTCTATACTTCTAAACATTCGTAAGATTGGTTTAGAAGTATTTACAGAATTCCCAATTGATTTAGAGGTATTTAGACAGTTTCCAGGAAGAAGTGACTGGGAAACTAGCGAACATCAACTAGAAAGTAATTATTATTTAGTTGACATAAATGGAAAAATAACTGTTCTACCTTGGAGCCAAAGGATAAGTGAGAGCATAACCGTAAAACAACCATTAAATTCCATTGTGTGTATAGAGCGCACTCTCTATACAGGATATTTAAATCAGGAAAAATTAGAGCCATTTTACATAAAGGTTTATACTTTCCCAAAAGAGTCGGAAAATTGGCCCGTATATCTGTCTGAGCTATTTAAGGAGTATGAATATTCCACTAGCTTGGACAAATATATAGAAATAGATGATGTTGAACCGTATCTTGTAGGTAATGGCACAATATTATGGACAGATGATAAGTGGCTACCATCGGACTTCCGACAAGACTGGAACTTTTATCGGTCAGGGAGAGTAGTTCTGACCGAAGATGATTTTCCTTTCATGGGAGAATCATGGAGAATTGCCGGAGTATTAACTTGCGAATAAAAGGTTCTTAGATAAAAAAAAGGAATCTATGAGATATATAACCTTGGAAATTAAAGAAAATGATGATGGACTAGTTGGATTTGTTCCAACTATTCATAATAACTGGTTTCAAAGAAATAAAGAGGTAGGAGGTTACATGCCAAGCAACCAAGTAGGCCATGATCTTATATCTCATGGAATAAATGAAACAGGCAGTTTTGAAGAGGAGTTGAAGGCATTAGGTTGCGAGATATGGTTGTCGCAATTTTATCAGAAATATAACGAGATGACGATATTTGAAAGCTATAATATCTTTGCCAACGATATTTTAAGTGCATATCTGGACGAATATCGTAAACCTAATGCATTTAACAACATTGAATTAAAAAAACATCCAAAAAACTTTAATGGTAAAGAAGAAATAAGAAAGTTTTTTGAAAAGGCATGGTTTCATGTTGTTTTAAATCTATCAACTGAATTAGAACTTGATGAGGATGAAACTGTTTTGTGGGAACAAAAGTCAGATGAAAATAAAGAGAGCGTCTTTTCTTGGCTCGCCTATGGGTATTGGTACGCCCAAAATAAAAGATATAAAGGTTATGATCCATATGATGTCTTTTTAACTAGTAAAAGAATAAATGATGTTTGCCAGAAAGCCAAGCCCTACTTTGATCTTGGAAGCATTGGTGAAGTTTGGAAACTTTCATATAATCTTCATGGGAAGTGTGAAATAAATTACGTAGGTTATTCTAATTTTTGCGAAATTGATTGGGGCTGGAATCTATAATGAAAGGAGACAGTTATGCCAATCTTAAAAGGTAGGCCGCCAAAAGATAGCAATTGGAAAAAAGAACCTGTTTATAGACTAGAGTCAGAAGGCTATAGAGAAAGACGCGGCTGCTTTGGTCTTATAATCTTGCTTCTTTTACTCTTTATATTAGGTTATCTAATAGGCTTATTTCTATCTAAATAAAAGTAACCAAAATTACCATTTGAGATGAAGTATGGATCAGAACATCCTTTATAGACCTAATTGTCATAAAGACATTACTAACGGCTACCGGAATGTAGAAACCGCTAGAACGTTTTCCGAATGGGTCGTTAATGATATTTTATCAAAATACCCAAAGGCTGGAACCGGGGAGAACATAATCCAGATACTAGCTGTTGATAGTAGTTCTACCTACTTAGCGGCATTTATAAAAATGCTACAGCCGAATTGGTATTTAAATACTAGTAAGAAAAATAAACCAAACTTTCAATCGTTAACACAATTAAAGAGGAGTAGTATTCCAGTTTCCATCTTCGTTGATGATTACTTTTCATCAGGTGAGGCATTCAAAGCATGCATAATAGGTATGTTGCCAAGTGGTATGCACACTTCAAAGCTTTCTTGTTACTTTATTGACGCTGTATTTGATACAAAGTACATTATTATGGACATACTAAAGGAGACTGAAGTAGGAAGAACAGCTTATTCTTCATTTAGTTGGCAGATTGAAGTTAACATTTTAATAGAAAAATTGAGGTATGTTATTAACTCATGATTAACCGTGATCAGGTAGAGTTACCCAATGGGTTACTCTTTGATACTATAAAACAAATAGATGAAGGCCTGAAAATAGGACAGTCGGCCTTTGAAATACCTATCAATTTCCTATTGACAAAAGCAGTGAGGGAACATTATTCTGAGGTCTGGGAAGTAACATTTAAGGAGTATAAAAACTCAATTAGATTGAGTTTTAGATTAAACCCAAACTCAGATTGGATACAAATAACACCTAGATTTGAGGATTGAGGATTAGAAAAATGATTGATGACACATATTTTGAAATTAAAAAGTCAGATACAGAGGAAATAAAGAGAGTTATTTCCACTTTGAGTAGAAAAGCATGTGAAGACATTCTTGAGCGAATATACATCCAAGTCTATGATTCAGAAGGACTTGAAGACCTCAGAGATGCGGTTGAAGCTAACTATATGGACGGATGCCTGGAAGATGACGATATTCTAGGTTGGGAGGGTTATTAAATGAATAACGGTATATTCTATATAGGTGATCCATATCATGTTATTAAAGAATGGGATGCTTTTCTTAAATTAGGAGACTTTGACCAAGAAGAGACGACATTTACATGGAAAGACTATTCGGTTTGGATGGCTGATACAGCATATGGAGATGGGGAATATGCAAGCGATAAAGGGCATACTTTCTTGGTTGATTCTGGGATGATAGGAGTCATACCTATTGAGGTATGTAATAAAAACCTGTCTAGGTTGAATAAGCTTGGTCTTGTGTGGGAATTTGACCAACCTTTTAACGTTGGGGTTAAAAATGGTATTTTTTATATCGGCAATATTGTTATTGATACTGTCGGATTAAATGAAGAATTCTATTTTCATTGTAACCAAGATGAAGATTGAGTAACAACCTAGTAATAACTAGATAACAATTTAGTAACGTAGGTTAAAGTCTTTATCTTTGACCATTAACAGTTTAGGAGAGGAAAAAATGATGATTTCATTTGATAATCTAATGACAAAAGCAAATCTGACTAAAGCCCTGCTACATATAGTTAAAGAATGTAGGGTTAAAAGTTTAGGCCATGATCCTTATGATGACTTCTTTAATGCTTTAATTGCCAGCTTTATGGAGTTAAGGCTAGACTCTCTGAGGCCCGAATTAGAGGAAGCAATCATAAACAAGTTAAAAGAGATTCAACACTTAGAAAGCGAGTATTAAGTTATGACTTCTCAAGAAATTTTCGACTTTGTAATTGGACAATTGATTAAGCAAAAGGTTAAATCAATTAAAAATGAACGTTGTATGTATAGATGTAAATTTAACGACGCTATTATTAAGTGCGCTTTTGGGCATTTAATTCCAGACGATTGTTATCATCCGGATATGGAAGGATGTTCTGCGCTAGCACTAATTCGTAATATTCCAAACGCAGTGTCTTATTATAGCTATGGTTATACTTGGAAACACTACGTAGAAAATAATGACTGGCTTTTTAAAAACAAAGGCCTAATAACAGACTTACAAAATCTCCACGATGGGCAGCTACAGACAAGTGCTTTTGATTCGGAACAGTTTCTTATTGAGGCAGAAGATGTTGCCCGAAAAAACTCACTTGAATTTAATAAGGAAAAATTTATATGAACTCAAAAGAGTTATTTATAGATGGCGCTTGTTTTAGACGATCATTATTTTGCGCATTTAGATTTAGCGGGTTGATAGAGGATATTAAAAATGCTCCTCACAACAATCCAAGTTGGGAAATATGTTTAGATTACATAGCATATATTTTGAGAAAGTATAATAAGTTAGAGTACATAAATAAAAAAGGAATCTACAGTTCAACAAACAGACCAGTCTTGCTGACATACGACACCGGATATAAGACAGAAGCTGGTAAACAGGGTCATAGCATATTTTGTAGTGATTATTTATTTATAGAACACTTTGAATTGTGGGGAATGATCATAGGTTGGGAGAAATATTTAAATGAAATATAATTACATAATCTTGGAAAGGCAAGGAAATGGAACAATGGAGAGATAAAATGGAACTTCCAGGAATACATCAGATGTCAATACCCATTAAAAGGAAAATAAAGGATGGAAGAGAGATCACAAATTTGTGGACAAATGGCAAGTTTGGCTATTGGGGAATCTCAGTCGTTGAATTTAATGACGGACTTGTTTATGTGGTCAATGACAGCGGAACTTTACTAGATTCTAATAACTTTCAAACTGCCTTAAATTTAGCTAGAATATCTTTTGACTTAAAGAAAAGTTTATTTAAAATAACGAACGATTCCAATTGATAAAACCATCATTCCTCAGCCAACTAAAAATCTAAATATTTCTGGTCAAAAATCAAAAAGGCTACAATACCATAGGTTGTCAAATAAAAATGCAACCTTGGTCAATTGTGCGCAACTACGGGGCATTGTAGAGAACGTTGGGATACTCCTGATCTCAGGTTTCAATCCACGAGTCAAAGACGATGCGAATATTGTCAAGAAGGAAGTATGAAATACGCATCTATTTCAGCACCCCTAGGGTAAGGTATGGAAAATCAAATTCTCAAAGCGGCAAAACTCTCTAACTCCTTATGAATAAAGGACTTATTGTATTATAGAGGTATGAGGCTTTCCCTCTTATAAGTTATTGTAAACAAAGGAATTATTGGATTTTGATTTTCTATAAAAAGAAAGGCAGGTCTTTTATTTAGTGGGCTTTCAACCCTGGTCAATTTTAGCCGCTACACCATTTCGTGTACTTAATCAATAGATTGTGAAATATTTCACAAGCGGGCGCAAACCGCTCGTAGTTGAAGAGGGCCATTAATGAGATGTAGTAGGTTTTAGATCTATTTGTCTTTATCCTGGGTGGATTCTTAAAACAACTATTGGGCAAAATACTTTTGGGCTGAGGAAGGATAAATACCAAAGCTAGATTAAATTGGCTTGCCCATGAAGCCTTGCCCATTAATAGATTTAAGATTGGAAGCAGGTTCTGGGGACTATTTTCTGGGTCTATATAATTTCTACCAAGAAAATAAAATGGGGCAAAAAAATTTTCTTGATTTTTTTCTTGATAAGAAATTTAGAAAATCATGTTTATTTAGTTTATTAAGTTAATTAGGTTAGTTTAGTTTATTTAGGGGTCAAAAACATAGGTTAAACTCTTTGCTGTCAATAAGTTACAAGAAATGCTAAATCCACCCTGTAGATTTAAAATCCACCCTGTAGATTTAAAATCCACCCTGTAGATTTAAAATCCACCCTGTAGATTT
>Ga0187894_10007644_pt1 | contig 10114 bp, 7 predicted proteins | sample GBC1701081metaG_FD_136650 | JGI IMG/M metagenome (GOLD analysis project Ga0187894, IMG submission 136650) | White microbial mat communities from a lava cave in the Kipuka Kanohina Cave System on the Island of Hawaii, USA - GBC170108-1 metaG ... | reverse complement strand
CCAGCGGATCGGCGAAATCGGGCTCCTCGTGGAGCAGGCTCATGCGGCTAGGCGCGTTTCATCGTCCGCCAGCACCGGTGCGAGCAGTTTGCGAACCCGCGCGGAATCGTACTCGTGGACGGCCTTAGACAAGCGCTTTGTGTCCATATCGCGCGCGCGCGTAAGCGAGCGCGCGCGAACAGCCTCAGCATCTTCGGGTAGCCGATCCAGATTGTGCAGGAGATCGACCAGGAGGAATTCCTCGCTGACGCTCTTGGGAAACGACATGCGGCGACGAAACTCATAGGGCCGCCCATCGAGTTCGAATCGCCCGTGCCGTCTGTAATTGTAGACGACCGGGACGTTGTAAAGTTGGGTCGTGCCTACGCCGAGGCCGTTATAGGCGATTGGCGAAACGAGCAGGAACCTGTCGTCGTCCAGAAATGTGCTGACAAGCTCTTCCGGCGTCGCGGGCGCCTTGCCGAAGCGTGTTTCGCGCGGCGCCATGTAAAGCCCGCCCGAGACCTTTTCGAGCCGACCCTCCGCAAGCAATTGCCGGAGGTGGCGATCGACAGCCGTCGACCAGCGCGCCAAATCCTTTCGGCGATAGGCGCGTCCCGGCCGCAGCCGCTTCTTGAGCTCATTCAGCGCTGACATGGCGAGGCTCCTTCCTTCCGCATCAAGCTAACGAGCCGAGCTCCACATTGCAAGTAGTCTTATTAAAAAATCATGCAGCCTCGTTGCGCTCGTGGATCGCCGACGCCGCAAGTTCATGTAGAGTTAGAGTTGAGGTACCACGCGTTGGGAATTGCTACTTGACTGTCGCCGACGGGTTCGGCTACGTTCTCTGTTTGTTCTGAACGCCGCGCCACAGGTTGAAGAAGTAGGGGAAATTGATTTGTCGTCCAAGAAGCCGCCAGCCGCGGCCACGATTTCAGTTGCGGAGACGCTAGAGCGGTTCCCGTTTTGCATTACGCATATCCGGCGTGATTGAAGAAGTTCCGGCATTCGGTGGCGGTGAAGTCGTCGATGAGCGCGCCGATCCTTCGCCAGAGGGCGTCGATCGAGCGTTCGGCGTGTTTTCGCAGGTGCGCCTTGAGCTTGGAGAACGCCTGCTCGATCGGATTGAGATCGGGCGAATAGGGCGGCAGGTAGCGGAGTTCGCAGCCCGCCGCCTCGATCGCCTCGCGGATGGCGGCGCCCTTGTGGGAGCTGAGATTGTCCATCACCACGATGTCGCCGGGCGCGAGCGTGGGGAGCAGGACTTCGGTGACGTAGGCGAGAAACCATTCGCCGTTCATCGGGCCGTCCAGCGTCATCGGCGCGGTCAGCCCATCGACGCGCAGACCGGCGGTGAAGGTCGTCATCTTCCAGTGGCCGTGCGGGACCTGGCCCTTGAGCCGCTGGCCGCGCGGGCAGCGTCCGCGCGTGCGCGCCATGTTGGTGGCGCAGCCGGTTTCATCGATGAAGACGAGCTTTCGGGGATCGAGAAACGGCTGCCCGGCCCGCCAGGCCTCGCGCGCGGCCGCCACGTCCGGGCGATCCTGCTCGCACGCCAGCACGCTTTTTTTTGAAGCTGTAGCCGATGCGCCCGAAGAACCGCGACACCGCGCTCACGCTCGTGGACACGCCACGCAGGGCAAGCTCGGCGCGCAGCTCCGCCAGCGTGATCTCCGATGTCTCCGCCACGCGCGCCTTCAACCAGTCGCCGTGCGCGTCGAGCGGCGACTTCCGCCCGCCCCGATGCGGCTTCGGTCCCGGACGGCCTTCGTCGCGAAACGCGGCCATCCATTTCACCGCTGTCGAGGGCGCAACCTCGAACACCTTGGCCTGCGACCGCGCCGAGCGGCCCTTCTCCACCGACCGGATCAGCCGGCTGCGCAAATCATCCGAATACGCCATCGTCCCTCGCCATCTCGACGACGGGGAGAATCAACTGCTTCGCGCCCTTTGTGAATCCGTCCCGATTCACTCAATTCGTGAACCGCTCTAGGGCTGCTTGAGGGGCCGTTCCGCGAAATGGCTGATGGCGTCGCGCAGAACCGTTACGCTTTTTGGCTTGGCTCGGGAATTTCCATTGATCGCATGCCCAGGCTGAACAAGCTCGCTCTCATCATACTCGACTATCTGCAAAAGCGCGCCGACCCGGCTGACTCAAATTGCCGGTTTCACAAGAGCCTTGTGGAAATCATGAGCTTGGCGCTGTCTACGGATGAACGCGCCGGTATCGATATCGCGAAAGAGGTCAAAGATTGGCCTGACGCGGCTGGTATCGCCGATCGCCTTACTCTTCACTATGCGCGAATGCTGGATCTTTCTCCTGACGGGCAGGAGGACGATTTTCTGGTTTGGGACGCGCTCGGTGTGGTGGGCGTTTTCGCCGATCCGAGCAAAGACCCCGATGTCGAACACCTCTGCTTGGCCGCGCTCATTCTTGAAGGCGTCGCCTCGGATATCGCGAGCGCGAATTGGGACGGCTTGGTCGAGAAGGCGGTTGAACGACTGAGCGGAGGTGCGCCCACGTTGCGCGTGTGGGTGCGGTCCGAGGATGCGCGCCAAGCTCCGCTCAAGGCGGATATTTACAAGTTCCACGGATGCGCAGTTCTCGCCGGTGCGTATGAGACAGAATACCGAGGCAAGATCATCGCGCGCCAAACGCAAATCAATGGATGGGCGGCGCGGGCTGAAAACGCGGTCATCGTCGCTAAGCTGACGGAACTAGTATCGACAAGGCCGACTTTGATGTTGGGTTTATCGGTCCAGGACTCAAACATCCAGGGCGTATTCGTCGCCGCTGAACAACGAATGCAGTGGCCCTGGCCGTCGCACCCGCCGGCCTATGTATTCTCCGAGGATGCGCTGGGGATCGATCAACAAGGCTTGCTCCGCAACGTCTATCGCGACACCTACACGCCAGCCACGCGCCAGACGATCTATGACGCAGCTTTGCTGCGGGCATACGCAAAGCCGCTGCTGACCGCGCTTTGGCTCTTTGTCATCGCTGCCAAGATCGGCGCGTTGATTGAGCACGCTCCCGGGAGTTTGGCGCCTGCTGACAAGATTGCTTTGCGCGAGGGCGTGGAGGCGCTCCGCAGCGCAGTTGCGGCGACATCAAATGCTGTCGGCATCGAGACATTTGTTAACGGATCGCTGTTGCGCTCCCGGCGAATTATGTCGCTTTTCCGGGAAGGCCAAGAGCCGCAAGCGGCAACGCCAGGATATCTCGCCGTCTCGGCGATCCCCGTGCAGCAAATTGCCGGAGACCCCATGCTCAGCAGTTCTGGCATGAGAGAGTTTTCGATCGCACTTGGTCTGCTTGGTCTCATGGTAAAAAGCGATGCCCTGACCATGCGCGCGGGCGATCCTCTGAGGGCAGCGAGCAAATCGCTCCACGTGAAAGGAGCCGCTGACGAAGTCCCATTGTACTTCGCAGCAAACGGACAGAGCGCTCTGAAGCTAGTCGTCAACGGCGTAGTCTCGGACGACCACGACGCCATTGTGGTTCACAGTCATCACGTTCCCGCGCGCAAAACGCGCTCGCCGCGCGCAGAGCGCGGTCGTGTGGGACGGTTAGGCCTTCGTGAGGTCAGTATCGCAGAGCTCCTCGAAAGTGCTTCGGCGGCGCCCGATCTTCTTCAGAGGTTTCGCGAAAAGGTCGCGCTATGAACGCGACAACGCCGGTCGAACGCGTGGTTTCGATATTGGTCGAGGCCAAATACAAGCGCATTTCAACCCCGCTCGCTGTCGCAGGCATGAGCTTTGACTTTCCGGCCGTCTTGATCGGGGCCGTGCGCTCACCTGACCTAATCGTCGTGGTGGACGCCGCGATGGAAGGCGAGGAGCGCATTCGCCAAAAGGTAGAGGGGCTCGCGCGCGCGCTCGATGTGATGAATTCGCGCCGGCCGCTCACATTGATCATCACAGGGCCTCGCCCCCGCGGCCCAACGCTCGACAGCCTCTCCCGAGTGTGCCGGGTGCTCAGTGCCGGCGACGCTTCTGACGCGCCGGCGCTGAAGGACGCCGTGTCGGTGTTGTTGCCACTCGCCATTCCCGATCCTGAGGAAGAGCTTGAAGAAGGACTCGCCCCGAGCTCTGATCAGCAAGATGCTGTGGTCGATGCGCTGTTGGCCGAGGCCCCCGGAGGCGCGGAAGCCGTGAAAGCGCGTCTCTTTGAATTGATCGACGAGCCGTTCGACGCCACGGAGGGGGAGCCTTAGTCCATGAGTCCCATCCTCAAGAACATTTCGGTTGAGAATTTCAGGAGCATCCGAGGCGAGATCAACGTCTCCCTGGACGCCCCTGTCGTCCTCATTCATGGGTCGAACGGCGCGGGCAAGACAAGCCTGCTATCCGCGCTTGAACTCGCGCTGACCGGCGCCATTCCCTCCCTGGAGCGGGCGGAACGAGGGTATCTGGAGCACCTACCGCACAAAGATGCCAAGGGCGGGCGTGGAAGGATCAAGCTCGAAGTGTCAGGTCTCGATGGACGAAAGGAGACCAGTCTTTCGGTAACACGGTCGGCGATTGGGTCGCCGCACCTTCTCGACGTCTCGGCGAGCAGATTCTTCAGCGAGCGATGTTATTTGGCGCAGTCCACGCTGACACGTCTCCTGGAACTCTATGAGGACCGAGATGCTCGCCGAACGGAGTCTCGCCTCACCCGTTTTGTAAAGGAGCTCTTGGGCCTCGATCAGTTTGACGCCATTGTTGACGGGCTTCAGCCCGTAGGCGACGTGCGACGCCTCCGCGAGCCGGCGCCTGCATTCTGGGGCGCGCGCCAGGACATTCCGGACATCGAGCAGCGGGTAAAGAATTTTCGCGAGGAAATGAGGAGCGTCGAAGCGGAAGGAAAGACGATCCTAGATCGCTTGACTGCTACGCTGGCGTCACTCCCGCAGAACCAAGTTGGCGACCCCATCGACCTCGCGATCGTCGAGAAAGAGCTTCAATCCGGAAACGACGAGACCGCTCTCCTGACCTTAGCCCGTGCCCGACGCGACTTGACTGCCATTATCGAGCAATGGCGCGGGCTCTCGACCGGGCCGGACGCTGCCAATCGTGAAAGCGTCGAAAAGGAAGATTCCGCAGCGCGCGCAGCTTTGAGCGAATGGAAATCAGCGACTGGCGAAGCGCTCGATGGAGTGATCGAAGAGCTGCGCGGATGGATGCCGAATCTCGCGACATCGGATGCAGTAGGCGCTGATAGAGCTTGCGCAGCCGCCTTGCAGGCAGTCCAGGCGGAACTGAAGCGGACCAGCGATCTCTTCGACCGGGACGAAACCGACGCGAAACGCGCTTCTGACTTGCAGCGCGCCATGGAGGAAGCGCGCGCGCGTGGGCTTATTCTTGATGAGCAGATAGCTGACACGGCAGGTGTCGGGGAGGGGCTGGCGCAGGCTCTGTCTGAACTTGCTTCCCATATCCATAGCGACGACTGTCCAGTCTGCGGCCGCGACTTCAGCGAAGTTTCTTCGACTCCTCTCGGCGCTCATCTCTCTGTGCGCATCGGCCAACTGGTTGAGGCGGCGGGACGGCTGCAGGCGCTCACTGCTGACAGAGCTACGACTGGCGCGTCGATCACAGCGGCCGAGCGAGAGTTGGCAGTCGTCACATCAAGACGTCTTGCGCAAGAGCTTCGCGATGAGCTCAAGGCGAAGCGCGCCCGCTTCGAGGAGCTGCGCCTTCGACTGAAGGATTTGCAGGACGGTGCAGCCGACGGTGCGCGCTTGGCCCAACGAGTTGCACTCGCGGCGCGCCAGCTGGCGAACCTGCGCACCAATGACCAGGCGGCCACGATCATGCGTCAGTCCGTGGACAAGCTCGCCGAGCAGCTGTCCCAGAAACACCTCGATGTTGCTGAGGCGGTCGATGCAGGAGCATCGCGCCTTCAAACAGTAGTACAGGAAAGAGAGCGTGTGCTTGGTGCGCGTGAGGCGGCGCGCCGCGCCGCCCTCCAGGATGTGGAAGAGCTCAAACGAGTGGGCGCGAGGGGTGATCAACTGCGACGAGCGATAGATGGTGCTCAAGAGACGCGCGATAGCCTTGTCGGAGCTAAGGCGGAAGCTGATCGGCGCATCGAACTTGCCAAGGAACTGGCGCGTCAGACGCGGGCCGTGCGCACGAAAATCGTGCGGCGTGTCTTCAATGATGAGCTCAACGCCATCTGGCGCGACCTCTTTGTCCGGTTGGCGCCCGACGAACCATTCGTGCCGGCATTCGCGCTTCCCGAAACTACGACGGGGCCTGTGGAGGCAGTGCTTGAGACGCTCTATCGATCTGGGGGGAGGGGTGGCAATCCGCGCGCAATGCTTAGCGCAGGAAACCTGAATACAGCGGCCCTCACGCTATTCTTGGCGCTCCACCTGTCCGTGAAGCCGAAGTTGCCATGGCTTGTTATCGATGACCCAGTCCAGAGCATGGACGAAGTTCACATCTCGCAGTTCGCCGCCCTGCTGCGCACGCTTTCCAAGCAGATGGGACGCCAAGTGATCATCGCCGTGCACGAGCGGCCATTGTTTGACTATTTGGCGCTTGAGCTGAGCCCCGCCTATCTCGACGACCGGCTGATCACGATCGAGATTTCTCGGGCCGCCAACGAGAAAACCGTCGCTGTATGGAATCCTAAAACCTACGTGCCCGATCGAGCGATAGCCGCGTAGTCGGCAAAGTTGGTTCCCGAAACGTCGTTGCGCCCGCAAGGTGGCATGGTGTGCGTGCCCGGCAGCAAGGTTCAGGAAGCAGCGGAAATCGGGGCACGAGTCCAAGTGATCCGCTTGTTCGAAGGTGTCCGGCCTCACCGAATGTCGCTATTCTTCTCGCTTGCCGCACGATCATACTCCTACGTCCTCTTCGCGGTCAGTGATCAATCGGATTGCTGATGATGGCTTGAAGGCGTTCCGCGTTTGACAGTCGCGAGGTTAAGTATTTCGCAGCTCTGATCCCGCGCGCGCGACTCGCTGCACGCGGCTGAACGCGATGCGCTCTTGCTCTAAGCGCACGCGCGCTCCAAGGCGGTCAAAGCGCAGATCATCGAAGAGTGCAGCTTCGGCGGTCGTCAATCTCGCCAATGGCCCGACATGGGGGGCACCCTCCACGGACCACGAGTCCCGATGGGCGAGAAGCGTATCGCGATCCATGAGAATGGACTGCGCGTGCGGGAAGTGTGCACGCAGCCGATCCAGCATTACGAACCCGTGCGTATCGATGTCGCCCCAATAGCGAATGTCGCAATCGCGTAGCCACGCCGCGTTCGCCAGTAAGTCAAGCGCATATCCAAGACCAAAGATCACCAGGGCGTTCTGGACCGCTGGAAAGGCCAGACCGTTCACTTCGTTTTCGGTGATAAACGCCGTCTGGCAGCGTGGCGCAAACGCGGCGACTTCCGCGGCCGTCGCTGTGAGGTCGGTGAAGCCGGAAACTGCGAGCAGTGGATCGAGCAAGCGAAGGCGGATCAAGGCGGGTTTGTCACGCAGTCCGTAGCGCGTCTCAAACCCCCGTTCGCCGGTGGCTTGGGGGTTAAGGACGTCCGGGGGGATTACCAGATCGAGCAGTTCAGTCAGCAGCGCCTTGCGCGCCTCCACGAACTTGGTGTCAACGCCAGAGACGTCGATCTGACGCAAATAGAGCCCGGACTGGGGATGGTTTTTGAACCAATCGAGCACACGGAGGATACGGGGCCAGTCATCCGCATTGGACAGTGCGACAAGGGGTTTGCGGGCGAGCCACGGCAAGAGTGCCGGGGCGCCCGCTCGCGTCAACTCCACAAGTCGTTCAAAGCGCGCGAACGCGCCGTTGGCGTTGATGAGTGAAAGCGCATCCATACAGGAAGGCACGGTGACGCCGGACGGCACGCGATTGCGGCCAAGATGCCGATTGTTGATTTCCACCCAGGCCAGCTCGTAGCCAAACCCTCGTTGCGGCTTGGCGCTGTCCTCCAGCGTCCTGATCCAGGCTCGCACGTCGTCGAACCGTTCACTCAGGTCTGCAGTGGTGGGGCGGCGGAGCCGAAGCCGGAGGGGAAAAAAGTTCTCGCCGGTTACGCCAGCGGCGAGAAGGCGCCCGTCGTCCCACAAGCGTTGCACTTGCGCCGTGAGCTCCGCGGGACCAGTCCAAACCACAGCGATCACCCCGTGCGCCGCAGACGTTCGGCGCGATATTCTTCGATCGTGAGGTTCCGCAATAGCGAGCGGCGCCCTTCCTCGTTGTGGACAAATCCGACGCCGGCAACGTAGGGCTCGATGATATGGATTTTTTGCAGGGGTGTCGCGATCAGGAGTTGAAGGCCCATGGTTTTGAAGAGCTCAAGTCCGTAGCGTGCGGATTCGTCTGATCCACGGCCAAACGCTTCGTCTATGACCACGAAATGAAAGGCGCGGGCGCGTTCGGCGCGCCAATCGAGACCGAACTGGTAGGCAAGGCTGGCGGCTAGAATGGTGTAGGCAAGCTTCTCTTTCTGCCCGCCCGACTTGCCGCCCGAGTCGGAGTAGTGTTCGTGCTCGCTGTCGTCCGAGCGCCAACGCTCGGAAGCTGAGAAGGTGAACCAGTTGCGGACATCGGTGACTTTGCGGGTCCAGCGTTTATCGAGTTCCGCGGTCCCGTCACGGCCGCGAAAGCGTTCGATGATGCGCTTCACTTCGAGAAACTTTGCTTCCGAGTAGGCGCTGTCCTCTGAGCTCGCGAGCGTGTTTTCGGTGCAGGCCCGGAGGTCCTCGATAAAATCTCGAATCTCTGGATCCGCCGTTCCCTGCACTTCGAGCACTATGTAGCGGTCAGGGTTGTAGTCGATGTCGACCAGGGACTGATTTATCGTCTGGATCCGTTCGTGAATGTCATGGTTTTCGCGGCGTAGCTGCGATTGGAAGCCCGCCACTTCACGGATCGTGTTCTCATTGAGCAATTCCTTGAACCGCGCTTCAAAGCGAGGCAGATCGTCCGACAAAAGCAAGGCCAGCATCTGACGATACTCGCCCGCCGACTCCACCGAGGCATCGACCTCATGAGTGTCCTGCGGGTACTCGTTGCTGTAGTCGCGCATGGCCGCGACGATCTTGTCGCGGAGGCGCGTCAGCTTGCTGTTCTCGGCGTCAATCCGGCCCTGTAACCAGTCCCGCATGTCGCGTTCGCGCGCGTCGCAGTTCTCGACGGTCAACCGGTGCTCGCCCAGTGCTGGCTCGCGCAGTGTCTCTAACGTAGAAAAGGTGTCGGGCCGTTGGTCCTCGGGCAGACTGTCGATGTTGGCCGTTGCCGCGTCTAGCAGGCCAATCGCCTGGCTGAGACGCTCATCCATGCGCGCGCGGTCCTGTGAAACGCTCTCAGCATCCGATTCGTGCCGGCGCAACGCCTCTTGGACGCCCTCAAGTTGGGCGTTCAGCGTTTTCAGCGTGTCGGAGCCTTGCTCAAGCTGGCGGCGTTCATCCTCCAGGGCATTGATCTCAAGTGCAAGGGATTGCCAGTCAAGATCCTTGAAACTCGTAAAGGCAGAGAGCTGCTGCAACAGCCCGGTGCGCGCCTGCAGCGCTTTCCGCGTTACGTCGTGCTTGGCAAGCTCCGCGCCCGCCGTCTGCACACGCGTCTTTAGGCCTTGGGCGACCCGCTCAAGCGCGGCGATCTTGGCCTCGTTTGACCAGCCTAGTACGTATCGGGTGCGGTCATCGATGCGGTGTCGGTCGTCCTTTTCGTGACGTTTTCCGCGGCTCTTGGTTTGACCGGTGCGCGTGAGCGCCGTTTGCACATGGCGAAACTCATCGAGGTTGCCGCAGCAAATGTGGTCGTAACGCTGGTCAACTTCGCGGCGCAGCCAGTTGAAGAAATGACTGTCGTCCTTCACCGCAAGCTTGTTGGCGAGAGCGCGACCGTCCAACCGTGCGCGCGCCGCGCTGGCTCCGGATTGGACGCGGAAATAGACGAGACGGTCGCCGAGGTGGACGCTGTTGACCCAGTCCGCTACCGCGGAATAGTGCGCATCGGACACGAGGAGAGATAGGGCGAAGCCGTGAAGCAGCCGTTCAGCGGCACCCTCCCAGTCGCGATCCTGCTGGCGCACTTCAATGAGCTCGCCGGCGAAAGGCAAACTCTCGGCCTTCAGATCGAGGGCCGCACACAATTTGTCTCGAATAGTGAGTATGCGGGCGGGGAT
>Ga0187894_10007643_pt1 | contig 10114 bp, 8 predicted proteins | sample GBC1701081metaG_FD_136650 | JGI IMG/M metagenome (GOLD analysis project Ga0187894, IMG submission 136650) | White microbial mat communities from a lava cave in the Kipuka Kanohina Cave System on the Island of Hawaii, USA - GBC170108-1 metaG ... | reverse complement strand
GCGCGACCATCGCGGTCTGAACGGCTCCTACACGCCGCGCGAGATCGCGCGTCCGGTGCACATCTCGCCCGAGGAGGCCCTCCAGGCGTGGCTCGATCTGCGGGCGGCGCGCTTCATCGGGATCCACTGGGGCACGTTCGGCCTCGCCCGCGAGCCGTACGACGAGCCGCCTCGCCGCATCGCCGCCGAAGTCGCGCGGCGCCACCTCGATCCCGACGCGATCGTGATCCCGCTTCCGGGCGACACCGCTCGCTGGTGACCGCCGAGCCGCGCGCGCGCTGGCAGGCCCTCGGTGCGCTGGCCGTCGCCGAGCTGCTCGCGCTCGCGCCGTGGTTTGGCGCCTCGGCGGTGATCGGCGCGCTTCGCGAAGAGTGGCAGCTCGGCAGCGCCGGCGCGGCCGGCCTCACGATCACCGTTCAGCTCGGCTTCATCCTCGGCACGCTCGCGAGCGCGCTCGGCAACCTCCCCGACGTCTGGTCCCCTCGGCGGCTGATGGCCGGGAGCGCGGCGGCCGCCGCGCTTGCGAACGCGGCCCTCGCGCTCTGGGCGGAAGGGCCAGGCACGGCCCTCGTGCTGCGAGGGGTGACCGGCCTCTGCCTGGCCGGCGCCTATCCGCCCGCCATGAAGCTGATGGCCACGTGGTTTCGCGAAGGGCGCGGGCTCGCGATCGGGATCCTGATCGGCGGGCTCACCGTCGGCTCGGCCTCGCCGTATCTGATCCGCGGCGTCGCCGGCCTCCCGTGGCGCGAGACGCTGCTCGTCGCGTCGGCGCTGGGGCTCCTCGCCAGCGTCATCGTCGTCCTGTTCGTTCGCGAGGGCCCGCATCGGCTGCCGCCGGCCCGCTTCGACGTCCGGATGGCGGCCGCGGTCTTCCGCGATCGCCCGAGCCGCCTCGCCTGCTTCGGCTACTTCGGCCACATGTGGGAGCTCTACGCGATGTGGACGTGGATCGGCGTGTTCCTGGGAGAGAGCATGCGCGCGAGCGCCGCCGGCAGCTATCTCGGCCTCAACGCGAGCTCGGCCACGTTCCTGGTGATCGCGTCCGGCGCGATCGGGTGCTACCTGGGAGGTCTCGCGTCCGATGCGTGGGGGCGCACGCGATCGACGATGGCGGCGATGGGTCTCTCGGGCCTCTGCGCGATCGCCATCGGGCTCACCTTCGGCGGGCCTCCGTGGCTCACGCTGGCCGTCGCCATCGTGTGGGGCGTGAGCGTCATCGCGGACTCGGCCCAGTTCTCGACGGCGGTCACCGAGCTGGCCCCGCCCGCCTACATCGGCACCGCGCTCACCACGCAGACGTGCGTCGGCTTCGCGCTCACGATGGCGTCCATCTGGCTCATCCCGCCGCTGGTCCGTCTGGTCGGGTGGCCGTGGGCATTCGCCGCGCTGGCCATCGGTCCCGCGCTCGGCGTGCTCGCGATGGGACGGCTCCGGTCGCTGCCGGAGGCGGCCAGGATGGCGGGCGGCCGGCGCTGAAGCGGGGCCGGCGCGGCGCGGTCGGGCCCCGCACCGATGTCGGGCCCGCGGCGGCGGTCGGGCCTCGCGGCGCGGTCGAGTCGCCGTGGGCTCAGACGGCGGCGCGCGCGCGCTCGAGGAACTCCTCGATCTCGCGCACCGCGGCGGCATCCTCGAACAGGTGCGGCGCGCCCGCGAGGATGCGCTCGCCGATCTCCCGGCGCCACGCCGGGTCGTTCGCGAGACGCACGGCCAGCGCGACGTAGCGCGCCGCGCTGTCGGCGACGCAGTCCATCACGCCGAGCTGCCGGTAGCACGCGTACGTGGCGCGCCCGCGCATCAGGCTTCTGGGCCACGTGACGACCGGGAGCCCGAGCCCGAGCGCCGCATACGCCGTCGTGCCCCCGCCGAACGGCAGCGGGTCGAGCAACGCGTCCGCCACCGTCAGGAGTCCCAGGAAGTCGGCGTGGGACCGGCGCGGCAGGATGCGCACGCGATCGCTCACGTCGCCGCACGTCCGCGCGAACCGCTCACGCCAGCGCCGGCTCCAGTGCGCGGACATGCCCTCGATCAGAACGAGCGTCCCCTTCCCGTCCCGCCGGAGGATGTCGCCGAGGATCTGGTCGTAGTCCGGATGGAGCTTGAACAGAGACTGCGGGCACAGATAGAGCGTGGCGTCCTCGTCGACCCCGAGTGCCGCCCTCGTGGGCGGCGGCGCCGCGATGCGGGGCCGCTCGTAGTACGCGGGCAATCGCGACAGGCGCTGCAGGCGCTCAGTGTAGTGGGCCTCGTTGCCGTCCGGGTCGAGGTCCGCGCTCGACAGGAAATAGTCGACGGTCGGGATGCCGGTCGTGTCGGGATGTCCCCACATCACGCACTGGACGGGCGCGAGGCGCGCGAAGGCCAGGTGGTACGTGAACGGATCCATGCCGATCTCCGGATAGACGAGCACGTCCATCTGCTCGGCCGCGATCAGGTGGCGGGCGGTGTCGAGACTGCCCGGAAGGCGGATCGCGCGATCCGCGCACCGATCGATGGCGGCCGACATCTCGTCCACGGCGCCGCGCGTGTGGAAGACGACGACCTCGAACCGGTCCCGCGAGATCGCGCCGACGAGGCCGCGCGTCAGGCGGCCGATCGAGTGCTCGCGCAGGTACGCGGAGACGAAGCCGACGCGCGTCCGTCGGCCGCCGGCCGGCGCCGGCGCGAGACAGTGCGGCGCGGTCCACCGGAGTCCGGGATTCGTGTGCAGGCACATCTCGGCCATCGTCCGCTGGAGATCGCGATCATCGAGCCCGTGATACGCGAGGTAGAAGTTCGGCCCGACGACGGGCTTGTCGGGATTGGCGACGCGGCCCGGTGTGGCGAGCAAGCCGTCGAGCGCCTCGCCGAGCCGATGGCGCGAGGCGATGATCGCCTCCGTCGACGCCGGAACGACAGGCAGCCCGGTGGCCGCGGCCACCCGCCACACGAGATCGGGCGCGAGCCCGTCGGCGCGCCCGTAGGCGGCCACCGCCTCGTCGAGGCGGCCCTGAGCGGCCAGCGCGCGTCCGAGGTTCGCGTGCGCATCGGCGTGATCGAGCCCGTCCGCGATGGCCTGCTCGTAGCTGTCGGTAGCCGCGTCGAGGTGGCCCAGCATCTCGAGCGCGGTTCCGACGTTGTTCCGCGCCTCCGCCAGGCCCGGGGCCACGCCGAGCGCACGCCGGTAGGCCGCCACGGCGTCCTCGAGTCGTCCCTGGCGCTGGAGCGCCAACCCGAGGTTGGTGAGCACGCCCGCGTCGTCCGGCGAGAGCGCGGCCGCCTGGCGCCCCACCGCGACGGAATCATCGAGGTGGCCCAGCTCCAGCAGCACCAGGGCCAGGTTGGCGTAGGCCGGCGCGGCGTCCGGCGCCAGGGTGCACGCGCGGGCATGGCTGCCGAGCGCGTCGATCAGTCGGCCAGCCGCGCGGTACGCGATGCCGAGGTTCACGAGCGCCGCGACGTGCCGCGGGTCGAGCGCGATCGCGCCCTCGTAGGCGGCAATGGCCTCGTCGAGGCGGCCGAGCGCCTTCAGCGCCACCCCGAGGTTCGAGTGGTAGTCCGCGACGAGCGGGGCGAGCGCGATCGCCTGCTGGTAGCTCTCCACCGACTCCTCGAGCCGCCGCTCTGCGTGCAGGACGCGGCCGAGATTGCTGTGCGCGTCGGCGAAGTCCGGGTCGATCGAGAGCGCGGCCCGGAGATGGGCCTCGGCCTCGGGAAGCCGACCCTGCGCTTGCAGGACGACGGCCAGGTGGCTGCGCGCGTCGCGGTCGGATGGATCGAGCATCAGCGCGCGGCGCAGCACCGTCTCCGCCTCGCGCGGATGCCCGGCCGAATGGAGCACCCAGCCGAGATTCACGTGAAACGCCGCCGTGTCGCCATCGGTGGCGATGGCGCGCCTGATCAGCTGGGCGGCCGCGTCGTGCTGCCCGTTCTGGTGCGCGAGCACGCCGAGACGGTGGAGCGCCTCCGGGTGCTCGGCGTCGAGCGCGAGGACCTGTCGGTAGAGCGCCTCGGCATCCGCGAGTCGACCGGCCTCGTGGTGGCTCATGGCGGCGGCCAGCAGCGATCCGGTGCGATGCGCCGCCTCCCCACCCCGCCGGCGGGCGAGCAGGGCCTGCTGCTTCGCCTGACCTCGGCGCTCGTGGCGGTTCATTCCACCACCGCCCACGACAGCGACGTGGCAAACGGAAAGCGTCGCAGCCGCAAGTTCCTGAGTCCCACCGTGTCGAGCACGGCCAGCGTCTCGCCCGGGAACAGGTCGAGGTTCAGCTCGTCGAAGGCCACGATCGCCCCCTTGGGCATCCGGGGCAACAAGAGCTCGAGCGCCACGCGCGTGGGCTCGTAGAGATCGGCATCGAGGTGGAGCAGCGACACGACGAGATGGGGATGCGTCTCGAGATAGCGCGGCAGCGTGTCGACCACGTCGCCTTGAACCAGCTCGATCTTCGGGATGTGGCTCAGGTAGCGATTGCCGTCGAAGAGCCGGATGGCGTGCCGGAGATCCTCCTCGGCGCCATCCTCGGCCCTGAACCCGCCCACGGTGAGGTGCTCGCTCACGCCGAGCGCGTCCTTGGGGCTCGTGGACGGAAATCCCGAGAACGTGTCGAAGCCGATCACCTTCCTGAGGTAGTTGACGGGCTCGAGGATCGCGCTACAGTGCGCCCACGCCATCAGGCTCGCGCCCCGGTGCACGCCGATCTCCACCACCGATCCGTTGACCTCGAGCTGCTGCTTGAAGATCTCGTAGCGGGCCAACAGCTTCGTCACCGATTGCCGGGACACGTACTTCAAGAAGGCCTCGAGCTTGGTGACCTCGGCGCCCGGGCTCGCCCGCCAGTACGCGGCCGACGCGTCGAGCGTGGCGAGATCGGCGGCGGACTGGTTGGCGGACTCCTTGACCGTGCCCTGGGTGAGCCCCTTCACTCCCGTCGTCATGGCGTGCGTACCTCCGGCGTCGAGCGCGCGAGCGCCGCGCGGGCCTGGACCGCGGGGGCGGCGCGCCACCCGGCGGCGATGAACTCCGGATCCGTGAGGTCCTGAAACCGAAGATTGATCACGAAGCGCACGTGCGGCGACCGGTTCACCCGGGCCGAGTGCGGCACGAGGCTGTTCAGGATCAGGACGTCGCCGACGTCGAGGTCGGCGGAGACGGTTCGAGGGAAATCGCTCACCACGTCGGGCGGGAGCGAGACCCACTTCGTCCTGACGCCGTGATCGTGCTCGGCGTGCTCGATGGCGCCGTCTCGCCAGACCCCCGGCGCGAGCAGCAGCGCGCCGTTGTCCGCATCCACGCGGGCAAGTGGCGCCCACACCGTGAGGGTCGACGCGGGGCCGCGATTGTAGAACCAGTCCTGGTGCCAGACCGGCAGGTGCCACGTGTCGCCGGGCAGGCTCATCAGCACGATGAACCGGTGGTGCAAGGCGACCGTCGGCGAGAGCAGCGCGCGCACGGTCGCGAGCAGCCGCTCGTCGGTGGCGAAGCGATGGAGCGCCGGCGCGCCGCTCATCGCGTCGTAGAGCACGCCCTGGGCGCCGGGGCTCTGGCGCTCGAGGCGGAGGAGCCGCGCGCTCAGGCCCGGCACGCCGTCCTCGACGGGGCCGGGCTCGAGGCCGTGATGCGCTTCGAGCAGCGCGAGCCGCTCCGCCAGATCGCGCCGGACGGCCCGGTAGGCGTCGTCGGAGAAGAGTCCGCGCCGTACGACGAATCCGTCGTCGCGAAAGCGGTCGAGATCGGCGGCAGGGAGTCTCATCGGGCGCCGGCTCCGGTCAGCTCAGTGAGGTAGCGTCCCTGGATGGGCGTCCGGAACTCGGACGCGGCCGCCCCGCGGCGCAGCGCGGCGTAGACGGACGCTCGGGGACCGATCTCGCCCCGCTGCGCCATCGTGGCGACGTCCTCACGCCGGGTCAGCTCCCGCACCTTGAACGGTTCGATCTCGACGTAGAGCAACATCAGCACCTCGTAGTCGTTCGCGAGCGCCAGGTCCCAGTAGAGGGTGGGGTGGACGTGGTAGAAGCCGTCGTCCGGCGCCCCCGTGATCGGCATGCCGTGGAGCATCAGGCCGCCCGGCGCCGTGTGATCGTGAATCGTCTTGAAGAACTGGTGGACGTCGAAGACGTGCTGTCCGGTGCCGAAGTTGACCGTGACGTCGAACGCCCGATCCGCCTCGAACGGTTGATTGAGGTCGAGCTTCGCCGCGACCTCGGTTCCGCCGAGATCGATCGACGACAGTGACGCGTACTCGAGGAAGACGCGGAAGAACAGGCGCGCGATGTCGAAGAGTCGGGCGGGCATCTCCGTCCGCGCGATCGCGTCCAGCTCGCGGAAGCAGCCGAGGCGCGACTCGGGGTCGGCCAGCACGCGGTAGATGTCGCGCCCGAACGTCTCGAGCGGCACGTCGCCGTACCAGTTGTTCTGCCCGCACTCGAGGACGTGCGGCGCCGCGGGCAGCAGGCCGGCCTGCGCGAGGCGGGAGATCAGCCAGTACTCGGCGGCGGTGATGGCCATGCGTCCGCGTCAGAGGAAGCTGCAGGCGCGGCACGGCGACGCCTGGCGCCGCGTCAGCGCCCGCTCGCGGAGCGAGCGGTAGCGCGGGGCATTGTAGATGTCGAGGGCGTGCTGCGTCGTCACGTCGCCGATCGGCCACGCGGCGCGTCCATCCATGCAGCAGTGCGCGACGGTGCCCGTCGAGGTGATCGAGAGGTCGAACCAGCGCTCGCAGCCGACGTCCGGGACCGCGGGCGTCTCCGTGTCCACCTGCCCGAGCCAGCCGCCACGCCGGAACACGCTCGGCTCGAATCCCGGATAGTGGCGCGCCACCCACTCGCAGAACTCGGCGTCGACCGGGCTGCCGTCACCCACGCGCGAGAGCACGACGCGACCGGCGAGCGCGCCCGCCCGGCAGCGCGCGTGCAGCATGCGAAGGCGCGCCTCCGTGCGGGCCCACGGGAGCCCCATGAGCGCCTCGTAGGCGTCGGGACGATGCTCGTTGAGCGAGATCCAGAGATAGCCGAGGTTCCGCACGCGGGCGAGGCGATCGAGCATGGCCTCGGTGAGCGGGGACGCGTTGGTGGTGAGCGTGATGGTCGCCTGCGGCAGCACGGCCTCGATGGCGCCCAGCACGCCGAACAGTCGCGGATCGAGGAACGGCTCGTTCACCTTGAACGGCGAGAGCTGGAACGGCAGGATGCGCGGGATCGCGGTGAGGTCGCCCAGGATCTTCTCGATGAGCGCGTCGGACATCCGGTGCCCCTTCCGGTCGAGGCCGGGATAGGGGCAGAAGCCGCAGCGCGCGTTGCACAGCGAGAGCGTCTCGAGATGCACGTGCGCCGGGAAGTCGAGATAGGGCGAGCGGCGCAGGTCGAGGACCCGCGCCTGATAGCCCTCGAGGCCCGCGTCGGGCGCGACGGGTGCGACCGTCAGGCTCTCGCCGCCCATGCGTCTCGCTCGGTCCTCCGTGCCACGCCGGCCTCCACCATCGGCCCCGCCTGGCGCTCGACCACAGACGTCACTTCGCCGTCGACGGTCGGCGGCGCGTGGTGCGCTCCGGTCCGCGTCGCGCGGGTCCGCGTCGCGCTGCGCTCCGGGGTCGGCGTCGCGACGTCGTCGCGATAGGGATGGGGCGCCGTGAAGTAGTCGACCAGGCTCCCGCGATGCTCGATGAGGACCGTGGGATCGGCGAGACCACCGGCCGCCATTTCACGGACGATGTCGCGTGCACGCCAGTGCGCGGGGACGATCACGACGTCGACCGGGTGGTCGAGGAGCCACGACGGGGAGCGAATCTCCTGGCCCGTCCCCGGCACGAACGTGCCGACCTTGTCGGTGTCGGAGTCGACCACGATGGGGAACCGCGCGGCGTCCACGCCGGCCCGCGCGATGAACGCGGCGGCCTTGCCGGTCCCTCCCCACACGGCGATGGACCGCCCCGAGGCCGCCAGCGCATCGATCTGCGCCCGCAGCCGCGCGTCCGACCGGCGGGCCTCGTCCCGGAACGCGAGGGCCGCGCGCGCATGCGCGGCCTGGGCGGCGTCGGGGGCGAGCCGGACGAAGGCCGACACCACTTCGCCGCCATAGCCGTGGCCGATCCAGAGCCGCGCGACGCCGCAGCGGGAGAGCATCCGCGTGAACGAGGCGGTCGTGAAGTGCGAGTTGTGCTCGTAGTAGAAGTCGAACGTGCGCCCCGTCTCGAGCGCGCGGTCGATGCACGGCACCTCGAGATAGAGCGTCGCCTCGACGCCGGCCCACGCCGCCGCGAACGCGAGCTGCTGGATGAACCCGAGCGGGTTGGTGAGGTGCTCCATCACGTGGCGGCTCACGATCAGGTCGGGGCGGAGCGCGGCCACGTCGCGCGCGGGCACGAACAGCGAGCGCCGGTACTCGACGCCGGGGTGGCCCGCGCGGGCGGCGCCGTGCGGATCGAATCCCACGTAGCGGCCCGCTGGCCGGTCGCCGGCCAGCGCCTCGAGGAAATGGCCGTCTCCGTGGCCGATCTCCACCACGAGGGGCGCGGCCGGGAGCATCGCCAGCATCTCGTCGCGCACCGCGCGCAGGTGCTCGCCCCAGCCGGGGGCGCGGTTGAACATGCGATTGGGCCGGTCGGCGTAGGGCACCGCCGCGTAGTCGAAGGCGGCGTTGAACACGTGGCCGCACTCGACGCAGCGGACGAAATCGAGCGGCAGCCGCGCGAGCGCCTGCGCCTCCTCCGCGGTCGTTGGCCACGCGAGCGTGGCGAGGGGCGCCGGCTCGCCATCGAGGAAGGGCACGGCCACGTGATGGCCGCACGCCGGACAGGTCACCGCGCGCACGAGGTCGCTCGCGTCGTCGCCAGAAGTCATGGGGTCGCGTGATCGACGATGCAAGGGGGACACCAGCCCGCCGGCGCGGGAGATCGTGCGCTCGATCCTCGGGAAATCGCGGGATTGGCCTCGTGGCGACGGAGAACGCGAGGCGAAGGTGGGCAGGACTTGCCGGGTCATGCCACGAGGTCGATTCCATCGCCACGCCGATCGAGCGCCGGCCGCCAGCACCACCGCGCCGCCACGCCGGGCGCGGCGGCGCTGACGGCGCTGTCGCGCCTGGGCAGCCCAAGGTCACGGTGACAGACGCGGCCATCCGCCGGTCGAGCAGCGGCGCCGCCGGGGTGCCGGAACCGCCGAGTGTCTCCCCCGCGCCGCGCGAATGCGAGTCCAGCGCCATCGCCTTCAAGCTTTTTCCCCTTGACAGTCTCTGCGGCTGCGCCAGTCGTCTGCCCGCGCCGGACGGACAATTCACCGCCAGCGGCGCGTTCGAGCTCACCAGTTCGCGCCGGATGGAACGGCGACGAACACCGCTGTCCGCCGTCCACGTCGCCCGTCTGGGGCCTTCCCCCGAGCCCGCTCACACCGTGGTGTAGAGTCGCCCCATCAGAAGGAGGCTCACATGCGAGGCCACTCGCCCGTCGTCATTCCCACCCACCCTCGCGTCGCGGAGCTGGACCGGCTCGGCGATGAGATGGCCGAGCTGTCCGCGCACCTCGACGCCGCCACTGCACGGCTGCTCGCGTTGATCCGCGAGTCCGACGCGCGCGGCGGCTGGAACACCGGATTCCGTGAAGTTGAACCGCGGCGTCGCCGCCGCGGAATCCCCCAATCTCGTTGTCGACGTAGACGACAGGCTGGCCGACGCTTCAATTGAGCCGCGGCGTCGCCGCCGCGGAATCCCTGCAACGGAGCGGCGACCCGTCCCGCCTCGTCACCGCTTCAATTGAGCCGCGGCGTCGCCGCCGCGGAATCCTCGACGATCGAGGGTGAATTCGTCGAGCCAGCGATTGCTTCAATTGAGCCGCGGCGTCGCCGCCGCGGAATCGCAGGTGGTGCTGGTGTCCCCGCGGATCATTCAGGAGCTTCAATTGAGCCGCGGCGTCGCCGCCGCGGAATCCCGTCGACGCCAACGTCGTCAACAACCCGGCGTGGCAGCTTCAATTGAGCCGCGGCGTCGCCGCCGCGGAATCCCGGAGGTCGCCGGTCTGCTCGAGTAGCGTCGAGCCGCTTCAATTGAGCCGCGGCGTCGCCGCCGCGGAATCCCACTCTATGGCGCTCACGGCAAGCGCCGGCTGCTTGCTTCAATTGAGCCGCGGCGTCGCCGCCGCGGAATCCTGGG
>Ga0187894_10007642_pt1 | contig 10115 bp, 10 predicted proteins | sample GBC1701081metaG_FD_136650 | JGI IMG/M metagenome (GOLD analysis project Ga0187894, IMG submission 136650) | White microbial mat communities from a lava cave in the Kipuka Kanohina Cave System on the Island of Hawaii, USA - GBC170108-1 metaG ... | reverse complement strand
CAAAGGATGAAGTGCTGGCCTTCCTGGCCACGCTCTGATTATGCACAGGAAATAACAATGAGAATTAGACCACGAGCGCGTTCGCCGACTTTACTTCACATAATCCGGGGCTGCACATAACACCCATTATGCTCTGCAGAGCATAATACATGCCCGATTACAGGTTGCGGCTGTGCTGGCTGTGGCGCCGCTGGCTGCGCTGGCGCGGTCGCAGATCGTTGCCTTGCGAGCCTCTGCGATCCGACATCCACGCCTTGAACCGCTCCACCCAGAACAGCGCCAACGAGTCCCGGACCTTGAACCGATGGATCGAGCGGATTGAGCGAGCGCGACGGGTCGTAGCCGCTCAATACAGACGCGTTGAGATTACCCAGCCACGCGGCGGCGGCCTCCTGGCCGTATTCCGAAGCAATCTCTTTCACCCGCTTAAGCGCCGGACGCGCGAGTCCCAGGCAAGCGAGAATCTTGCCGAAGCCGAACACCTCAGTGGTTCCGATCAATGCGCCAATATCAGCCGCCGCTCTCGCCTCTTTGTCGGTGGCGCCCGCCTCTTTCGCCTCCGCGTAGGTCGAGCCTTGGCCCTGCAGTGCGCCTATTGTTCCGCTCATCAACGGCGCCATCGGCCCGGCGAGAACACCGGCCGCGGCGGGAATCGCAAGACTGCCAGCGGCTTCGGGCAGTGTCGCTTGATAGAAGCCGCGCCTCAGCAGGTTGTAACTCGGTTGAACATTTGGGTCAGTCGGGTAGCGGCGCGCGGCTTCGGCTTTCGTTTCTACGGCCTGTTTTGCGGCTTCGGCGACCAGTCCGGCTCTCCCTTCGCGCGTCGCGAACCTGCTACCGAAATTCGGCTGTCCCGTGCGTTCCGCTTCGGCCTGCATCACATACAGAGCCTCCGGCTCGACGCCTATCGGGAACCTGGCCAGCCCCGCGCCGATGCCGGCAGCCGAACTTATGGCGCTCTTCAGAAAGCGATTGGCCACATCACGAAGCGCTCCCGGCGCCTGTTCGGCTCGCAGCGCGGCGGCTTCGGGACTGATCTGTGAAGTAAGCCGCGACACGTTGGCGCGCGCCTCTTCAAAGCTGCCCGGCGCTGGTTGCTGGCCAACACGCGGCCCAACGCTCCGGAGCTTGCGTTGACCAACTGGAAGTTGTGGCGTTGATGGGGGCGCAGGCGTTGGTTGTCGCATCGGTTGCGGCGTGGCTCCGGTTTGAGGTGTCTCGCCGCGATCAAACGCGCTCCATCGCTCAGCTATAGATGTGGCGTATTTGGCTGGTGTTGAAAAACCGTCCCGCGACCCTTGGGAAAGGTTGCCGTTTTTGTCGAAGGCGTCCGCGCCGAAGTAATACTCCGTCGACGCGCCAAGCCATGCTTGCTTGTCGCTGAAACCAGGGTTGCGCTTCTTGATGCCATCGTAAAGCGAGCGCAAATGCTTAGCTGCGGCTACCGGTTGCTGCCACACATCGTTGCGATCATAGCCGTATTGTTGCGCCGTGGCTTCAGTCACTTGGTAGCGACCTTTGACACCAGTCGGCGATGTTAATCGCGTTCCGTCGGCTGACTCCTGGCCGAGTATGGAACGGCGCAGGCCTTCGGGAACGCCGTAGCGCTCAAAGGTCATCTTCTCCCATTCATCAAGGCTTATCTGACGGTCTTGTCGTTCCTGCGGCATAGTTATCTCCAGAGCTTCTCCAGGTCTTTCAGATTAGCTTTCGGCTGAGCCTGTGAAGCGGCGGGCGTCTGGCCGGTTACACGCTTGGCCTTGTTGCGCTCGCGAACGCCGCGCGTGTGACGTAGGTTTTGTTGGTAAAGCTGATTCATTCGCTTGTCGAGCCAGGACTGCGCGCGCGCGACCTCCTGCGCCGTGGCCGGCTCGCCGTCTGGCTTCTTGCCGGTCTGCAAGATTGAGCGGAATAGTTCTGGCGCCGATGCGATAGTCTCGCCGCGCCTCGCCTCTGTCGAAGACTGCGCAATGGATTCCGGCGTTCCCTCGCGGGCGACCTCTTCGGCGTTAATTCGCCGTAAATTTTCACTGGTCGAAAGCGACCTCTCAGCTTGAGGACGGCCCGGCGCAGTGAATACTGATTTTCCTGTATTCACGTCATAGATCGTCGCGCCCGGTGAAGTCTCGATAAAGCCGCCCCGCTTCGTTCGCGCCTCGACTTCCAGCGCCCGCCGCGCCTCTTCCGCTTTGTCCATCTGGTTTTGCAAATCAATCCGCCCAATTTGCGCCTGACGGTATTGATTATCAAGTTGGCGGTTTTCGAGCGCCGCGCGGGCTTCGGCTTCCTGCTGTTCCCGCTGTTTCCGCGCCATCAGTTGCGGTTCTTCGGTCATTGAATACCGCCCGCGAGCGCCTACGCGCGGATCGTATGCGCCGAAGCCAGCGCCAGCGACTAGGCCGCCTAGGCCAGCTCTGGGATTGCCTGTCTCTGCGGTCGCCTTCAAAAACCCAGTTGCGCCGGATTTCAACGCCTCGATCAAGCGCTCTTTTTTGGAGAAATCGTTTCCAGGGCGGATCATCCCGCGCTCTTGCAGCCAATCACCCTCTTCGGCTGATTGCAGAGGCGCGCCGCCCACCATTCGTCCAGGCGTATTTTTGTACCAATGTGGTGGTGGCGCTTCGGGAGTCATTGACGCCGGCGGTCTGAGTAGCGCCGCCGCCGGGTCGAAGTTAGGCGCAAGAGGCGGCCTTTGAGGATTCAGCGCAGGCAGCACATCGGGATTCCAATATCCAGTGAGCGGCGGCGCGTCAGGATTGAAGCCCGGCGTAATAGGTTTGGCGCCTGGTTTTTGCATCAGCGCATCGCGGAGGCCGCGGAATAGACCGAAAAATGGATTTGGCATGCATCTCCTCGAAAATCGCGAAAGCCAATCAACGGCGCTGACTCCGGTTGATTGGCTTCGCTTGGTCTCGCGGCAGTGGCGGCGAGAAGGTCGAAATTGTTATGCGCCGGTCAGCGAATCGGCGGCTCAAAAAAAAGAAAAGGCCGCCAAACAAAAAGCCCGGCCAATGTCGGCTATGCTTTTTCTTCGGCGGCCCGACCGCGATCAATTCGCGGTTAAACCTATTCAACTCGCCGTTATCCTATCACGACAGCGCGCGCAAACGGAGCGCTTCTTTTCGAGCTTCAAGCAATCCTCGATCGCGCCGACGATCTGAATCAACCCAGAGCGGACGGCTAGGAGCAACGCGCGCGTCGCAGGCGAGATGTTATCCGCATCGGTGATCAGATCAGATGCTTTGACCAGAACCGGGCGACGTTCTTTCGACGGTAGTTTGACGGCGATCTCTTTCTCTGTGTCGTGGATTTCCATCAATGTGAAATTCCTCTTTCTCGGATAGGCAGCCGTGGCGGATACGCGTCATCAACGCGCGCCGACAAGCTGTAGCGACCGACCCAGGCGAAGCAACCCGCCCTGCGCGACTCTTCCAGCAGGACAAGGCGCGAGAACTTTTCGACCATTGCGTAAGCCTGATCGTCACTGTCGATGCCGCCGTCCTTGCCGGATTCTTCAAGCAACAAAAAACTCATCAGCAGATACAACTCGCTGCGCAGCAATTCCTCGATGTCCACAGTCCAGCCGCGGCGCATAAACGCAAGCGCGCCGACGAGCAGATGGTTAAACAACGGCTCCGGCAGGTTTCTCAGAAAATCATCTGTGGCGCGGCGTCCGCCTGCGATCCGTCCGCAAGCGCGCCAGGCCAGCAGATGAAAGACAGTCGGAGCCGAATGCGCGAGGTCTTCGACAGCTTCGGCGGAAAACTCCAGGCCGAAGACTTCGCCGACGTGACGGCGGATTTGCTCTGTGCTTACGTTCATCATCTCTCGCCTCGTTTCCGGGTTGACTGTCGTCTGCTTGACTGCTTACCAATTGATTGTATACCAAGCGTCTTTCGCTCAGATTTGGCCTGTGGCGCGTTTTTGGGCTTCCATCCGCCCGTTGTCCACCCTTGCCGTTTTGCGGAGATTTTCCCGCTTTCGGCGTCCGGATGCGTCGGACAGATCAGAGCAAGCAGTTTCATTAATTCAGCCATTTAAAATTATTTCTCCGTTCCTTCCGTGATCTCGCCCGACGTTTGAGCGCGGACTTGAGTTTGCGGCGCGCGATCGAGAGCAACCGCAGTTGCGCTTCGGTGTCTGCCCATGTGGTCGCGCGCATGGGGTCAACGAACGCGGCCCGCTCCGCCGGCGTGAGCAATTTCAAGGCTTCGATCAAGTTGGCGTCGGTTATCGCCATCCGGTGTTTACCTTCTATTCCTGCGGCGTCTCTCAAAATGCCGCGTCTGTCTGCGCCGACTTCTTCGCCGGTGTCGGTACTCAACAGTCTCTTGCGGCTCGAGCAGGCCGCGCCGCCGCGAAGAACGTAAGCCAACTTCATTCGGTGTTTCGGACACAAATGAAGCAGCGACGTCGTTTCTGTTTCAACCATTTCTCCTTCTCCTTGTGTTCGCCAGCCCGAAGGCCGGGATGTTGATATTGTTTTTTACTTCAACCGCCGGATTTTCTTTCAGACCTATTCGGTTGCGTGTCCATTCATCGCCAGTTTCCACAACACCGCATCCCAGGACAGAGCCTTGCCATCGATGGCTTCGCGGATTCTGTCCGCCAGTCCGTCGGGCAACGGTTCGTCTGTTTTTTTGGCTTCTTCGAGTGCCTTATCTATCGCGGCTTGAACTTTGGCGCGCCGTGTCGCTTGTTTCCATGCTTCGATTAACACGTCATCAGCAGGCACTACCTTTTTCACGCCAGCCAATGTCAATTTCTCTTCGAGCCATGCGACTAGCACATCGGAAGGCATCGCGTTGATTTCCACGCGCTCGCCGCTCCAGCGTGAACCGTCCTTGCCGGTCACCAGAAAAGCGATCTCTTCATCCGTCGCGCCGCGCTCTTTCAGGTTCGTCCGCGGGTCTGAGTTGTACTCCACTTGCTCGGTTTCAAGATTGAGATTGCGCACGTCTTCAAGCCGCAGTCCCAGGTCGATCACGCGCGGGACTTTCGAGAATTGGAAGCGCCGCGTGTCGTTCATCAGAGTGTGGGCGATGGAAAAGCCCGATTTGTCGAAGTCGCGCAAGACAAGAATCGTCACGTCTTTTTCGGAGAGCTCTTCGACAAGAGAGCGCGCCGCCGTGACGGACATGCCCTTTGTGGACATAATCGCCAGGTCGAAGCGTTCAACCAACCGGACGGCTTCCCACAGGTGATTGAATCCCTCTTTCTCGACAAACAGCGCGAAACGGTAGCGATTCTCGGGGCCGCATGTTGCGAAGTCGTGCGCGAGGGTGATCGTATCTTCGCGCGCCGCGCCAACACGCCAACTACCTACATAGTTGCGAACCTCGACCGTGCCCAGGTCGGTTCTGCGCCCAGTGTGCGGCTCAATCAGGTGCCCACGCGCGTCAAACACCACATCCCAACCTTTAGTCTCTTCGGGATGTTCGTCCACGTAATCAGGGAGCAAGTGTTGAGTGAAGTAAGAGGAGTTTTTCCACGGCGTCAGTTTGCCGGTCAATGCGATAACCAGAGGCCGTGCGGCGTACATGATCTGGCGGGCGTTCGCCGGCAAAGTTCCGTTTGCGCTCGCCTTCAAATAGGCGTCTTTCATCACTTGATACGCCGCTTCCTTGACGGTCAGCACTTTTGGCTTCATCCGCTGTTGGTATTCGGACAACTGGCGCTGACTTATGCGGTCTTCTTTATCGGCTTGGCGCTTGATCTTCTTCCATTCCTTCGTCACGGCCCGGACGCATTTTTCAAAAGCCTCGCGCATTTCAGACGTGACTTGCAACGCGCTCTTGCCCCGGTCTACGAAGTCGAGGCGCGGACTGATCAGGTGCGCGACGAATACGACCGGGTCATGAGAATCGACGCGGCATTCACCTAGTAACCGCGTGTGGCCCTCGAACGGCGACCGCAGGCACGGCGACCAGTTCAGGCCGATGATCTCGATTTTGCGGGCGTCAAAGCGGTCCGCGGCGCATACGCCGAAAGTGACTTCGACAATGAACGGAACGCCGCTCGATTCGCCAGCGATAGACTTGTATTCGATTGTCTCCTGTTCGATGGCGGATGCGTTTTCGATCAGGATTTGAGCGCGTTGCCCAGTTGCCCGCGCGACGGAGAGACGTAGTAAGATTTGTCGCTGACGCGAATTGAATAATCGAGAGATCGTTTCAACGTGTCGGCCGGCAGTCCCGGCCCGTAATCCCGAACGCTGACCGTATCGGCTTCGCTGTCTATGGCAACCTCAACGACCGGATGGACACCAGCCATCTCGCACGCATCAAGAGCGTTGTCGATTAGTTCTTTCAGCAGCGCGATCGCCCATCCGCCACGGCTAAAGCCTATCTGCATTTGCAGTTCTTTTTCGGTGAAGAACTCCAGCAATCGGCTTGTGCTGAATGTTTCGCGTTGAAGTTTCGCTTTTGTCACCATCCTATACCGCGCCCCCCAGCGCGTCAGAATCAAACATCGTCCTTTCCCTTTCTCGAATGATTGGCGCTTCAGTGTCCGAGAGTTTGCGACCGCCATCGGCGCGCCAAGCGTCGAAGTGGCCAGGCGTCGGACACCACAAATGCCGGAACTGTTTACCGCGTCGTTCTCTCAGTTCGCAGGCGCAGACTGGGCAGACTTCAGCCGGTTCGTCGGCGCCCAAGGCGCTGTCGTGCATCTCGATATTCTCGTCTGGACCGGTGTCCAACTGCGGACGGGTGAGCAATTCGAGCAGATCAGCTTTGCGCTCTCGAAGCGTGGTTAACAATTCGTCGGTCAGCGCCTCATCCGGCCCGTCAACGTCGAGCTGGTTTCCGTTGACCAACAGAATGACACCGCGCGCGGTCAGGTCGTGAAGGAGAGTTTGTGTGGTCATAAGGTTACTCTCCTTCTGTGTGTTGGGTTGTGCAGATCGTGGATAACGTCCTCAATGGGACGCGGGACGCCCTCCGATGGCAGGTCGGTAGGTTGGCGAGCAACCGTCACAACCGTCACACCGTCACCGGCCTTTTGTTTGCAATGGTTTAGGGTGTGACGGTCGGTGTGACGGTTGGCGTTTTCGTTACCATCGCAACCGTCACCGTTGTTTGCCGGCGTGATTGTCTCGATGACAGGTGTGACGGTTGGTAACTCGCTAAAATCAAGACCGTCACGCACACCGTCACGGCCTAAACCACTGATTTCATTACTCTCGTGATGGTGTGACGGTTGTGACGGTTGGTCTCCAACCTTGCGCCCCAGGGTGATTGAGCTTCCCTTGCGGGTGTGTCCGCCCCAGCTAATTTCAATCCCCTCTCGGCGTAGATTCGGCGCAAGCTCTTTTAAATTCGCTGTGAGTTTTCTGGGCGTTTGTGGCCAACCATGCTTGCCTTTGGGTTGCTCTCCGGCAGCCTCAAGTCTGCCGTTGAGCGCCTTCAGGAGTCCACCGGCTTGCCCCTCCCATTCGCCGCAGTCCTCAAGAAATGCAAGAATCGCTTGCGCAACTACTGACGCCTCAAGCGCCAACCCGTTGGCACGCTCGATATTGCCGGTGTAGGCCGCGATAAACTCACCGTCGCACAAACCGAGCGCCTGCTCGCACGCTACGGACCACTCAGCGAAATCGGCCATGCGCGGCAACTCTTCCAGTTCGACGCCCTGTCGAAGATTTCGCAGCCCGGCGCTTACCGCCGACAATAAAGCGCCCAGGATTCGCGGTTGAGCGTCCAGGAATCGGCGATTCAACACGCTTTTTGAGCCGCTTGTTTTTTTGGATTTGCTGAAAATAGACCAGAATTGTGCGGTCGAGCAGATCGCTCTTAACCACGACTTCAGCGATACCGTTCAATATAACCGGCCGCTGCGCATCGAAGATCACCTCGCCTTCGTCAGTGAATAGCTCACGCGTGGCGAATCCGCCGCCGGTCGCCAACCGACAAAAAGCATTGGATAGATTTTCGGTCAGGTGAGTGAGATTATCGCAAGAGATGATTCGCCCGTGCTGAGCGGCTATCGCAAGGTCGCGTTCGTCTTTCGGTGCGGCGCGCAGTGTGGCCTTATTCGGGTCAACCAGATCACGCAGCAGACGTTGAGCGCTACTTTTGGCGGCGCCCTGTTCGCCATGAAGAGCCAAAAGTGGATAGTCGAATCCCTCGCTATTGCACGGTCGGAAGGCGGCAACTAACCATCCGAGAATTACCGGCCAGTTCTCCTTATCGTTCTCTGGCAGATTCAACAGCGCGCGCAACTCGCCAAGGTCTCCGCCGCGGACCGGCGACGGCAGCGGCAGCATCCCTTTCGCCCGACAAAAACGGATCGGCGAGCCATGGCTTTCGATCACCCCCCAGTCCTCTTCCGTTATTTTCACCTGGCGCCATTCCTTGTCACATAAGTCGAGGTAGATTGCGCCTTCGTGTTCGGCCACGCGCACGTGCACTTCGTTTTCCGCCGCGTCGTACCTGGCCTTTGCGCGTAGCACCGTGATCGCTTCGCCGATCTTGTCGGCGGTCGCCGCTCTCTCCGAGGTACGGTAGAGCAATCCAGCAAGCCAATCCTTGTAGTCGCGTGAGCCAAGCTTGTGCGTCTCGCGATGGCCGTTCACGACGACGCTGGCGTAACAATCCCCGCCGGCGTCGTGAAATAGTTCTGAATTGCCGAGCGCAAGCTTGATTAGCAGGAGTGAGAGCGGGTCTTTTCCCGCGCCATTTTTACCTGTGTCCTCATTCGCCTCTTCGCCGGCGCGGCTGTCGGCCCCTGGCGCCGCCTTCGCCCCGGCTGATTGTCCCGCTGCCCGGAATGAATCCTCGTCGGCCGGAGCGTAGCGGCCTACGCTCTCCGCGATCTTCCGCACCTCGCCGGCGCTGAGCGGCGGATCGCATCGCTTTTCGTTGGTAACCAGTAATGCGGCGTGTATCTCGTCGGCGCCCATCCCGCGCCGGCGCATACTGCCCGCCAGGCTTGCCAGCGTCGAGTTACGCTTGCCTTCCGGTATGGCGTCGCCGATAGGCCCGGCGGTCAGCCCGGCCGTCTCCGTTTTTTTGGCAAGATCGAAAAGCCATTCCGGCGCGTCGGCCAGCTCCGCGGCGCCAAGCCATTTGTATTTATTCCCGCTCTCGTGATCGGACGGCGCAAGAACGATGTAGCCGTCCGCCTTGATGTCGAGGCCCGCGCCGATGTCTCCGCGCATCTTCCCCGTGAACCTTTCCGGCCATTTGAACAGGTAGTGATTGCCGAGGCCCCCGGTAAGCTGTGTTTGCGTCGACGGCAGGTCGCCGTATTTCGCCTTCAACGCAAGCAAGCTATCGGCCCCGCCGTTTCGTGGGTCGATGTCGAAAGCCCAGCGCCCCGACTTCGGCCCCGTCAACCCTCCGATATTGGCGGCCGGCCATATCTCCCACCATTGGCGGATCTTCGCTTCGTCGGTCGTCGCGTCGTCTTTGCCTTTTATTGTGCGCGGGTGTTTGCCGACGTTCTTGCACAAGTCCCAATGGCAGGGCTTATCACACGGCCCTTTGTCGCTGCATTTCTTATCGTGGCAAGGATGCTTGCCAAAGTTCTTGCATCGGCGCCGGTTGCAACTGCAAGGCTGATCCGGCTTGCCCGTGGGAGTGTGGAGCGGGAACACAGGCCATCCCGCGCGGGCGTATTTGAGAGCCGCGGCAAGTTTTCGATTCGGCTCCGGGTCCGGACCCTGATCGCCTGGCGGCCTGGCGAACGAAATATTGATCGCCATTATGCAGCCCTCCTTTGCTCACGGCCGAGCCTCTGTTGTTCGGCCCCAACACACGACACATGCGAGGCGCAGGCCGCCGACCGGCAGCACCAGGCGCCGCAAATCGGATTGATTGATTTTGGGGAAGGTGGAGAAATTTTGCTTGGGCCTGGCGCCCGATTCTGAGATAATCTCATTAGATTTTTGTTCCATTTGGCCGCGCGCGAGGGTCTCACTTTCGCGCGCGGCCAATTTATTTTAAGCGGCAGGCTGAGATAGAATCTCTAGGCCACTCCGCTAGGGTTAGTGGTTTTGCGGCGGCCACGCGTTCCTGCGATTGGACCCGGAGGATTCGCGTAGGCCGTCGCGCTCATTGCGCAGCCGCGCTTGCGGCCTGCGGAATTGGCGCCTCGGCGCCGGGATTTGGATTTTG
>Ga0187894_10007641_pt1 | contig 10115 bp, 8 predicted proteins | sample GBC1701081metaG_FD_136650 | JGI IMG/M metagenome (GOLD analysis project Ga0187894, IMG submission 136650) | White microbial mat communities from a lava cave in the Kipuka Kanohina Cave System on the Island of Hawaii, USA - GBC170108-1 metaG ... | reverse complement strand
GATCCACCGCGACCAGCGCACCCTGCGCCGCCGGCGACTGGGCAAGCTGCACCGTGTTGCCCGTGCGGACCACGTAGATGATGTCGCCCGGTGCGAGCACTTCGGCTGCGGTCTTCGGCTCGGGTCCGGGGCCGGCGTCCTGCGAGCGTCTCGCCCACGCCAGGCCCATCCAGTCGAGCGGCGCCGAGCTGGCGTCGCGCAGCACGACGCGCGCCGCACGCTCCGTCACTTCCACCACGACCGCAGGCTCCAGCGCGTTGATCGACGGCTGTGCCTCGAGGAGCGCTGCGATCTCGGCGGCGCTCTGTCCCCGGTGGATCTCGGCGTGTGCGATCGGCCCGCGATAGCCGCGGCGGCGGTCGTACTCGATCAGGCCCACGCGCAGCGCGCCGTTCGCGGCCCGTTGCAGGCGGCTGTCGATCGTCGTGACCACTTTGTATCCCGCGGTGTAGATGCTCTCGCCGAAGCGGGCGAGAGCGTCCGCGCGCGCCATCTCGGCGACGTAGGGCGCCTCGATCTCGGCGGCCGGCCCGTGCAACTCGGCCGTCATCGGCACGGCGAGAGCTTCGGTTACCTCTTCAGGCTCGATGTCGCCGGTCTCGCGCATGCGGCGCAGGACGTAGGCGCGACGCACCTTGGCACGTTCCGGGCTCGCGACCGGGTTGTCGCGCGACGGCGCCTGCGGCAGACCGGCCACGGTGGCGATCTCCGCCAGGCTGAGGGCCTCCAGCGGCTTGCCGAAGTAGACCTCGGCTGCCGCGGCGACACCGTACGCACGCTGGCCGAGGAAGATCTTGTTGAGATAGAGCGTGAGGATTTCCTGCTTGGTGAAACTGCTCTCGATGCGAAACGACAGGAAGATCTCCGACAGCTTGCGACGCCAGGTGCGCTCGGGTGTGAAGAAAATGTTGCGGGCCAGCTGCATCGTGATCGTGCCGCCGCCCTGCGCGCGCTGTCCCGCCACCAGGTTCATGAGCGTGGCGCGCGCGAGGCCGGGATAGTCGACGCCGTGGTGGCGGAAGAAACGGTCGTCCTCGGCCGCCAGGAACGCCTGCACCACGCGCTGCGGGATGCTGTCGTAGGCAACCGGGATGCGACGGTACTCGCCGATCTGCGCGATCAGCCGTCCATCGCGACTGTAGACGCGCAGCGGCACCTGTAACTGCACGTCGCGCAGCGCCGCGACGTCCGGCAGTGTCGGCGCGAGGTACACGTAGGCGCACAGCGCCGCGTACGTCACGAAGCCCACGGCGAGGAGCGCTGCCGCTGCAGTTACGAACGCCGCCCGCAGGTAACGTTGATTCACAGGAAGCAACTCTAAGTTCTTGCTTTAGCGAAAACGGTTATGCATAGTAGCCTTAGGATTCTAAGGGCAAACTCACCGAAAGGTGGGGACGCAAAGCCACCGGTCTAAGGGATGTTGCCTACGACAGCGGGGTTGCTCGGCGGAACGTTAAACCATTTTTTTGGGCAAGTTCACCACTTGATCGTTCCGGTCCGGATACGCACCCTGTTTTAAGCACTCCCCCGATACAGCCAGGCGCCCGAGAGTCGCTATTGTTTTGCGGTGTGAGGTGCAGATCACGTTTCCCGAGCAGTGAGAAGGAGTTAGCAATCTCGCTGCTCGCGGTCATTGTGTGAATGTAGTCACGCCTGATTTAACAGTTCACTGATATAAATCGCCCGGCAATTTGGGCCGAATCCGCGGTTCTGCATTCAAACCTCTGATTCGAAAAGGGAAAATCTGTGCTGTTCGGACCGAAGTATCGCCCGCTGCTGGGCCTTGACATAACGACCTCGTCGGTAAAGCTCATCGAGCTGAGCCTCGGCGGCGGTCAGTATCGTGTCGAGTCGTATGCCGCGGAGCCCACGCCGCACAACGCAATCAACGAAAAGGCCATCGTCGACGCCGAAGCGGTCGGCGAGGCGATCCGCCGGGCCGTGAAGCGCTCCGGCGCGCGCAGCAAGGAAGCGGCCATCGCCATCAGCGGCGATGCGGCCATCACCAAAGTCATCCAGATGCCCAAGAGCCTCGGCGACAACGAGCTCGAGGGCCAGGTCGAGCTGCAGGCCGACCAGTACATCCCCTTCCCCATGGAGGAAGTGAGCTACGACTTCCAGAAGATCGGGCCGTCCGAGAAGGATCCCGAGATGCTGGACGTGCTGCTCGTGGCGACGCGCACCGAGAACGTCGAGCAGCGCCAGGCCGCGGTCGCCGCGGCCGGCCTCACCGCGCGCATCGTCGACGTGGAAGCCTTCGCTCTCGAGAACGCCTGCAAGCTGCTCACTCACCAGATGCCGGACGGCGGCATCGACCGCACCATCGCCGTCATCGACTTCGGTGCCAGCAGCACCACCTTCAGCGTCCTCAAGGACCTCAAGGTCATCTACACGCGCGACTTCGCCTTCGGCGGGCAGCAGCTCACCGAGGAAATCATGCGCACCTACGGCCTGAGCATGGAGGAGGCGGGGCGCGCCAAGAAGGAAGGCGGCCTGCCGAGCAACTACCAGCCCGAAGTGCTCGATCCGTTCATCGACGACATGACGCAGCAGGTCAGCCGCTCGCTGCAGTTTTATCTCGCCTCCGGCAGCGGCCGCGAGCAGCCCGAGAAGATCATCGTGTGCGGCGGCTGCGCCAACATCGTCGGCGTGGACGACGTCGTCGCCAGCCGCGTCGGTATTCCGGCCGAGCGCGGCGACCCGCTCGGACAGATGAAGATTTCCTCCAAGGCCAAGGCGCAGGCGGTCAAGAAGGACGCCACCGCGCTGCTCACGGCCTGCGGTCTCGCTTTGCGGAGCTTCGACTGATGCCACGCATCAACCTACTTCCCTGGCGCGCAGCCGAGCGCAAGCGGCGTCAGCAGCAGTTCGCGCTCTGGACCATGATGGCCGTCGGCGCGGCCCTGCTGGTCACCGGCCTGATCTGGCTCGCCGTGGGCCAGGCGATCGAGTCGCAGCGCGACCGTAACGCCCTCCTCAAGAAGGAGATCGAGGCGCTCGACAAGCAAATCACCGAGATCCTCGGCCTCGAGGCCCAGCGCCAGCGGATGCGGGCGCGCATGGAGGTCATCGAGAAGCTGCAGCGCTCGCGTCCCGAGGTCGTGCACCTGTTCGACCAGCTCGCCAAGACGCTGCCGGACGGCGTCTATCTCACCTCCGTCAAGCAGACGGACAAGCGCCTCGAGCTCAAGGGCGTGGCGCAGTCGAGCACGCGTGTTTCGGCGCTGATGCGCAACATCGACGATTCCGAGTGGATGGAGAATCCTGAGCTCGAGGTCGTCGAGACCAAGAAGGGCCAGGCGCTGGGCAGCGACTTCACGCTGTTCGCCACGCAGGTGGGAGTGCAGCTCCCCGGCGAGGAGGCGCAGCAATGAATTTCGTAGACCAGCTGAAGAACCTCGACCGGCGCGACATCGGCCGCTGGCCGCTGCTGTTCCGTCTGTTGACGATCGCCGTCATCTTCGTCGCCGTCGCCATCGGCCTCGTCTACTACTTCGTGTGGAACGGACAGCGTCCGGAGCTGCTGCAGGCCGAGCAGGAAGAGAGCGAGCTGCGCAACACGTTCGACTCCAAGCAGCGCAAAGCCGCCAACCTCGAGCAGTACAAGGCGCAGCTCGCGGAAATGGAGCGCACCTTCGGCGCGATGCTGCGCCAGCTCCCCGGCAAGACCGAAGTGCCGAGCCTGCTGGTCGACATCTCGCAGACCGGTCTGGGCTCGGGCCTCGAAGAGAAGCTTTTCCAGCCGGCGAACGAAGTGCGCCGCGACTTCTACGCCGAGCTGCCGATCAAGATCCGCCTCACCGGCAGCTATCACGAGCTCGGCGCGTTCGTGAGCGGCATCGCCGCGCTGCCGCGCATCGTCACGCTGCACAACATCGAGATGAAACCGGAAACCAAGGACTCGTCCGACCAGCTGCTGCTCGACGTCACCGCCAAGACGTACCGCTACCTGGACGAGGACGAGGCGCAGGCCGCCGCAGCCGCTGCCGACACGACGCCGAAGAAGAAGCCCAGTCGCGCGAACCGGCCGAAGCCGGCCGCGACGCGGACCTGAGCTGGGTAGCCCAATGAGAACGCGCAAGCTGACAACGATCTGTGTGCAGGCGCTGGCCGGCGCGGCCCTGCTCGGCGCTCTCGCCGGATGCTCGGGCGAGAAAGAAGAGCTGGAGCAGTGGATCGCGCAGACCAAGGCGCGCCCGGGCGGTCGCATCGAGGACCTGCCCGAGATCAAGCCGTATACGTCATTCGCGTACAACGCCGCCACCCTGCGCTCGCCGTTCGTGCCGGGCGCGCCCGCGGCGTCCGTGGCGGGCGGCGTGCGTCCCGACGCGCGGCGCAACCGCGAGTTCCTCGAACAGTTCTCGCTGGACACGCTCACCATGGTCGGCACCCTGCGTCTCGACGGTCGTTCGTTCGGCCTCGTGCAGACGAAGGACGGTCTGGTGCATCGCGTCCTGCCTGGCCAGTACATGGGCCAGAACGACGGCAAGATCGTTTCCATCAATGACTCGAAGATCACGTTGGTCGAGATCGTTCCGGACGGGATGGGCGGGTATATGGAGCGCCCCGCCGCCATCGGCCTGAGCGACTGATCTCGCAGAGGGAGAACGCCTAAATGATCGGGATGAATCGGCACAAGCGCAGCTTCCGTCACTGGCTGGAGCGCGCGGGGCATACCTGGGCGGTCGCGGCGTTCGCCGTGTTCGCGTTGGCAGGCACCGCGGCGGCCCAGTCCGCCGGCACGGTGAAGCTCGAGGCCATCGACGTGCAGACGCTCCCCGGCCAGCAGTTGCAGCTGCGCCTGCGGCTGGACGGTCCTGCGCCCGAGCCGCTCAGCTTCACCATCGATCGCCCGGCGCGTATCGCGTTCGACCTGCCGAACACCGAGCTCGCACTCAAGTCGCGCCGCATCGACGTCAAGTCCGGCGGCGTCGACACGATCCTCGCCGCCGAAGCCGGCGGCCGCACGCGCCTGGTGCTCAACGTCGACCAGCTCGTGCCGTACGAGGCGCGGGTCGAGGGCAACAGCATCCTGGTCACCGTCGGTGCTGCGCGTGGCGGCGCGGCTCCGGCAGCCGCTGCGGCGGCTCCGCAGCGCAACGATAACGGTTCAGCCGCGCCGCGCGTGGCAACCGCGGGCGGCCCGCGCGCCATCCGCAACATCGATTTCCGTCGCGGCACGGACGGCTCGGGACGCGTGATCGTCGACCTCAGCGATCCGCGCACGCCGGTCAACCTGCGCCAGCAGGGCACGCAGGTCGTGGTCGATTTCGGCGGCGCCGAGCTGCCGCGCGACCTCATGCGCCGCTACGACGTCATCGACTTCGCGACACCCGTGCAGACCGTCGACGCGCTCAAGATCAACGATAGCTCGCGCCTGGTGATCTCCGCGGGCGGCGACTTCGAGCAGCTCGCCTACCAGTCCGACAATCAGTACACCGTGGAGATCAAGCCCGCGGTGCGCAGCAGTTCGCCCATCGACGACAAGAAGGAATACACCGGCGAGCGCCTGACCCTGAACTTCCAGGACATCGAGACGCGCGCCGTGCTGCAGCTGCTGGCCGACACCAGCGGCCAGAACATCGTCGTCAGCGACTCGGTGCAGGGCAACGTGACCCTGCGCCTGCAGAACGTCCCCTGGGACCAGGCGCTGGACATCGTCCTGCGCACCAAGGGCCTCGACAAGCGCCGGCAGGGCAACGTGATCATCGTCGCGCCGACGGAAGAGCTGGCGGCCCGCGAAAAGGCCGAGCTCGCGGCCCGCAAGGATCTCTCCGAGCTGTCGCCGCTGCGCACCGAGTACCTGCAAGTCAACTACGCCAAGGCCTCCGACCTGGCGGCGCTGATCAAGTCCGGTGCCAACAACTCCCTGCTGTCCACGCGCGGCAGCGTCACGATCGACGAGCGCACCAACACGCTGCTGATCCAGGACACGGCCGATCGCCTGTCGGACGTGCGCCGCCTGGTGTCGACGCTCGACATCCCGGTCAAGCAGGTGCAGATCGAAGCGCGCATCGTCATCGTCAACGACGACTTCTCGCGCGACCTCGGCGTGCGCTTCGGCGGTGCGATCGCCGGCGCGTACGGCTCGTCGGGCACGATCATCGGTGCCAACAGCGGCGTGAACGCCGGTGGCGAGGACGACGAGGGACCGACGATCGACATCCCGGCGGACGGTGTGAACACCGCTCCGCGCCCGGGCGGCTTCATCACGCCGCCGATCGACGAGCGCTACATGGTCAACCTGCCGATCGCGAATCCGGCCGGCCGCTTCGCCCTGACGCTGCTCGATTCGAACTACCTGGTCGACCTCGAGCTGTCGGCTGCCGAAGCCGAGGGCCGCGGCTCGATCGTGTCCTCGCCGCGCGTCGTCACCGCCAACCAGCGCGAGGCGGTCATCGAGCAGGGCGTGGAAATTCCCTACCAGGAAGCGTCCTCGAGCGGCGCCACCACCGTGTCCTTCAAGAAGGCGGTGCTGTCGCTCAAGGTCACGCCGCAGATCACGCCGGACAACCGGATCATCATGGACCTGACGGTCAACAAGGACAGCGTCGGCCAGTTCATCCAGGGCGCCGGCGGCGCGCAGATTCCCTCGATCGACACGCGCGAAGTCGTCACGCAGGTGCTGGTCAACGACGGTCAGACGGTCGTCCTCGGCGGCATCATGGAGACCGAGTACCGCGACACCGTGAACAAGGTGCCGTACCTGGGCGACATCCCGGGTCTCAACGTGCTCTTCCGCAGCAAGAGCAAGCGCAACAACAAGGACGAGCTGCTGATCTTCGTGACCCCGCGGATTCTCCGCGAGGGCGCGAACCTGTATTGACCAGGTATCCGGCGGCCCGGGAGCGCCCCTGCCGGGGTACTTCCGGGACCGCCGCAAGTACGTCCATGTGGGCTCGCGAGGCGCGTCCGACCGCCAAGGATGGCGGGAGTGCCGCGCGTCGCACGGAGCATGCGCGCGGCCTTGGCGCTGAGTGTCCCGAAAGTACCCCGGCAGTGGCGCTCCGTGCCGCCTGAGAGTCGTACCATCCAGGTGACCCCCTCGACTTCGGTAACGACGTTGCCCTTCTGATGCCCGCTTACTGACGCTGCCCGCCTGATGCTGTTGTCCGTCTGATGCTCGCGCGCCGTAATGTCTTCCTCATCGGGCCGATGGGGTCGGGGAAGACTGCCGTGGGGCGCTATCTCGCGCGCGTGCTGCGCTTCGACTTCCGCGACAGCGATGCCGAGATCGAGCGGCGCACGGGCGTCGACATCGCCTATATCTTCGAGAAGGAAGGCGAGGCCGGCTTTCGGGTGCGCGAGCGCGACACCATCGCCGAGCTGACGCTGCTCGAGCCCATCGTGCTCGCGACCGGCGGCGGCGCCATCCTGCACCCGGACAATCGCCGCGTGCTCGCCGAGCGCGGGCGCGTGGTGTGGTTGCAGGCTTCGGTGAACCAGCAGATGGAGCGCACGCGTCACGGGCGCCATCGCCCGCTGCTCCTCGATACGGACCCGCGCACGCGCCTGGACGAGCTCACGCGCGAGCGGGAGCCGCTCTACACGGAGATTGCCGACGTCGCAGTGCGGACCGACGGACGACGCGTGCAAGCGGTCGCCGATGACATTCTGCGCGCGCTCGGTGAAACTGCCGGCTGACGCGAACGCGCGGCCGGACGATGCGACAACTCACCATCGACCTGGGAGCCCGGAGCTACCCCATCTGTATCGGCGAGGGCCTGCTGGCCCAGGCCGAGCTGTTCGCGCGCGTCCTGCGTGGCCGCAGCGTCCTGGTGGTTACAGACGAGACCGTGCGCGACCTGCACCTCGATCGACTCCTGCAGGGACTGCGTGACACCAAGGTCGCCACGATGTCCCTGGCGGCGGGTGAAAGGCACAAGACCATCGCCAGCGTGGAGTCGGTCTGCAATGCTCTTGCCGCCGCACGCGTCAATCGCGACGGCGCAGTCGTGGCGCTCGGCGGCGGTGTCGTCGGCGACATCGCCGGCTTCGCCGCGGCCACCTACCAGCGCGGCATCGACTACGTGCAGGTGCCGACGACGCTTCTCGCCCAGGTCGATTCCTCCGTGGGAGGCAAGACCGGCGTCAATCTGCCTGCCGGCAAGAACCTGGTCGGCGCCTTTCACCAGCCGCGGGCGGTCGTCAGCGATATCGCCACGCTGCGGACGCTGCCGGCGCGCCAGCTGCGCGCCGGCCTCGCCGAAGTGATCAAGTGCGCGCTGATCGCCGACGCCGCGTTCTTCGCCTGGCTGGAGGCGAACCTGGCGACGCTGCTGGCCTGCGATGCCGCCGCACTGGAGCACGCGATCGCGCGCTGCTGCGAGATCAAGGCCGGCATCGTTTCGCGCGACGAGCGCGAGCAAGGCGAGCGCGCACTGCTCAACCTCGGCCACACCTTCGGTCACGCAATCGAGACCGCCACGGGCTACGAGGACTGGCTGCACGGCGAAGCCGTCGCCGTCGGGCTGTTGGCCGCCGCCTCGCTTTCGCAGCGGATGGGAGCGAGCGCAGCGGGCGGATCGGGGATCGGCGCCGCCGACGTGAAACGAATCCGCGCCCTCCTCGAACGGGCTGGCCTGCCGGTCGAAGCGCCGCGCATCGGCAGCCGGCGCGCTCTCGAGCTGATGCAGCTCGACAAGAAAGTCCAGGCCGGTCGGATCCGCCTGGTCGTGCTCCGGGCGATCGGTGCGGCCGTGCTCTCCGACGACTATCCGGACCACGCTCTCGCCGCCACGTTGCAGGAGCATTTCGGCGCCTGACCGGCCCGCTGACACGCTACCTCCGACAGGCGACAATGTAGTCGCCTTCGCTACGCCTTCACTCATCATGGCCGAGTCCGACTCACTGGCTCCCTACGCTGCGCATCCCGAGCGCAGCCGCGGGCGTGCGCATCCCGAGCCGCCGCCGCGCTTTCGCAACGAGTATCAGCGCGACCGCGACCGCATCATCCATTCCACCGCCTTCCGCCGCCTGGTCTACAAGACGCAGGTGTTCGTCAATCACGAGGGCGACCTCTACCGCACGCGGGTCACGCATTCGCTGGAGGTGGCGCAGATCGGCCGCACGATTGCCGGCGCGCTCTCGCTCAACGAAGCGCTGACCGAGGCGGTCAGCCTGGCGCACGACCTCGGACACACGCCGTTCGGCCACGCGGGCCAGGATTCGCTCAACGAATGCATGCGCGAATTCGGCGGCTTCGAGCACAACCTGCAGTCGCTGCGCGTGGTCGACGTACTCGAGGAAGGACACGCGGCCTTCCCCGGGCTGAATCTCACCTACGAGTGCCGCGAAGGCATTCTCAAGCACTGTTCGGCGGCGAATGCGCGCACGCTGGGCGAGCTCGGCGAGCGTTTCCTCCGGCGCGAGCAGCCCGGGCTCGAGGCGCAGGTCGCGAACTTCGCCGACGAGATCGCGTACAACAACCACGACGTCGACGACGGTGTGCGCGCCGGTCTGCTCGACCTCGACGCCCTGCGCGCCACGCGACTCTTCGGCCGGGAGCACGCCGAAGTGGTCAAGCGGCACCCGCAGCTGGGCGGGCGACGCCTGGTGCACGAAATAGTGCGCGGCATGATCGGCCGCGTGGTCGACGATCTCATCGTCACCAGCCGCGAGCGGATCGCCGCCGCGGCTCCCGACAGTATCGAAGCCGTGCGGCGCCAACCGCAGGCGCTCATCGGCTTCAGCGCAGCCATCGCCGACGAGCATCTCGAGCTCAAGCGCTTCCTGCGCGAGCACGTCTATCGCCACTACAAGGTGCAGCGCATGACGACCAAGGCGCGCCGCGTGGTGCGCGAGTTGTTCAGCGTGTTCATGGGCGATTCCAACCTGATGCCGCCGGAGCATCGCGACAGCGCTGCGGCCATGGCGACGAGCCAGGGCGACGCCGGGCGCGCGCGCGCCGTCGCCGACTACATCGCCGGCATGACCGATCGCTACGCCATCCTCGAGCACCGTCGCCTGTTCGATCCCGGCGCCCGCACCTGAGTGCGCCGCCAGCCCCTGATGCGCCGCCAGCCCCTGATGCGCCGCCAGCCCCTGATGCGCCGCCAGCCCCTGATGCGCCGCCAACCCCTGATGCGCCGCCAGCCCCTGAGGTGAGAGACGTG